>WNGJ01010067.1_pt1 | contig 10074 bp, 6 predicted proteins | sample 5400611 | NCBI WGS metagenome assembly WNGJ01 (sample SAMN13153375, study PRJNA577476) | soil metagenome | isolation source: 40 cm soil or saprolite under Garry oak tree replicate 1 | place: USA:California | collected 2016-06-15
TCACACTTTCTGGTCGGCGCTGCCTTCGGATGCTACCCACTGGCGATGGCCTTTACCGAGTTTCCGCTGGGACGGCTGTCGGACCGCATCGGACGCCGGAAGGTGCTGCTGCTCGGCATGTCGATCTTCAGCCTTGGCTCGTTTCTTTGCGCGATTCCCGCCTGGCTTCCGCGCTCGCTCCAGATCGGCGAACTCATTTTCGGGCGTCTGGTGCAAGGGATCGGAGCCATCACCGCCACGGCCTTCGCCACGGTTTCCGATCACATCCCGCCCGAACGGCGCTCGACCGCCATGGCCGTGCTGGGGATTCCGATTGGCGCCGCGTTCATTCTCGGCGTCATCGTGGGTCCGGTGATCGCAGGACGCTTCGGCACGCAGTCGCTTTTCTGGCTGACCGGCGCGCTCGGGCTCGCAACCGTTTGGCTGCTCGCCCGTCATCTTCCCGAAATTCCGCCCCGGCAGGCCGCGCCTGCGCCACTCCGGGAGGTGCTTCGACACAGGAGCGTGCTCGCCCTCGATCTCGGCGGCTTCCTCATGAATACCTTCATGGCGTCGTTCTGGTTCTATTTCCCGCTGATCGTTACTGGACGGCACGGCCTGAAGATGACCGACTATTACACCATCCTGGTCCCCATGCTGCTGGTCAGCGGCGTGACCATGTTCGCGTTCTCGGCGGGGGCGGACCGCGGCTGGGGTCGAAGCCTGGCTGCGGCGGCCTTCCTCATACTGCTCGTCAGCGCGCTGCTGCTGTTTCGGCCAACCACAGCGGGACTCGATCCCAAGCGCCTATCCGCCGTGCTGGTCCCGGGCGCCCTCTTCCTCGTCGGCTTCACCGGCCTCGAGCCCGTCCTCCCCAGCCTGGTGAGCAAGGCGGCGCCCGAAAACTCGTATGGCACGGCGCTGGGCTCTTTCCACACGCTCCAATACCTAGGGAGCGCCGCGGGCGGAGCGATGGCGGGCGGTCTCTCCCACTTCCCGCCAACCGGCATCATGGCAGTGTTGATGACTGCGTCGCTCGCGGGATTTCTGCTTATGCTTTCGAGTGGGGTTCGGGGGCGCGAAGGCACCCGGAGCGCGTGACGTGACATCTCGCCGCTCGCGTCGCGGCGTAGGTAGCGCCACCGTTATACCGGCACATAGCGTGCCGGCCTTCGAAGCCCGGCGCCGTTAAATACAAAAAAGGCGGAACCCGCGACTCGATCGCAGGCCCCGCCTTTCTTGTCCAATCGGACTGGAACTAAACTAAGGGCAGGTGGCGCCCACCGGCTGGAACGGGCTGGGGTTGGAGCCCGGAAAGAGTTTATTGAGCGCGCAGCCGGCGGCGACCGAGTTCTGATTCGCCGTCGTTGCTGCTGCTCCCGCAGCCACGGCGTCGGAGTCAGCCTTATTGGCGGCCGCAGTTGCCGCGTTTGAAGCGTCCTTGGCGTCGCTCGCCCGCGACATCGCCAGGCCAGCCAAAATCGCCGCTGTTGCGCCCGCCGCGACCGCAATCCACATCACCGCGCTCGAGGCGCCGCCACCGTAGGTTTGCGCTCCACCCGCCTGCTGAGGGGACCGCGCTACCTTGGGGATGAACTTGGCCGACTGGCCCTTCGGTATCTCTGTAGTCTTCCCGTTCCCCTCGACCCGCAGTGAACCCTCCTTGGTGGTCACAATCAGCGTATCAGTGGTCACCGCTACTTCACCCAGTGTCTTGAAACCCTTTCCTGGCACGATTGAGAGATTCCCAATTCGCAAGCGCAGGAGGGCTTGGTCTTCCTCCGGGTGATAGACCGAAACGTTGCCCTTGGACAAAAAGGCCGTCACCTCGCTCGCATTCCGCCCGAATGAGGCCACTGAGTCCTTGCCAAACACCATTCGGCTTCCGCTGCCTATCGTCACGACCGCGGAACCGTCCGACACTCGCAGATTGTCACCGCTGAAAATCGTGTTGCCGGCAACCAGCGCCTGCCCTCCGAGGCTGGCATTGGTGGCGCCGGCTACGGACCCGACGATCAGCGAGCCGGCGAACGCGGAACCCGCCGCGAGCAATCCAAAAATCAGCAATAATAATGAAACACGAGCGCTTGCACCTTTTGTCGCCATTGACAACCTTCCTCTCAAAGGCGGGCGTAGAGAATTCCTTTCGCGCCCGTAGCTAATCAACATAATGTAGTAACTCAGAGGTCACGTGTCAAGCAATTTTTTGACCTCGGCCCCCTAAAAAGCAAGCGTCGTCCCGCGGGGCAGACTGTTTCCCCTTACGCAGACCAGCATCAACTCCGTAACACGTTTGTTTCCTGGCACTTAAACCGGCTACCGCGCGGCGCCCGCCCCCCGGCCTTCAAGCCTGAAAACTTTCCCTTGCCCTGTAAGCCTCAGTTTACCCTTCTAGGCAGGCCTTCCTAACTTTCCCCGCCTCTGCGCCGAAGTCGCTTGGCGCACGTCACCGAGAAACACCGGTCAGCAGCAGGCCTCCTTAGGGATGGCCGACGGAATGGATGCGCAGAGTGTCAGCAGGCCCTGCACTGAACCGCACGCGGAAGTCGCCGACGCGAAGGCGCATCTCGCCGGACCGCCCCTTGAGCTTCTTGACATCGCCTTCGCCAGTCTCGGCGAAGCGCTGGAGCGCAGCGCAGATGCGCATCGTAGTCTCGCGGTCCAAGCGGCGGACGTCCGCGCGGACCTGTTCAGACCAAGCGACCTTCTTCACGCCTAGCCTTTCTGCTTCCTTAAATCCTTCGAGGCGAGGCCGAAATCGGCGAGCACTTCTTCGTGAGGAATCCCCTGCCCGCCGTGCCGCTCAAACCAAACCTTTGACTCCGCGACGGCCAAGCGTTCGGCTTCACTCTCCGGCTCCTCGTCGACGGGAGCGCTGGCGATGGCGCGGGAGACGGGATCGAGCAGGGCCGGGGCCTTCGGTTCGTCCCCGCCGCGACCTATGCCGTAGTACCGGAACCCTACGCTCTTGGCCTTGGCAATGTCAAAGATATTCCTGGCATCGACCAGCAGGTCGCCTCGCATGTGTTCCTTGACGCGCCGGAGATCCAAGTTGCGAAACTCATTCCATTCTGTCCCGATCACGACCGCGTCCGAGCCCTCGACCGCTTCATCGCTGTCGGAACAGAATGTAACCCGGTCGTCCTTCAAGACTCGACGAGCTTGCGCCATCGCGGCAGGGTCGAAGAGGCGCAGGCTGCAATTTTCCGCCAGCAGGGCTTCGCAGATTTTGAGCGACCGCGATTCGCGCACGTCGTCCGTATTCATCTTGAACGAAAGGCCGAGGACGGCGACCACCTTGCCCTCGAGCGACTCCAGGCCCTTCCTCACCTTCTCGACCACGCGCTGAAACTGCCGATCGTTGACGGCGACGGCCGCTTCCACGGTCCTAAACTCCTCGCCGTAGCTTCTGGCAGCTTGGACGAGAGCCCGCGTGTCCTTGGGAAAGCAATAGCCGCCGAAGCCCGGTCCGGGATGCAGGAACTTCGGGCCGATTCGGCGGTCCAGGCCGAGGCTGTGCGCGATCACGTGCACGTCGGCGCTGGGCCCGACGGCGTCGCACAGGTTCGCCAGCTCGTTGACAAACGAAACCTTGACGGCGAGGAACGCGTTGGCCGCGTACTTTGTAAGCTCAGCGGATTCCCACGTCGTGAAAACGAACGGCGTCTCGATAAGATAAAGGGGCCGGTAAATGTCCTTCGCAATCGCCACCGCGCGCTCGGAAGCGGTTCCGATCACGATCCGGTTGGGATGAAAGAAGTCCTCCACGGCCGAGCCTTCGCGCAGGAATTCGGGATTGGAGACCACGTCGAATTCCGAAGGGCCCGTGCCGGGAGATCGAGACGACAACGACTGGCGTATGCGAGCGTTCAAGCTCGCCGCCGTACCCACCGGCACGCTGCTTTTGACGACGATCACTTTGTACTCTTCCATGGACTCCGCAATCAGGTCGGCCGCCGACCAGATCTGGCTGAGGTCGGCCAGCCCGTCCGGCCGCGCATCGGTGCCGACCGCGACAAAGACCACCAGGGAGTTTTGGATGGAGTGCTTGATGTCGGCCGAAAAACTCAGGCGCCCTCGTTCGACGTTGCGCCGGACGAGCTCCTGAAGCCCGGGCTCGTAGATCGGGACCTTGCCCTCAGCCAGCGAGTTGATCTTGTCCTTATCGATATCGACACAGGTCACGATCAAGCCGAAGTCGGCAAGGCCGGCGCCCACGACCAGTCCGACGTATCCGGTGCCCATCACGGTGATATGCATGTCGACAGTCTCCTTGGCAGGTTGCTAAAAGAGCGCCCGACCCTGTCGTGCTGAGCGAAGCGCCTCCGAGCTCCCTGAACTAAGAACTAAGATTCTTCGCTAGGTTCAGAATGAGGTCTTCAAAGCTCTTTCAGCAAGCTGTTAGATTAGAATTGAGGCTCCCTTACAAATTCGAGATTCAAGATGGGAGGAGGAAATGAAACTCCGCCCGGCCCTCGCTTGCGCCAAATCTGATATTCTCGCCTGAGATACCGGCGCTCCGCAATACCGTATATACCTTATACACCTTACCCGAGGATTTCGGCACCCGAGGATTTCGGCTTGAGGATTTCGCCGGCTCAAGCGGCCGCCCGCCTTCAAAGCGCCCTACTGTCTGACCTGTGGGCGGCCCGGCGCCTTTATCTTCCGTCAACCGAGAACGCGAGCAGCACGTTACCTGCAATCCCGTTCGTGTATCCGGCCTGTACGTAGAGCATTCCGCCCGCGATAGCCGGTCCGGAGGCGTTGAGCGATCCGCCCTGAGCTTTAGCGCCGTTGACGGTCTCAAAATCGCGCGCCGCATCGAAGTCCCAAATGATCCGCCCATCTCGCGCGTCGTAGGCCCGCAGGTGGCCGTCCAGCGATCCGGAAAATACCACGCCTGGGACCACGGTGACTGGCGCCATCTGCGCCGCGCTGCATCCCGGCTGGGCGGCGCAGGCGGGTTTGGGCGGGGGCGCGTACCAGACTTTCTCCCCGGTGGCGATGCGCAGCGCAAAGAGGCCGCCGCCCGCGTCAGGCTTGGTGTCTTGCCAGTCAGAGAGCGGAAAATACGCGAGGGTTTCGTCCGCGCCGCCTCCCCACTCGATTCCTCCCAGCGCGCCGCCGCGACCGATGCGAGTCTGCCACACGATTCTGCCATCGTGGTCAGGATCGAGCCCATAGACAACCCCGGACTTCTGTGCCGCAACCAGCAGGCGGCGCCCGTCGGGCATCGACCGGAGCACGGGAGGCGCCCCAAAATCGAAGTCCTCGCCCGGGTGCTCGGGGCAATTCGACCTGTCGGGCGCGACACAAGCGATATTCCAGCGGTCGTTCGGAGTCAGTTGCCGAAACCAGCGCATCTTGCCGGACGCCCTATCGAACGCCATGATCGCATCCGTGTACGGGCTGGGCGGATCGGAGTAGCTGTTGCCCGTAGCGACGTAGATGGCTCCGCGCCCGGGGTCCGCTGACGGCGGCGACCACACAGCCGCGCCGGAGGGTCCCGAGAGCTCGGTCCCGACGGCGTTTCTGCGGCCGGTCGGCTTCGCAGCTTCCGGTATCGTGTAAGCCTTCCAGATTTCCTTGCCCGATTGCGCGTCAAGAGCCACAACGCTCCCCCGGAACGTACAGCACGGATACTTCGGATCAGTTGCAGAACCTTCTTCCCCCGAGGAAACCGGAACGTAAAGGCGGCCATCAAGCAACAGGGGCGATCCGGTAATGCGGGCGGCAGGATGCGAGTCAACATTGGCCTTCCAAAGGAGCGATCCGGTGGAAGCGTCAACGGCGTAGACGTTGGCGCTAGTGTCGCCGAAATAGGCCAGGTGGCGATCAGGCGAGACGGATACGGCCGTTTTTACTGTGGAGGGGGCCTTGTACGTCCAGTAGATGCAGCCGCTCTGCGCGTCGAGCCCATAGACCGTGCCGTCCTCGCTTCCGACGAACACGCGACCGGCTACCACCGTCGGCTGGCCAAAGGTGGACCAGGCGCCCGGAAAGCCGAAGGCCCACTTCAATTTGAGCTTGCGAACCGAGTCGCGATCGAGGCCCGCGGCGCTCGCCGGCTGAAACCGGGTGTTCGATGGGTCCACTCCCCAGCCGTTCCACACAGGGTCGTTTTCGGGAATGGCCGCTTTTGCGGCGCAGACGCCGGAGCTGCGGTTCGCGACGGGAACATTCGTGGGAGCGTTGGCGGCGGGAGCATTCGAGCCCGCCAGGTATTCGGCCACAGCGGCGCGCTCGGGCGCGCTGAGGAGATCGCCCTGCGGCTTCATGGGGCCCGACTCGAGGGCCCGGAGGACCGAGTCACGGGGCATCTGGCGGAGCACCTCGGGCAGTGGAGCGCGAGTACCGCTACCCGCCCGATGGCAGGTCGCGCACTTGTGCTCGAAGATGTCGGCGCCCTGCGGGCTCTCGGCCCAGCTTGCCGAAACCGCGAGAATTAGCGCCAACGCACTGCGCGCCAAGTCGGCGCGCGTCAGATGATAAGGCTCCCTGCGTCGCATCAGGACCCCTTCACACTTGTTCAGCGAAGATGAGAACTAATTCCCCGCTGCCCTATTGGACGCTCGACAAGGCTTGCCGGGTTGCGGCCGGGCTTCCGACACGCCAGGTTGAGGGATTCGGAATGTTCGAGCAGCATTCCAAGCAAAGCGCTCCCAGTTCGGTTATACTCCTTCGAGGCGAGGGCCAATGCAACCAGTCGGGGCTATGGCGGCTGCAACCGAAAGATACCAGAAGGCCCGGATTACGTGGCGCCGGGACCATGCTCCGGACCTCTGGTCGATCCGGATCAAACCGGAGCAAAAGCTGCTTTTCAAACCGGGCCAGTACGCAACCATCGGAGTCGAGCGCGACGGGCGTGTGGTCGAACGTCCCTACTCGATTGTTTCGAGCCCGGCGGAAGATGAGATTGAATTCTTCTTCGAGCTGGTGCCCGGTGGCGGGCTCACGCCCCTTCTCTACAACCTTCCGGCGGGTGAGGCGCTTTGGATGCGCCGGCAGGCCAAAGGGCTGTTCACACTCGACGCCAAGAGCGGCCACACGCACCACTACCTGGTCAGCACGGTCACTGGCGTCGCCCCCTACGTCAGCATGGCGCGGACGTTGGCGCAGGAGGCCGAAGCGGGAAAACCCGTCAGCCAGGAATTGGTAATGCTGCAGGCCGCGAGCCGCTCCTGGGAATTTGCTTACCGGGAGGAGCTCGAGGCTCTCGCCGGGAAGTTCCACTGGCTACGCTACAGTCCCACGATCAGCCGTCCCTGGGAGGACCCGGCCTGGAAGGGCGAAGTCGGCCGCGCCGAAGACGTGCTCAGAAAATATCTGGATTCGCTCGGACTCGAACCGTCGGATACCACGGCTTATCTCTGCGGCCATCCGGAAATGATCGCCAATTCCAAGGGAATCCTCGAGCGGCGCGGCTTCCCCAAAGAATCCATCCGTGAAGAAGTTTATTGGGTCCCGAAGAAGTGATGGGCTCGCCCAAGCGGTTTGTGACTCCGCAAGCCGGCAAGAAAAGCGGGAGCAAAGCCTGGGCTGTCTGACGGGAACGGCCGAGAGGAGCGCCTTCTGGATGTGGATCGGGCGTCCGATTGATCCCGACCTGCTTTCTAACATTGCAGCGCTCGTGCGGGAAGAGCTTGACCAGGAAGCGGTGGCGGGTTTCCCCAAGCTCACGCGAATTCCGAGCCAGGGAGTGATAAGGTTCCTCGACTATTTCGCATCGCTGCCGCCCGCCGAGCACGCTCCTCTGCTGGACGCGCTGGCCCGCGTGGGCGCGATGCACTTCTTTCCCAGTCCGCTCATTGCGAAGGCGCACGAGGAAGTGCGCACAACCAATCCTGCGCTGCTGCGGATGGGCGCGGCGATGCAGGCGCCTGGTTTTGCATACGGGCTTCGATACGAAGGCCTTCGGATGGCGAAGGCGATCCTCAATGACCCGGAAAGCGCGGCTCGCATGAAGCAGACGCGCTCCACGCTCGACTTTCAGCCGCGCGATGACCCTCCCAAGGAGCTGGTGCTCGACCCGGACCTCAGCCGCGTCGAGACCGCCAAGGCTCCGCTGCTGCGCAAATTGTTGAACCAGTCTTTAGCGAGGCTGCTGGGGGCGAAGGCGAGCAAACAACCCGGCGGCGACACCGTATACGACGGCGCCATCGGAAGCACTCCGCTCAAGGTGCGGATTTCGTTCTCGAACCTGTATGCCCAGATGCATTACGCCGTGACGGCGAAAATCCACGAGCGGAACATTCTGGCGCAGCAACTGACCTACGAAACTTTGTGGGGGACGAACACGGGTTGGGATTATCTGACCGAGGAAAACGCCTCACGCTCGATTGACCTTCTCTCGAAGCTCCTGGCAATTCTGGCGCGGTTCATGGAGCGGATTGCGTCCCTGCCGGCTAAACCCGACGCCATAAATTAAATTGGCTTTGTTCCGGCTGGAGCGGCGCCGTCACTTCGCTCCAGCGCCGGCCTCACCGCCGCAGGGGGCCGAAAGCGCGCGTCAAGTTGGCTTTGTTCCCGGACCATTTTTGAATCAAGTCGATGATTCTAAACCACTTCGTGGCTTTGTTCACCCCAAAAATTGCCCAATTTGCGCCTGTTTCTCGCCTCGGTAGGCTAGCTGGCTACGCATACGATTCCCCTGGCAAGAGGCGGTCATGGGGTGGTTGGGTCCGCAGCGGTGCTCCATGCCCTCGAGCTTACCACAACGGGACCCTCCGCGTGAGACAAATGGGACGCATGGGACGCATTATTTTGCATGGAAATGGCGACGGCATGTCCGCGGCTGGCGAAAGCTCCGAGCGAACCCGTAATCGCCCCGAATTTCACCTCCACCTATCCCGACGTTAATCGCACCAAAACCTTCACCTGCCGTCTCGCCAAAATCAAAATGAGGCAAGCTCAAAATACTCTGGGATTGCTTGCTAATACTTCTTGGTCTTGGCTCGGGTTGTTGTTATGATGGGACGTGCGCCCTTGGTTACACTCCGTCCGCCTCCAAGATTTCCGGATACCTCGTAACCTACGTAAAATGTTACCGGTAGCGTTACCGCTGCTGGTTTTTGGGGTCGGGTTTCTGGCCGGCCGGGCCTTACTTCGACCGAGTGCCCCCGGGCGAAAAGGGGACATCGAACAGGCGACTCAGACGCAGCCAGCGGGCAGGCTAGCCACGGCTTCCACGCTTTCCCCCGCGAACACCCAATCGCCCAAGCCTGTCGTAGAGGTCCCTGCCGCGCCCTCATCTAAGTCTATGCCTGACAGGCGATTGAACTCATCGACCCCATTGCCGCCCGCCGTGACCGCGCGGCAGGCGGGTGGCATCGCGGCCGGAGCTTCGCAGACCGCCGCTCCGGCGCAGCCCGCGACTCCGCAGGTCGGTTCTCCGGCCCTGTCTTCCGCTGCATCGCCTCTGGCCGCGATCTACCAGGTAACGCACAAAGAGAGCGCGACCGCCATCGCCCGGCGATACGTGACGAAGACAAGTTTCATGACCGTTCCCGATCTCGAGGCAGCCGTCCGGGCGGCGAACGGCGGGAAGCGCGACGACTTCTTCAAGAAGGGCGACACCGTAACGATCCCCGGCTTCCTGACCGAGCCCATCGTCGAGAAGCCCGTATCCATGCGCAGGGACTCAGAGATTCGCGGCATTTATCTGACCGGATACATGGCCGGGAGCCTGCGCGGCATTGAATTGATCCGGCACTGGCGCGCCGCCGGCGGCAATGCCGTCGTGTTCGACATCAAAGACTTCGACGGCATGGTCAACGTGCCCTTCAACCACCCGCTCGCGCCCACCAGACGGCCGCTCATCAGCAACCTGCCGAAGTTCGCACGGTTCCTACATTCGCTCGGCCTGCACGCCATCGCGCGCATCGCCTTGTTCCGCGACGCCTACCAGGCCGAGAACCATTCCCAGCTCGCGGTGCACTCGCGGCGCACCGGCCAGCCGTGGCGGGAGAACGGGAAGCTGGCGTGGGTCGATCCCTCGAATCCCAAGGCGCAGGAGTATGACCTCGCTTTGGCCAGCCTGGTGGCGAGCTCGGGCGTGGACGAGATCCAGTTTGATTACGTGCGCTTCCCGGCCGA
>WNGJ01027464.1_pt1 | contig 10074 bp, 10 predicted proteins | sample 5400611 | NCBI WGS metagenome assembly WNGJ01 (sample SAMN13153375, study PRJNA577476) | soil metagenome | isolation source: 40 cm soil or saprolite under Garry oak tree replicate 1 | place: USA:California | collected 2016-06-15
ACCCTCCTTAGACTTGCTGACCCCAATGGGCACCTCCCACTGCTGATGACCGAAGTAGATACCTGGGTTCTTAGCAAAATTCTCTAAATGACATCCCATAGGTATGACAATATCGCCATCACGGTCTTCTTGCAAGACAGTTAGAGTAAACCCGATGATATCAGGGTCGCCAAAAAGTACCCCACTCCCAGGCTCAGCAGCGCCAGACCTTCCCATAGCTAGGGTATTGTCTGCATAGGGTACGGCATACCCTTCTTTCAAGACTTGGCTTTGCGATGGAGAGAGTTTGCCATCCCGAAATGCCTTCTGTATCGAAGACATTCGCTTGGCAACATCGTTAAATGATGGGTGAGCCATTAGCCTTTAGGTATTCAAACGCTCTAGGTAGTAGCTCTAGATTAGCTTCTAATCTCCCAAGAAGCCCGTTGCACTTCAAACACAACAGACCTCGGATACTGCCGGTAGTGTGGTCGTGGTCTACACATAGATTTCTAACAGGGTTATTGTTCTGCCTCTTTACCCAGCTGAAATCTTTTAGGCAAATCGCACACTTACCGTTCTGACTAGCTAACAATCCATTGTATTGCTCGTCAGTCATGCCGTAGCGTTTCAGAGTCTTAGTGCGAGCATATCGTCGTCTGAAAACCTCCCACTCCCCAGCATCCCTCTTCTTAGCTCTCCACTTCCTTGCCTTCTCTACAGAACACTTCTTGCAATACCCTGCCAATCGTTTTGTATAAACGGGATGTCCAGCAGGGTGAAACTCAGTTACCGGCTTAATTTCGTGGCAACTACTGCAACGCTTGCTATTCACTGGCATAGTCGAACCCCTGACATGGTTCTAAATTCGGGGCTGGTTGCCGTGTCAGCGACACCCACTTGCGGAGCCCGTCGGCTCACCCATCGTTACCCTATGCTTTCGCTTTATCTTCGTCAAGCCTAATTTCCGGTTTCATTTTGTGGACGTAGACGGCAGCGCCACATTTCTCACATGGGCAAGTCCATAGGTCATTCCAGGTGCCGGGCTGTCTGTCGAATCCACGCTCTTCCATAGGTGGTCGAGCCTGCCAACGGTAGACAGCAGCAATCAGCTTGCAGCTAGGGCAGACCCCAGTGAGCCTATCCTCAGGGTCTAAGGGTTTATCGTTCTTAGGCTTATTGAGCATCACCTTTACCCTTGGGTCGGTGACTAAGTTTCAACAGATACGCAGCGGCATCGAATTGTACCGTTAGGTTATAGCTAAGCCAGGAGAGCAAGTGACCGAATATGAAGTGGCAATTATGACTCGGGTGCTCACAGAGGGTAATAAGGTTCGTTTCTACCAACTCCAATTCGGGCCATAAGTGGAACGGGTGAATGTGGTGAACCTCGATGTTATCCTTACCACCGCAAGCGGTGCAGTTAGGTTCCCTTTTTAGGTGAGTTTCACGGACGGCAGGCCAGTGCGGGCTGCGTTGGACTAACGGCTTGGGGCTGGCATCGTAGTAGCCGTTGGCACAAGTCTCATAACACCCTATTAGTTCACCCATGTTAGTACTCTTCGCTCATATCACAAAAACAGTGGGGATGTCCAGGTGGTGATTGCCACACCGCATAAGGTCCACCGGAAGGGTCTACGTAGAACGGCTCGTCTATGGGCACTGTCTTGCCGTCCAACTCTAGACAACGCTCACAAGCACTAGGGTTAGCCAGCCAGGTCTTGACCGTGGCTCCCATGTTCTTAGCCGCGTGTATCTGCCCGGTGTGGATAGCACGGCTCGATTCGGTAGCGGCAATGCGGTAGGCACGGGCAGGATCTGCAAATATCTCCTGAGTCTTCCTGGCAAGCCAGCCAATAGCAGCACCACGTTCTAGACCCTCCCTTAATAGATGCTTTAGCTCGCGGATTGCTTCTTTCATGTCCACCGTTGCCGTATCCAACGTCTCTCGGGAGAACTTATAGGACATTTCGTCTACGGCATCCATCACTTCCGGGGAATACAAGTCCCAGGCGAACCCAAACGAAGGCACCTTCGAGGCTTTGGTAATGAGTTGTGCGGTCTGGTGTCTGAGAAAAGGCCAGCAAGGATGTTGCAGGAAGGGCACTCCCCCCGTTCCGGGTTCTCCCACGGACGCCATTTCCTTGCTGGCCTTACCTACTGGAAATTTTCCGGGTGACAAGTGCTGCATACGCAACTGTACGGGTGCCCGTTTGGCAGAGTGCATCACCCCCTTCTGTCGTCTCAAACGTGCCAGTGACCTTACCATACCTGCCTGGAAGTGCGAGAGCAATACGGGTTTCACGGACTCGGCGACGGCACGGACCCATCCTGTCAGGTCTGGTGATTGGTCGCGGTCTATCATCTCCAGAGACAGCCGATTCAGCACGTCCCTTGCCTGCAAAGCGAAGATGAACCGTAGCAAGCGGTCTAATGTAATGCCACCTGGCGCTGCTGGCAAAGTGCCTCCAACACCTTTAGGGCTTTCTCTGGCGTATCAAAGTAAGCAAGCTCAGGGCCGGCAAAAACAACCCCACCATCTCTACCTGCCGAAGCAAACCATCGTTGTTTATTATTGCGTTTGTCGATCTTCCCGTGGAGAATGCAAGGCCCCTGCACTCTCCCCGGACCTTCACGCAGCCAGTAGTTCCCGTAGGGGTCTGGTTCCGGTAACTTCATGGTGATACTCCACTAGGGAACCTTTCCAGTACGAATAGACTTATCCGCTGCCTCTTCATTGTAGACCCTTCTCCAGACCTGCTCATTGTCCAGAGATATATACCATCTGCCGCAGTCGTCACAACGGAACTTGAACCCTTTTTTGCCCGGTACTGGTACACTTGACCAAAATGAACCAGAGGAGTGCTCGCAGTGATCATCGGGCTCCGGTGTCCAACCCACTAGAAGTATCCCCCACGTGGGAGAGTTTCCGGGTTCACAACTGTCCGTGCCTCTTCGTAGTCCTTAACAGAGAGCCAGGGTCCGTTACCCCACGACACCCACACCTGACCACATTTGCAGCATTGCATCCGGTAACGGTTGTCGAAAGATGTAACGTGTGGCGTCACGTTGTAGAGCGGTTCATGACAGCCGTGCTCGCCTGGTCCTGGCAGAGTACCGATAGCCATTGTCACTCTCCTTTGTTTCAGACAATCATCTCTGTATATTCGGTAATAGCCGGTTTGTAGTCCCCTTCGAGGCGGAAGTCGCACGCCAGGAAGTCCTGATTGGTTGATTTGTACACAAGCTTAGGTGACACTTGCTGGCGCTGGCTTAGAATCCTTCCCGCGAGATCCAGGTGCTGTTCGTAAACGTGGATATCGCCACCTATCCAGGTCAGTCCAGACGGCTCCAGCCCCGTTTTGTGCGAGAGCCACAACAGGAATGCCCAATACTGTAGCCAGTTGTGCGGCAACCCCACTATTACGTCAACTGAACGTTGGTAGGTAAGTAGTGAAAGCTTACCGTGGGTAACGAAAGCCTGGATAACAGTTCCGTGGCAGTTGGTTAGTGGGTTGCCAGGCTCAGCCATATCAGCAGTATTCCACGTCGTTATGACGTTCCGTCGTGAGTGAGGATGGTCTTTAATGCCGTGGACCAGGTAATCAATCTGGTCGAGGCTATGGATATCATAAGAGTGACCCTTGAAATCTCGAAACTGTACTCCGTAGTTGTAAAGGACTCTGCCATCATCGGCGAACGGCTCCCACCAGTGCCTAACCCTGGGGTCCAGGTCATCTATCGTATCTGAGCCGGACATGAACCATTCCCATTCCCGCAGACAGTTCTTCCAGGAAGTCTTTCGCAGGCACACGAGTGGTGTTTCGTGGAACGTTGCTGACATTCCGATAGTCCGATAACAGGTGTGCCCTCTGGTTACTACTTTCTCACCGTTCAGGCAGTCGGACAGAATCAATTGGTACGATTTATCCGCCAACATTGTGTTACTCATTCGTTTTCCCTGTACTCATCGGTCTTCCGTGGTAGGGAGTTGCGAGGTCCACCAGTCTTTACCCCCCTACCTCTATCACCATTATACCCTTTATTTTCGTCGTTAGGGTGCCCGTGGGTATTCTCATCCTCAGCCTCTATACGCTGCCAAGCTCTATCCAGCGCCTCCTCTTCCTCTGGGGACAAGTCAATCTCCTCAGCCCCACTAGATCCGCCAGTGTCGTCAGTCATAATATCCGCGTCGTACCCTAGCCTCGGCCAAGTGTAGTAACCGTTGTATACCCCGCCAGCAGCGGCGTTACAGTAAATATAGTCAAATCCGGCAGCGGTAGCCTGCTCCACCTGGCGACCGAATATGTCCGATCCCATACCAGTTCCCTGTTCACTTAACTCGATAACAATGTTGCTGATGTAAAGATTACCGTTCCTATTCACCCCGAACGAACGTTTACACTTTCCGATCCCATCACCAGTAACCGAAATCATAATGTCAGTGAAATCGGACACATACTCGATGTGGACGGTTGCTCCGTCTGGGGCACCAACAAGAGAAGATATGTCTTCTAGCTTCAGAGGAGGTTTCCCCTTACGTGCCTTGTTGATATTCTTTAAGGTTTTTTTTATCGAAGAAGGGTAGATAGAACCTATGTCTACCTTAGCCTTACTAGGCCCATAGCGAACCCCAGTGCCCTTACCTGTTGTCGGGCCGTGGCCAGTAGCATTCACATCACCCGCATGAGGCTTAGGCTCTGGCGGCGTTACAGTTTCTCTCTTTCCTGGCAACTCCGCACCGGGTTTCCGAAGGTCCAACCTACTATCTGGTTTTGGAGTATCAGGTTTCTTAGGCTCAGACAATTGAGGCACAGGCTTATCCGGCTCTTCTTTTCTAGGTTTATCAGCCAGCTTCTTTGGTTTCTTAGGTTTCCTAGGGAGGTTATCAACAGGATGCCCAACCATGTGCGAGGGACCGCTAGTAACGTGCCCGTCCTCACCAATCTCTACTGGCGTACCACCGCAATGCTGCCCCTCCGAGCAAGGGTCGCCACCTATGGTAATCCAGCCTTTATGAGCTAACATGGACTTCTGTTGCGGCGGTGGACCCATCATTCCCTCTGGGGGGCAGGGGATGATGTCACCTATGTAGCGCTCGATAGGAAAAACGAATCGGTCAACGAGGAAATAGGTGGACAGTGGGTCGGAGAGGTGCTTCGTGTAGGTATAGGGTCCGGCACTGGGACCAACTGGGTGTCCCTCGAAGCCTAGAGCCGCCCCTCGCAGTTTGACAATGGATATGTCATCACCTGTTACCTTGCCATCTTGCCAGGTAATCTGCCCGCTCTTACTTACAAGAGTAAATTTCATAGCTATACACTTGCTAGCATCCCAAGGATGAAGTGCCGGTAATCCTTGTCCTGTTGAAAACCGCCGTGCTCACCACCTAGCACAGCTTCCAGACCCATCGTAAGAACTTCATAGGCATTAATATTCGGTCCAGCGCCATACATCCTGCCACAATACTTGTCGGGAAACTTGTCTTCCTTGCCCCACTCCTCATCACGTCCTATCCCTGGATAGAGTCCGTGTGCCTTTTCACCCTGAGTGCGTCGTTCCAGGAATTGCCCCTCCATAGCTACAATGTCCCTGTTACGGTTTTCCATAACGTGTCCTAGCTCGTGGATGGCACACAGCCTCGACCCGCCCCCCATCTGCCCGTACTGCCGGGAAAGATCAATCCGCTCTGCATTCCACATGTACTGACCCCTTGGGGAGAACTTCACCGTAAACATTTTCCCCTCTGTCATCAACTTAATCCAGTCTGTAGGGAACACGTCCAGGGCAAGCTCTATGTGTTTCGCCGCTTCCACGTCCGTGCCCTCGGCATAATGACCTATCTTCTTATTAGTGTTTCTGCCCATGTCGCGTACACCAGAGAGGGCTTCCTGTAGTGCGTCCCTTCGCGTAGCACCTACATCCAGGTATGCCTTTTTTTCTTCAGATATTAGTTTAGTTAATCCTTCTATTAAGTTGTCATACTCCTTACTTCCCGCCTGAAAACCAGCATCCCTCAACTTCTTCAACTGCTGCATACCCTTATCAGCAGCGTCTAGAGTCTCACCCCACCTGTCACTTTTCGGTTTAACTTTAGAGTCTATGTAGTCATCAATCACCTTCCCGATAGCACTAACACCAGCTTCATTCAGCCCGTCCGTTCCCAGCATTATGTTAATCATTCCACGGATTTTATTCCCCATAGCGTGAACAGGATTCGACGGGTCATAACTTTGAGAGAAGGTTAAGCCAAACACCTGCCGTGGTCGTGCCTGCGATGTTTCTAGCACACTGGCATAAGGTATGAATGCTGGTGCTAGCTCTCTGGGTCCGGATGGTTTAGCCGGACTGGTAGCACTTCGAGGCTTCCTACCGCTAGTACCAGGCTTTAGAGGGATACACCCTGTACTAGCCTCTGTCTCACCTGGTTGACAAGGGGCTCCCTGTGACTTGGTTAGTCGGCTCCTCAATCCCTTCCTGACCTGGCGCTTCTCAGGCAGCCAACCCTTCTGGACAAACCAGACAGGGTTAATCTCAGGAGTTAGGTTCTTAACCAGGTTATCAATCTTTATGGGGATTCCACGAGCACCGTACTTGTCCTGGATAGCCTGACGTACTTTTTCCAGGTGCTCACGTTTTACCAGTACATAACCCTTAGCCTGTCCCGCTCCGGTGTCTATGGATATGCCGGCGTATTCGGGTACTACCCGTGCTACGGACTTTACAAGACGGTCGTACAGCTTTTGCCGGGATTCCTCAGCAGCAGAAAAGTACATACCAGGTGGACTATTATGCTGGGCAAACGCCACAATGGCAGGCACCACCTTGCCGAACACTTCATGAGCACTACCGCCAGCCCGCCCTGTTACGCTGAACGAGCCTCTTTCATCACGGAACTGCACTTCCTCGATATTAAAACCACCCATCTGCCGGGAGAAAGCACTAACGAAATACTTACTGCCGTCGCTGGTGGTGAGTTTAAGGGTCTTCTCGTCTTCACCTTGCACGTTGTACCAGGTGTTATCTTCGAGATCATCCCATCCGCTAGAACCTTCCCCCTGGAAGCGGTCTTCATTGTCTCGATAGAACTGAGTTAAAAGTTCATGGCGGTCATCTGAGTCGTCATACCGATCGGCTATGCGGGTAGCATACTCCTCCCCCTCCTGATCGACAGCCTCTTGTATCGCTGACTGGATATCGTCTGCTGCCTCGGTGGCATATGTGTCCAGAGCATCATTCAATTCTTCAGTAGCCCCTGAGCCGCCTACAGCCCTCATTACGGACGCTATACCGTCTTCACCAAAATCCTTGTACGGGTTCGAGGCGTCGTCCCATTCTTTCAGCTTATCTAGCAAATCATCACGTTGCGGACCTTCCGGGACGTTAGCCTCGATTATCTTCTTAACGTTCCTGGCTATGGCGACGGCACCTAGATTTAGGTCTGTTGCTATCATCTTCAAATCAACATTGTCGCTAGGGTCATACGATTCAACAGCATTATCTACCCACTGCTGTTGTGCCTCTGCTAACTGGTCTTCCATCACTGACTGTTCTTCGGATGTCATTTCCCTTTGGATATCGTCATAGTCCGTTTCCGATATGCCACCTTCTACGTCTGATTCGGGGTCGGCTATAGACTCGGGATGGAACTGGACAGCGGCGGCACGCCTTGCCATCTCAGCCGCAATAGTCCCCCCACGTTCGGCTGGTGCTGGCGTCATCGGCGTGGTAGGGGGCTCTGGAGCTACTGCTACCCCAGAGCCGCTATCACCACCTCCTAGACGATTAAGAGGTATACAACCTGTGCTAGCGGCAGTTTCCCCTGGCTCGCATGGAGCACCCTGGGATTTAGTCAGGAGATTCCTAGGGGCTTTGTTAATATTGGAACTGCTAGGATCAAAAGTCCCTTCATTCTTAGTGGACTTAATTTGCTCGGGTCGGAAAGCAACCCAGGATAGTCCTTCCCCCTCCGTCTTGTTCTCGTAAACAATCCCATCGTAGCCCAGACCTTCCAGGGTTTCTCTGGCTACTTTATTAACGGCTCGTTTTGCTGTATCAACTGCTCCGGCTAGCTCCTTTTTCTTCTTACGGTATTCGGCCAATGGCATCGAGGCATTATCTAGCTCGGCTAAAGTCTTAGCAGCTTGTGTCTTGGTAGCCTCGAAGTTCTGAACCGCCTCAGTCACCTTCTCAGGATTCAAACGGTTCTTCTCGAAATAAGCAGCAGTTGTTTGCGGCGTGTCCCAAACGTGGTCAGGGGTCTTAATAGGGTTTTTTATGTTAAGGTACGCAGTCATCATGACACCACCTGGTGTACCAGATATGCGGAAGTTAGCCTGGCCCTCGGTTCCAAAGTGATAGCCTAAGTCCTGTGATTCTCGGAATTCGTCAAACTGAGCATAAGTGCCATGATAGACAGTCAGAGGCTTCCCCCTCTCATCCACTACCTTACTAGAACTTGCGGGGTTACTCTCCCAGTCTCCAAACCAGTTCTTAAACGCTGCCGACTGGACATTACTACTAGGCTCATTACCTCCAGTATGAGTATTAGGTTTATCTCCCAGAGGTACACATCCCGTTAAGTCCGCTCTCTCACCAGGTTGACAAGGACCGCCTTGGGACTTGGCTAAGTAGTTTTTGGGTCTGGAGATTCCTTTAGGGTTTGTCTGGCTTCTTCGATTTCTTCCGGTGTCGGCCCGCTGGTAGGATTTCTCAGGCCAGCGGCTATCATTATCGTCTGGACGGTCAGGCACTTCGTCCCAGGCCCGAGCATAGAGGCGCTTAATATCCTTTAGGGCTCGGTGCCGTGCCTCCGATTCGGCAGGGGTGTATTCCTCCCTACCTTCACGGTCCATAGCCGCTTCGATGGAACGGAGAATGTTCTTCGAGATGGCTTCCCGCTCGCGGGCAATGAGCACAGGCTTGACGTGGTACTGCACTTCCACAATCATGCCACAAGGCATTAGGTAGTTGGCCAGGTAATCCCGGTATCCATTACGCATCGGCTCCTTGAACCTATTCTTTGGTGCCCTGGCATAGACCCCACCAGCTGCTCTAACCTTAGCTATGGCATCGTAAACCCCTTTGAGGGAGTCGCACGCAACGGTTGAACGTACAACGTCGAGCAATTTCCGCCAGTCCCCTGAGTAGTCTGACTCGACTTTCTCTTCGCTCCGGTCGTACGGCTTAATCGCCCCAGCAATAATCTTTCCCCCCGTCTTAGCCAGCTCCGCCTCCAACCCGCCGAGAGGAAGTTTATCCAGGTAAACCGTCGAGAATCCCAACGCCCCGGTGAGCAACCTAGCCAGTTCATCTTGTGCCTTCTTACCTAATTCTTTCAGTTCGTCATAATCGGACACCGGCTGTTTTGCCCTGCCGAATATGCGGTAGAGAACTTCATCACAGACATCATCCCAATCATCATCCTCACTGGACGGAACGCCGCGGTCGTCAACGTATATGTCGGCAACTACCTTGCGGGATCCCGTCTCAAATTCCGTATTTTCGTTAAACTCATCCCAGGGTATACCGTGTTCATTTAGGAACCGCTTCACGTCTGCTTCATCGTTGCGAGCCGTCCATATGATTATCCTGATACCAGCGTCGTGCAGGCGCTCCACTGCTTCCTTGGCACCGCGGCGAAGCTTGGTATCCGATAGAGGAGTTTTAACGTCGTAGCTGTCTACGATTGTCCCATCGAAGTCCACGGCGACCGTAGGCTGATGGTCTGGATCCTGGTGATAGTGTTGCCCTCTAGTACGAAGGTCGTCACTAATCCTAAACTGGTGAGAGAAAACCCGCAAGGCACCCCTAGAGAGGGGCTGGGGTCTGAGAGATGGGGATACCTTGCGGGTATGAACAGGCTTTAGGGCGTTCTTGGTTATCATTCGTCTTCGATTACCGCGAGAATGTCAGCCTCGAAGAGCACCAGGATTCCTTCCTCAATCTCCTTGGTCTTGTGGCGCTGGTCATAGGGGTCGCGGAGAGTGCCGCCGGGAACCTCCTGACCAGCCCATCTGGTAAACAACACAACGTCTCCCATTTCCACCTGGGGAGAGGCACGGCTCCCGTCTTCATTAAGCTTACCAGGACCTA
>WNGJ01053620.1_pt1 | contig 10074 bp, 12 predicted proteins | sample 5400611 | NCBI WGS metagenome assembly WNGJ01 (sample SAMN13153375, study PRJNA577476) | soil metagenome | isolation source: 40 cm soil or saprolite under Garry oak tree replicate 1 | place: USA:California | collected 2016-06-15
TTACGCCAGAGGGAATTGGCGCCGTCCAAGCCACTTTGCGGAATCAGTTGCAGCGCTCTATCAACATCCTGCTCGGTTCTGTGCTCGCGACGATCGGACTCACAATTCCCGCGGTGCTGACGATCAGCCTGATCACGAAACGACCGGTAACGCTCGGGGTACAAGGCGGCAACCTTCCGCTGTTGCTGTTAACGCTGGCAGTGTGTGTGGTTACGTTTACGAGCAGAAAGACAAATATCCTGCAGGGTTGCGTCCACTTGCTCCTGTTCGCAGTCTTTGTGCTTTTGATCTTCGCCCCCTGACCAGCTCAGGCTCAGTCATGGTTGCACTGTCCGGTGTGTTCATTTGGGAAGTGACGTCATGCGCGGTGTTCATTCGATAGTGAGTACGCGCAATCGCCTAAGGAGATCGTTGAAAACACGAGCGTGAGCGCATTGGTCGCGGTTTTCTGGCGCCCGGATTACAGTTTGTTACACCTGCTTCACGACACGACGACTAGTTCGGAAATTCTCCTTACACGTGTCTTTGCATGACAATGGCGTCCGGTCCTTCCTTGGCGACCTTAAATCCAAATCGTTCATAAAGGCGCAACACAGGTTTACCTGCTACGAGGCTGACCGAAATTGTTGACTCATGAGGGTTCGCACGGACCAATTGTGTTAGGAGGGCTGTGCCGAGTCCATGTCGGCGGTGCTCCGGCCTCACCGCAAAGGCGAGTTCCGGCGGTGCGTCAGGTTTGTGGACCGGCTTACGCAACCAAACAGCGCCAACCACTGATCCGTCTTTCTTGTCGTGCGCCACAAATCCGGTATCCCCCGTGCGACCCCAGCCGTCGGCGTAATGCGCGAACTCCGGTCGCAGCAGGATCTCGCGTGACGGTTGGTGGTTACCGACAGAGGATAGTCCTTGATAGAGCATCTCCCGGAGGATTGGCTCGTCGTTGGCAAGGAGTGGTCGAATCTCGTATTCCATAGATGAATGCGGTTTTCTATTGTCGGAGATAATGCGGGAAAACGCCAGTCCGACGTTGGGCGGAATGCATCGCTTACGGGCCTTTATGCCGACGGGCGTGAATTTCGCGCCTGAAATTCGTCCATGCATCCATGCTTGTGAGCGCTTAGTTTCGCAGCAATGGACCGCGATTACGTCTTGGGTACGCACAACGAGGAATTAGCGAGACTGGGATTGCAACATCGTGTCTGGCGTCCGGTAGTTTTGGATTGCTGGTGGAGAGCCCGTCTTACGGTCGGCAAACGCGTCCTCGATGTGGGCGCAGGCCCCGGGTACGCCGCTGTCGATCTTGCGGAAATTGTCGGACCGACCGGCGAAGTGGTTGCGCTTGAGCGTTCCCAGAACTTCATCCGCGCAATGGAACAGACCTGTCGTGCGCGATCGCTCGCGAATGTGAAGATTCATCAGCTCGATTTAATGATGGATGAATTGCCCAGCGGCGATTACGACTTTTCCTGGTGCCGTTGGGTCATGTCATTTGTGAATGATCCCGGTCTGTTAGTCAGAAAGCTGAGCGGCGCGTTACGCAAAGGCAGCCTGGCGATTTTCCATGAATACGGCCATTATGCGACGTGGCATTTCTTCCCGCGTTTGGCGAATCAGGAGCGCTTCCGCGAACATGTGATCGCAACGTGGCGTGAGTCAGGCGGTGAGCCCGACGGTGCAGTGGCGCTGGCGACGCTGCTCCCGGCGAACGGCTTCACCATTCGCTCGGTCAGACCGCACCTGTTTTGTGTGCGTCCGACCGAATACATGTGGCAATGGCCGGCCACCTTCATTGAAACTTATCTTCCCCGGCTGATTGAAATGGGACGAATCGATCAACAATTCGCCGACAAAGTCCGGGCCGATCTGGCGAGCGCGGAAAAGAATCCGAATGCGCTGATGATCACACCGCTGGTATTGGAGATTGTTGCGGAAAAAATCAGCTAAAATTTCTGACTGAATCGGCACGTTATTTCGGAGGGGTCGGCCTCTTTGCTTGAAGTCCCTTGAGCCAGTCGGTTAGCAACTGCAGTACTTTCGGATCGAACGCTGCAGCCTTATTATGAAATGCGTCCGCGAAACTCAGGTAATGCTCGAAGGTATGTCCCATTTCAGGGACTTCGATGAAGCGCGCAGCCCCTGGGCGGTTCGCATTCACATACTGGGCGATTAACTCGTGATCTTCGCGGCTCATGATCCAGTCATACTGACCATGCAAAACTAAGGTTGGCACTTTCACGCCCGACCACGCAGTGGCGAGATTTAAGCTTTGCAGCTGCTGATAAAATGCGAGTGGTCGTCCATAAAGATGGGTGTGATCCTTGCCTTCGGGCCAAAGCTCCCCGAACTCGGGATGCTGATGTAGAATCTCGTCGATGGTTTTGTCTTTGATCAGCCATTCATAGTATAGGGTGGGCGCGCTTTTCATCCGATCGTTCACTTCGCCAGGGGACTTTCCCGTCAAGGCAAAGCGGCGCCGCTCAATTTCAAGCATGTGCTCAAACCATGTCTTCACCCGGCCTCCGACGGCCACGTAACCGCGCACCTGATCTTTTTCGGCATCCGTTTCGGGAACCAAAGGCGCAAATCCGCCGCCATTGCTGATTCCAAGGATATAGATCTGGCTCGTGTCGATGAAATCGTAATTTTTTAGCGCGCGAAATGCCGTGCGATAACCTTGTAGCTCCGATTCGAAATCGTTTTCGACACAATTGCCTTCGCTGTCGCCAACGCCTTGTTTGTCCACGCGAAACAAAGAGAAGATGATCGTTCGCAATCGTTCGCCGCGTGGAGTGGTCACGGAGTCGTAAATGACATCGACATTGGGATAGGTTTCACGCGCCGTTTTCGCCTTACGCGGAAGGTCGTTTGCTCCGAAACCCTTCGGAATTACCGCGAGTGTCAGCACGAGGGCGAGTATCGACACAACTCTCATCTGAGCGTGCATCTCATCAGCCTAATGTTCCCGCTAGGCCGAGGCGATGTGCGTCTGCTTGCAATGCGGTGATGGTGTTTGCAATCACGTCATCGAGCGGCATTCCCAACCCTTCAGCGCCCCGGACGATGTCCTCGCGGTTTACGGCCCGGGCGAACGCTTTGTCTTTCATTTTCTTTTTTACGGCGCGAACATCGACGTCGTGAATGCTCTTGGTTGGCCGAACGAGTGCGACGGCGACAATGAAGCTGCTTAGTTCATCGACGGCATACAGCGTTTTTTCGAGAGAAGATTCACGCGAAACGTTTGCGTAATCCGCATGCGAAAGAATTGCGCGACCGGCTTCTTTGCTCCATCCGTGGTCGCGAAGCCACGCAACGCCGACGAATGGGTGGCCGTCCGTCGGGCTACGCTCAAGATTCGGATGGCGCTCATAATCCATATCGTGCAACAGGCCCACGGCTTCCCAAAGATCGACATCTTCGCCGCGTAATAGGGCAAAATGCTTCATCGAATCGGCGACGGCATAGCAATGTTTCCGAAGACTTTCCGATTGGACCCAATCGTGGAGAATGTTTAAGGCCTGAGTAGCGAGAATTTCAGTGGCCATCTGATCTTCGTTTACCGAAACTTATACGAGATTGAGTAAGGGAGTGCGAGCAAGTCGAAATCTTCCTCGTCGAAACTTTGAACAAACGCGCCTTTCCTCATCCGCTAATTTAGCGGAGGGAAAGGCGCGATGGAGGCAAACGAGTTTAGATACTAATCCTCTTCGAGGATCACGCGATCAACAACCATGCTGGTGCCTGTCCCGGCATAATGGACCCGGACTGGAACGCCCACTCTGATTTTTGATTTCACGGTCGCTGCGTCCAAGACCCTGCCGCTGCGCGTCACATACGTCACCGTCTTACCGAAACGATAACTCACCGGCCCCGAACTCTCTCTAAGCACGATAGCGCTTCCCGGAGTTCATGAGCGGCTGCCGTGTGGTCTGCCCCCACGCAAACGATGCCACCATTGCCAGCGTAATGCTTAATAGCATTTTTTTCATGATTTCCCCCTTCCTAGTCGAATTGCGGCGGTAGTAAGCATTCCTTCTTCCCGTTTGAATTCAACGGGTCAAAAAAGAACACGCCGCAGTACTAGAATCGAATATGGCGCTGGGAGCGGACGCTTAAAACGTTTCGCGTGCTTTTTTGAAATCTGTTTCTACCTGAAGAAGTCTTCACTCCGCAGGCGCTTATAAAATCTGGATTGGCACGTTGGGAATCTGTGGTCAAGCGACACACTTTGTTGTTGGTCTTTGAAACAAAAACGCGCCTTTCATCTTCCGCTAACTTGGCGGAAGAGAAAGGCGCGATGGAGACAAACAAGCTTAGATATTAGTCCTCGTCGAGGACCACACGATCAACCATCATGTTCTCGCCTGTTCCGACATAGTGAACACGGACGGGAACGCCGACTCTGACTTTGGTTCTCACCGTGTCTTCATCGAGAACCCTACCACCCCGGGTCACATAAGTGACAGTCTTGCCGAAGCGATAGCGGACGGGTCCGCTGGTTTCCCTCAGGACGATCACATCTCCCGGAGTGAACTCCGTGATTGTCCCATTTCCTTCTGTAGTGGTCGTGGTTGTGGTTGTTTCCGAAACCTGTCCCCACGCAAACGGTGCCACAACTGCTAACGCAATGCTCAAGAGCATTTTCTTCATGATTTCCCCCTTCTTAGTTCAACCGCGGCGATAAGCGTTCTCTTTTCCCGTTTGAATTGCACGGAAGCTAAAGAACACGCCGCTATAGTGGATTCGGATACGGTTTCTGCAGCGGACGCTTAAAAAGCTGTTCGTGCTTGTTGAAGCCTGCGCTTACTTGGAGAAGTCTTCATCCTGACGCCTCTTATGAAAGTTTGGATTGGAACATCAGGATTTCAGTATGCCGAGTGGAAGGGAAACTTTTACCCGGAAGATTTGCCGGCGGCGAAAATGTTGCCGTTTTACGCCGAACATCTTTCGACTACGGAAATCAATTACACGTTTCATCGGATTCCAGCGCCCAAGACGATTGACAATTGGAATGCGCTAACTCCGAGGAGTTTTCGGTTCGCATTGAAAGCGCCACAGAAAATCACCCATTGGTCAAAGCTGCGTGAATGCGCGGATACGCTGCGATATTTCCATGATGTGGTCTCGGCGCTGGGCGAAAAACTAGGGCCGGTGCTGTTCCAGTTGCCACCCAATTTCAAGAAGGACATTCTAGTGCTGGGCGATTTCTTGAATGGTCTGCCTGGCGGAATGCGCGCTGCGTTCGAATTCCGTCACGAATCATGGTTCGACGATCAAGTCTTTGAAACATTGCGGACACGCGGCGCTGCGCTGTGTATCGCTGACACTGAAAAGCTGGAGGCGCCGAGGGTTGTCACCACTGATTACGGCTATCTGCGCCTACGCCGCGAAGATTACGCCGAGAGCGACGTCGAACGCTGGACTAAGTTCGTGCGGGAACAGGCCTCAAAATGGCTCGAAGTCTTCATTTATTTCAAACATGAAGAAGCCGGCATCGGCCCGAAGCTGGCGTCGCAAATGAAGGAATTACTGGAGTAGAACTTCAGTCAACGTCCAACGCTAAATGCGTCGGATGTCGAATTAAGTTACTGATCTACTTGCCGATAAGAATAAGGACTCCAGCGGCGAGTGCCACAAGGTATAAAAGAAAAACGAACGGTCCGAGGTTTAAACCGAATCCTAAAAGGCCATCGATGATCAGATAGACCGCGAGCAGCAGCATGCCGATGTTCTTCGTGAATTTCATGCCGCAGTATTTTGCTCGCCGCTGCCCGTGACAATCCAAAATCGCCTACGGGCCTTTTATTTGGCGATCGCTACCTGGCGGCCGCACGAATTACCACCGCTGAAATATCTTTCACATCTACGAAGGCGTCGTAAAACTCCGCGCCCGTCAGATGGGAAAGATAGACAATATTGTCGGTTACTTGGCCTACAGTCGCATTAGGCTGGAGTGCGGCTTTTTCCTGCGCCAGCAAGCTGGAACAAGTGACCGCAGTAATAATGATTCCGAGAAGAAGTGAATAGCGTTTCATGACGAACTATTTCTGCCCAAGTACGCTCCGATTGGCGAGCAAATAATCTAGGGCGGATTGGCCCCCTTCGCCTAGGCTTCGGCCGGCCAAGGAAACCGCCCATCCCTGATTTTCATTGGCAGCAGAGGCGTCTGTCCTACAATTCTGCATGGTCTCGATTGCCGAAAATCTTGAGCGCGTCAGCGAGCAAATCACGCAAGCGGCTGCCAAAGCTGGTCGTGCAGTAAATGAAATTGAGCTCGTTGCGATCACGAAAACGCATCCAGCCGAGAAAGTACGCGAGGCGGCCGAGGCCGGGCATACACTTTTTGGCGAAAGCCGGGTTCAGGAAGCCCGGGCGAAAATTCCAGAACTGCCGTCACACTTACGCTGGCATTTCGTAGGACATCTCCAGAAAAACAAGATCCGGCACGCACTGTCGTTGTTCGAGCTTTTTCACGGTGTCGATTCGCTTGCATTGGCTCAAGAAATGAACCGGATCGCGGCGGAGGACGGGGAGCGTCCGCGTGTGTTACTGGAAGTAAATGTGGCGGGCGAGGGGAGCAAATTCGGTTTTAAGGGCGAAACCCTGCGCGCCGAAATAGGATCCCTTCTTGCGCTGCCGCGATTGTCCATCGAGGGACTCATGTGTATTCCGCCGCTTGCGGAAGAAGCAGAAGCCTCCCGGAAATTCTTTGTGCAGGTGCGCGGACTGCGCGATTCGCTCGAGAAAGAATTCGATGTGAAATTTCCACATCTTTCCATGGGAATGACGCAGGATTTTTCGGTCGCGGTCGAGGAGGGGGCGACCCTCGTGCGCGTGGGCACGGCAATTTTCGGCGAACGACCTAAGCGGCGGAAGGATTAATGCGGCTCGAACCAACAAACGTTCAGCAGATAGGTGACGAGCTTGCCATATCCTGGAATGACGGGACGGAATCGTTTTTCAGGCTGGAGACGCTGCGACGCGCATGTCCCTGCGCAGGATGCGGTGGCGAACCCGACGTGCTCGGTAATATCGCGCGGCCGCGGGTAACGTATGCGGACGAAAGTTTTCAGCTCGTCGGCTTCGATCTCGTTGGCGGCTACGCATTGCAGCCGCGGTGGGCGGACGGACACAGTACTGGAATTTATAGCTTTACTTACTTGCGGCGATTGGGAGAAGCTCTGCAATGAAGGTTTGCGATAAAGCTGAAGCCGATTCATGCCTCTGACAGTTAAAATCGCGATCGTTTTGCTGTGCTTCGCGTTATGCGGAGCCGGCACTTTCATTGCCTCAACTGCGCGAGAAGAGTCTAAGCAGCCGCAAAAAATGAATACAATTCCGATTAAGAATCACGAGATCGCGCGGCGCGTTTGGATTGTAGCCTGATTTTGTAGGCTGTCTCTGTGAGGCGGCTATCGGATAAGCGTCCGCCGCGGCGGACGCGCTACAATTTTGGAATCGTGATTCGTAACAGCGTCGTTCCTTCAGGTCGCGAATGTAATTGTCGGTTTTCCAACTGAGCCGGAACCAGGAAAAATTCCCCCGGCCCAAGGTCGACGTCAGCGCAGCGCACAGAGCCGGTAAGGCAACAAGCGATTGCGAACCGCCTGCGAGGGGCAATCTCGCGCGCTGAATCGAGATTCCATTTCTGGATCTCAAATAAATCGTGACGCAGGAGCAGTTCCCCTTCGGGATGCAACAGTTGCGGTCGAACATCATCAAAATCGACGCATTGAAGCGCCTGATCGATATGTAACTGACGCGGCTTGCCTTTGTCATCCACGCGGTTCCAATCGAAGACGCGATAGGTGGTGTCACTGTTCTGCTGGATTTCGATCAGCAAATTACCGGCGCCCACAGCATGAAGACGTCCTGCCGGAAGGAACGCGACATCACCCGCTTTGACTCTGATTTTGTGGACGTGATCGGCCGCCGTGCCATCGTGGAGCGCCTTCTCGAACTGCTCTCGCGTGATCGCCTCACGAAATCCAAGATAAAGCTCGGCACCTGGATCGGTCGCGGCAATGTACCAAAACTCCGTTTTCGGTTCCCCTCCCAATCTTCTGGCTACTTCTTCGGGCGGATGGACCTGCAACGATAGTTTGTCGTGGGCATCAAGAAGCTTCAGTAGCAACGGGAAACGTGGAGTGTCATGGACGTCTCCAAAAATTTCGTTCCGATTTTGAGTCCAGAGTTCGTGCAAAGTTTTCCCACGCATCGGTCCGTTGCGCACGATGCTCTGTGCTTCCGGCCGATCTACGATTTCCCATGATTCACCGATAACCTTCTGCGCCGGCAACTTTTTGCCGAACTCAGATTCGAGACGACGGCCGCCCCACACGCGTTCCATGAAAATGGGTTCGAAGGTGAGGGGAGTCAGAGCGGGATTGGTCTTCATTACGGATTGCCCGCCGCGGCGGGTGAACTTATTGGGGATTTCAGATTGGTAAATTTGTAGGGCGTTTCTGTGAAACGCCATTTATTTATTGGCGTCCGCCGCGGCAGACGCCCGACAAACGAATGCGACGATTTCTAAAGAACTGGCTGCCCGTGCTCGTCTGGGTTGGCGTGATTTTCCTCGGCTCGACCGATCTGATGTCGGCCGAGCACACGTCGCGATTTGTTGTCCCATTTTTGCGCTGGCTCAAACCCAACATTTCGGCGGAGACGCTAGCGTCGGTTCACTTCATCCTTCGGAAGTGTGCGCACGTGGGCGAGTACGCTGTTCTGGCGCTGCTTTTGCTTCGCGCTGCGACTTTGATGACAAATTTCAAGCGGTCGATACCAATTCTCTATGTGAGCGTCTTGAGCGTGTGCCTGTTTGTGGCTGCCACTGACGAATTTCACCAAACCTTCGTCGCGTCTCGTGGCGCTTCGGTCGGGGATATCGTGATCGACAGTGGTGGCGCAATTCTCGGGTTGCTAGTCGGCTCGATATTTAGGATGAGTCGTTCAATCAGGCTCGAAAAAGCACCTGCGGACCCATAGGTGTGCAATCCTTTTTGCACGTGCATTCCTGGCCAGAAATCCGCCCGACTTCTGGCAGAGGTGGCATATAACCCTGTCCACGTGGGTCCGAGACTATTTGTTCATGCCATTTAGCGGAGGAAGGAAAGGACACTTCGTGTTGATACCGTGACCTTATGATTGTTATGATACTCGTGGGATTGTGGGATGGGGCCAACTGGACATTTGTCGCCTGGGAGCAGACCACGGGATCCTGTTAATCGGGTACCGTTTCTTCGATCGGGCGGCAAAAGGAACAGCAATTGCCGATGTTATGAGGAAGCGCTACTTCGTGCCGTTTAGTATTACCGCTACCGGCCAGGTGCCGTTCGTTTATTTTCAATTTTGAGCCGAGGAAAATGGAAATATGGGCCTGACTGGGCTCGAACCAGTGACCCTGCGCTTATCAAGCGCATGCTCTAACCAACTGAGCTACAGGCCCGCTTCGCGGAACTGAACAGTGATCAGTGATCGGTGATCGGTCAAGCGATTCGCAACAATCAAAATCGCGGATTACGGATCCGATCGGTATGCAAATGTTTATCGCCGGCTTGCCGACTCGTAGCTCGCTGCGTTGACCGCGCAAAGTAAAAACGTGTCCGCCTTCGCCAAGGCTACGGCGCGACAGGCTTCGCTCTCATCTACGACGTGAGCGAAGACTGGAGGCAAGGGGATTCGAACCCCTGACTTCCAGCTTGCAAAGCTGGCGCTCTACCAACTGAGCTATGCCCCCTGTGAAGTTTCGATTTTAGATTGGGGATTGCGGATTGCAAATGCCAGGGAGCGTAGCGCCGCATTCGCGGTTTCGGCAAATACCGAAGCCGGATGGCGATCTGACGATCGCCACCCGGGCTTTGTGCGGTTTTCGGCGAAGCTACGTTGGCGCGCTAGGAAAAGCGGCCCTGCTTTTCTTTCGTTATCGTCCCGCGAGAGGCACCGCCAAATACGCCTCTCTCGCACCGGTGACAGGATCAGTAATAGCTCTGCCCGTAATCTCTCCGTTGTCATTTATGTCTTTGGCGGTTTCGAGAATGGCAGAATAGCCGCCTTTAAGATCGTTGAGGTCTGTGG
>WNGJ01010069.1_pt1 | contig 10073 bp, 12 predicted proteins | sample 5400611 | NCBI WGS metagenome assembly WNGJ01 (sample SAMN13153375, study PRJNA577476) | soil metagenome | isolation source: 40 cm soil or saprolite under Garry oak tree replicate 1 | place: USA:California | collected 2016-06-15
CTGATGCGCCAGCATCACGATGCGACGGTCGGCGCCTGCGGGCTCGACGACACGCTCGATTCCATCCGCGAGGAGATGCGTAAATTCGCCGACGATCGGGTTACGCCGTTCGCCCAGCAATGGCATTTGCGCAACGAATACATCCCGCTCGATGTTATTGCGCAAATGGCAGAGCTCGGGGTTTTCCGCTTAACCATCCCGGAAGACTACGAGGGTATGGGGCTCGGCAAAGAATCCATGTGCGTTGTCTCCGAGGAATTATCGCGTGGCTATATCGGCGTCGGCAGCCTCGGCACGCGCTCGGAGATCGCGGCCGAACTCATTCTTAATTCGGGTACCGAGGAGCAGAAGCGCAAATGGTTGCCGAAGATCGCCGCTGGCGAAGTGCTGCCGACCGCGGTGTTCACCGAACCGAATACCGGTTCTGATCTTGCCTCGCTCAAAACCCGCGCGGTGCGCCAAGGCGACGTGTATAAGATCTACGGCAATAAGACCTGGATCACGCATCCGGTGCGGGCCGATCTGATGACGCTCCTCGTCCGCACCAATCCAGCCGAGACCGGCTATCGCGGGCTGTCGATGTTACTGGCGGAAAAGCCGCGCGGCAGCGATGACGATCCATTCCCGGTGCCGGGCATGACCGGTACCGAGATCGAGGTCTTGGGCTATCGCGGCATGAAGGAATACGAGATCGCCTTCGACGGTTTTGCCGTCAAAGCGGAGAATCTCCTCGGCGGCATCGAGGGTCTCGGCTTCAAGCAATTGATGGCGACATTCGAGGCGGCGCGCATCCAGACCGCCGCGCGGGCGATCGGTGTGGCGCAGGCCGCGATGGAACAGGCGCTAAGCTATGCTACGAGCCGCGTCCAGTTCGGCCAGCCGATTGCCGCTTTCCCGCGCATCGCCGACAAGGTCGCGATCATGGCGGCGGAGATCATGATCGCGCGCCAGCTCACCTATTACGCCGCGCGAGAGAAGGATTCCGGCCGCCGTTGCGATCTGGAGGCTGGCATGGCGAAACTTCTTGCCGCGCGCGTCGCCTGGGCCGCGGCCGACAATGCGGTGCAGGTACACGGCGGCAATGGCTTTGCCGTCGAATTTCCGGTGTCGCGTATCTTATGCGATGCCCGCATTCTCAATATTTTCGAGGGCGCCGCGGAGATCCAGGCGCAAGTCATCGCCCGGCGGTTGCTCGACGGCTCGAATTAACGCTCACCTCTCCCCGGCGGGGAGAGGGAAGATCAGTCTGCCCCCTCATTCGCCAACGCACTGTCACGCCGCATCGCGGAACGTTTGCTGCGCATTTCGAATTGATTCAGGCAAGCCCATTTGCAAAGCCGGCTCTCTCGAATGGTCAAGATTCCGCACAATGCGTTTGTTTTCGTCGGCGACGGCCGCAAGGCGCTCCTCTTGCGCAACGAGGGCGATGCAGACTTGCTCAACTTGAAAACCGAGCGGGTCTTCACCGACCAGAATCCGGCGACGCACGAGCAGGGCACCGACCGTCCGGGCCGGGCATTTTCGTCGGTGGGCGCGGTGCGTTCCAGCGTCAGTCAGACCGACTGGCACCAGCTCGAGGAGCACCGCTTTGCCGCGGAAGTCGCCGCAATGCTGGAGCGGACCGTGCGCGACCGCGGCGTCGAGACTTTAATCGTCGTGGCGCCGCCGCGGGCGCTTGCCGAGCTGCGCAAGGCGTTTCACCCCGAGGTGAAAAAGCGAATTATTGCCGAGATCGACAAGGATCTCACCAAACACCCGATCGATCAGATCGAGAAGCACCTCGCTGCGTGACTTTCTTCCCGTTTATTCTCGCGTTGCAGGGGCGCCAGCCTCGTTAACGCATCCGCTCTTCTATTTTTGTTCGCTCCGGCGCTGGCGGCTCCTTGAGCAATAAGCCGACGTTGCCGGACAGAATGCGTTCGCCATCCGTGCCGAGTGCGCGCAGGTCATGAACGAAATCGCGCACCGCCTCGCGCTTTCTGATTTCCTGCGGGTAGTCGGTAGCGAACACGATACGCGAGGCGGGGATTTCGCTTAAACCGGCTTTGATCGCGCCGATGCCGCCGGCGAAGCCGGCCGTATCGAACACGAGATTGTGCCGGATATAGTGATCGAAATCTTTCTCGGCCTTGCGGCCGTGCCGTTCATTGCCCGCCGTCCCCCAAAACTCCTTGTCCTGGAAACAACGGATGCGGGCCAGCATGCCGGCGATGCCGCCGGCGAGGTGCGCCATGTGCACAGTGAGTTCGGGATGGCGATCGAATACGCCGGAATTGACCAGCCGGATAACCGCCATGATCAGCGAAAATTCCCGCCCGACCGCGCGCGCCGTGTCGTAGGCGTCGAACTGCTGCGCGTGATTAAGCTTTAGCGCCGGATGCACGAAAACGAACATGTCGAGCTTGCCAGCTTCGCTCCAGAACGATTCAAGCGCCGGATCGTCTATGAACTTTCCATCGAATTCAGAAGTGATGACGACACCCTGGAAGCCGAGCTCGTAACGGCAGCGGGCGAGCTCCTTGAACGCCGCATCGCCACCGAGCGGATGGGAATGCGCGGCGCCGATGAAGCGTCCGGGATAGTCGCGCTCGGCTTGGCTCGCTTTGTTGTTGACGAGCCGTGAGGCTTCCAGATCGGCGCACATGCCCGCGGCGCTGGTGAGCCAGACCGCGTCGATGCCGGCCAGATCCATCATGCGCACGTGTTCGTCCAGATCGTAGAGCAGCGAATGCACCGTGTAACTCGGCGCGCCGAGCGCATCGTAGTGCAGCACGAGCCGGTCGCCCGGATCTTGCTTGATGAGTTCGCGGGGCGTGAAATGGTGCTGGAAATCGACAATCATCGCGGGCGGGTCCTCCTGAACCTTTGCCATCATCCTGAGGTAGCCGCAAAGCGGCCCTCGAAGGATACAGCCAAAGCGTTCGTGCCGTCGCCCCAACGAAATCGGGTTTACCTGATTTCGCCTATAAAGGGTTCAAGTCGGCAACTGCCGACTTGGCTGGCTCGCTTCGCTCGCACCTCAGGATGACGGAAGCAAGTAATCCTGGTTTCGCTTTCCCTTAAGGCAGGCTACAACGAAGTGCCATGGGCGACTTCATGTCCCACGTTGCGGTGCCGATCGCCATCGGCGCCGTCGCGGTCGTGCTGCTGCTCGGCCTCATCAATATGATGCGGGGCGGCTCACCCAATAAATCGCAGCAATTGATGCGGCTTCGCGTGTTGCTGCAATTCGTTGCCATCGTCGTTATCATGTTCACGCTCTGGATCATGGCCAGATAACCATTCACCCGCGATGGTCGTCCTCAACAAAATCTATACGCGCACCGGCGACGACGGCACCACCGCACTCGGTAGCGGCGAGCGGCGCAAAAAATACGATCTGCGTATCGCCGCTTATGGCACGGTCGACGAGGTCAATGCCGCGATCGGGGTTGCGCGGCTGCAGACGGCGAGCGATCCGGCGCTCGATGGAGCGCTGGCGCGAATCCAGAACGATCTGTTCGATCTCGGTGCCGACCTTTGCACCCCGGGACGGGGCAAAGGACCTGGCGGCGCGCGGTTGACCGTGACCGATAATCAGGTGGTTTGGCTCGAAGCCGAGATCGATCGGCTCAATGCCGACTTGGCGCCGCTACGCTCATTCGTGTTGCCCGGCGGCGGCGCCGCGGCCGCCTATCTGCACGTTGCGCGCACAATCTGCCGGCGGGCCGAGCGGCTCATTGCCGAGCTTAAGGACAAGGCCGGGGAGAGCGTCACGCCCGAAGTGCTGAAATACCTCAATCGCCTATCGGATTACCTTTTCGTCGCAAGCCGTTACACCAATAACAAGGGCGCGGGCGACGTGCTCTGGAAGCCCGGCGAGAATCGTTGACCGGGAGGGGGATGGCCGGTAGTTTTGCCGCACCGCAGCAGCGCGCAAATTCTCCGTCGCGCGAGCCCACAAGCAAACAACAGCAGCAGTCGTCCGCATGAAAATTCTGGTGCCTGTGAAGCGGGCGATCGACAAGGACGTGAAAATCCGCGTGAAGCCGGACGGCTCCGGTGTCGAGCTCGGTAACGTCAAAATGTCGATGAACCCATTCGACGAGATCGCCGTCGAGGAGGCGATTCGGCTCAAGGAAGCCGGCAAGGCAACTGAGATCATCTGCGCCTCGATCGGCGCAGCGCAGTCAGCTGAGACGATCCGTACCGCACTCGCCATGGGCGCCGACCGCGGCATCCTGGTGAAAGCGGATGGCGCCGTCGAGCCTCTCGCGATAGCTAAAATCCTCAAAGCTATTGCCGAAGCGGAGAAGCCCGGTTTGATCATCATGGGCAAACAGGCGATCGACGACGACTGCAATCAGACCGGACAAATGTTGGCCGCGCTACTCGGCTGGCCGCAGGGCACCTTCGCTTCCAAGGTGACGCTTGACGGCGATGCGGTCACGGTCACGCGCGAGGTCGACGGCGGCTTGCAGACGGTGAAGCTGAAAACACCGGCGATCGTCACTACCGATCTGCGGCTCAACGAGCCGCGCTACGCATCCTTGCCCAATATCATGAAGGCGAAGAAGAAACCGATCGAGGAAAAGACCGCCGCCGACTACGGCGTCGATATCAAGCCGCGGCTTGAAGTGATCAAGACCGCCGAGCCGCCGGTGCGCAAGGCCGGCGTGAAGGTCAAGAGCGTCACCGAGCTGGTCGAAAAGCTCAAAGAGGCGGGGGCGGTTTGATGCCGAGCCTGTGCAGGTTTCCTGCCGCTTATTCCCGCGCAAGCGGGAATCCAGTGACTGGGTCCCCGCCTTCGCGGGGGCGAGCGGGTATTAAAAGCCGATTCAATTACTGGAACCTGTAATGCCCATCCTCCTCCTCGCCGAACACGACAACGCCTCGCTCAAAGACGCGACCAACAAGGCGCTGACCGCGGCGAAACAGCTCGGCGGCGAAGTGCACATTCTGGTCGCCGGACAAAACTGCAAGCCGGTTGCCGAGGTTGCGGCGAAACTCGACGGTGTCGGGAAAGTGCTGCTCGCCGACGCTCCCGCTTACCAGCACATGCTGGCCGAACCGACGGCGGCGCTGATGGTCGCGCTCGCCGAACCTTACGACACACTGATGGCACCGGCGACGACCACCGGCAAGAACATCATGCCGCGTGTCGCGGCGCTGCTCGACGTCATGCAGATTTCCGACATCATCAAAGTGGTGGCGCCCGACACCTTCGAGCGCCCGATCTATGCCGGCAATGCCGTGCAGACGGTGCGTTCGCCGGAAAAGAAGCGGGTGATCACGGTGCGTACGGCCGCCTTCCAAGCGACCGGGGCAGGGGGATCGGCCCCAATTGAGCCGGTCGGCGCAGTAGCGGATCCGGGTCTCTCCCGTTTCGTCGGTGAAGAACTCTCAAAGTCCGAGCGCCCAGAACTAACGTCGGCCAAAATCATCATTTCCGGCGGCCGGGCCATGCAAAACCGGGAAAACTTCACCAAATATATCGAGCCGGTGGCGGATAAACTCGGCGCGGCAATTGGCGCATCGCGCGCGGCGGTCGACGCCGGTTATGCGCCGAACGATTGGCAGGTCGGGCAAACTGGTAAGGTGGTGGCCCCGGACCTCTATATTGCGGTCGGCATTTCAGGCGCCATTCAACACCTTGCCGGGATGAAGGACTCGAAAGTGATCGTGGCGATCAACAAAGACGAGGAAGCACCGATCTTTCAGGTCGCCGATTACGGCCTGGTAGCCGATCTTTATCAGGCGCTGCCGGAGCTTGCGGCGGAGCTCGACAAGGTTAAGCGCTGACGGAATCTGGCGCACGGACCGAGATCGTCGTAAAGTCGCGTGTAAGGTGAATCGAAATGGTCGAGGTTAAGGAACGCCCCAAAGATCGAACCGGCCCGCGCGCGCAGCCCGCGCGCGGCGGAGAGGCGGTCGACCCGGCTCCTCCATTTCGCAAGGTCGGCGTCATCGGCGCCGGGCAGATGGGCAATGGCATCGCCCATGTTTGCGCGCTGTCGGGTTTTCACGTTCTATTGAACGACGTCGCCGCCGACCGGATCACCGAAGGCTTGGCGACCATCAGCGGCAATTTGGCGCGGCAGGTCAGCCGTCAGCGCATCAGCGACGAACAGCGCCAAGCGGCGATCAAACGCATTTCGCCGGCCAAGACGCTCGACGAACTCGGCGACTGCGATCTCGTGATCGAATCGGCGACTGAACAGGAAGACGTTAAGCGTAAAATTTTTGCGGCACTGTGCCCGGCGCTCAAGCCGGAGGCCATTGTCAGCACCAATACATCTTCAATCTCGATCACGCGGCTTGCCGCCGGGACCGACCGGCCGGAAAAATTCATCGGCATTCATTTCATGAATCCGGTGCCGCTGATGGAGCTGGTCGAGGTGATCCGCGGCATCGCGACCGACGACGCAACTTTCGAATCCACCAAGCAGTTCATCGCCAAGCTCGGCAAGCAGATCGCGGTGGCGGAGGATTTCCCCGCCTTCATCGTCAACCGCATTCTGCTGCCGATGATCAATGAGGCGATCTATACGCTCTACGAAGGCGTCGGCAATGTCGAAGCGATCGACACCGCGATGCGGCTTGGCGCCCAGCATCCGATGGGTCCGCTGGAGCTCGCCGATTTTATCGGCCTCGACACCTGCCTCTCGGTCATGCAGGTGCTGCACGAGGGCTTGGCGGATTCGAAATACCGGCCGTGCCCGCTGTTGGTGAAATACGTCGAAGCCGGCTGGCTCGGTCGCAAGACGCAGCGCGGCTTCTACGATTATCGCGGCGACAAGCCGGTACCGACCAGATAATCAGGAATCAGGTATCAGGGATCTTTACTGATCCCTGATGCCCGGAAGTTCTGATTCGTGATTACGCTGCCGCCCGTTGCGGCGCGGTAACGCCCCAGCATGGCAGCGCCGCGATGCGCTCGAACCAGCCGCGCATATGCGGGTAGGGCTCGACCGGCAACTCCGCTTCCTTGGCGTAGAAAATCGGCGCGGCGACGGCAAAGTCGGCGATCGTGAGCGCGTTGCCGACGAGATGTTTTTGCTTTGCCAAATGCGCATCGAGCATGGCCGCTTCCTTCTCGTAAGCGGCGACACCTTTTGCGATGGCGGCCTCGTCGGGCGGCCCGAGATTGAGAATTTTCTTGACCAGCCGTTCCGTCAGCACCGCTGCCCATACATCACGATTCCAGTGCGCCAGATTCCAGCTTTGCCAGCGCGTGATGTCGGCGCGGATCCGGGCATCGTTGGGCCACAGCGCATTCGGTTTTTTGCTCGCGACATATTGCATGATTGCGAGCGTTTCCCAGAGCTTGAAATCGCCGTCGACCAGAGCCGGCGTGCGGCCGGTCGGGTTGATGGCGAGAAATGCCGGTGTGCGCGAGCCGCTTTTGGTGAGATCGACGAACTCGCATTCCAGCGGCACGCCGAGATAGTCGGCGAGCGCGCGAACCTGCCAGGTATTCGGTGAGGGCGGGAAGCCGTACAGTTTCATGATCAACTCCTTGTTTTGGACGACGGATTGCAGCGGGCAGAGAACAGAGGACAGCAACGAGGCTGGAAACTGGCAAACTTTTGATCGGTCTCTCACTATGTGCAGCACGAATCGACGGCCTTCGGCTGCTGGTAGGACGCCTTTGGATCGATCGCGGCGCCTTCGTAGCGATCATGGTGGCGCACCCAGGCCATTGACCACTCAAGCTCGTCCTCGTCGCGGCCCTTGGGGGCTAGATCGAGGAAATGATAGGTGCCGATTAACATGTCGAGACCGCGGCCATAGGTTGAATAGGTGTGAAAGACTTCGCTGGCGGCGTTCTTGTAGAACACGCTGGCGCCGGGCCGCTCCTCGCTCGGGAAGCTTTCGATGATCTGATAGTTGTACATCACCTTGCCGCCAGCTTTCTCCTGTGGCGTCATCGAGACTTGATAGTCATGGTTGAAATCGTTGCCGAACGACGATACCCATTTGAAGCGCCAGCCCATGCGGCGCTTGAATGCTTCGAGCTGCGGCAACGGCGCCCGCGAGACGACGACGAACGACACGTCGCGCTGTGCGAGATGAATGACCGCGCCGTCGAAATGATCGGCAAGGAATGAACAGCTCGGGCATCCGGCTTCCCAGTCGGGGCCAAGCATGAAGTGATAGATAATCAGTTGACCTTTGCCGCCAAACAGATCGGCAAGCGATTGTTTGCCGTCAGGCGTGTCGAACATGTAGTTCTTCTCGACTCTTTCCCACGGCAATGCGCGGCGCTTGCGGCTTAGTTCGTCGCGGGCGCGGGTAAAGGCTTTCTCCTCGGCAAGATAGGCCTTGCGCGCGGCGATCCATTCGTCATGAGAAACGATCTTGTGCGGTTCCATGATGCGCTCCTGTCTCTACTTTCTCCGCTCGCGCGGAGAGGAACTCATGCGACCTGCCACAAATTCAGGAGTGCGCAATCGTAAGCCATGTCAAACTTTGTCCGGTAGACGCCCATCAACAATAAGCCGATCGGCGCATATTCGACGGCATTGGCGTGCAGACGTATCATCCGCAGCATTTGCGGATTGCCGCCGTTGCCAAGGCCAACCTTCAGTTTTGCGCGATGCCTCGTCACATTGATGGCGAGCGCGAGGATCAAAAGCGCCAAGACCGAGGTGTAAATGGCTGTAACGGCTACTGGCATGAAATTTCCTTTCGGCTCGCTCAATAAAGCGGCGAAACCGCCATCAACCGGCTGGCGTCATCCAGCCGATCCCGGCGCCGCCGGGCTCTTGCAGGATGACGATGCGGCCGACATTCGGAACGTCGAAGGCCGGCTTCATGACCTTGGCGCCGGCGGCGACGGCTTTCTTGACGCGGGCATCGACATCATCCACGGCGATGTAAGGCATCCAGCCCTCGGGCACGCCTGCATAATCCGCTCCGCTGATATCGAAAATTCCGCCGACCGGTTCGTTGCCCATCTTGGCGACCCAATAGGTGCCGCCGCTTGGCGTCGGCATCGCCTCGAAGCTCCAGCCCAGCGTGTCGGCATAGAATTTCTTGGCCTTGCCGACGTCGCGCGCCATTAGCTCGTTCCAGTAAAACTTTCCGTGCGATCCAGCCATTGCGAACCCCTTACTTGCAAACTTACTTCGAACTTACTTGCGAACTTTGCTTTATGTCCGCCATCGATATGGCAAGCCAATGGCGGATGGCGCGGCCGCGAAAGCTTAGTCGTCGCTCGTAACAGAACGGCCAATGCCGCCTGCGGCCGATCCAGCGCTGCGATTCACGCGACGAATTTTTCGAGCTTGTCGAGTGCGCCAGTCCAGCCGCTTTGATGACGATCGCGCGCTTCTTCGTCGAAGAATTGCGTGTGCGTGAGCGTCAGCAGCGAACCGTCGCCATCCGGCTTGATCTCGACCGTCACCAGGGATTCGCGCTCCGGCGTGCTTTTCCAAGCCCAGGTGAAGACGAGCTTTTGGTTGGGTACGAATTCGCGATAGACGCCGCTGACATCGTGCTCTTCGCCCGCGGCACTCTGCATCAGCCAGCGATAGCGTCCGCCGACGCGCGGCTCGCACTCGACCTTGAGCACTTTGACCTCGCCGGGGCCCATCCAGCGTTTTACTTTGTCCGGATCGGTCCACGCCGCGAAGACTTTGTCCGGCGGCGCTTTGAGCCGGCGCTTGAGGGTGAGGCTCGGTTTCGTCGCTGTTTGGACTGCCATGACTCTTCCTCCAGGTATGTGGCAAGGCTCGAAAGCCGGTCGGACCAGAATTTTTCGTAACGATTGAGCCACTCGAACGCGTCGCGCATCGGCTCGGCCTCAAGCCGGCAGGCGACGGTGCGCCCGGTTTTGGTTCGCTGCAGCAAGCCCGCATCGGACAGCACATCGAGATGCTTCATAATGGCCGGCAGCGACATTTCAAACGGCGCGGCGAGTTCGCTGATCGAAAGCCCGGGATCTTGCGCCAGCCGCATTACCAGCGCGCGGCGGGTCGCGTCCGACAAAGCGGCGAAGGTCCGATCGAGCGGCATGGTATAAAACTTTACCATGTGGTTAAGTATAAAGGTGAGCGCGCGAGAGTCAAGTCGATTGGTAGTTCGGATTG
>WNGJ01013410.1_pt1 | contig 10073 bp, 11 predicted proteins | sample 5400611 | NCBI WGS metagenome assembly WNGJ01 (sample SAMN13153375, study PRJNA577476) | soil metagenome | isolation source: 40 cm soil or saprolite under Garry oak tree replicate 1 | place: USA:California | collected 2016-06-15
TGCCGGGCTCGAACAGGAGCGCATAGCGCTGAGTTCCGAACTGGTTGGAGACCTGTTGGTTTGCCACCGCGTCGACCGTCGCCTGGATCTCGCTCTGCGGCATGCCGGGATTGAAGATGTAGACGCTCGAGCCGAAGTTGGGTTGGCTGGACGACGCTGACGGAGCCGCCAGTGCGGTGGCGACGCCGCTGGTGGCCGCCGCGCACGCCAAGGCGGTGGGTGCAGTCAGGGTCACCACGCAGATGAGCAGGCTCACCAGCCCGATGAACAGGGAGAAACGATGTGAGAAGCAACGCTTTTTCATACGTACACCAAGCCTTTCTGTCTGGCCCGATGTCGGCCAGACGGGAGGAGAAAAAGATACCTTCTACACCCGAAGAGCAACGAACAAGCGGTACATGGGCAGCCCCTCGCTGACTGATGCATTCCACACCCCTTGCAGACGCACCGGACAGGCGATGAAGCATTAGAAATAACCCCTTCTATTATACACCCTCTGTCAATTCTCTCAAAGCAGCTCTTTTATTTGTCTCCATCATAACGCCCGCAAGAGTGATAGATATATAAACATGCCAATAAGCAGGAAAAAAATTATGGAACTCGGCACACCTTTAGGACTCGCATTCGCATCTGGCATTAACGCCTACCTGCCACTACTTTCTTTTGCCGTCTCTGCACGCTTCTTTCACCTATACAAAATCAACCCGACCTTTGCCTTCATCACCCAGGACTGGTTTCTCAGCGCGCTCGTCATTCTTACCCTTATAGACTTTATAGCAGATAAAATCCCTGTTATCGATCACACCTGGGATGCTATCCATACAGTGATACGCCCCATCGCTGGCGCGCTTGTTGCCGCGGCAAGTTATAACCAGTTCCACCTACCAGGAACAAAAATCAGTGCTGCCAGCAGCTACATTCCTCAAGCAATGCTCAGCGCCACCAGCAGTAGTCATATCTTAGGAACCGCCGTCGCTGTCCCTACCGTAAGCCTGGGACTGCTTGTCATCCTTATTCTCGGTGGCTTGCTTGCGACCATGAGTCATACTGCCAAAGCAACAACCCGCCTGGTCTCGACATTCACAACTGCTGGCCTCCTCAATCTGGGGCTGAGTCTGGCCGAAGATATACTGGTCTTAATACTGGTTCTGCTCTCCCTGCTTGTCCCTATCGTCATGCTCATCCTGCTAGTGCTATTCCTTATCGTCTTTGCTCCACGCCTCTTTCAAGCGTGGAGCAAGCGGCTAAAAAGACGTGAGGATTTCTTCTAAGCTTTGTTCTCCTTGAAAACAGGCTTATCAGGCATACCCGGCACCTTAAATACCAGGCGCACAGAACCAAACTGCACAACGTCGCCATGCCGCAATAGCTCAGGTTTTAGAGGAAGCAGCGTTGTCTCACCTAAGCGCGTTTTGTTGTGACTTTTGAGATCCTCGATATAGAAGAAGGTCTCCTCATAACGAATACGTACATGCTGACGAGACACAGACAACTTCTGGTCAATTGGACTCAGATCGACATCAGGGCTAAAGCCGCGCTTGGGATCTATTCTGCCAACAATCACATCCTTCTTAGTGATGGCAAAACGCTGTATCTCTACACCATCTTTCTCGTAACACAGGAATGCATAAGTCTTTGTTGTTGCTGGTTCACGCCCTGCCGCGAGTATAGTTGATTGATCTCTAATGAGAGTACCACTTAACGACTTATCTTTCTCAGCAGCCGGTAACTCATTCGTCATACCAGAACCTGGAGAAATAGGCGAGCCTCCACGCGTGTACCTGCCTCCACTGGAGGGACGACGAGGTAAGGGCATAGCGTCTAGAACGCTTAGCATGGCACCAGCATTGGCAAAACGCGTCGAGGGATTCTTTGCCAGGGCCCGGTCTACCAAATCTTGCATAGGTGCAGGGATATCCTGCTTGTACTCTGCCATGCGCGGAACATCGGCCGTATTTTGTAGCAAAGCCGTTTCCGCAGAACTCCGCCCGACAAATGGTAAGCGGCCGGCCAGCATTTCAAATAACAGCAGCCCCAACTGGTAGACATCACTCCACGGCCCAACCAGGCCGCCGCTGATATACTCGGGTGGTGCGTAGCGTGGATCAAGAAAACCGATGTCGTCTACCCACTGACTATCCACGTAACCAAGCACATTGAGCAGTGCACGCAAACCAACATCATCGAGCTGTACGCGGTCCATCACTGCAATCGAGTCGACAGTGATCAGCTGTGGACGCAGGTCTACTCCTGACACACCCTGCTCGTGCAGCGCCTTTAGTCCCTGTGCTATTTGTCGTGCGAGATCAAGGGCGCGGTCTATATCAATATTCTCGTTGTCCATGAAATAGCGCAGCGTCATTCCTCGTGGAGGATCGGTGGCGATGTAGAAGCGATTCCCATCAACACCCCAGTCATACACATGTATGAGGTTGGGAGAGTATATTGGGCGGCGTCGCTCCAGGGGTTGCAGCAGTTGGTGGACGGTTTGAGCATCAATAGTAGGTGGGAACTCTACCACCAGGAGTCCCACCACATCGTTCGTATTGCGATTATAGGCGGTATACGACGTAAGCACCCCACCAGAGCTAATCACCTGCCCTACCTGGTATATACCGTCAATCAATCGAGCGTTGCGCTGTGCCATGCATCCCCCCTTGACGAAGGAAGCAGCCTTTAGTTATACAATTGCTGCTTTACGTAATCCTTAATAGCTTGCCAGTTGCCGTTGGCAGGTTGCAGGGTATATGTACCATCAGGTAGGTAAACATCCGCCAGCACGTTTTGATTGTTCAAGCCTACCCGGTGCGCGTTATTCAGATCCATCTTCAGCGCAAATTGCATCAGGTCGGCCATTGACATATTCGTATAGATGGTGTGTTGCAAGGCATTTAGCGCATTATAGAGACTTGGCCAGGTAGAAATTTGCTTGACCTTGGACAAAGCCGCCTTGATGATGATCTGCTGGCGTGCAGAGCGTGCAAAATCGGAGCCTTCCGCTGGATTGTCAAGCACGTAGCGGGCACGGGCATACTCTATAGCCCTTTCGCCGTCCATGTGCTGCATTCCCTTAGAAAAGTGTACTTTGATCCAATTTGGATTAATGCTGGGATCATCATTTGCCGGGTACTTCGACGTGAATGAATCCGGCACATAGACATCTACACCACCTATTGAGTTGATGAAATCGCGAAATCCTACAAAATTGATAGTCAGCCAGTATTTGACATCCAGACCGGTTACATCTGAAACTTTCTGAGCTGCTATATTTCCACCACCCACCGGATTAGCCCCATTATTTGAACCGTACGTGTAGGCATCGTTAATCTTATTATATTGTCCCGAGTTGGGTGGAATCTGCACCCACAAATCGCGTGGAACGGAGATCAGCGTGGTATGGTTACTCTGGGGTAACAGGCTCATCACCAGCATAGAATCGGTGAGGTACGCTCCATCATGACCGGCACCACCAAAACCCATCACCAGCAGATTCACACGATCACTGGTCCCCATGTAACCCGTTTGCGTGCTCAGTGGCGTTTGCGTCGAAATGGCAGAACCAAAAGCGAACACTCGCTGCACCGTAGTCAAGGCAAAACCGCCAACAACACACAACAATAACAGGATAATCAGGCTCGTTATCAAACACCCTCTGCCACGGCGGCGAGGACGTGGCCTCTGTGGTATAGCACTCCCCGGCCCAGCCTCCGTTTGACGATAAGGATACTGTGGAGCATTGGGGTTGACAGCAGGAGTAGGACCTCCACCTGGAGGCACCCGTTGGGCCGGTGGCACAGGCTGCTGTTGTGGATACATCCCAGGCTGATTTACATCCTGCTGCGGATATTGATAAGGTTTACGTTCAGGTTGTCTTTGTGCTTGCGGGTCTCGAAAGCTCCCGAGAATTAATTTATTGCCCCGCTGGTTCTTCTGAGAAGACGAAGGCGGCCGTATAGGATCAGTCGGATCATCTTGATGATAAAATGGATCATCTCTCATAAATTGCCCTTTTCTTCATAATGACATACTTCAACATTATAACATGGCATACTCCAACATTATAGCAACTTCATACCCCGCTACCCTCCCCCGGCTGGTAAATCAACAAAAAGTACTTCACCTATTCTTTATCAACGAAGTAGAGCACTGGAAGTCTCGCTTTTCACTTTTTCCAACCGAGTGCCGGTGTACGATCTTTCCCATGCCTCGCGGCAACAATTTCAGCCATAATAGCCAGCGCCATCTCCTCGGGGGAAGTAGCGCCAATATTTAAGCCAATTGGCCCATGGATAGAGCTTATCTGCTCATCCGTTAACCCCTGCTTCCTGAGACGTTCGTTGCGCTCTTCACCAGTCTTACGACTGCCAATGGCCCCCACATATCCCACCTGATGCGACAGCAACACCTTCAAAGTGGGCTCATCGAATTTGGGATCGTGGGTCAGCACAGCTACTGAAGTAGACGGATTCAGATCCACCTTCTCCAACACCTCATCCGGCCACTCAACAATCAATTCATCGGCATGCGGAAATCGTTCGCGAGTGGCAAAAGCCGCCCGCGCATCAATAACCACGACACGGTAGTTCAACGTCTTGGCGAAGGTGGTTAAGGGAATAGCGATATGCCCGGCCCCTACAATGATTAGCGTCGGTGGAGGCGGAAAGCCCTCGATGAAAACATCAAAAGGAAGCGCACCCGTCTCACTCTCAACCGTGTAGCTGTTTGTTCCTGCCTCTCCATTCCAGATAGCCCGCTCAGCATCCTCGACCACCAGGACATCCAGCGCCTCGTTGCCAAGCGTCCCATCGGTCTTCTTCCCGGGCAAAACCAGCAGTTTCGCGCCAACATGCTCAGGCCCACGTACCACCGTCGCCATCGCCACCCCCTTCTCCTGGCCCAGCAAATCTTTCAATTCCTCATAAAGTCTGCTCATAGCTATGCTCCCCTTTGCTGGCTGGATTTTGATACGCAGCTATCACCAATCCAAACGCTCAACAAAAACATGAATGGTACCACCACACGACAAACCAATCTTCTCAACATTCTGCTCTTCGGTAATACCAAATTCAAGCATCTGTGGCTTCCCATCGTTAATCACTTCCATGCAAGTCTCGAAGACTGCCGGCTCAACACAACCACCACTGACCGAGCCCGCTAACTCACCACTTTCGCTGACAGCCAACTTCGCTCCAGGCCTACGTGGAGCAGAACCCGCCATGGAGACCACGGTAGCCAGCGCGACCTTCTCGCCTCGCGCCCGCCACTTCTCGATATCAGGAAGAACATCTCGCATAACAAAACTCCTTACACTACCCCGGGCTTACTCCAAGCCGCAACCGCTTTGCGCCGCGCTGCCGCACTGCGCACCGGACGGCTATCATCGATCGTCTGCAAAAGATTGCCCAGGTTAATCAAACTGTCCAGGTTATGGGCAGGCAGAAAATCATCGATATACGGCAGGGCCGTCTTCATACCAATGGTCAATGGGCGATAATCAGGCGAGCCCAGCAGCGGATTGAGCCAGATCAGCCGGTGACAACTATGTTGTAAACGGTCCATCTCGACCTCAAGTACTCCTGCCTCGCCCCGATCCCAGCCATCGCTAATTACCAACACTACCGCGCCACGCCCCAGCACACGCTTGGCCCATTTATGATTAAAGTAATGCAGCGCATCTCCGATGCGTGTACCACCTGACCAATCCTGCACGTTCTTGGCAACATCACGCACTGCATCATCGACATCGCGTTTCTTCAATTGACGAGTAATGCGCGTCAACCGCGTACCAAAAACAAAGGCCTCGACATTCAATAAGCCGTTCGAAATGGTATGGATGAAGTGCAACAGCAGCCGCGAATAGAGACTCATCGAACCACTGATATCGCAAATGATGACCAGGGGACGCGGCTTATGCTTAATTTTACGCCAGGTCAGTTCAAGAATTTCGCCTCCATATTTGAGGTTGCGGCGCACGATACGGCGCATATCTGGATACGACCCCCTACTCGATGGAGCTTTACGATGCGTCGGGCGCTCGCCCAGGTGCCAGCGCATCTCGGCCATCAACTTTTTGGCTTCCTGCACCTCTTCCCACGTGAAGGACTCAAAATCCTTCTTTCTCAGCATCTCTATAGCGCTATAGGCCGTCCCCTGCGCTGTGGCATCATCATCGTCGTCTTCCTCATCGATCCGCTCATCCCTGCGCCGCCGCCGCTCACTCTCACGCATCTCAGACCTCAGGTCTTTGCGCTGCTGCTCGTTGGCATTCATATGCTCGGCTAATCGCTTACGTTCGGATGGAGGAAGACGTATCTTCCGCTCGTCGCGCTTTGCAGGACCATTCGGATTATTCGCCTTTTTATCCTGGCTATCGCGCACGTACCAGTAATAATAAAAGATCTGGTTGAAGAGCTGCTCCTGCTCGTGCTTGGCCAGCAAAGAGCACTTGAGCGTATTATAAAAATCCTCTTTATTCGTGATATCGATGTAGTTCAATGTCTCGGCCAGGTCGAGCATTTTACGTGGCCCCACGTCGATACCCACCTCCCAAAGAAGACGGCCAAATTCTGTCAAGCGATAGAGCAGGCGCTCCCCACGCTCAAGCTCAATTGGTCGCAGCGGCTGAGCGGCAAAGTAATCTCCATTCTCCTGTTGTACATCTAGCGCGTCAGCACTCATAATCAGGCCACTCCTCGTGCCTTCTGCAAGGTTTTGTACAGCTCACTACCCCCAACCTTCAATACATCATCTTGATATTTGAGCAACGCCCCCAGCGTATCGCGCACAGAACCTTCGACCAGCTCCATCTGGTTAAGTGCCAGCAGCGAGCTAATCCAGTCCAGTGTCTCAGCAATACCTGGAGCTTTGAACAGGTCGGCGCTGCGCAGTTCGCGCACAAAGGCACATACCTGTTTGGCCAGCCGCTCCGGTACCCCTGGCATGCGTGCCAGAACAATCGAATATTCTTTCTCCAGCGTGGGAAAATCGATCCAATAATACATGCAGCGTCGACGCAAGGCATCGTGAATCTCGCGTGTGCGGTTAGAAGTAATAATTACGACAGGCGTCTCTTTGGCTACAACCGTACCAATCTCAGGAATGGTAATCTGGAAATCCGACAATAGTTCCAGAAGGTACGCCTCAAATTCTTCGTCGCTGCGGTCCAGCTCGTCAATCAACAGGACGGGCGCTTTGCCATTCGCCGTATCGATAGCCTGCAGCAAAGGTCGCTTAATCAGGAAATCGGGACCAAAGATCTCCTTAAGTTCCTGCTGCCGATTGATCCCTTCTGCTTCCATCAGGCGAATGTGCAGCATCTGCCGCGTGTAGTTCCACTCATACACCGCGGTACTCACATCGATGCCTTCATAGCATTGCAAGCGAATCAGCTGGGTATCAAGGACGGCCGCCAGCACCTTCGCAATTTCCGTCTTGCCAACACCCGGCTCTCCCTCTAACAAAAGCGGCTTACGTCGTTTGAGCGCCAGGAACACGGCCGTTGCCAGGCTGCGATCAGCAATATAACGCTCGGTGAACATCGCCCGCTGAACACCCTCTATAGTAGTAAGATTCGGTAACTCTTGTTCCTGCTCCAACCAAGACCTCCAAAACAAAAACTAACAAGTGCCTTTCAGCACACAAAGATTGATATTCTATTCTATGCTATACTTAGGGAAGTATCAAGTTGAGCCTTACGAGGATCAAGGAGCGGGGTCCAATGGTCAACATCCTCAGGAAAACCTCAGACCTGCTTCCCGCCATGGAAGCCAACTACATCACGTACTTCACCTGTTTCGCTCAGGTACCCTACATGGAACTACACAGCAACCCCGAAATAACCTGCCTCGCCAGCAGCAAACTTCCTGGCTGGAACACCGTCCTTCGTACCCGGCTGGCGCCTGAGCGTGTCCCTGCCAGAGTCGGAGCAATATTACACCACTTCAGAACAGCAAACAGGCCGCTCACCTGGCTCATCTTACCCACCACCCAGCCCGCTGATCTGGGCCACTACCTGGAAGCCAGCGGTATGAAGCCCGTCGGGGGACAACCCCACATGCTTGTTGACCTGCTGACTTTGCCCTCTAAGCTGTCTACCCCGGCCGGTCTAACCATCGAACGTGTCCATGACCGGGCCGGCCTCAACAGGTGGTTCCAGGCAAGCGTAGCAGGCTTCGAACCGTCCTCATCTCAAGCGCAAATCTATTTTGATGCCTACACTTTGCATACATTCGACCGGCAAGGCCCCTTCCTCCACTACGTCGGCTGCCTGCATGGAGAACCTGTCACCTCTTCAACCCTGCTGCTGGCCGCAGGCATCGCAGGCATCTACGACGTCAGCACCGCCCCCGCCGCCCGTGGACACGGCCTCGGCACTGCCATTACCCTCTTTCCCCTACTCGAGGCCCGAGCACGTGGCTACCGCTACGCCTGCCTCCAATCCACACTCAAAGGCTACAACCTCTACCGCCGCCTGGGCTTTGCCGAGCAATTCCGCGAGAACAACTACCGCTGGGACCTCACTCTTGCTTAAAATACCTTTGAGTGAGTGTAGCCCACGTGATAGACTTATGACTGAATATCAGTCTAACAATCTAGAAAGCACTGAGAGCAGCAAAATGGACACAAGATTTAACCTTGACCTCTCCGACGTCTTTACCTTCATCGACAACCACCGGGAAGAATTTCTCGCCCGCCTGGTCGACTACCTGCGCCATCCCAGCATCAGCGCCCACTGCACAGGCATCGCTGACGTAGCCCAATACATAGCCGCCGTCATGCAGCGCCTGAACCTGCAAACACAGATCATCCCTACCGCGGGAAACCAGGCGCGCCCACCATCCTCCTCTATGGCCACTACGACGTCCAGCCGCCTGACCCCCTGGAAGAATGGATATCACCACCCTTCGAACCTACTATCCGCGCCGGACGCCTTTATGCCAGGGGTGTAGGTGACAACAAAGGCCAGCACTTTGCCCAACTTCTCGCCATCGAATCCCTACTGGCCTGCCGCAACACCCTCCCCTGTAACATCAAATTCCTCCTCGAAGGCGAAGAAGAAATTGGCAGCCCCCAGATGCCCGCCTTTGTCCGGGAGCACCGCACCGATATCAAAGCCGACCTCGTCATCATCAGCGACGGCCCCGTCCACACAACCGGCCGTTCCCAAATCCTCTTCGGCGTCCGTGGCGTCCTCAGCTTCGAACTGCAAGCGCGAGGAGCCAATCGCGACCTCCACTCCGGCAACTGGGGAGGTGTCGCCCCCAACCCACTCTGGACGCTAGTCCTCCTCCTCGCTACCATGAAAAACGAACAGGGCGAAATAACCATCGACGGCTTCTACGACAACGTTCAACCCCAAACACCACTGGAGCAAGCAGCACTCGCCCAACTCCCGGTCAACACCGACAGCATCAAACAGTCCCTCGACCTGCAACAACTCGATCAACCCCAGGACCGCAGCATCCCCGCACGCCTCTCCACCTGGCCCACCCTCACCATCAACGGCCTCCACGGCGGCTATGGCGGCCCCGGATCGAAGACCGTTCTCCCGCACCAGGCTTTCGCCAAGTGCGACATCCGCCTTGTAGAAGGCCAGACTGGCGATGAAATCTTCGCCAAACTCCAGGCCCACGTCCATCGTCACGCCCCCGGCGTCAAAATCATTCATCAGGGCGCTATGGATCCCTCCAAAACCCCCCTCGATTCCCCCTACACCGAGCCCCTACGCCAGGCCATTTCGGCCGCCCAGGGCCAACCCCCATTACTCGTCCCCGCCATGGGAGGCAGCCTCCCCAACTATGTCTTCACCAAAACTCTCGCCATCCCCGCCTTCGTCGTCCCCTACGCCAACGCCGACCAGGCCAACCACGCCCCCAACGAAAACCTGGAACTCGAACGCTTCTTCAAAGGCATAAAGACGGGAGCCGCCATGATAACATACGTAGGAGCAATAAGGTAATTAAAAACGCTCCTCGATGAATTTGACAATCAAAACCATCAATAAGCGCGAAGCGCGTCGTAGGGACCCGATTTATCGCGTCCCAGGGTTGGGGCGGTTGGGCAACCGACATTGG
>WNGJ01010073.1_pt1 | contig 10072 bp, 6 predicted proteins | sample 5400611 | NCBI WGS metagenome assembly WNGJ01 (sample SAMN13153375, study PRJNA577476) | soil metagenome | isolation source: 40 cm soil or saprolite under Garry oak tree replicate 1 | place: USA:California | collected 2016-06-15
CTCGAACGACGCGTACTCGGGGCTCGCCCGGGGGCTCGCGATGGCGGCGCTCATCCAGCTCCGCCACGGCGACCCCGCGTTTGCGGCGCGGGCGGCGGCCAAGGCCTACGAGCTGGTCCGCGACCAGGAGGTCATGCTCGCCCCGGTCAAGGTGCTCCACCTGCCCGACCCGGCGGAGCTGGCGGCCGAGCTCCTCGGACCGGAGCGTGCGCGCGAGCTCCTCGACGCAGGCTCCGCCGTCCCAAGAGACGAGGTGATTGCGGAGATCCTCGCGGCGACCCCGCCGACTCGGCCAGCCGTGGCGAGCGCCGCTGGCTGAACGTCACGGCAGGTTGCGGCTGATCGCCGCCGCGGACCGCTCCGTTTGATCCGACTATTTGAACTTGAAGTTGGCGCGGAGCACATGACCGTCGACGAAGCTCAGCACGAGTTGGCGACACGGGCTGCCTGGCGCTGCGGACCACGTCTTGTCGGTCTTACAGATGTAGGTGTACTGGTTGACGTTCGGGTCGTAGGTGAGACTGCTCCCGCCGACCGTCACCGTCTGCTCGATCGCATCGATGGGTGCGGACGAGTCGCAGGCGATCTGCGCGGATCGTGGGTACCCGGTCGTGAAGATGTTGAGGCCCTGATTGGCGCCAAGGCTGAACTTGACCGGGATCGCGCCACCGGACTTCGCGGAGTTGATGACCGGTCGGTTGTCGACCGGCTGGAAGAATCCGGTGACCCTGAACCCTCCCTTGCCGACATTCCAGTGGCTCGCCTGCGAGGTTCGGATGGTGAGGTCCGCAGCGCCGCTTGGGAGGGTCACTCTCGACGCAACACATGGATCGGGTGACGCTCCGTTCGCGAGCGGATCGCAGTCCGAGACCAGGCTCCCATTCCGGAACACGCTGACCGTCGTCGCATCGACGCCAGCGGCCGTGAGTGCGGACGCGTCAATTTGAAAATCGAAGATGAGTGGGTTGTCCGCGGTCGCGCTGGGTGCGGTGATGTTCACCTGCTGGCCAACGAACGTGTAGAAGCTCGGCGCTGGGTCGGTGACGCCTGTTTCGGCAATCGATACCGTGCCGCCCGCGGTTCCGGCCGGGACGACGACCGAGGTGGCTGTTCCCCCTGGCGGCGGGCTGGCGGCCGTGCTGACGGTCGTCGAACTACCGGTGGACACCGTGCCGATCGCGGTCGCAGGAGGCAGGTTGCCGGCCTGGGGGGTCACTGCGGCCGACGGAGACGACGGGAGGCTCGAGCCAGCATCGTTGGTCGCCACCACGGTGAACGTGTAGCTGTCGCCGTTCGTCAACCCGGGGACCGTCCCGCTCGGCCCAGTCGTGGAGACGGGCGCTCCATCCGAGCTCGCGGTCACATCATGCGGGATGATTGTGTATCCGACGATCGCAGCGCCGCCGTCAGAGAATGGGGCTACCCAACTGATCGACGCGATGCCGTCGCCAGCAGCGGCGACGATGCCGGTCGGCGCGTCAGGCGCCGCGGGTGCGGCCGACGCTGCGGGTCCACTAGGCTGGGGTGGGGGCGAACCCGGCACGCCCGAACCCGGGACGTCCGAACCCGGGACGCCCGAACCCGGGACGCCCGAACCCGGGACGTCCGAACCCGGGACGCCCGAACCCGGGACGCCCGAACCCGGAACGTCGGAACCCGCCGCCTGGCTGGAGCCAGGGACCGCGGCGCCCGCGCCCCCGCGCCAAAAAGACCCACGACCAGGAAGAGACTTGCGACAAGAACCGCACCAACTGCCCTGATCGGCGCGCCGGGATCGCCGCGACCGGAAGACCTGGACATCTTCGCCACCTACACGTCTGCGCGAGTCCGCCCAGGGAAAACCTTGGGTGAAGCGAAGACCTCGGGGCGCAAGGTGCACCGGCAGCTCTCCGGGTCGGGCCAGTATGCATGGGTGCCGCCGGTATTGATATGTCGCGTTACTCGACCAACGCGACGGAGATGTTCGGGAGGCGATGGGATGGGCACGTCGGGAGCTCGATGGATGTTCGACGAGACCCTTGGTCTTGACCCCAGTCGACGTTTGACGCTTCAACGACCTCGGTCGTACGCTCGCCGCCCGTGACCCGCCACCCCGTCGAACCCACAGGGCTGCCAGCGACCCTTGGAGAATTGCGCGCCTCGGGCTGGGTGAGCCGGACGGTCAAGGAAGAGCTCCGGACCAACCTCCTCGCGAGGCTCGCCGAGGGCCGGCCGATCGTCACCGGGATCATCGGCTACGACGAGACCGTCCTGCCGGCCCTGGAGAACGCGATCGTGGCCGGGCAGGATCTGGTGCTCCTCGGCGAGCGGGGCCAGGCGAAGACCCGGATCGCTCGGCTGCTTGTCGGGCTGCTCGACGAGCACCTGCCTGTCGTCCGCGGCGGCGAGCTGAACGACGACCCGACCGCCCCGATCAGCCCCAGTGCCAAGGCGATCGTTGACGAGCACGGCGACGCGACGCCGATCGACTGGCTGCCCCGCGACCGGCGCTATGCGGAGAAGCTGGCGACCCCGGACATCACGATCGCCGACCTGATCGGCGAGGTCGACCCGATCCGTGTCGCCGAGGGTCGCTATCTCAGCGACGAGATGACGCTGCATTACGGCCTGATCCCGCGCTCCAATCGCGGGATCTTCGCCATCAACGAGCTGCCGGACCTCGCCGAACGGATCCAGGTGGGGTTGCTCAGCATCCTCGAGGAGCGCGACGTCCAGATCCGCGGCTTCACGGTCCGACTGCCGCTGGACCTGTTCGTCGTGGCAAGCGCGAACCCGGAGGACTACACGAGCCGCGGCCGGATCATCACGCCGCTCAAGGATCGCCTCGGGTCGCAGGTGCGGACGCACTACCCGCGGACGCTCGACCACGAGCTCGAGATCGTCCGGCAGGAAAAGCAGCGGTTCATCGGCGCCGCCGACGAGCCGGCGATCGCCGTGCCACTGTTCATCGAGGAGCTGCTCGCCGAGCTGACCCACCTCGCCCGCCGCTCGCCGGAGATCAGCCAGCGATCCGGCGTCAGCGTTCGCGTCACCGTCGCGAACACCGAGGTCCTGGAGGCAGCCGCGTTACGGCGGGCCGTCCGCCTCGGCGAGCTCGTGGCCGCGCCGCGCGTCTCGGATCTCGGCGCAGTCGTTGCGAGCACGGTCGGCAAGATCGAGCTCGAGTCGGTCGGCGACGACGCGCCCGAGGAACGGATCGTCGAGCGGCTGATCACGAAGGCCCTGTTCACGACGTTCGGCCGCCTGGTCGACATCGATGACCTGGATGAGGTCGTCCTGTCGTTCGAAGATGGGCTGGTGGTCGAGACCGGGGAGCGAGTTCCGTCCCGTGAGTACGTCCGCTGGATGGCCGAGATCCCGGGTCTCCACGAGGCGGTCCGCCGGCTCGGCACGTTCGATGCGACGGATGGAGCGGAGGAGCCGGCGGTCGTCGCGTCGGCGGTGGAGTTCCTCCTCGAGGGCCTCCATCTGTCTCGCCGGATCAACAAGGACCGGTCCGGGACCGGGACGGTCTACCGGCGATGAGCCTGGCGCTCGTCGACCGACGGGTGATGCCTCTCCCGCATCGTTTTCGGATCGAAGGGCTGGCCAACGGTCGCGACGGGGCCGAATCGGCGGGCGATGTCTCTCAGGCATTGTTTCCGGTTCGAATGGCTGCTCGAGGGCTGCCATCTGGCCGCAGCGGGGACTTCGATGCCTGACGAACATCGAATCGACCGGTCCGGGCGCCTGGGACCTCGCTTCGGGCAGCAAACGATGCCTCCCAGGCATCACGGAGCGGGCGAGGCCATGCGATCCCTGCCAGCGATTGATTCCGTTCGTTTAGTGGTCGTGAGCCCGCGTCGCGGCCGTCATCCCCTTTGGTTGATCGCTGCGAGCGATCGCGGCGGCGCAATCCGAAGGAAAACAGGCATCGCGGCCCCCGCATCAATCGCTCCCAGCGATGACCCACGGCCAAGCGCCCAACGCACTCGTGGCGCACGACGGTGAGCCGCTGGACGCCCGACCCGGACGACCTCGAGGCGGCGACGGCGATCGCCGTCGGCCGCGACCCACTCCTCGTCCGCGCCGCTCGGTACGCACGTTGGGACGGCACCCAGTCGATCCCGGCCCTCGACGCCGACGAGATCCTCGACGCGATGGCCGACGACGTGATGGCCGAGGGCGACCTCGCCGAGGCGTTGCGTCGACTGATGGAGCGGGGATGGCGGACCAGCGACCCGTCGCGACCGGACCTGGCGGGCCTGAACGACCTGCGCGAGCGCCTCCGCCGCAGGCGCGAGGAGCTCCAGGAGCGCTACCAGCTCCGCGACGTCCTCGCCGACGTGCGCCAGGAGCTTGACGACATCGTCGCCCAGGAGCGGGCCGGGATCGAGCGCCGCCTCGACGAGGCGGCGAGCCCCAAGGACGACACCGCCTCGGACGCGGCCCTCCGGGCGATGCTCCGCGACGCGGCCGCTCGCCGGATCGACCAGCTCGACGCCCTGCCGCGCGACATCGGCGGCCGGATCCGCAAGCTCGAGGAATACGACTTCATGGAGCCGGCCGCCCGCGACCGCTTCAACGAGCTGACGGAGCGCCTCCGCAAGCAGACGCTCGACCGCTTCGTCGAGGGCCTGTCGGAGGCGATCCAGGGAACGACCCCGGAGGACCTCGCCGCGAACCGGGACATGGTCCGCGATCTCAACAGCCTGCTCGAGGAGCGTCTGGAGGGTCGCGAGCCGAGCCAGGACGAGGTCGACGACTTCCTCGCGAAGCACGGCCGCTTCTTCCCCGGCGCCCAGACCCTCGACGACATCGTCGAGCAGCTCACGCAGCGCATGGCGGCGATGCAGTCGCTCCTGCGTTCGATGACGCCCCAGCAGCGGGCCGAGCTCCAGTCGATGATGGACGCGCTGCTCCGCGACGACCGCCTCCGGTGGGACCTCGCCCGCCTCGCGTCGAACATGGACCAGCTGATGCCCGACGGCCTCGGCGAGGGCTACGAGTTCAGCGGCGAGGAGCCCCTCGGGCTCGAGCCGGCGCTCGATCGGATCGGCCAGCTCCAAGCTCTCGATGCCCTCGAGGACCAGCTCGGGGCGGTCGAGGAGCCCGGCGACCTCGCCGGCCTGGACCACGACGCGGCGCGAGAGCTGCTGGGGCCGGAGTCCGCCCGCGACCTCGAAGCCCTCGACGAGCTGGCCCGCCAGCTGGAGCGAGCCGGCTATCTGACGCGCCGCGGCGAGCGGCTCGAGCTGACGCCGCGCGGGAGCCGGCGCATCGGCCAGAAGGTCCTCGACGACCTGTTCGCCCGCCTGTCGCGCGACGCGTTCGGTGGCCATCGGATCGATCGGGCCGGCCGGGGAGGGGAGCGCGAGGAGACGACGAAGCCGTACGAGTTCGGCGACCCGTTCCATCTCGACATCCGGGGCACGATCGACAATGCCCTCCGGCGCAACGAGAATGCGCCGTTCGAGCGGCTCGCCCGCGGCGAGCCCGGGGTCCGGCTGTCACCCGACGACTTCGAGGTCTTCCGGACCGAGCAGATGACGCGGACCTCCACCGTGCTCCTGGTCGACATGAGCCGCTCGATGCTGCTGCGCGGCTGCTTCGTCGCCGCGAAGAAGGTCGCCGTCGCCCTCGACACGCTCATCCGGACGCAGTTCCCGCACGATGACCTGACGGTCATCGGCTTCGCGTACTACGCCCGGGAGCTGCGTCCCGAGGCGCTTGCCGAGCTGACCTGGCACGGCTACGAGTACGGCACGAACCTCCAGCACGGGCTGATGCTGGCTCGTCGGATCCTCGCCCGCCAGCGCGGCGCCGACCGCCAGGTCGTCGTCATCACGGACGGCGAGCCAACCGCCCACTTCGAGAACGGCCAGGTCGAGTTCAGCTACCCGGCGACCCGGCGGACGATTCAGGAGACGCTGCGCGAGGTCCAGCGCTGCACGCGCGACGGGATCACGATCAACACGTTCATGCTCGAGCGGTCGCGAGCGCTGGCCGAGTTCGTGGCGCTCGTGACCCGGATGAACCGCGGCCGGGCGTTCTACGCGACGCCTGAGCGCCTCGGCGAGTACGTCCTTGTCGACTTCGTGGCCAACCGCACCCGAGGGGTTGGCTAGCGCCGCGGGCGTTGGCGATTCGGGGCAACGACGCAGATCCGGCTGACGTAGGCTGGAGACGGCGCGCAACCCGATCCCGAACGGGCGGGGACGATGGATCGTGCCAGTGAGAGGGTCTTCAATGTCGCTGTTACTGGCCGTCTTCCTGTTCCTGCACGTCATGGGGGCGATCGCCGTCTTCGGCCCGACGTTCGTCTTTCCCGTCATCACCGCCCAGGCCCGGAAGAGCCCCCAGAACTTCCCGTTCGCGGTACAGCTGAGCGAGTACATCGAGCGGCGGATCGTCATCCCGGGGGCGATCGTCCAGGGGATCACGGGCGTCGCCCTGATCCTGATCATCGGCGCAGACCTCACGAGCTCGGCGTATCGCTGGCTGATCGGTGGGATCGTCCTGTACCTGATCGCGGTCGGATTCGCGATCTTCGTCCAGGCACCAGCCGCCGAGAGGATGGTCAACCTGTTGGCGAACATGCCACCGGGGCCACCGCCGGCGGGCGCACCCGCCGGTCCACCGCCGGAGATCGCCGAGCTCGGCAAGAAGCTCCAGCAGGGCGGCATGCTGCTGACGGTCTTGATCGTCCTGATCGTGGTCCTGATGGTGACCAAGCCGACGTTCTGAGCCCGAATCCGGCGGCGGCTACCATGGCGGCAGGCAGTTGCCGCCGAGTCACAGGAGTGCCGGATCGATGCCATACGTCGCCGTGACCGTCCCGGAGCTCCTCGAGGGCCTCGGAAAGGTCGCGCACCTGGATCACGACCGGCTCGTCATCGACGATGAGGCGGCGTTCCGGCTCGATCCCATCCGCGACCTCGCCTGGACGGCGGCGTTTGCCCCCGAGGGACCCACCGCCGCCGCGGCGCAGTGGCTGATCCATGAGGCGGCCCGGGTGGTCGGGGCGCACAGCGCCAGCATCCATGAGCTCTACATGGCCCGCGGCCGAGCCGAGCTGCACGGCTTCACGGTCCCGGCGATCAACCTCCGGGCGCAGACATTCGACATGGCTCGGACCGTCTACGAGACCGCGGCTTCGAACGACGTCGGCGCGGTGATCCTCGAGCTCGCCCGGAGCGAGCAGACGTACACCTTCCAGCGGCCCATCGACTACTCGACTGCGGTCCTCGCCGGCGCGATCGCCGCGGGCTGGCGCGGACCGGTCTTCATCCAGGGCGACCATTACCAGTTCAACGCGAAGAAGTACGCCCAGGACCCCGAGGCGATGACGGAGGAGATCGAGCGCGCGTGCCGCCTGGCGATCGACGCGGGCTATCGCAACATCGACATCGACTCCTCGACCCTCGTGGACCTCTCGAAGCCGACGCGCGACGAGCAGCAGCACGAGAACTACCTCCGGGCGGCCGAGCTGACCGCCCTGATCCGCTCGCTCGAGAGCGACGGGGTGACGATCAGCGTCGGCGGCGAGATCGGCGAGGTCGGCAAGGAGAACTCCAACGAGGAGGAGCTGCTCGCCTATCTCGAGGGCTACCGGCGTGAGCTCGACGAGCGGTCGCCGGGGGCGATCGGGATCAGCAAGGTGAGTGTCCAGACGGGCACCTCGCACGGCGGCGTGCCGCTGCCCGACGGATCGATGGCCGCCGTCAAGCTCGACTTCGACGTCCTGAAGCGGCTCGGCGAGGTCGCCCGCAGCCACGGGCTGGCGGGCGCCGTCCAGCACGGCGCATCGACGCTCCCGGACCAGCTGTTCCACCGGTTCCCGGCGGTCGAGACGGCGGAGATCCACCTCGCCACCGGGTTCCAGAACGCCCTGTTCGAGCACCCGGCCTTCCCGGTCTCCCTCCATCGCGAGATCGAGGCGTGGGTCTACGCGAATGCGGCGGACGAGCGCAAGCCCGGCCAGACCGATGAGCAGTTCATTTACACGACCCGGAAGAAGGCGATCGGGCCGTTCAAGCGCCAGCTCTGGGAGCTCCCGACGAAGGATGAGATCCTGTCGGCCCAGAGTCGGAAGATCGCGTTCCTGTTCACAGAGCTCGGCGTCAACGGCTCGCGGGAGATGGTCGACGGGTTCATCCATCCCGTCGAGCAGCGGAGGCCCGTGCCCGACGCCCTTCGCGAGGTCATGGCCGGCGCCGCTTCCTGACCGAGGCGAACTGGAACAGTTCGTCACAACGTTGACTTGCGCCAATCGCGGACCCTATCCTCGCCCGAGGTTCCGGGCGACGAGGGAGGGAGCCCGGTTGTCTGGCGTCCTCGCGTTCCACTCCAGAGGTCAGGCTCGCACCGGTGCGTGCGGTGGTAGGAGGAGGAGATCGTGTCGGGATCGGTCGAAGATCAGACCGCGCGCGACGATGCGCACCTGCAATCACTCGGTATCAAGCCAGAGCTCAGACGATCGCTCGGGTTCCTCTCGAACTTCGCCGTTGCCTTCAGCTACATCAGCGTCTCGACCGGGACGTACACCCTCATTGCCCTCGGGCTTGGGGTCGGTGGGCCGGCGTTCTTCTGGTCGTGGCCCCTCGTCATCCTCGGACAGACCTTCGTTGCGCTGAACTTCGCCGAGCTTGCGAGTCATTTCCCAGTCGCGGGCTCGATCTATCAGTGGTCGAAGCGCCTGTCGAACCGGACACTCGGCTGGTTCACGGGATGGTTCTACTTCTGGGCCGGCGTTGTCACCGTCACCGCGGTCGCTGGGACCGTGCCACTCGTCATGTCGAGCATTTTCGGTTTCAAGCTGTCCGACCCGAGTCCGATCGGGTTGGTCAGCAACCTCGTCTTCTGGGCGATCGCGACCCTCGTTGTCACGACCGTGATCAACGCGTTTGGTATCCGGCTGTTGGCGATCATCAACAACATCGGCGTTGCGGCCGAGATCCTCGGGATGGTCGTATTCGCTCTGATCCTCTTGATCTTCGCCAATCACCAATCGCCATCGGTCCTGTTCCAAACGGCGGGGGTGGAGACGGCCGACACGGGCGGCTACCTGCCAGTTTTCGCGGTGGCCATGTTCATGAGCCTGTTCGTCGTCTACGGCTTCGACACGGCCGGAACCTTTGGTGAGGAGACCGTCGATCCCGGTCGGCAGGCGCCCCGAGGGATCCTGTCAGCCATCTGGCTCTCGGGCATCGTCGGCGCGGTGTTCCTCCTGGCGATCATTCTCGCGACGCCCGACATGGCCGCTGCGCTGAAGGATCCGTCGCCGATCTCGACGGCGATCAAGTCTGGGCTCGGCGATACGTTCGGTAATGTGTACCTGTTCGTGATCCTCGCAGCCGTGGCTGTCTGCACCCTCGCGATCCAGGGCGCCACGACGCGCTTGATGTTCTCGATGGGCCGCGATCGTCGGATGCCGATCGGGTCCCTTTGGGGCTCCGTCAACCACACGTTCAAGACGCCGGCGAACGCCGCCGTCGCCGTCGGCGTCCTTGCCGCAATTCCGTTCTTCGTAACCGACAATCCCGGGCTCCTCGCAACGGGCGCCACGGGCTTGATCTACCTGAGTTACCTGCTGTGCAACATCGGCGTCCTCGTTGCCCGCCTCCGTGGCTGGCCACGCCAGGGTGCGTGGTTCAAGCTTGGCGGTTGGGGGATCGTCGTGAACGTCCTCGCCTTGGTCTGGGGTGGCGTGATGACGGTCAACTTCGCGCTTTGGCAGGACTCGAATCTATTCGGCAACTTCGGGTCGTCGCTGCGCGCGAACACGAATCCATCGCTGATCGGAGTGACATCCGGCGGAAAGCCGATCAGCTGGCTGCCAGACCTCCCGTTCTACGAGGCCACCGTCCTGCTGATCCTCGTCGCCGGGATCATTTACTACCTCGCGACCCAGCTCCGCCGGACGGACGTTGTGGAAGCGGATCGTGCGACCGGCGAGGCCGTCATCGGCTAGCGGAAGCTACGATCCAGATTAGCGACGGGCGGCGCGCCGGGTTCCGGCGCGCCGCCTCATCACGGTTCCTGAGGCATGACCCGTGATCGACGAGGCAGACCCGATCCTCCGCGGCGAGCT
>WNGJ01010074.1_pt1 | contig 10071 bp, 11 predicted proteins | sample 5400611 | NCBI WGS metagenome assembly WNGJ01 (sample SAMN13153375, study PRJNA577476) | soil metagenome | isolation source: 40 cm soil or saprolite under Garry oak tree replicate 1 | place: USA:California | collected 2016-06-15
GCAGGTGCAATCGCCATCCCCGGCAACGCCGATCGCACCGGATGCGGCGCGGCTGTAACGAGATCGGCGCACCGCCGTGGCGCTGCCCTGATCGTCGCAGCGCTTGGGTGTCTTTGCAGCACCGCGGCCGTTGCCCAGTGGAATCCGCATTTCACGGCGAGTATGGGTCGCGGCTACGGCAATATCGCGCTCAGCCAGTCGATCCTCAGCGGCACGCGGCGGCTCGGCACAGGCGCAATGGTGCGCTCAAACGCACCACGGGCGGCTTCCTTGACGCCTGCCCAAATCGATGCGGCGCTGATCTACACCGCCGATCCCACACAAAGCGATCGGATCCGCGTAGCGATGGTCGACACCATGGGCGGTCAGAACCCGGCGACGCGCGAGCAAATGACGAAAGCCTTCGCTGACGATGCCGTGCTGAAGGAATTTGACCGCGTCATGTCCGCCAACGGCTACTCCAGCCGTAACGTCGCTGACGACATGGCGGCGCTGCTGGTGCTTTGCTGGGAGATTTACACCGGCGGGACCGCCAACAAACTGCAGATCGCGGGCGCGCACCAGCAGTCGCGTGGCATCTTCCTCGGCACACCGGCGCTGCGCACCATGACGAACGCCGAGCGCCAGGAGATGGCGGAGCGGATCGCCTATCAGTTCGTGATCAGCGACATGGCCAACCAGGTGGCGTTGCGCAGTGGCGATCAGGCTCAGCAGGCGCAGATACGACAATCGGCTGCCGCTGTGATGCGCCAGCGGGTTAATATCGATATCACACGGTTGCGGCTCACCGAGAGGGGGTTCAGCAAGAAGTCTTGACGGCGATGCTGCGCGACCGCGCGAAACGCGGCAATGAGTTTCCTGCCCCAAACTCTCCTCAAACGAAGAGGCCCGCCACCGGCGAGCCTCTGGTTGTGCGCTGAACGATCCGCCTGGGATTGCGTGGAATGATCCGCCTAATGCTTGATCTCGGGTGGCAGCTTGCCGCCGTTCGCCGCAAACTTGGTCATCACCTGCTTGTGCAGCCAGATATTCATGGACGCGGAATCATTGGTATCGCCGGTGTAGCCGAGCTCCTTGGCGAGTTCCTTGCGCGCACCGAGGCTGGAATCGATATCGAGCGCCTTCATCAGATCGACAATTGACGTCCGCCATTCCAATTTTTCCTTCTTGGCGGCGACCGCCTTGTCCAGAATCGGCGCGACATCGACGGTTTGTGGCGGCGCAGCCGATGCGGAAGCCGATCCGGCCGAAGAACCGGTGCCTGCAGCGGCACCACCGCCCACGGGAGCGGCGTCTGCCTTGGTGCCGAAGATCGCGCTCATGATTTTTCCGAAGATACTCATCGCTTGCTCCCAATGAATTTAAGATTGTCGAAGAATTTGACATCGTCGAAGGGCTAAAACAGCGCTGTTCCACCCGGCAGCACCACGCCGGATCACAAACAAGCTTAACTGCCTCTGATGCGCTTGCCAATGCAAGACGCGGGTTCCGTAGTCATTACGGCCGACACGAATTGAGGGCGGAATGACACCTACAGGTTTGCGCTGCGACAAACCACCCTCACCGAAGCGTGAGCGACGGCGAATACGATTGAGAGTACGATGGTAGTTCAGTTCGCGGCGTGGCCGGAATCAGGTTGCTTGTCTTCGCGTCTGGCCTGATCGCGTTCGTTTCTGCACGTGGCTCGTTCGCACCTTCATCCGGCGCGAAGCATGGCCGCTGCCTCAAGGGAGACAACGACCATGGCCACCTACTCAGACAATCTAGCTGGGTCCGCGCAAGGCGCCCCTAGCGCGCCCGTCATCCGAACCATCGGCTTTTCCGATCTGCACCAGGCGCTGCGATTGGGCTGGGAAGACTTCAAGGCGGTGCCTAGCCACGCCATCATCCTGTGCGTGATCTACCCGGTGCTCGGTCTCGTGCTGGCGCGTACGGTGCTCGGCTATTCGGTGCTGCCGCTGCTGTTTCCGCTCGCCGCCGGTTTTGCCTTGGTCGGCCCTTTCGCGGCGCTTGGTCTCTATGAACTGAGCCGCCGCCGAGAGCGTGGTGAGCAGGCTTCCGCCTGGGATGCGGTCGAAGTGCTTCGCTCCCCATCGTTCGGCGCGATGCTCGGCCTCGGTACGTTGCTGCTGGCGCTGTTCGTGACCTGGGTCGCCACGGCGCAGGCGATTTACATCGCAGCGTTCGGCTATGAAGCCGCGGCGGAGATTCCCGACTTCGCCAGGCGCGTGCTGACAACCCCTGAAGGATGGTGGCTGATCGTCGCGGGGTGCGGCGTCGGTTTCCTGTTCGCCGTGGTGGCACTGTGCGTCAGCGTGGTTTCGTTCCCGTTGATGCTCGACCGTCACGCCGGCGCCGGCGACGCCATGGTGACGTCGCTGCGTGCGGTCGCGCGAAACCCGTTGCCGATGGCGGCATGGGGATTGATCGTCGCGGTGCTGCTGGTGCTGGGATCGCTGCCGTTCTTCCTTGGCCTTGCCATTGTGATTCCGCTGCTCGGCCACGCCACCTGGCATCTCTATCGCAGGGTGATCGCGCCGGAGCTCAACCCGCAGCCGCTCCCTCCGCGTCCTCAACGCCAGCGGCGCCCGGCCGCGGATTTCCCGGCCGCCTTGTTTCCGTGGCGGCGCAGGGACGGCGCATAGGCTGCCAGAAGCCTCGGCGAGAATTGCATTGATCAAGCCGCCGGTCGACCGTCGACCGGCGGTCCGATTTTGGTCAGAATCGCCGATGTGTTCGCGGCATCGCCCTATCGCTGGATATCCATCACGGGAAATCACAGGCAATAATCAGTTGCCAACGAGCCATGTTTTGGCCGCGGTTTATGGCAACATTCCACGTTGCCCGGGCATCACTTTTCATGGCAAATCGATTCTGTGCTGGTGGACCCGATGATCCCTCGTTTTCCGTTCAAAGCCCTCGCGGTGAGCGCGATGCTGTTGATATCCGCAGCGCCGGTGTTTGCCGCGCCATGCGGCACCGGCAGCTTCGAGGCTTGGCTCGACGATTTCAAAACCGAAGCCGCGGCCAAAGGCATTTCGCAGACCGCGATCACTTCGGGTCTCGGCGGGCTGACGCTGGATCGGGCTGTACTGTCGCGCGATCACTCGCAGAAGGTCTTCAGTCAAAGTTTCGAGGAGTTTTCCGGCCGCATGGTCCCTCCCCGGCTGGCGCGTGGCGCCAGCCTGATGAAGCAATATGGTTCGGTACTCGGCCGCATCGAGCAAAGCTATGGCGTGCCCGGCGAGGTGCTGGTCGCGATCTGGGGGTTGGAAACCGACTTCGGTGTCAATATCGGAAAATTCCCGACGCTGCGCTCGCTGGCGACGCTGGCCTACGATTGCCGCCGGTCGGACATGTTCAAGGCTGAGCTGATGGACGCCTTGCGCATTGTCGAACGCGGCGATCTCTCGCCAGCCGAAATGCGCGGTGCCTGGGCCGGCGAAATCGGCCAGACCCAGTTCATGCCGTCATCCTACGTCAAATTCGCCGTCGATTTCGACGGCAACGGCCGCCGCGACCTGTTGCGCAGCGCGCCTGATGTGCTGGCATCGACCGCGAACTACCTTGCCAATTACGGCTGGAAGCGCGGCAAGGACTGGGAACCCGGCAGCGCGAATTTCGCCGTGATTCAGCAATGGAACAAGAGCGAGGTCTATTCGAAGACCATTGCTTATTTCGCAAGCCAGCTTGCCCGTGCACCCTGAGCGTGGCGCGCGCCCCGCTGCCAATTAGATTGTGATCCGATTTGATTTCAATCAGATCATGATCTCATCTCTTTATCTGAGCATGATTCTTTGATCTGAGCATGATCTCCGGGCAAACGCTTCGCGTTTGTCCCGAGGGAAAACCGGCTTCCACTTTTCCGGATCATGCTCTAAAGGGCCGATCGCCCGGCGCAACCGGCCCCCTTTAGTTAAATTTATTTCATCGCGCCGACGTGCATCGCCTTGCTGAGATGCGCCGCACAGGCGCCCATCTTGCCGCTAAGCAGCGCGTCCTGCGCCTGAGCGACTTCCTTCTGCGCCACGATCTTGCCTTCGCCGTCGGCCATGGTTTCGATTGCGGATTCGGTTTTCGCCAAGTTTTCACCGCTGCAGCCTGCCATTTTTGCGGCGGATGCCGGGACGACTGCATATGCAACGGCAGCCATTGCGGCTGCTCCGAGTAACTTCTTGATCATGTTACTTTCCTTTCCCAATAGCACAGACCCGGCGTCGTTGCCGGATGCTGTGAAACGAATTGATCGCCGATTGGCGGAAAGTTTAGGAATAAATTTCGCGCGATAGAAATGTGATCGGCGCGCGATGCAGAGCCCTTATGCAGAAGGTGCATCTGCACTACGGTTTCGTAACGGCGAGCGAGGCTTAGCCGGTTTGAGATTGGCTGAACAGAAAATGCAGGCCGATCCCGACTAAAATCCAGAACACCAAAGCGATCAGCGCCAGGAATTGAGCGTCAACGCCAATCTGCCCGGTCGGCAGTCGTTTGAATGGAGATAGACTAAGACTTCGTGGAGTTGTTGGCGGCATCGGGATGACCCGTCCGCCAGCGATGAGAAGCAGCAACCATTTCCCGGTGAAAAAGAAGAACAGCTCCGCAAGGCTCTCCAAAATGGCGAGAAAGAATTGAGCTACGAGGTGGGCCATGTCCGGCGTCTTTCCCAGCTGTTATATGGGAGCGTTATTTTTAATTCCTATTTCCCTAACACGATACCGGCTACTTTTACCTGACGACCCTCTAGGTCGCCAATTGGGCCGTCCCCAAGAAATAATTTAAAGTTCATTTCATGCATGCGAATCACGCATGCGATATGGCCCAAAATACCCTGAATAAGGACGCCGGGACTGCAGTTCCGGACACCCTCCTTGATTCGGCTCCCAGAATGGCTATCTCTGTTCCCGTCAAGTCCCGTGTCACGGCTGCGACAATACTGTGAATACACACGATATTTACTGAACAATGGATATTTATTCAGATTCGGCTCAGGAATGGTCTTCCCGGACCGCCTCTTGAGCAGCCATGCTGAAAGGTTAATCGCTTCCTACCTGTGCTATGCGTTTTGAGATTAGCTGCACCGCAACATCTGAACTTCCGCACTGCAGTATTTTGATCTACATTCATTTCAACGATGCAGTTCCCCCCAAGAGCTGAATCGAAATACAAGGAGACTACCCCATGTTGCTCTCGCTCATCCGCATGATCCAGGCGTTCCGGGACTATCAGCGCAATGTCAGCGAATTGTCCCAGCTTAGCGATCGCGAGTTGGCCGATATCGGCCTTGATCGCTCGGACATTCCGCGCGTTGCAGCCGGTTCCTATAACGGCTGATCCGTTGTCAGCCGACTGTTGAGACGGATAACGCCCGCATCGCTGCGGGCGTTGTCGTATCTGCTAGCGCTTGCGCCGCCGCCGCGCTACCTCTCCGTCTATGACAGGCATCAACTCATCCTCTGAGCCCGTGCACATCATTGGCGCGGGCCTCGCCGGCTCGGAAGCCGCCTGGCAGGTCGCCAAGTCAGGCATCCCAGTGGTCCTGCATGAGATGCGTCCCGGCCGGATGACCGAAGCCCATCGCACCGATGGGCTGGCGGAACTCGTATGCTCCAATTCGTTTCGTTCCGATGATGCCGCGAACAACGCCGTCGGGCTGCTGCATGCCGAAATGCGCCGGCTGGGCTCGCTGATCATGCGCGCTGCCGATGCCAACCAGGTGCCGGCCGGAGGCGCGTTGGCGGTCGACCGCGATGGTTTCTCCGCGGCCGTCACCAAAGCCCTCGACGATCATCCCCTGATCGAAATCCATCGGGGCGAGGTCAGCGGCCTGCCGCCGGCCGACTGGGACAATGTCATCGTCGCGACCGGGCCCTTGACCTCTGCCCCGCTGGCGGACGCCATCCGCGCGCTCACCGACGAGAACGCGCTGGCCTTCTTCGATGCGATTGCGCCGATCGTCCACAGGGATTCCATCGACATGTCGGCAGCGTGGTTTCAGTCGCGCTACGATAAGGTCGGGCCCGGCGGTACCGGCGCCGACTATATCAATTGCCCCATGACCAAGCAGCAATACGACGCTTTCGTCGACGCGCTTGTCGCGGGCGAAAAGACCGACTTCAAGGAATGGGAGACCAACACGCCCTACTTCGATGGCTGCCTGCCGATCGAGGTGATGGCCGAGCGCGGCCGCGAGACCCTGCGCCACGGGCCGATGAAGCCGGTCGGGCTCACCAATCCGCACGATCCGACGGTGAAGGCCTATGCCATCGTGCAACTGCGCCAGGATAACAAGCTCGGCACGCTCTACAACATGGTCGGCTTCCAGACCAAGTTGAAGCACGGCGCGCAGCAGCGTGTATTCCGCACCATCCCCGGACTCGAGAACGCCGAATTCGCAAGGCTCGGCGGCTTGCATCGCAACACCTTCCTGAATTCCCCAAAACTGCTGGACACGCAATTGCGGCTGCGCGCCGAGCCGCGGCTGCGTTTTGCAGGACAGATGACCGGCTGCGAGGGCTATGTGGAATCCGCCAGCATTGGCTTGATCGCCGGGCTCTATGCCGCGGCCGATGCCCGCGCGACGTCGCTGGCGCCGCCGCCTTCGACCACGGCGCTGGGTTCGCTGCTCGGCCACATCACCGGCGGTCATATCGAAACCATCGAACCGGGCGCGCGCTCGTTCCAGCCGATGAACATCAACTTTGGGCTTTTCCCGCCGCTCGCCGCGCCGCCCACCAAACACCCCGATGGCACGCGGCTGCGCGGCAACGACAAGACGGTCGCGAAGAAACAGGCGATCAGCGCCCGCGCGCTATCCGATCTCGATCGCTGGATTGCCGATAACCTGCAGGTAGCCGTAGCGGCGTGAGCGTCCCATGAGTTTGCCAAAAGACGACGCCGCGATTCTGTCGGCGCGATGGATCGAAGGCGTGCTGCTGAAGCGCGACGTGTTTTCGACTGTCGAGCGCGGCCGGTTTCGCAGTGAGACGGACGAAGTCGATGCGGTGCTGCGCCGGCTCGATCAGGTACCCTGGTGGTCCTATATCCCGGCGCGCCATCTGTTCGCGCGCGAGCGCCGCGCGCTGGCGCTGGCGCGTGACCTCCATGTCGGTCCGGAACTGTTGTGGGCCGGCCGGCAGGCGCTGGTGCGCGGGTTCATCAACGGCGTGGCGCTGCATCTTGCGAGGCCGCATGGCGACCTCGCCTACTTCCGCTCGGCCAAGCAGGCGCTGCGCAAGCTGCATCGCGCCGGCATCTGCCACAACGATCTCGCCAAGGAGCAGAACTGGCTGCGCGGCAGCGACGGCCGCGCCTATCTCACGGATTTCCAGCTCGCGGCATGCTTTCGGACGCGCGGCCGGCTGTTCCGGATCGCGGCGTACGAGGATCTCCGGCATCTGCTGAAGCACAAGCGCAGCTACGCACCGGAAGCGCTGACACCAAAGGAACGAAAAATCCTCGCGCGCAAATCGCTGGTCGCCCGCCTCTGGCTGATGACCGGCAAAAAGGTCTACCGCGCCATCACCCGTGGCCTGTTCAATTTCACCGATCGCGAAGGCGGTGGCCGCCGGCTCGTCAACGACGCGCCGGTGCTGATCGAGCTGATCCGGAAAAACCCCGCCGTTCGCGACACCGCCATTGTCGCCTTCGCCGACCGGCGCACCGGTGTCGGGCTGTATGCGTTTGTCGAGGCCGATCAGACCGCGCTCGAGGCGCAACTGCGCAACGATCTTGACGCGGCGAAAGGCCCCAAGCCGCCCGAGCACATCCAGGTCGTGCAGGCCTTGCCCCGCGATGCCGCCGGAAAGCCCCGCACCGAGATCCTGCAACTGGTCGCGATGAACCAGCTCGATCTGATCGAGCCGATGATGACGAATGCAACCGATCGCGCATTCCTGAAGAGCATCCTGGAGCAGCGCAAAAATCTGCGCGACCGGTTTAATTTTGAGGCGGCTGATTCGGCACCGCGAACACTGCCCTCATCAACAGATGTCGTCACCCGCGAAGGCGGGTGATCCAGTATTCCAGAATCGGTGAAATTCCATCGTGAAACCGCAGTGTAATGGATATCCGCTCTCGCTGACATGGCAACCATTATCGGTGCACGCATTATGTCAGGGATTTGGTTTTTTGACGCAAACCGGGTCGCCCCGGACCTGAGCAGCACACTTCCATTCCGGACCAAAGCTCACATCTGCCCAATAGTTCGGGAAATGCATCACGACAACTGCGAAGACGCAGACGACGACTACCAAAGCGAACACCGCGCCTACAACGCCCGCCCGGTCCGGATTCCATTGTAGCCACTTCATCGTCTGATAATAGCACACCGTCATGGTCGAAAAAGCCATGATCGTGATGCCCGCCACAGCGTCCACAACGTCCGTAGCCGTGACGTGACCCTCGGCACAAACGGATCACCATCCGCTCGCGACATTAATTCGAGCTCGCGGGCGACCAGCGCCAGCGGCAGGAACACCGGCCTCACGTCCGGCGGCACGTTCGACAGCAGCGCGAAAGCTGTCTTCAGATGTCCCCGCGCTTCGCCGATCAACTGATCCAATACCGCCCGCAGCTTTGGGGTTTGCCTGCCCGCGAACACTTCCTCCATGCCGCTGCCGTGGCTCTCCAGCAGTTGCAGCGGGATGAACAATTGACGCCGCGAAGCGTCGCGCGGCAACGCCGCCATTACCTGGACCATGCCTTGCGCCAGGCCCGCATGGCGCGCGAGGTGTTCGGTCTCGCCCGACGGTTCGCCCACGATGCCCGCGCCAAGGGCGAACAGCGCCGATGAGGTATCGTTGATGTAGCTTTCCAGCGCCGCCATGGTCGGCATCGGATCGTTGTAGAGGTCGAACTGATGCTCGTCGATCAGGCGCGACAACCGTTCGACCGGCAGGCGGCAGTTCTGGATCGCGAGCTTAAGCTCGGCTGCGACCGGATTTCCCTCGACGCCGCCGTGCCCTGCCCCTGCCAGCATATCGGTCCACCATTGCAGGCGCATTTCACCGGGCAGCGGCTGGCTCACCTGATCCCGGACGCGGGAAATCTCGACATTAAAGGCATAGATCGCCAGCAGCGCGCGGCGCGGCACGGCCGGCACAAACAGCGTGGAGGCATAGCGGGAAAAATCGTGCGTTCGCACCAGTTGCGCGCAAAAATCAGCCGACGCCTTGCTGCCGTCCACCTCGCTCATGGCACCGCAATCAGCGCCGCCGCGACCCGCCGCCGCTCGCCGATCATGATGTTGTAGGTGCGAACCGCGGGACCGGTCTGCATCGGATCCAGCACGACTTTCACCGCGCGCAACGCCTCGCGAAGCGCCTGCGGAGGGATCCAGACTTCCATGCCGGTGCCGATGAGCAGCGTATCGATGCGACTAGCCGCCGCGAACACGCGGGCCAGCGCCGCCGCGTCGATCTGCTCAGGCCTCGTGACCGGCCAGGCCCAGATCGCATCCGGCAAACACAGCAGCGAGCCGCGATGCGACATCTCGGCAAAGGCAAACCCGCCGTTGCCGTAGGCGTCGATCGGCGCCGACCTCGGGAGATGCGGGGCGTCCGACGGGGCCGCCATCGTCACTTCTTCTTAGGCAGATCCGGCTTCTTGGGCAGATCCGGCGCGTCGCGGTGGGTGCCGACGCCGAGATAGATCAGGATCGGCGCGGCGATGAAGATCGAGGTGTAGGTGCCGACCAGCACCACGCCGAACATCATGACCGCCGTGAAGCTGTGGATCGCGTGGCCGCCGAACACCAGCAGCGCGAGCAACGCCAGCGTCACGGTGACGTGGGTGATGATCGAACGAGACAACGTCGAATTGATGGATTCGTTCAAAAGCTGCGGCATCGGCATTTTCTTGTAGCGCCGCAGCATTTCCCGGATCCGGTCGTAGATCACGACCGTGTCGTTCAGGGAGTAGCCGAGAATGGTCAATAGCGCCGCGATACTGGTCAGGTCGAAATCGACCTGCGAGATCGACATGAAGCCGATCGTCAGCACGATGTCGTGGACGTTGGCGATCATGGCCCCCAATGCGAACTGCCATTCGAACCGGAACCAGAGATAGATCAGG
>WNGJ01010084.1_pt1 | contig 10069 bp, 8 predicted proteins | sample 5400611 | NCBI WGS metagenome assembly WNGJ01 (sample SAMN13153375, study PRJNA577476) | soil metagenome | isolation source: 40 cm soil or saprolite under Garry oak tree replicate 1 | place: USA:California | collected 2016-06-15
TTCCTAGAGGACCCCCTTGTATCCGGGTCCTGGCATAGGGCGTCCAGTATCGCCATCCTCGCTGAAGGAGAAGCTTCGCAAGCAACGAAAAATTCTGGCAGAGAACGCCGAGAAACAAGAGTAGACGATTGTGGGAGAGAATGATCCGAACACACTACGAGACGTTGAGATCAATCTGCACTAGATTTTTGCAAGCCGCTCTAGGAGTTCTAGGTCTTTGCGCAGGTTCTTCTCAGCGATCCTCCTGAAGTCCCTACCGATCTTGGGTTTTTCGACGCTCTTCTTCTTTAGCTGCTGAATCATGATCCTGTCCTAAGACTCGCCTCTTTCTTCGTTAAATTCGTTGCTAGTTCCGAAGTAGTTCCGCGTCAGAGGGTCTTACTGTGACACGACCAACACATAACGGCACAGTCGTCTAACTTGTCCGACCCGCCATCACTCTCCGGGACCAGGTGGTGCGCCTCCCAACCTCCCTCCCCCTCTACTCCACGACTAGCTAGACGAAGCGAGACCCCGCAAGGAACAGCATGCTGATGATCAGCCAATCTGCACTCACACGCCGCCATCGACCTTATCCAAGCCTCGCTCAAAACCTTCGCCGAGAAGACCAAAATAGCGTCTCAAGATTCCTCGACCGAGGGCTTTCAGATTTATCGCTTCTCGGTCGCCGGCCGAACGAAATGCCGGTTCGGGCACTCTGCGTCACGAGGATCAACTGCTTTTGAGAATTTTCAGAGTGGGTCCCGCCAGCTGAAACCAATACGGGTACAGTTTCCAGTTCTAGCCGCAGAACCGGCGAGTCAGGCGTTCTCGTTAGCGTGTAGCTCAGCGGCCACCTCAACGTGCAGATCTCGTAGTCTCAAAACGCCTCCCCCGATTCCAGATCAAAGCCTGTTCTGCGCGCCGTTCCAGCTAGAATATCAGGAGAAAGGATTACCTTCTGTTAATTACCGTCCGACTGCGACTCTCGCGTCCCGACCATCAACTGAACTGAGATTTCAGGGAAATGATCCTCTAGGTAACGGGTTTTCTGCGCGAGTCTCAAAATTCAGGGCTTAGAATGGGCCAGTCGGGCATTTCAGGAAGTGATAGTTTCTAGCAAGGAAACCGCGGGAAAACAAAACGACCCCGACAGAATCTAGATCATGGCTTATTCTGCGCCCGTCTCGTTTGAAACGATTGAGCAACTCTTTTTGCCCGGGAAAGTCCTCCCAAGGCATGGTTAGCTTGTCAAAACCGTTCGAGATGCATCCAGCACTAGTGTTACTAGCAGTGTTCTTTGTCTCAATAGCGCTCAGCTTGTGGGACGGAGGACTGATTCCGATTTTTACAACAACAATCGGGTTTCTGCTCGTCGGGACAGCAGTTGTGTTACTGATTCTGTACGCGCTAGTCTGGCTTACTCGAACAATCTACGCACGGCGACATCTTCCAGCTCCACCGAGGACGTAAATGTAGTAGTCCTCGCTCGGGATAATGTGCTTCATTCCTCTCACAGCAGGGTCCGGACCAACCCGCTCCCAGTCTCAGTTCTGACATTACCCTGCTGTTATGGAACCCGTCGATTCGGGCCCGGAAAAAGGACATGCTCTCCTCAAAGTTCCGGGACTGGATTCCGCAACAGGCTTCTGCGACCTTGACGGGCGCGTCGGGTCCCTCCATCCTGTTCGAGAGGCAGTGACCAGAGAAGACGCCGATTAAGACCCCTGAGAGCCATGTTCAACTTCGAAAACATCCCTTCTTAGTCTACAAGAGTGTGAAGGATTTCTTGAGATCAGACATGCCTCTGGCGTCGAGAAAAGACAGCTGAAAGAGAATAGATAACGAACGAACCGTGGATCTAGGAGATTCGCCCGCTCGGTGAAGCGAGACGCTTGTTTGCGACGATGGGACAGGGAACGGAGACTGAAAAGTCCCCGCCTTGGGAATGATCAAAGACGGGTTTTGAGTCGCCGATCTGGTTTTACCTCTCTAGTAATTTGATTCGTCATACTCTAGATAATCAACCGTCAAGGCACGACGTGTGAAATTATATAGACATCTTCAAGAGATTCAATAATCCTGGCCACTCTTTGCCCGAAGATGACGCCCACCGAAGACTCGTTGATAAGATTGCCAATATTTTCAGAGCCTCTGGATTCGACGTTGATCGGAGGGTAGGAATTCGTTTTGAGGGAAACGAAACCGACCTTGATGTCTGTGCTCTTTATCAAGAGACTCTGATAGTTATTGAATGCAAATCGGGGGCCAATCTTCACTTCCAAAATCTCTTGCTGGAGTGGAGAGCCAAACGTGATGCCATTGCAAACCATCGGATCACAATCGAAACAAGTTCTGACGGACTACTCACTGCGAACCGTCTTTCGACGGTTAGAAAAACGAAACTGATCGTTGCCCTTTCTAAGTATTCTCCTTCAGTCGATCAGATGACACTTGCACAGAACGAATCGATAATGGTATTGGATAATGAAACGATCGAATACTATCAAAGAACCGCGAAGAGTCTTAGAACTTGGACCAAATTCGAGATGTTCAAGGAGTTCGGTATCAGACGGGACGAAGAGAGAGGTTCTACCGTTAGGGACGCCCTCAAGATAACACAGCCCGGAACTGACCTTTTTGTTTTCACTCTTCCTCCTTACAGACTCCTCCGAATGGCTTATGTCTATCGTAGGAGCAGAAAGCAGACTTACGCTTATCAACGGATGATCAAATCGGAGAGGATCGAACGCATTTCGAAATTTCTCTCTGAGAATTCGGCATTCCTCCCGAATGGAATCGTTGTGGCCTTTGATTCGGATGTCGACAGACGAATATCATTCGAACCAGAGTCGACGCAAAGAGATAACGTAGGGACAATATCGATCCCCAATGACTACTGTTCAGCTTGGATTGTTGATGGTCAACACAGGCTCTTTGGTTTCACTAATACACCGTACTCGGATCAGCCACCCGCGACACCTGCTCCACAACAAGATTTCGACCTACTCGTTGTTGGACTCCGAGGATTTTCACCAGAGAAACAGGCTAAGACTTTCGTTGACATTAATGATAATCAGAAGCGGATCGATTCGACGCTCCTTCTTGACTTAACCACTATCATCCGAGATCTTGATAGCCCATTTGCCTGGCCAAGCCTTTTGGTGAAGCAGCTGAACGAGCTTGAACCTTGGAAGCACAAGATTCGAATTTTCGAGGTAGAGCAGAACAAACCAATTTCTCTGGCGGGCTTTGCCAAGTATGCACTCCTGCGAGAATTACTCAAGCCACGAATTGTGAACGGCAAGGCTGAGTACTCCGGTCCTCTATTTAGCCACGCCCCGTTTGACTATACTCTACCATTCGATGATCCCGGTAACATCAGAGCCTTCCAACGACAATTGGACCTGCTCGTTCGGTACTTTAGTGCTGTAAAGGAAGCATTAAACGCGTCCGGGTCAGACAAATGGAATAATCAAGTGGAGTACGGGTGCACGAAGACGACGGCGACCAACGCGTCGCTTCTGGTGTTAAAAAGAATACTCGAAAGGAGACCGCGAGCGAATTTCGATTTCGCGCCTTATTTGAATCCAATTGGGAATCTGTCTTTCAGGAATGCCTGGATTGTGGGATATGGCGGTGGATGGCAGGGATTCCGGCGACTTGCAAACAGGATGATTCACGCACTTAACGAAGCATCGACGCCGGAGTTTCGGTTGGAACGATATAGGTGACGGACCAAAAAATGCGTGCATCGAGTGAGGCTCCTAGCACGGTCTAAGAGTGACCAGTTTCGCTCTCATGTCCGAGCAATAAGCGCCCGATACCTCAACCTTACAGATGTCGACTCAGCGGAGCGACTGGCGCGAACGCCTACACGCCAACCCCTCGCGAATGGAAACAGAACTGGCAATCAACCTAGAACATGATAGAATACACTATCTAACACAAGTCGAGATACCAATAACCACATCCGACTTCTACTTCCCACTAGAACCCCGACCATTGATCGTGTTCGTCGACGGCCGGGTCCACCTCAAAACAAGCCAAGCGACGAAAGACGAGGAATTGCGGACACTCTTGCGGAAGAGAGGATATAGAATCTTAGAACTCCACTACGACAGCTATTCAAACAAGAAAAGGGACCAGCTATACGATGAAATCCTAGGAAGTCTAGGAAGACCAAAGTGAGCTAGATGCCAAGACGAGCTCCTGAAATCAGCCGCACTTTGTTGAGGATCATGACAAGCCGCTCGCTAGGCTTGTGCTCTGCTGTTTCTGAAGCCTGGCCTCAGCGTCACTCATGATCGTGTTCCTGACAATACTAACAGAAAAACACTATATGACAGAAATGGAAACTGGAAGTGTCTAAAGTTGCCCGGACGAGGAAAGAAAGGGGAGAGCTCCGATTATAAGCAGCGACTCTCGACTGACCTGGGCTTCGTTATCGATCCTCTTTACGGGAAATTGGATATTCTTCAGATAGGTGACGCAGGGGACGATCGTCATTCCTTTCTCGTCAAGGGAGAACACTTCGGTCCCGATTGGCGTGAGGAATCAGAGTTGATATCGGTTCATTTGAGCGCATCAGGCCGGAAGAGAACTGTACAAATTGGATAGGCACGCTTTTGACGAGTTCAAATTCATGATTGACAAGGCAGTTGACCGCCAAGAATTGGACGACATACGCCGCATGATTCTGGAAGAGACTGACCTCACTTTCACTGAGAAGGAGAATCTGTCGAACTATTTGGAAGCAATATCAAGAAAATTGCCCGAGTTGCCAAGTAAGGTAAGCGACAACTAGAAGACAATACTGCATTGGAAGATTAGTGGTACGACGCAGATGGACTACAAGATGCAGAAAGTGATGTTCAGCTCGAAGAGACATGACCATGGAACTCCTGAAGATGTATTCACGCAGTTAGACCAAGAATTTCATTTTACCCTAGACGTTTGCGCTGATCGATCAAATGCAATGGTCAAGAAATTCCTTACGGAGCGAGAGGACGCACTGAAGGTTTCTTGGACGAACCAGATCTGCTGGATGAATCCTCCTTATGGTAGACAAATTCCGAAATGGATCAGTAAGGCGCTTCGCGAAAGCCAAACAAATAATGCAACTGTGGTTTGCCTGGTTCCTGCGAGGACGGATACGAATTGGTTCTGGGATTATTGCGTCAATGGCGAGATTAGGTTCATCAAAGGTAGACTGCGCTTCAAGGGTGAGTCAAGTTCTGCCCCATTTCCATCAATGGTAGTAATTTTCAGGCCAGGAAAAAATCAGAAAATTAACTATAACTCTAACTCTTCTCTTGAGGCTTACTGAGGTCGATCTCTTTTTGGTAGATATCTATGTTGCTAACTATTGGTGGGCTCGTTCCCAAGGAGTATCGTTCTTTCCAGTTCTCGTCGTTGTACTTACCAACCCATTCGTCGAATTTTGTCGAGGATTCGAACATGTTGGGGCGCTTGTACAGCCAAAGGTTCGTTAATGTCAAGGAATCTCTCATGGAGGCAATGAAATTGCTCGCTCCGGATACATGGGTCTGAGCCTTTATCCCGAAAGTCTTCAGCTCCTTCTTCTCCAGTAGCTTCTTTACGACATTATTCGCTGTTTTTTCGATACGATCGTCCAATGGTTTTGTGGTGTCATCATAGACAAAAAAGACATCGATGTTGCCTGCGACGTCCAAGAGAAAAGTGGTCGCAGGGTGAAACGCAGGAAGCTCATCCATCAACTCTAGGGAAAGGGTCCTGGCAAACTTGAGTTTCTTGAGTTTCTCAAGCTTTTCTTCCATGTTCTCTTGGGGGAGTATTTTCTGGGCATCCTTCTCTTGGTACCAACTCTTGACTACAGGTATTACTTGACCCCAGAAATTCTTCACGTAAGATTCATTGATCTCAAACCCTGTAAAGCTGCGTTTCATGCAACCTGCGACAGCCAGAGTCATGCCGGACCCCGCAAAGGGATCCAAAATCATGTCCTCTGGATCGCTTGCTATGAGTAGAATCCGCTCTACTAGTTCCGGGGGAAAAGGGCATTCATGAATCTTCTGATGTTTGAAAATGGGCCATCTGCTCCAGTTCCCCTGAGCTGGGATCAGAAACGACCAAATATCAGACGGCACCTTTCCGGAAGACTTGTACCGCTCCGGCCACTTGACCCACCAACGGGTAAGGGTGTAGTCCCTGACCCTTTCGAGATTCTTTTTGAACTCCTTCGTCTTTGAGAAAACGAGAATATGTTCGTAAACCTTTCTGAGACCCAACCCCCTTGTAACTGGCCGGGACTTCAGCTTGTCCCAGACGAGAATGTCTTGCAGTATCCATCCGCAACTCCTTATCCATTCTGCCATCTCGAATGGCAGCAAGGTCAACTTTGAATTTATCCGAAGGTTGTCGACAACCACCCACAACGAGCCGGAATCCTTTGTTACTTGCCGCACTTTCGAGAAAACGTCGATCAGATCATTCTTGTAGACTTCATAGGATTGTCCATGCCCAATCTGCCGCGAATCCTTGTAGTCCTTCAGGTCATAGTACGGAGGAGAGGTAACCGTAACGTCCACGGAGTTCTCAGCTACGAATTGGAGGATCCCCTTCGAGTCTTCGTTGAGCAACCTGTTCTTTGTTACTTTGAGCGCTTGCAGCCGAAGGCTTACCTCACCGAAAGCCGCGGACTGGGAAGCTTTTGAATGTATTTTTCCGCGAGTCTCGTGAAACCCCCGGCCCCCGCGAAAGCCCCGGCGGCATCTCTTGTCCAATCTTCTGAATCGATGCCAGTGTGCAACAAAGCCTCGAGAAAGGTAGATTGTGAAAGGCTGTTGTTTCTAAGGCATACATCAAAAACATGCGGGAAGACAATGTTCATTGTATAAGCCCCAACTGTCCTCTGAATCAGATACTTGCGAGGATCCGCAAAGGAGTCGGGTATTAGATCACGTAATGCATTCCAGTAATTCGTTAGTATTGTAGCTGCTTGTTTGGGTTCCGAGCGCCGAATGGAGGGCGTTCTGACCGCCGGAATCAACGCCCTGTGAAATGAAAGTTCTGTAATGGTGTGAGTCTTGAGTCTCGGCTCGTTAGTGAGCTTAATCCTTCTGAACCAGCAAGAGGTTCGGTCCATGGAAAGCAAATCGGTTACTTTTATTGCCAAGACGTTGTCCCGATCCCTCAGAGTAGAGTTTCCCTCCCTCGAAGCGAGAAATCTAAGGACTAAGTCGACAGGAACGCCTTTCTGTCGATCATTTATCACGAAGAAATGCTCCATCTCGGATTCTCTGTTCCGACCTCTTAGAATCACGACTGGCACAGTGTACGCCTCCATTGCCTTATCTTTTTCAGCCGCCAACTCAAGCCCTGCCACGCGGTGTTGGCCGTCCACAAGCCAGAGTTTTCCAGTGATAGTCAGTCTTCCAATACCATCCGAGGACTCCATGAATTGGAGTCCGCGGGAACCTCTGCAGTTCATTACGACCGCTGCCGGAAGTGTCCCTGGGCGTTCGTCCTGCACGTAGCGTTGGACTTGCCTGGCGCGGGAGTCGTCCAAGGACCTTTGATACCCTCCGATATTCTCTTGAGTGTCAAATCGATCGACGCGATATAGTTTCGAAATGACACCGATGCTTAGCCTAGTGACAAAGAATTCAACTCCTCTTTGCACTAGTCTGAGTGCAGGCACCTCAATCGGTCTTGAGGTCATTGTAATTCCGGATTTCCCCGAAACTTATCGAGGGTCCTAGTGCTAACATAAAGATTGTCACGAAAGAGACGGGTTTGGCAGGATCGCGCAAATAGAGTCTTCTTTTGCAATACTTTCGCAGAGTAAACTGATAAATTTGAACTGTATCAGCTGTTGATTCAATGAGTCAAACAATCTCAAGGGAGGTCCTAGGTAATTACTACGCCTACATGCACGCATTGTACGAGAAAGCCCGACAAGACGTAATGTGGCATTTCAATAGGTTTCTCGATGAAAGCAAGCCACTATCGGAATTTCGAGATTCCATCAAAGTCATTTCTCGTGTGAAATCGGAGGACTCCATTTTGAGGAAATGTGGTAGAGACAAACTGTCTTTGGTCAGTGATATTCCTGTCAAGATTGAAGACCTGATCGGAATCCGTGCCGCGACCGCCAACAAAGAACAGGCTCGAATCCTATTCGAAACCCTTGAACACGCGAAGGACCAGTGGTTTTGCCTTGCAAAGGGTCTCCCAAAGTTTGTTCCGTATACGGTCGCTGAGAGAAGCAGATATTCTCTTCAAAGCGGTTATCAAGCCTATCACGTAACATTCCTTTTCTCACAGAGTTACAAGCCTATCATGGAAGAAACCCAATGGCCAGTCGAAATTCAGGTAATGTCCCAGCTGTGGGAATTTTGGGCAGAATATAGCAGGAGATACTTCTACGGCGTGACGCCGACCAAGACGACGTCTACCTACAATGTCGTCGTCTCAAAGCTGCTGGACGCCGCGGACGACCTCATGATTGCGACCACGGACGTCTTCAGACAGCAAAAGAAGGGCGAACCGCTTCAAAGCTGAACCTTGGACATTGTATGAAATGAAAAACTCGATATATCGAAGTAGTGAGCGAAAAGGCTGACAGTTATGGTCGCTTCTGTGGAAACAAACTTCAATCAAGAGGTCAGAGAGACTATGACGGGTTTTGCGGGGGACAACGACGGCCAGAAGTTTGCTCGGGCCGTTTTGGAGTTCGCTTATGGACTGCCCCATGATGAGGCGATAAATGCGAATTGCTGTGATGGCAGCCTCGATCGTGGGCTTGACGCGTACTTTTCAGATGACGACTACTTCTACTTGATGCAATTCAAGTATCACGATGATCCTACAGGTAAAGCTATTCAGTTCAGCGCGACGGGACCCGGTCATCAACTAGTCCATTGTTGGCCGTATGTCTCGAAGTTGAGCCTTGCCTCCTCAGAGCTTGCACAAAAGAGGATACGCCAAGAATTGTACGATGTCTCAGTAAAGTTTCAGGATGAGGTAGATGTTCATGGAAAGGGCGTCAAGCTCGTAGTAGTCGAGTGGGCGGATGGATCCGTTAGCGCCGCCGAGCACTCTGCCAAGGCATGGCTAGATAGTTTACCGATCGGTAATCACATAGAATCCTTCAAAGTGGAGAACTTTCAATCCATTCGCGAGCAATGGGAACGACGGAAACGCCCTGTAACTCGGTACCAGGGGCCCATCGATTTACCTTTCTTGAGCGGGGAGGGGAAGATCCAACTATCGACACCGCACGAGGCTATCGTCATTCATGTAGCTGGCAAGGAGCTCGCTGATCTGTTCAAGAAAACTGAGGAATTGTTGTTTGATCCCAACGTGAGATTTGAGCTTACGCATAGCAAGTTCAATCCCGACATTAAGACGACCGCGGCAAATGATCCTGGAAACTTTTGGTATTACAACAATGGAATCACGATAATTTGTAGCGATTTCAAAGCGGGCCCAGATCGGCTTACTTTGACTAACCCGGGTGTTGTCAACGGCGGTCAAACAATCAAACAGCTTAGCTTGGTAGGAAACGTCCCGAAAGATCTCAAAGTTCTGGTGCGCGTGATAAAATCGACGAACGACGCCTTTGATGGAAAGATTGCTCTCTACACCAATTCTCAAAACGCGATAACTTTGAGAGATCTCATGTCCAACCGCAAGGAACAGATTGTTTACCAGACAGAATTTGGGCAGATTCCATTTCCTTGGTATTACGAACGAAAGCGAGGAAGTTGGGACATACTGAAGCTTCACGAACGGCAGAAATACTTGGCAGCAGGCACTGGCAAAGCTCGCAAGCGGGAAAGACGCCTTTCAAATGAGTTGGTTGGCAAAGCTGTCTTGTCCTTTTCTCTTCAGCAGCCGGTTGTCGCGAAGACTGACACCCCGGCGATTTGGACACTTCCCCGCGACGGATACTATGAGGAGATCTTCAACAAGAGTCGAGACGTTTACGAACTCGCTGTTGCTTCTCTAGTTTACCAAATCCTCGATATTCAAAGGACAGCACTTGCAACAAGCACAGGACTGGGTCTGGGCTCGAAGGAGGAGATCAAGGATTGCATTCCTC
>WNGJ01010088.1_pt1 | contig 10067 bp, 6 predicted proteins | sample 5400611 | NCBI WGS metagenome assembly WNGJ01 (sample SAMN13153375, study PRJNA577476) | soil metagenome | isolation source: 40 cm soil or saprolite under Garry oak tree replicate 1 | place: USA:California | collected 2016-06-15
CTGTACATGCTTTCACAGAGTCGCCGTTGAGGAGTACGGTACAGGCACCACATTGCGACGTATCACAGCCAATGTGAGTCCCGGTCAGGTCCAGCACATCTCGTAAATAATGCACCAGCAACATGCGAGGCTCTACCTCCGAATGGTATTGCTTCCCGTTCACAGTCACGGTGATTGCGCACTTGTTCGCCATTGAGCTACCTCCATCAGATGTAGTTGTGGAAATACGTTTGCCTTACATTTCAGGCCTTATGAGCTTGAAAGTCGATGGTAACCGGTGTCTTCGCTAAACAGTTACTCCTTTCACTAGTGAATACGTTTGAATGTTTCAGCGCCTGGCGGCATTGCGCGACGTTAGAGCGTGTCTGATTCTCCGAGTCTTCGCCCTCTCTCGTCGGGTGCTCGCGCAGCTTCGCCGCGCAAAACATTTAGTTTTTTGTGTGGAACATGCGCGAAGCGCATGTTCCACACAAAAAACTAAATCACACGAGCGCCGCAGGCGCGAGCAAGCGAGCGTGATGGAGATCAGACAGACTCTTAGAAAAGAGTACAGTGATAACGAGTTTAAGCGTAGCACACACAAGGCCCGCATGTCAATTGCGACAAGGCCGATAGGGCATCTCTGTATCCCCTTGCACACATACAGTACAATAAACACTGACTCACCTTAAATAGTGTTGAACGAGGGAAGCGCATATGCATCGCCGTGCTCCAGGCTTTCATCCAGGATTGATGACGGATATGTATCACCCAGATTCCGCGTACGTCTCGTGGCGTACAGGTTACAATGGTCTCACCACCTTTGATCTCTATACACGCACAGCGCCTTTCGGGGGAGCTTACCTGCTGGTGGCAGGAGTGGAGGCCGCGCTAGAATTCGCGCAGTCCTTCCGCTACACCGAAGAAGAGCTGCGCTTCCTGGCGCATATCCGCGATTACGACGCGGCCTTTCTCGATGAGCTGGCAAACCTGCGTTTCACAGGCGAGATTCTGGCGCTGTCGGAAGGTTCAATTGCCTTCCCCAACGAGCCTATCCTGCGCGTCACCGCCCCATTTCGCGAGGCTCTGCTCTTAGAATCCGGTCTGTTGCAGGCCATCAACCTCTCCACGCTCATTGCTACAAAGGCATCACGCATCGTCTTCGCCGCCGAGCAGGGGCACGTGCGCAGGGTAGCAGAGTTCGCTTTCCGGCGTGCCCAGGAGCCAATGACCGTGGCACGCGCGTCCTACATTGGGGGATGCGCCAGCACTTCTTTACTCAACGCTGCTTACGAGTTTCGCCTGCCTGCCACCGGCACCGTGCCGCACGCGCTCATAGAGCTGTACTCTACGGAAGAAGAAGCCTTCGAGGCGATAGCAGCCGCCTACAACCGTTACACGCTGTTGCTCGACACCTATGATCCCCGCCACGCCATCCACACCGCTATCGGCGTCGCTTTGCGCTCTCAAGAGACTCTGGGTCATACACTAGCTGCCGTGCGGCTAGACAGTGGGGACGTGGCTGGCGACAGCATTTATGTGCGCGAACAACTTGATAAAGCAGGCCTGGCCGAGACACGCATCCTCGCAAGTGGCGATCTCGACGAGTGGAAGATTACTGAACTGCTGGAGGCGGGCGCCTGCATCGATGCATTCGGGGTTGGCACTGCGCTGGGCTATGGCGCCGGGTCGCCAGAACTGGGCATTCCAGGAGGAGCGCTTGGAGCTGTTTATAAAGAGGTGTGGTATGTTGACGAAACGGGTACAGAATACCCCAAAGTGAAGATTGCAGGACCTAAAAGCACCTGGCCAGGCAAGAAAGAGATCTATCGCCACCCGCAGTGGGAAGAAGACATCATTCAACTGGCCCACGAACCTCGCCCGGACAACTACCAGCGCCTCCTGCGGCCTGTCATGCGCAATGGAGAAATGATTCCCGGCAGCCTGCCGCCGCTCTCGGAAATCCGCGAACTGGCCCAACAAAACCTGCATGCCTTGCCCATCAAGTACCGCGTGCTCTCCGTCGAACAGCCCTACCCGGTCCACTTTAGTGAAGGCCTACAAGCCTTACGCAAGCAGGCTGCACAGTTGGTAGGGGGGACGATCTAGCAGAGAAGGATGAATTTATATATGGCAGAAAGTCCCGTGCAGCCGGGCACGAAATCCACTGAAGAAGCTGTAGCGACAACGACAGCACTGAACGAGTCCCCTGCCAAAGAGACGCAACAAGCAGTCCCTGCGCCGCCGATTATCTGGACTCCGCGCTTTATAGTGATATTCGCCCTGGCACTGGTGGTGGGACTGGCTGCCGAGGGGCTATTTGCCGAGGGCTGGACTAACAAGCTCTATCCAGGCGGTTGGATACTACTAATTCACGCGATCCTGGCTCTTGGCTGGTGGACCTTCATCCTGGTACGCGCTCGCTCGTGGTGGATTCGCACCGGGGCGATTTTTGCATGTATCTGGGGATTGTTTGCATGCTTAAAGGCTTTGATGGAGATGCAAGTAGTTGATTCCAGCCCGGCCATCATTGCTCACGTAATTGCTGCCAGCAGCAGCGCCTTGCTTGGAGCCTACGTATGCCTCTCGCTTGATCGCACTCCCCTGCGCCGCTGGGACGCCTGGTTTTTCAGACTGGCGCTCGTGCTTGGGAGTGGCGCTGTTGCGCTTTTTTATTTCTTGACGCCGGCGGCTAGTCGCTCACTTGCGGTACTGGAAGGGGACCTAACCGCCACCGCGCTTTTTCTGTGCGTATCCGTGTGGTGGCTACGCCCATCGTGTTGGAAAGCCCGGCCAGGACCAACCTTCCTCTTCGGTATAGCCCCCGTTATCCTGCTCTTTCTCGCTATTCCTAACATTGTCGATGGCGGCACAAATCTATTTCTCAGCCAGGTCGTGTTTCTCTGTATCATCCTAGGCATTATGCGACTCGTCCAGTGTGAACTAGTTAATTGACCGCGTCTTTCAGATCAACTATACTGTCCCTAACAGCAAGTTGGTTGAGCTTTAAAACACCCGAAATCGCAGCACACACAATTTCTCAACTTAGAGAGAAGATTGCATAGTCAGTGGCGAGGTGCATAATGTCTATATATGAGAATCAGACAGGAAGGCTTCCTCCCCAATCCCTGCTCCAGCAGCGTTACGTCGTTGTGGGACAAGCAGGCAAGGGCGGAATGGGGGCCGTCTACCAGGCCATAGATACACGCGACACTCACCGTCGTGTCGCCATCAAAGAGATGAGTCAGGGCCACCTGAGCGATGCAGAGCTTGCTGAAGCTACTGCACAGTTTCAACGTGAAGCCACCCTACTGAGCAGGCTCTCCCATCCCAACCTGCCGCACATCTACGATGCCTTTAACGAGAGAGGGCGCTCCTATCTTGTGATGGACTTTATTGATGGAAAGACGCTGCTACAACTGCTCAAAGAGACGGGATTCCGCCCACCGCAGGTCGCACAGGTCCTGGGCTACGCATTGCAGTTGTGCGATGTGCTGGCTTATCTTCACCAACAACAACCGCCTGTCATTTTTCGCGACCTCAAGCCAACCAATGTGATGGTGACAGCCAATGGGCATGTTTTCCTGATTGATTTCGGGATTGCACGCATATTCAAAGAGGGACAAGAACAGGATACCGCGCTCCTGGGATCGCCAGGGTATGCAGCGCCCGAGCAGCATGGGAGTGCGCAGACAAATCCACGCTCGGACCTCTATAGCCTCGGCGCTACACTCCACTTTTGCCTGACGGGAAGAGACCCTTATCACGCCGAGGACCGCTTCACATTTCCGCCTGTACGGCAGTATAACCCGCAGGTGCCGGTCGAACTTGACCGGCTTATCCAGCGCTTACTGGCACTGGACGAGCGGCAGCGCCCTGCCAGCGCTGTGGAGGTCGGGCAGGCGCTGGTGAAAATCAGCCAGCAGGCGATGGAGGATACGAGGTCCATATCGCCTTCTATGAACCCCGCCATTGCTCCGACCCAGTACGGAAAACTCCCACCGGCCTCACCTCCAATACCGTACATGTCACCAGCTCCCGATGCCAACCAGGGGCCGCTAGTGCTGCCTCCAACAGCAGCGGTTGGACCTTCAGCCCAGCCAGCCAGCAGAGCAGCGCCACAAAAGGCAGGTGTCTCATCCAGCTTTGCGCGCATATGGACGATGCCTTTCACCACACTCTTTGGTCTTATACTCGTACTCACTACTGGCGGCAGTCTCTACGCCTTCAACCTCATTGGCGCATCTGATCACCTGGTTGAGTTCGGCATGGCGGTGCTCTTGTTGCTGCTCGCTTTCATTGTCAGCGCGGCGATGCCCAGCCCTGCCTCCAAAAGCATACCGCTCTTCACGGGGCTCGCGGCACTGCTAGCCAGTCTCGCCTTTGTATTACAGGCAGCCCCCATCTCGCGGCAGCCGCTATCAACCACTCTCACATCCCTGCTCCAGTTTGTAGTGCTCAACCGGCTGTTCACGGCAGGATTGGCGATTGCCACCATTATATCACTGCTCTGGCTCACGCGCCCCTTTGCCGTCGTGGATCGCATTGTCCTGCTCATGATTTTTGGCATCGCGGGCGTATGTACAGTCATTCAGTATCCCTTCAATGATCAGGTAATCGTCAAACACGTGTTGTTGCTTGTCGTCTTGATCATGCTGATCCTGGGTACGCTGGTAGCATCGCAGATGGAACGCGTGCGAGCAGGTACGGGCGGAACTTAGTTCCTTTGGGCAGGCACAGGATGATGCCCCAGCCTGCTTTGCCCTTTTCTCCCGCAAACGTCTTCACGGATGGCCGGGTCAACACTTTCAAGTACTGGCCCGGCAGTTCGCGTATTGCCTGCCCGAGTGGGAGAGGTGCAGTGATATCATAAGCTGGACTTTGATTTGAGGTAGTAGCCATGTTATTTTCCTCTTCCTTGGCAAGTAAAACTTGCACATCGAGTTCGTAAAAATCGCACAAAGGGCTACACCAGATTTGGGACTGGTGCAGGTGTCACCACAGGTCTGTCCACGCTTGCTCGCCGCAGCACACGGACCATGAGCACCGCCCTGATGATAGCTGTGATGAGCAAGAGTGCGAAGATCACCAGCAGCCACGAGACAATATCTGGCGCGTTGAAAAACAGCCCACGCCATGTTATGTAGTTGTTCAGAATTGGCAGTCCAAGTAACAGCGCAGGAAAGACCAGTTCCCACACGAGCCGCAAGCCAACACGCACGATATTGAAGCCTCGCTTCCAACGGCCCGGCTGCCGCCAACGCCGCCCAAACTTCTCGCTCCAGCGTGACAAGCGCAGTGCCGACCACAGCACCAGGGCCGAGATGAGCACGAGGATACTATCGATAATGAGATAGAGTGTGCCCACAGCAGGTCCAGAAGGTGGAGGCTTTTGACCCACAAGCATATTCATCACTCCACCGGCAATATTTTCTACGCTGCCTGAAAGGAGTGCCGTAAGCCCACTCTCATTTGAGAGTACGACAATACCCCATTGGCTTTCCGGCACAAGAATCATGTCCGAGTAAAAATTCCCCGTGCTCCCATTGTGCCAGATGGTTTGTACACCATTGATTGGACCATTGGCCCAGCCCATGCCATACGAGGTGCCTGGAAACATCACGGCTGCAGGCGCATGCAGCGCGGCTCGCAGGTTCTCATGTTCCCGCTCCAGTCGATCGAACTCCGCGATTTGCTCCTCGCCAAACAGGCGCGGCTCTGCTTCTTCTGCCAGCGCTAAATAATAACTGGCATGAGCCCGTCGAATGGCATCCATCTCACCACTCACCTGCAGGCCCTCCAGGCCGTACTCGCGGATCGTTTCCAGCATGAACAGGCATGGCTCTTCATCCTCCTGCTCTCGCTGCTGCAATAAATGCTTGTCCAGCAGCGAGATGACGGCATCTAATACGTTAACGACCGTCTCAGCGGAGGAGTGGTATGTTCCCAGGCAGACTGCCTCCGCCGCTTCCAGGGTACAGCCGCCAACGAAGACGGCCAGGAGTCGAAAGAGTCGCTGTTCTTCCCGATTCAGTAAGTCATAGCTCCACCTGATGGTATCGCGCAGGGTTTGCTGTCGCGCGGGCAGGTCTCGCGCCCCACCGGTGAGTACCTGCAAGCGCCACCCGAGGCGCGTGAGCAATTGTTGTGGGGAGAGCAAGCGCATCCATGCCGCCGCCAGTTCAATAGCGAGTGGCAGGCCATCGAGGCGCACACAAATCTCGACTACGGCGCGAGCATTGACGGCGCTGAGCTGAAAATCTGGCTTGACAGATTGTACGCGCTGGATGAAGAGCGCAACCGCGGTATACAGGGGTAGAGCCTCCAGAGGCGGGAGATGGCTCAGATCGGGAAGTGCTAAGGGTGTCACTGGAAGTAACTGTTCATAACTTAGTCGCAGTGCCTCCCGGCTGGTCACCAGCACCTTCAGCGACGGAAACTCCGCCAGGAGTTCTGCCAGGAGCGGCGCTGCCTTTATCACCTGCTCGAAATTGTCGAGCACCAGCAAGAGATGCTTCGCGTACAGGTATTCATTGAGTCGATCAAGCAGAGACCTGCTGCCTGCTTCCCTGAGTCCAAGCGTTTGCGCAATCGTGGGAACGACGAGGGCCGTATCGCTGATAGGAGCCAGCGAGACAAAGTACACTCCATCAGGAAATGTAGGCAGCATTTCGGCGGCTACCTGCAACGCCAGGCGTGTCTTGCCGACCCCGCCGGGCCCAACGAAGGTGAGCAGCCGCACGCCAGTTTGCCCAAGAAGCCCGCTGGCATGAGCAACATCGCGCTCACGCCCCAGCAACGGTGGACGTTGCGCCTGGAGGTTGGGTTTCATACCTCCGGACGCATAGGTTGACCCTGCTGCGCTCGCTGGGGTGGCTGCCGGCGGCTGGGAGGCTTCCGCGCTGACGGGAGAGGCTGGATGCCCTTGCACAGAAGGTTCTTGCGCACCTGAAGCTTTTCCTGTCAGGCTTTCCTCAGATAGTGCCGCTGCAATCGCGTTCAGATGTTCGAGCGTCAACTCCTCCGACTTACCAAGATAGGCCCGATGAAGCTTGCCATTACGCTTGTGGTATGCTTTCCAGTACCACCCGCCGCGCCTATTTCCTGCCTGTTCCTTGCGGGCCGTGAAGGTTCCATATGAGCTGCTGAAGGCAAAGGTAGTGACTGTCTCCAGCCATGCATACCAGGCCGGTGTTCCTACCGCCAGCGAGCATTCTTCTCCGTCTCGCTGGTAGATCAGCACGTCAACCTGCACAATAGGGGTTGTTCGCGCCATAGCTCCTTGCTCTGGCAACATAGCATTGCAATAGAAAAGTTCCCGTACAGTATAGCACATGTTAGGGAACTTCTCTAGTGAGGAAGCTCCAGGGCACCGCAAGGTCGCCCCTACATTTTACGGATTCGCTTCCTTAAACCAGCCTTGACTTTTCTCATAGAGATGTAGCAAGGAAACCCCTGTGCTTCAGTCAGGGAGGAAATGCCACGCACCGCAGTGCACCGCAGTGCTCGGCGCCTTGCCCTCCTCCTTTCTTGACTTTTGTTATGTGATCTGCTATACCGTTCCCATGAGCAAAACACTCACTAGAACCATTTGCATCAAACTCGACGTAGACGGTCATGAGGTAGCTTTGCAAGAGACACAAAAGTGTTTCAACGAAGCGGCCACGTGGATTGCTTCTATCTGTTGGCAGGAACACATCACCAATACCAATACCGCTCATCATTGTGACTACAAAGATATCAATCACAACCAGATGTTGGACTATAGTTGCTAAAAATATAGCGTTTTCTCACGCTGGGTTCATGCAACTACCAGCGGGCTTCTTGGGAAGCAGCAGTTGAGAGGGTCATGACACCACCAGATGTGGTTCCAGTCGGGTGCCTCTGTCGGTATCCATTAAGGGTAGCGGAAACGTGAAGGTGTGGATACTGCAAAAAGCTCTCTCAACAGCCGCAAGGAGCATGTCACTCCGAAAGGAGGGCCTAGAGCCACCATGTATGTATATGTCCGCAATCAAGATAGTACCCCGTTGATGCCTTGCACGCCAGCCAAAGCACGCAAGCTGTTGCAGGCAGGCAAGGCCAAGGTGGTAGAACACCGCCCCTTTACCATTCAACTCAGATGGTCCTGTGAGGGGCACGTTCAACCCGTCACCCTTGGCATCGACAAAGGAAGCACCACCACGGGGATGGCCTGTGTCGGAAACGGCAAGGTCTTGCTCGCTGCCGAGGTCCACCATCGTCGGGATATCAAAGCGAAAATGGATGCGCGTCGAGCTCACCGCAAGAGCCGTCGGGCACGACAATGGTATCGCCCTGCACGTTTCGCCAACCGAGCTGCAAGCTTGCGCAGGGGGAGAATCCCGCCGTGCATCAAAACCAATGCCGAAGAGGTGATCCGGCTTGTCAAGCGGCTACCTCTGCCGATCAGCCAGATCATCATCGAAGATGTCCAAGTGGATATCGCGCGGTTGAATAATCCCGATCTCACAGGGAGCCAGTATCAAGACCCGACGCGACTGGATGAGAACCTGCGCCTGGCTTGTCTGATGCGCGATGGCTATGCCTGTCAGCAGTGCGGGAAACACCACGTGCGCCTGCAAGCGCATCATCTGGTGCCTCGAGCACACGGTGGCAAAGATACGCTGACCAATCTGCTGACGCTGTGTGAGGCTTGTCACCAGAAGGTTCACCAAGGTCAGCTCACCTTGCAGGCGACGGGTGTGAGCGGGCATCTCGATCAGATCGCTCAGCACACCATGCAAGGCAAAACCTATCTGTATGCCACCCTCGGAGCGCACATGCCGCTGTTCACGGTGTTTGGCTATCAAACTGCCACGTTCCGCAAAAAGAGAGACTTGCCCAAGACCCACATCAATGATGCCCTCTGCATTGCTACCTATCACAGCGGCGAAATGGTGCCAGAGCCAAAGAATAACCGCTATCGGATCAGGTTTCGCGCCAGGCAGACGCGCAAACAGTATCAGAGCCTGCCTCAAAAGGGCAAAGGGCGAGTCAGGTACCAGGTCAACGAGGAACGCGAAGGCTTCCACAAAGGGGACATCGTGCGCGTGAAAGGGTGTTACGTCAAACAGATCAACTCGATCTACAGTGATGGACGCCTCGCCTTCAAGCGGGTGAAGGGAGAGCCTGCTTCTGCTTTCCCCAAGGATTGTCAGGTGCTTGAACGAGAACGAACCATCATGTGGGAAAACGTGTCATGAAACGCGAGAAAACACAAGAAAACGCGAGATTCTGCGATACTGGTTTCGATACCCGTACACTGAGTCGCAAGAAGGTGAAGTAAACAGGAGAATATAACATGTTAGAAACACTATCACCGATCACAGTCGCTGGCTTGAGTGTCCAGGAATATGGGCCTGCCACGGCACCAACGATTTGCTTCCTGCACGGAGGAGGAGTCAGTGGCTGGATGTGGCGCCCGCAGGTCGAGGCTTTGCATGACACCTATCATTGCCTTGTCCCCGATATGCCGGAACATGGACTGAGCGCCGCGGTCCGGCCTTTTAGCATCGCGGATACCGCTCGTCGTATTGCAGAAGTGATCCGTGAGCGGGCACATGGCGGGCGCGCACATGTAATAGGTCTTTCTGAAGGGGCCCAGGTCACGGTGCAACTGCTTGGAAGCGCGGCTGAGGTAGTGGATCACGCCATCATCAGCAGCGCCCTGCTGTATCCGCTACCTGGCGCTGGTCTCCTCGGTCCGCGTACACTTGCACTGACCTTTAATCTCTTCGCTGCCCCCTTTCGAGGCTCCGACTGGTACATTCGCCTCAATAGGCGCGGTAACGCCATTCCCGAACAGTATTTTCGCGAGGCGCGCGAGGACACCAGGCGGATGACGGCCGATTCCTTTACTCACATGATCCTGGAAAATCAACGCTTCCGCATGCCACCAGACCTGGACCAGGTGCAGGCGCCAGCACTCGTCGTTGCTGGCCAGCACGAATTGCCAATTATGCGCCGATCCGCTCGTGATCTCGCTGCGACATTACCCGCTGGACAGGGCTACCTGGTCGCATTCAGCAAACGTGCAGCAGAGGAGCATGGCTGGAACCTGCACCGGC
>WNGJ01015584.1_pt1 | contig 10067 bp, 8 predicted proteins | sample 5400611 | NCBI WGS metagenome assembly WNGJ01 (sample SAMN13153375, study PRJNA577476) | soil metagenome | isolation source: 40 cm soil or saprolite under Garry oak tree replicate 1 | place: USA:California | collected 2016-06-15
CCCACACGTCGACGCCGAGGATCGGGGTCAGCTCGTCCATGAATGGGCTGTCCTGGTTCGGATAGCCCTTGACCGACAGCTTGCCCTGGCGGTCCGCGACGAGCCAGGCCCATCCGCTTCCGAACTGCCCCACCGCCGTCTTCTGCAGCTGCTCCTTGAACTGGTCGTAGCCGCCGAATGTGTTCTTCAAAGCGTCGGCGATGCGGCCGTTCGGGTTACCGCCACCACCCGGGCCCATGATCGTCCAGAAGATCGAGTGGTTGGCGTGACCGCCGGCGTTGTTGCGGATCGCGGTGCGGATGTCCTCGGGCACGGTGCTGATCCCCCAGAGAAGGTCTTCCACCGTCTTCTTGCCCAGCTCGGGATGCTTTTCGAGCGCGGCGTTGGCGTTGGTCACATACGTCGCGTGGTGCTTGTCGTGATGGATCTCCATCGTCTTGGCGTCGATGTGCGGCTCGAGGGCATCGAACGCGTAGGGCAGCTTGGGCAGCTCAAAGGGCATTTTTCAGGGACCCCCCTTTCTTGAATTCGCTCTGGATACGGGAACCAGTCTAAGTCGAAGAAGATTTCGAGCCCGAGGCCTGGGCCTTGACCGCCGCCGCACGCCTGGCGACCTCGTCCGGATCGCCCAGGTAGCGCCATGACCGCGGCCGCAGGTCGCCGTCCAGCTCGTACATCCTCGGCACGCCGGTCGGGATGTTCAGCTCCACCACCTCCTGGTCGTCCAGGCCGTCGAGGTGCTTGACCAGCGCGCGAAGGCTGTTTCCGTGCGCCGAGACCAGCACGCAGGCGTTGAGGTGAAGGTCGGGGACGATCGCGTCATACCAGTAAGGAAGCATTCGCTCGACGACGTCCTTCAGACACTCGGTGCTCGGAAGCAGCTCCGGCGGCAGCGTCGAGTAGCGAGGGTCGTGTAAGGGATGCCGCTCATCGGACGGCTCGAGGCCAGGGGGCCGGACGTCGTAGCTGCGACGCCAGAGCTTGACTTTGTCCTCGCCGTACTGGTCGGCGGTCTGCTTCTTGTTCAAGCCCTGGAGCGCGCCATAGTGCCGCTCGTTCAACCGCCAGCTGCGCTTGACCGGAACCCACGACATCTCCATCTCCGCGAGCGCGAGCTGCGTGGTCTGGATCGCGCGCAGCAGCAGCGACTCATGGACGACACCCGGCCGCAGCCGGGCCTCCTTCATCTGTCGTCCGGCATCGACCGCTTCCTGGACGCCGCGGTCGCTCAGCGGCACGTCCGTCCAGCCCGTGAAGAGATTCTCGAGATTCCAAGTGCTCTCGCCGTGCCGCAGCAAAACCAGGATCCCGGGATTGGGTTTAGCGATGGCTTTCACCTCCTCCCCACTTGTGGGGAGGTGGCGCGTAGCGCCGGAGGGGCTGCGCCGGAGGGGCTGCGCCGGAGGGGCTGCGCCGGAGGGGCTGCGCCGGAGGGGCTGCGCCGGAGGGGCTGGGCCCGAGGGCCCGACTAGCGATGGCCATATACCTCAGCCGTGACCGGAGGGGCTGGGCCCCAGGGCGCGACTAGCGATGGCCATATACCTCAGCCGTGACCCTCACGATGTGAGCGAACTCCGAAGCATCGAGACTCGCCCCGCCGACGAGGCAGCCGTCACAGTACGGCAGCTCCACGTACGCCTGGACGTTGCCGGAGTTGACACTCCCTCCATAAAGGATGCGGACCTTGCGTGCGGCGCCTGCGCCGATCATCTCGCCCACGATCTTGCGGATCAACCGCATCGTCTTGTAGGCGTGCTCAGGGTCAGCGGTCTTGCCGGTGCCGATGGCCCAGACGGGCTCGTAGGCGATGACGAGCCGAGCTGAGTCGTCCGCGGTGCAGTTGGCCAATCCGGCCCGGACCTGCGCCGAGACGACCTGGTCCGACGTGCCGGCGTCGTAGTGGCCGGCGTCGTAGTGATCGGCCAGCTCGCCCACGCACATGATCACGCTGAGCTCGCACGACAGCGCGGCCGCCGCCTTCTTGGCGACCATCTCGTCGGTCTCCCCGAGGTACACGCGCCGCTCAGAGTGACCGACTATCACCCACTGGCACAGCGCCCTCAACATCGCCGGTGACACCTCGCCCGTAAATGCGCCCGACATCTCCCAGAAGCAGTCCTGGGCGCCGAGCTTGACCCCCGACTCGACGAGCACCTCGGACACCGCGAGCAACCAGGGAAAAGGAGGAAAGATCGAGACCTCCACCCGATCGGCGTGGCCCCTCGCCACCGAGAGGACGCCTCGCACCAGGTCGAGCGCGTCGTCGATGTTGCTCGGGTTCATCTTCCAGTTGGCCGCGACCAGTGGCATACCCGGAGGGCGACTCGACGATCGGCTCGACACTCAGGCTTCCTTCAGGATCGCGATGCCAGGCAGCTCTTTGCCTTCGAGGTACTCGAGGGTCGCCCCTCCGCCGGTCGACACATGGGAGAAGCGCCCGTTCAGCCCGAGGGATTCGATGGCCGCGACAGTGTCGCCACCGCCGACCAGCGTGTACGCGCCGGACCTGGCGATCGCCTCGCCGACCTCCCTGGTCCCATCGCTGAAATCCTTGATCTCGGCCACGCCGACCGGGCCGTTCCAGATCACGGTCCCCGCGCCGCGAAGCTTCTCCGTGAAGAGCGTCACCGACCTCGGCCCGATGTCGAGAGCCATCCACCCAGGCTCGACCTTGTCCGCATCGAGCACGCGCAGGGCCTCGCCCGACTCCATCTTTCGCGCACACACCAGGTCGACGGGAAGCACGAGCTTCTCCCCCGCCTCGGCGGTGACCTCGTTGGCTTCCTCGAGCGCGATGTCCTCGACCAGGCCGCTCCCGGTCGGCCACCCTCGAGCTTTGAAGAACGTGTTGGCCATCGCGCCGCCGATGAGCAGCGAGTCGACCTTCCGCAGCAGGTTCCGCAGCACGCCCACCTTGGTCGACACCTTGGCGCCGCCGACCACGGCCACCATCGGTCGCCTCGGATTGTCGAGCGCCTGGCGGAGCGCCTTCAGCTCGGTCTCCATCAGCTCGCCCGCGTAAGCCGGCAGATATGCGGCCACGCCCACGACCGAAGCATGCGCGCGGTGCGAGGCGGCGAACGCGTCATTGACGTAGACGTCGCCGAGCGAGGCGAGCCGGCGGGCGAACCCGGCATCGTTCGCCTCGTCCTCTTTGTGATAGCGCACGTTTTCGAGCAGGAGCACCTGTCCGGACTGCAGCCTGTCGGCGGCCGACGTGGCCGGCTCGCCGACGCAGTCGTCTGCGAACTGGACCTCGCGACCGACACGCCGGGCGAGGTCGGCGGCGATGGGCTTCAAGGAGAGGTCCGGCTCGCGGTCTTGGGGACGGCCGAGGTGCGACATCACGATCACCCTGGCGCCACGCTGCGCCAGGTGCTGCAGGGTTGGCGCCGCCGCCCGCACGCGCGCGTCGTCGGCGACGGCACCCTTCGACATCGGGACGTTGAGGTCTTCGCGGACGAGGACTCGCTTGCCCGCCACGGCGACGGATGTGATCGAAGCCTTCAGAGCCGCTCTGCCATGTACGAGATCAGGTCCACCATCCGGCAGCTGAAGCCCCACTCGTTGTCGTACCAGCTCACGACCTTCGCCCAATCGCTCGCAAGCATCAACGTCAGCGGCGCATCGACGATCGAGGAGTGCGGGTCGCTCTTGAAGTCCGACGACACCAGTTCCTCATGGCTCACCGCGAGGATTCCGCGCAGCTCGCCGCTTGCCGCCTCGTCGAACGCAGCGTTGATGTCCTCCGCGGTGGTCGTCCTGCCGAGCTGCACGGTGAGGTCGACCACGGACACGTCGAGGATCGGCACGCGAAAGGCCATCCCGGCGAACTTGCCGGCCAGCTCGGGCAGGACCTCGGCGACTGCCCGGTTTGCGCCCGTCGACGTGGGAATGATGTTGTCCGCCGCGGCTCGTGCCCGGCGCAGATCCTTGTGGGGCAGGTCCTGCAGCTTCTGGTCGGCGGTGTAGGCGTGGATCGTGGTCATCATCCCGCGCTCGATCCCGAACGAGTCATGCAGGACCTTGGCCAGAGGCACGAAGCAGTTCGTCGTGCAGCTCGCGTTGGAAATCACGTTGTGCTTACCCGCGTCGTAGCCCTTGTGGTTGACGCCCATCACGACCGTGTAGTCCTGGTTGGTCGCCGGCGCGGAGATGATCACCTTCCTGGCGCCGCCCCTGTCGATGTGGACGCGGGCCTTGTTCGCATCGGTGAACAGGCCCGTCGACTCGACGACCAGGTCGACGCCCAGGTCCTTCCACGGGAGCTCGCCTGGATCTTTCTGGCTGAGGAACTTGACCGTGTGCCCATCGACGTGGATCGAATCGCCTTCCGCCTTGACCGCGGGACCGAAAGTGCCGAGCGCCGTGTCGTGCTTGAGCAGGTGGGCGAAGGTCTTGGCGTCGCCGATATCGTTGACGGCAACGATCTCGAAGTCAGGCTTCAGGTCCGAGGCCGCGCGGTAGATGTTGCGGCCGATGCGTCCGAAACCGTTGATGCCAACTTTGAGTCCCATAGGGGCGAGCTCCTGGTGAGTGATTAGGGGCTGAGAAGAGAGAGGTCGAGCTAAATGTTAGGCGGAGCGGCGTTCGTGCTTCGCGAGCCGCCGTTCGAGCCCGCCACCTGCTGGAGCCGGCGGAGGCGGTGATTCACTGCTGACTTGGACAGCTTCATGCGCCCCGCCAGCTCGCCGAGGTTCAGCTCCGGGTTCTCGCTCCGCCACCTCGCCATCTCGCGCAGCGCCGGCGGAAGGCGTTCCAGCTTGCCGTCGGCTTCGAGCCGCTCGATCGCCGCCGCCTGGCGCAGGCCCGAACCGATGGTCTTGCCGATGTTCGCGGTCTCGAAGTTCAAGCGCCGGTTCACCTCTCCGCTGACCTCCCTGACAACGCGGACGTTCTCGAACTCCATCACCGCGCGGCTGGCCCCCATCGTCGAGAGCAGGCGGACGATGCCATCGCCGTCTTTGACATAGACCACCGACTGGCCGCCGCGCTCGACGATGCCGGCCTTCGCGCCGGAGCTCTCGATCAGGCCCGAGATCGCCGAGGCCCAGGACTTCGTGGGCGCGACGAATTCGAGGTGGTAGCGCGTGTTGGGCGCGTTGACCGACCCGCAACCGAGGAACAATCCGCGCAGCAGCGCCTTGCGATCGCACGCGGCGTCGGGCACTACCTGCACCGGCGGCTGCGTGAAAGCACCGACCAGATCGTTCGGCAGCGCGAGCTCGATGAAAAAGGACATCCGCTTGCGCGTTTTCACGGCCTGGTATTTGGCTTCCATGGGTCCGACCGCCCTGCCGAGCCGCACCACCTTGCGCGCCACCACGTTTCGGAGCAAAGAGAAATACGCCGAACGACCACGCGCGCTGCCAAGCAGGCGGCCGCGTGACCCGAAGTAGACGCCGAGCAGCTCGCTCAGCTGACAGCAGGGCCTTGCTGGCAGAAGCCCCGCCATCTCGTTCTTGACCTCCGCCGAGAACGAAATCGCGTACCTCCAGGAAGGTGATTTTGACCTTCCCCCCTTCTCCCTGCAGTCTAACGCGCGATGTGCAACGCGCCGGTCGCCATCGAACCACATATCTCCAGACCGCGCGACAATCTGTTGTGGTGCCCGGTATGCGGATGATCGAGGCGGTGCGTGCGGCCATCACCGAGGAGATGGAGCGCGACGAGCGAGTCCTCGTGCTCGGCGAAGACGTCGGGCGCAAGGGCGGCGTCTTTGGAGCGACCGATGGCCTGTACGAACGCTTTGGCGAGGCGCGGGTGCTCGACACACCGCTGGCCGAGTCGGCGATCGTCGGGGTCGCGATCGGAGCGGCCCTGAACGGGCTGATCCCGATCGCCGAGATCCAGTTCGCCGACTTCATCCATCCCGCCTTCGACCAGATCGTGAGCGAGGCGGCGCGTACGCGCTACCGCACCAACGGGGATTGGTCGGTGCCGATCGTCATCCGCGCACCCTTTGGCGGAGGGGTGCACGGGGGGCTGTACCACTCGCAATCGATCGAGGCCTTCTACGCGCATGTCCCCGGCGTCAAGGTCGTGGTGCCGAGCATGCCCGCCGACGCGCACGGATTGCTGAAGTCGGCCGTCCGCGACCCCGACCCGGTGCTGTTTCTCGAGCACAAGCGGGTGTACCGCCTCGTCACCGAAGAGGTGCCCGACGGCGATCACCTCGTGCCGATCGGGCCGGCGGCGGTGAGGGTGGACGGCACGAACATCAGCTGTTTTGCCTGGGGGTTGATGACGCATTACTGCCTCGAGGCGGCCCAGCAGCTGCTGTCCGAAGGCGTGAGCGTGGAGGTGGTCGACCTGCGCACGCTCGCGCCGCTCGACCGTGAGACGATCCTCGCCTCGGTGCGGAAGACCGGAAAAGCGATGGTCGTGCACGAGGACAACCTCACGGGCGGATTCGGCGCCGAGGTGGCGGCGATCATCTCCGAGCACGCCTTCGACAGCCTGGACGGTCCGGTGGTGCGGGTGGCCGCACCGGACATCCCGGCGATGCCCTTCAACAATGCCGGGGAGGAGCTCTTCATGCCGAGCCCGAAAAAGATTGCGGAGGCCATGCGGAAGCTTGCCGCGTACTAGGAAGCCCTCTCCAGCCACAAAGCCAGTCCCATCTCCCCTCCCCGGCCGCCCGGCGGCCGGCCCTCCCCACATGGTGGGGAGGCGACACATTCCGACCATTTCCATGGAGGAGTACGCATTGCGGCGGGAGTGTGTCTCGGCCGGGATGCAAGCGTCCGGTCTCGACGCGATGTGTGTCTTTTATCCAGCGCGAGTCGCCTACCTGACCGGCTTCCACCACGTTCCGACCGAGCGCCCGATCGCGCTCATCATCGGCTCCAGCGGCCAGTCCTCGCTCGTCGTGCCGGCGGTCGAGAAGGAGCACGCCGAGTCAGCGACCTCGGTCGACCAGGTCCGGATCTACTTCGAGTACCCCGGCGCCGAGCACCCGATGGAGTCGGTGGTCGAGGTCCTGACGGAGATGAACGCGCGGCCGCATCGCACCGGCGCCGACCACGACGGCTACATCCCCTACTGGGGCTATCGCGGCCCGCGCCTCAGCGACCTCACGGGTGTCGAGCCTTTCGACTCGGAGCTGATCATCGAGTCGCTGCGGCGCGTGAAATCAACAGCCGAGCTCGAGTGCATCCAGCTCAGCTGCGACTGGGCGGTGCGCGCGCACCGCCGCATGCAGGCGGCGATCACGACCGGCAAGACGGAGATGGAGTGCTACACGCCCGCAGCCGAAGAGACTCTGTTCGAGATGGTGCACGAGATGCCAGGCTGGCGGCCGCGCGGCGCCGACGACAGCGGGATCATCGCGATGTTCGTGGCCGGCCGGTCGACGGCGATGCCTCATGGTTTCGTGAAGGGCCACGGCATCCAGCCCGGCGACGTGCTGGTCAGCGGCGCAGGCGCCAACATCGACGGCTACCGCAGTGAGCTGGAGCGGACGATGATCGTCGGCGAGCCGACGCCGGAACAGGTCCGTGCCTTCGAGGCCATGCTTGCCCTGCAGACGCGCGCGATCGAGGTCATGGCGCCCGGAGTTCCAGCCGGCGAGGTCGAGCTGGCCACGGTCAGGCTGGCCCAGGAGCTCGGGGTCGAGGCCAACCTGCGCCATCACGCCGGGCACTCGATCGGACTTGAGGGACACGAGGCGCCGTTCCTGGATCGCGGCGATGAGGCGGTGCTCGAGCCGGGCATGGTCTTCACCGTCGAGCCGGGTGTCTACCTCCAAGAGCTGGGCGGCTTCCGCCACTCGGACACGGTCGTCATCACCGAGGACGGCCGGCGGGTGATGACAGACTATCCGCGCGAGCTGAAAGACCTGATCGTGTCGCGTTAGGCCGCTGCTCGTGATCGATTAACCTCGCCTTCGATGGGCTCTGACGCATTCGCCAGGCGGGGCCGCCGGCTTGGCGACCTGCGGGTCGTGGTCCGGCGTCCGGCCAAGCTCCCTCGCACGCTTGGGGCCCCCTCTCTATTCGCAGCGTGCTACGGCAACGTCGGCTCCAGCATCTATTACGCGCTCGGCGTCACAGCGGCGTTTGCGCTCGGACTGACACCGCTGGCCTTGATACTGGCCGGCTTCATCTTCGTCACCACGGCGCTGAACTATGCGGAGGGAACGGCCGCGTTGCCTCATGCGGGTGGAAGCTCGAGCTTTGCGCGTCGCGCGTTCAACGCGCCCATCGGCTACATAGTGGGTTGGGTTCAGCTGCTCAACTACACCGCGACGGTTTCGATATCGGCCTACTTCGCCATCAGCTACTTGGGTTTCCTGGGCAAGTACGTCGGCTTGTTGGACCCTCTCAAGAGCGACGCGACCACGCACGTGGTCGCCACCATGGCTCTCATAACGTTCCTCATCGTCGTGAACGTCATCGGGATCCAAGAGTCCAGCATCCTCAACCTGGTGCTCGCGTTCACAGACCTCATCACGCAGCTCGTGCTGGTGATCCTGGGCATCATCATCCTGCTCGACATCCAGAGGGTGATCCAGAGCATCCACTGGGGAATCGCGCCGACGTGGGGCAACTTCCTTGCGGGAATCTCGATTGCGATGGTGACCTACACCGGAATCGAAACCATTTCCAACCTGTCCGAAGAAGCCAAGGATCCAGGCCGGAACGTGCCCCTGGCAACGTGGTGGGTCATCGTCGCGGTCCTGTTCGTGTCCGCTTTCCTTCCCACGATCGGCGTCAGCGTGTTCCCTGTCTCCTACGACCCGCACACGCACGCCTACACGACCCAGCTCGCGACCACATGGAAGGCCGATCCGGTGGCCGGCATCGTCACGGGCTTCCCCCAGGAGGCGCTGCGGTACTGGGCCCAGATCTGGGTCGGCATCCTCGCATTCACCATCCTGGTCATAGCGACGAACGCCGGATTGATCGGCATCTCCCGCCTGAGCTACTCAATGGCGGGCGCCGATCTCCTACCCCATCGACTGGCTCGACTGCACCCGAAGTTCAAGACGCCGTACGTGTCGATCATCGTGTTCGGCCTGGTGGCCGCGCTGCTCGTGCTGCCGGGAATCATTCCGGGCGGCAAAGAAATCGAGTTCATGAGCGCCGTCTACTCGCTGGCGGCGACCTTCGCGTTCTGCTCGGCGCACCTCTCGGTCATGCGACTGCGCTTCATCGAACCGGCGCTGCATCGCCCATACCGCATGCCGTGGAACATCAAGTTCGGGCGGGACAGCATCCCGGTTCTTTCTCTTGTGGGGGCACTTTTCATCGGCACCGTCTTCACCCAGCTGATCTTCCAGAACATCTCGAGCTCAACCTTCATATTCATGGGCTGGCTTGCGCTGGGCGTGCTCACCTACTTGCTCTACAGGCGATATCGTCACCAGCCGCTCTGGGAGCCGCTCGAGGTCCCGCCCGCTCGCGAGCGCGAGGTCGACCGCGTCCCCTTCGAGAGCCAGCCGAGGAGCGCCCGTTACCGAATGGGACGGCGCGAGCGGATAACCGCTCACGCGGCTAGGGCGCGTCATGTTCACGAGCGGCACCGGCCCGCCTGGCAGCTGGAGCTCGAGCTGTTCTTTGCGCGCCACGGCGCGATCCGCGGCGTCTTGATCGTGCTCGTCTTTGCGGCGGTCAGCGGATTTGCGGTTTTCATCGACCTTTCGGCATTTGACCCTTTCGGGCCGGGCCTCGGCTGGTCACAGGGACTGGTGATCGTCGCGTTCCTGGCCGCGTACGTGTTGAACCGGAGCCATTCAGAGGAGTAGCAGGCGCCGTCGCTCATGGCAGCCAGCGCACGCTGGTCCCGTGGGCGAGGCTGGTGCCGACCAGCTCGTCGTCGAGCCGGATCTCGAAGCGGGCCTCGGCGCTCTGACCGGGCTCCATGCGCAGGTAATGTACCGGCGCCCCGTGCGGCGCCGTTCTCTGCGCGCCTTCGATTGTCGCCTGGATCCGCTGCCTGCCTATCGCAGGGACGTACTGAATGAACACCGAGTGGTAGACGACGGTCGCCGTGCCGCGAACAGGGCGCGCCAGCTCCCGCTCGAGGAACCCCCCGGCGTCGACGCGCTCGATTTCGAAGTGCAT
>WNGJ01020635.1_pt1 | contig 10067 bp, 13 predicted proteins | sample 5400611 | NCBI WGS metagenome assembly WNGJ01 (sample SAMN13153375, study PRJNA577476) | soil metagenome | isolation source: 40 cm soil or saprolite under Garry oak tree replicate 1 | place: USA:California | collected 2016-06-15
GCTCGTTCCTCGTCCGTGAATCCCTTGAACTTCTCCTTGCTTGCGGTGGTGCTCTTGGCGGACTTTTGCGTGTCCTTCTTTGGGCTCATGGAATCCTCCCCAAATTGTGATCGATTGTCGTTGAAGCAAAATTCTCACCGGGTATTAAGGGTACCCATTCCTCATCCCAAGGACTCAGTCGGACTCGGAGCCGCCACGTCCCTCGCTACCCACTGCTCCTCCATACGTTATTCCACTGGCAACAGTTGGGCCATGCGGCTGGCCTGCAAGGTGCCTCCGGGCGTCCTCCCCTCGACATCGCCCATGAAGGGGAGCGCGAGGCCAGGCGCCTTCGGTTCGCGAAATGGTTATAGCATGCAAGTTGTTGCAAACCCTCGAGGAGGACTCATCTGATGTCTCACAGAAAGGTCGCCCTGGTCACGGGCGCATCGTCCGGTTTTGGTAAGGCCATCGCAGGACTTCTCGCCAAGAGGGACTTGGAGGTGTTCGGAACTTCCCGCCATCCGTCGACAAACGGATCCATGCCCGGTGTCTCAATGGGTCCGTTGGATGTACGCATGGACGAGTCCGTACGTGCTTGCGTGGACACGATCCTAGACCGGACGGGCCGCTTGGATATTCTCGTGAACAACGCAGGTTATGTTCAGGGAGGGGCTATCGAAGAGGTGACACTAGAGCAAGCGAAGGCGCAGTTCGAGACGAACTTCTTCGGCGCGGTTCGGATGGTCAAGGCCGTCCTTCCGACGATGCGGAAGCAGGGCAGCGGGCGGATCATCAACATCAGCTCGGTCGCCGGATTGATCGCCGCGCCGTTCCTCGGATTCTATAACGCGAGCAAGTTCGCTCTCGAAGGATACACGACCTGCGGCCGTGGCCGAGTGTGTCCTGCGGATTATCGAAAGCAGGTCACCCGCGTTGCGGTACCGAGTGGGCACGGACGCCCGCCGCTACATCCGCCTTCGTCGAATCTTACCCGCCTCCACGTTCGAGAGGGGCGTGAGACGGGCGTTCAAACTGGACGCGAAGAGCTAGTGAGTGCGGGACGAGCACGCTCTCCCGCCGCGAAACCATCTCCTACGGGAAACCAAACCGCCTGAAGACCTTCAGGCCAGACTTTCGCCCAGATGACAAAGGACCACCATGTCTCCATCGAGGCGGTGAGTCGGGCGCTAGGTCACCGGACGACCCGGACGACCGAAATCTACTACGGGCGCATCCGAACGGAATCGGCCCTTGCCGAGTTCGAGCAGGCGTTTGCAGTGCGCGAAATGCGTTTAACTAAGTAGGCCTAATTTGTACCAATCCTATGGGGATAGTGCTCCCGACGGGATTTGGTTTCTCCAAGGGCAAAGTGCAAATTTCGTCACCTTGGAATCACACGCACGGGCGGCCGCGCGAACTTTTCCTCGAAGTCGGCGAAGGCGTCGTCCGCCCGGATCCGAGCATAGTACGTCTCCGTCGTCTTCGTCGTCTTGTGCCGCAGTGCCTTGCTCACGGACTCGATCTCGACGCCGTAGTCCTTCGCGACCTGGGCGAACGTGCTACGGAACATCTTCAGGCTGAACCGGACGCCGCTCCGGCGTTCCAGTTCGGCCTTGAGTTTCCCGAAGGGCGCGTCGGACCAGTACCCGACCGTCCCATCCGCCCAGCGCATCGGGATGAGCGCCTCGTGCGCCGCTTCGCCCAGGAAGGCCTTCCGCTCCTCCAGGAAGTCGAGCACGGCTTGCCGCGCTGACGGGAGGATCGGGGCCACGTCGTCGGATGCCCACGCGCCCTCGCCCTTCGGATGCATCACGCGGATCCTCCATCGCTGGAGGTCCAGGTCCGCGAGCCTTGCGAGGCGGATCTCCCGGCGACGCAGGCCGCAGGCCGGGAGGAGCGCGACGAGGAGCCGCGCGACCGAGCCCTTCCAACCGGACACGGAGTCCGCGGACCGACGGATCGCGTCGAGCTGGTCCGTGGTCAGCGTCTCGATCGGCGAGTCCGGCGCGGTCGGGACGCGGAGCCTCCGCATCCGGCGCATGTTCGAGACGACGGGGTTGCCGTTCGCATTGAGGAACATCTCCAGGATGGAAATGTACTTCCTCTGCGTCTGCGGCTTCATCGTCGCGCCGTACCGCGAGGCCCGGGTCCGCCAGTAGACGACGAGGGCCGCGACGTCCGCCTCGGACAGCCGGTCCGGGCGCGTCGTCGTGACGAGTCCTTTGCGACGCAGCGACCACAGATCCCTCGCCATGACGCGGAGATCTCGCCGCCGCTGCCGCAACGTGTTCTCGCCGAAATAGGCGACGTGCGAGTCCAGGAACCTTCGTGCGGCCTCTAGGAACGGGTAGCGCACGGCCTTCCGTGGCCTCCCGCGCCGACGATGCCCGAACTCGCCCCAGTTCCCGAGAGGGTTGAAGCCGGCCCCAAGGGTCGGTCCTCGGGTCTCATGTTGTCGTCCCACTGCCCGCGAGGGTTCCCCTTCCTCTCGAGCGGGATTCTCATGGGAGTCTGAGGCCATATACGTTGCCTCGGGAACCCCTGGTCGAATCGGACTCATGCGTCCTCCCCCCTCGGCCAGCCTCCGCTGCGCCTGTCGCCGGAGCTCGGGGGCCGCAGAAATCTCCAGGGTTTCGACCTGCGACACGGAGCGGTGTTCGCGAGCGAGGTCCAGGAGGTGGCTCATCAAATGCCCTGCCTGTCAGATCGAATCTTCGTCACGTACAGCTCGGCCGTGTCGAACGTTTCGTAGATGAGGTCGAGGCGATGGGATCGCAGAGTGTCCTCGAGACGACCGAGGAAAGCCTTGACGTCGCTAACATCGCCCCGGACTACGAAGGCGCCACTCACGCGGAGCTGGTCAATCGGGTAGTGTTTCCGGTCGCTCATCTCGCTCCTCTTTGTCTCCGCGTTCGCGTGGCGACTCAATCGCCCCGCGCACATGTGCTACCGCGTCGCCGACGAATTCGTGCATCTTCCGCGCGTGTGCGAGAACAAGGCCGAACCTGTCCTGCTCGAGTTCGACGAGGCCTTCGCAAGCGACCTGGAGCAGGTCCAGAGCCTCACCGCATTTCGCGCAGAGGAGTCTGTCACCGGCCTGCTCGAGGCTCAGGAGGCCACCGCCGACTCCCTCAGGACCAGGATCGACGAGGGCCATGAGGGAGGACGGAAAGAATTGCTCGCACGACCGACACGAGACTTCAGCGGAAATCAGGAAGACGAGGTATCCCGGCCCGTCGGCCTCGGGCTCGGAGGCAAGGTGGGGGCGGCCTTCCCGTCCCGCGAAGGCCAACACTTTGCGGAAGGCAGTACGAGGCTGCCGGTCGGACGGCGACGCGCCCCCGGTCATCATGATCGCTGGTTCCCCCGGAGTTTGTTGAGTCGTGCTTTCATCTCCCGTTTCTGAATCTCCTTCCGGAGCTCCTGCCGAGTCTTCTCCCGTTCCACAAAGCTATGCGGAACGACCTTTGCAATCGCCTCTGCCAACATGTGGACTGGATCCTGTTCTGGAGAGAGGCGAGAAGGCCGAGGGATGCGCTTGATCTCGTAGTCGGACGAGGTTTCGAAGACGAGTTCCTTGGAGTCTGAGTCGATGCGCCCGAGCTCACGCCGCCATTCCGCTCCACATCTTCTGCAGTTGACACTTTCTTCGAAAAGGGAGAGGCGCTCCGATTGCAAGACGTGGGCTTCGGACCCGATGCACCCTTGGTATTCACGCGGACCGCCAGCGGCTCCGCGGGCCACAATCTGGCCGGGTCGGGGGTCTCTCACGGAAATTCCTCCGCGGCGACGCGCACGATGACCTGGTCGCCGTCGTACTCGACTACGACTTCGTCCCCAGGGCCCAAGCCGTGGCCCCGAATCCAGTCGCTCGGGAGCGCAATCACCGTCGACCCACCATCTCGAAAGACTTTCTGGATCCGGCGGAGCACGTTCGCGCACATCGGGACAAAGGTAATATTCTGGTAGGGATATTGTATACTTCGGTAAACTATGACTCAAGAGGTTGGCGGATCTCGCGAGGCGATTGTGCTTGGCGTCCTGCGTTCGAAGGGTTCATGGGGAGCGCCGCTCGAGGAGCTCGTCCGTGAACTCAAGGGCGCGGCATCGAGGAGGACCATCGTCGCGGCGCTGAAAGACCTAAAGGCTCGCGGGGACGTTCGCAAGGAGCCGAACGAGGTCGGCCCGGGGAAGAGGGGGCGCTGGTCCGCCAGCGATCCGGATCCCCTCCTTCTACTGGGCAAAGGCCTCGTGTCCGCGAGACTCAGTGGGGAGGCGACGACAGATCGTGACGCCAGGGCCCGCCAGCTTGGCGAACTCCTCTGGGACTTCCTCCTTTATCGTGGCTTTCTTCTCTCGCTCGTCCTGGCCAACTCGTTGGGAGTCACGTCGCGCCGGACCAACGGTCATTGGGTCGAGCGTGCCTCGCGGAGTTCGCTCGAAACCTTTATCCGCTCAAGTCCTTGGCTCGACACTCACACGGATCAGCTCGCGTTCGTGGAGCTGCTAAAGGACCTGGATGCCGCCCCCTCAGCAGTCACCCAATTCCAGACGAGGATGAGGAGGGAGCTTGCCGTGAGGGCCCGCGTTCCGGAGTCGGCGCTCCCGCGCACTCCGAGGGTCCACGCACGCCGGATGGGCCGGGACGAACTCGATGCCTTCCGACGTCGCTTCGCACGGACAATGTCGAAAGCAAAGTGAGTGGATGATGAACCAACAAATTTACCAGACGATTCCATGGGACGGGAGGGCATTCAACTTCCTGAAGGGTTGGACACAGGCAACGGGCGCCGAGATCACGGCTGTTTTCGAGCCTGTAATCGACATCATAATGGCGCTCCGTCCTCCGCCGCCGGGAGACTATTTCTTCGTTGGGTGTGCGGCTAAGACAAGTGTGTTCCAAACGCCCAGTCATGACGTGCCGAGGAACTCCGTGTGTGCTTGCGGCGTGAGCGCGGCCAGCGTGCAACAAGAATGGGTCGATTGCTGGAACCTCATCGGGTTACCACCCAAGGACAACCTCGTCCTCTACAATATCGAGGGCATCATGACTAATCGCATCACTACGATACAAAGCGATGGATGGCCTGAGTCTGCGGCCCTGTTCGTTCTGGCTGCCGAGCTCGCGCATGAACTATATCATGTCAAGTATCACCAAAAGCTGCTACACGATTTCGAGGGCGAACGAGAAGCCTTTGAGGTCCAACGCGACTTCCTCAATGGAGGCGCCACCCTTTTCCTTAGCGGAATTGATCCCCGATTCAAGGAAGCATGGCTTCAACAATCCAGGCAGACCGAACGCGATGCCGAGAAGGAATGGCGAGACAAACATCCGCTCTGGCGACCTAGTGCAATCCTACGGGTAAGACCATGAACGCATGCGCTACCTGCGGGATTCAGTCCTCAAACGAACAGGTTGAACAAATTGCCATGAAGATGGCGATCGACCACGAGCAAAGGGAAGGCAGGCACCTCGCGGATGTGTCTCACATCGATGGCTGGGGGTTTGATCTCATTTCGTGGGTCTCGGATGACGAGAGCGCAACGACGGTGGAGCGTTTGGTTGAGGTGAAAGGCCACGGCCACTACAAGTCGGACGCTGGTCTGCGGGACTCAGAACTCCGAGCCTGTCGGGCTAACCCGCAGGCATACTGGATCTACTACGTGGACGACTGCCATACGAGCGACCCGATTGTGCAACCCGTCCACGTTCGGACCTGGGAGAAGACTGGAAGGCTCAGCGTTACTCGCAGTTCGAGAGTGTTGGGGGGCAGGAGGCCGAAACCGCGAAAGCGCCGGATGAGGCTCGGGCGATCGAGGATAGCGTAGGGCGCCATCGTCTTCGGCGCGCCGGGATTGAGAAAGGTGCCGTCCGAAGACGGCCCGTGAGTGGCCCTTGAGACCTAATCAGAACACTTTCGCGGCACCCCCTCCCCCAGGGACCTTTACCCCTTAACACGCCGTGTTCTCCGCGGAACAGGCAGATGGCGAACTTTTATTGGGAGCAGTTTATATACAGCCCCTCAGAGGGGCCCGGGGTGGACGCCGCGCTAGTGGAAACTGGGCGGCACGGAGGCACTCCGGTCGAGATCCGATTGCCGAAGGGTGTTGTCGGCGGGACGTATAGGATCTCGGCTCCGCTGATTCGTCCTTCGAGGCTTACGACGAAGAACAACGGTGGCGTCGGTAAGGATCTCAGCGACGGGTGGTGCTTGAATTTCGCGGTCGGCTGCAGCCATGCGTGCCCTTTTTGTTACGTCGACGAAATCCACAAACGCTTCGGGAGGTCCCGATATGGCGAGGCTGTCCTGGAACGATGGGGCGACTACCTCCTAATCCCGGAGAATCTAGACGAAGCCATCGAGCGCACTCCCTGGGGCCGATGGGCGGGAAAAGAGGCAATGATGAGTTCCACTCACGACCCTTACCTCCCCACGCTCGCGGCCGGAGCGCGGCGAATCCTGGAACAAGCGCTGCCTGCCGGCGTAGAGTTCTGCCTGCAAACCCGCTCCTACCTGGTCACGAAGGATCTGGATCTGCTCGCTCAATACCCAGGACAGATCCGTCTGCAAGTCTCGATCGCGACGATGAACCGCGACTTGGCCCGCATCATCGAACCGCGCGTCCCGCCACCTGAGGCCCGGGTGGAGATCCTGCGTCAGGCCCGTGACGTTGGCTTGAACGTCGGAGTAATCCTCGCGCCGATCTTCCCGCCGAATCGTCTCCGGCCAGATGCCATGGATGACCTCCGGCTCATGGCCCAGGTCCTCGAGGACATCGAGCCGGATTATGTCTACGGTGAATCCCTCCATGTGCGGGGCCAGAACCTCAAGCTCCTAGAGGACGCACTCGGTGAGCGCGTCCGAATGACGCCTGGGTTCGATCGGGGGATCGCCAAAGTGTTCTACCGCGAACTCAAAGCTTCGGGACTCAAAGGCACATGGTGGTACGACCACTAGCCGATTTCGCCCAAGACCCCGTCTACCTGTTGCGCGACGATCCCGAGGTATTTTCCGTGGAGACCGTCAATGCGTTTCCGTAGGTCCGTCCAGGTCTTGAACCATGGAGATCCGGTGGACGTCGACGTGACCGCAGGGATAAGATCATAGTGATACGCGCCAAAGTCCGTAATTCTGATTTCTGTCGAAATGTCTTTGCCAAGCCGAGCGAGGTTTTGCCGGTAGCAGTTGAGTGCCCACTCCTCGTCGATGACATCCGGCAATTCCGATTCTGGAATCCCAAGAAACCGCGAGATGGTCGGCCTGACGTCTTGCCGGGTCGATACACGCTGAAGCCCTGAAGATGGGAAATTGATCACGACATCGCAACGGACAGATGTTGCGAGCATTCGCATTGCAGCCCAGCTCCACTCCAATCCCTCGGGATCGACGAACACCAGGCAATGGCCGATTCCGTTCCTAGCTACGAGCGCCGGAAGCTGGTGGACGAACTCGTTGGCGTCGGAGCAAGTCAGGGTGAGATCCGACGGATGCGGCAAGAAGGCCTGCGCCCGACGGTTCAACGCTTCGAAGTATTCTGGGTTTTGTTCACAGAGGAAGAAGTGCGAAAACCATCGATCCGACGGTGCCTCCTGGATCATCATGGGCAAAAGCGGAGAACCAGGCAGCTCGACTCTCCGCTTTCCGATTCGATCGAGCCCGGGCCCCGCGAAGAAGTCCACGTACGCGACTTTGGTGCGCCTCGCGAGAATTGTAAGGTAAGGTTTGAGGTAATACTTCAGGGCAATCAGCTTAAAGCCTGTCCACTCGCCCTTGTCGTAGGACGGCATCCGCGCGGGTAGGGTGGCATCGAACTTCTCCAGGTCATCCCCGCTTTTCATGAGCGGAGCCAGGTGTTTCGTAACCCATGCATGTGCATCAGAGGTCTTCGGCGACATCCAGTGGTCCTCCTCCAGACCGCGTTCTCCGTTCCCCGTCCTTTCGGCCACGGAATGATGTGTGCCTTGGGCTCCCTCCCAACGGTTGACGAGGTCGTGTACTGGTTTCGGATCGGCCGAACCAGCGTGGAATGCGGCGCAGACGAACGGGTCCTTCTCCTTCATGCAGTCCAATTGAGCCGGCCAAGAGTCTTACCGTCGACGTTCTCAGAGCCATGTGGGCTTGCATAAGGGTATCTCACGATCTCGAAGATGGGTTCCTCGGACTTCCATTGTGAGTGGAGCAACGGGAACTCGAGCCACCTTCGAAGCGCTGCTGAATGCTCATTTCTTCGATTGCTCGTACGCGGCGATCGAGTAGTGTCTATCCCATCGGCCAGGATGGCGGGATGTAAACAGGCGAGTCCGATGCGGATACAGCGTCGCGTGATCGAATTTCTGTCCGAGCGCGCGAAAGATCGGACCTAAGATGGTTTTCGCCTTCTTACGCACCGCGTCGCTTCCCGAAATGTGCATGACCTTCCAGCCGAGAGATTCCAGCTTGCTATCCCGGTCTTGGTCTTTCTGCCGATCCGCATGCCACCTTGAGCCGTCCACCTCGATGGCGACCTTCCCATCTGGGAAGGCGAAATCGATTCGGAACGATCCGACGGGATACTGGCATCGAGGTTTCAATCCAGCCCCAGTCATACGGCGGTACAAGGTCAGCTCAATCGGTGTCATGTCGATTACGCCTTCGTCTGTCCGGACCGAATGATAAGACACCCCGCTCTTCCGGATCGGAGCGTCGCGACTCTGGCGGATGAATCGCGCGAGTCTCTGTCGTTCGGACCGCGGAATTTTCTCACCTGAGGCGCCCTGGCTCTTGGCACGAAGGCCGATCGCGGATGATTTCGAAAGGCCGTGTCGCCTCAGGCAGTACTTCCTCTGACAGAGATGGATCGTGCAGTAGCCCCTGTCCGTGCTCACACGCTCCACTCGCGTCACCCTCCTCCTCCTCGCTCCTGGCGAGCGCGACGCCACCAGGGGGTACGCTTCGTCCGCGATTTGACGCCGGCAAGCCACGCCTTTCGCACGTTGTCGGGGAGGTTGTCCAGGCCAATCCATTCAAAGACATCGTCGGGCGTATCCAGGACGACCGACCGACCTTGCAATCTCTTCTTGCCGGGAATGTACTGGATGTACTCATTCATCTGCTTCTGCATGTCCTCTTTGAAATGGATCATCACGGGATTCGTCGTCGCGTCGATCTCCACCTTGCCATGATTGATCAGTTCAATTAGCATCTCTTTCCCGACGTCGAACGATTTCTCTACCGGGATCTCAGGGAAATAGGAGGGCGCATGTCGACCCGCGATCCGATAGAGTTCCTTCATCGCCTCCCGAGCGGCGTAGAGCGGGTCGCTACCGCTGACGGGCAGAGTCCGCATTTTTTCGATGTAGACTTTCGTGAAATGCGGGTAGACTTCATTCGGTTCGCTGATGACGGAATTGACCAGGTTCCTGTTGGTCTCGCTCCCCTCGAAGTACACGTCGAAGAGCAGTTTCTTCTCCCTCTCCTTCGACCATGTCGCCTGCCTCGGGTCGTTCGTGACGAAGATCAGCGTGGGCCAAGGCTTGTCGGGTCGCCACCAGGTTTCCCACCACGACTTAATCAGGACCTCCCCTTCCTTACCGGAGAGCATTCCCGCGACGACATCGTCGTACACGAGGGGAAAGTACTCCGAGTACCACTCGGCCGCCTTCCGCGCCTTGCTCTTCGTCAACTCGGTGGGGGCACGGAGCGGAGAGATGTAGCTCCCAGTCACCAGCTTGAGCGAAAAGAGCGTGAACTGAGACTTGCCGCAGTTTGACTCACCGACGATCCGGAGGAGGGGAGGGCCCTTTCGCTGTGTCGGGAATCTCTCGTGCATGGCCCGCATGTACTCGTGGAAGAACGGAGCTGCGAAGAAGTACAGGAGTGCCTCGAACATCGTAGCCTTCGTCCGCTCCTTGATCGTCGGGCTGCGCGTCTTCCCGACATCAACGAGGCCGATGTAGCGCTCGATTCCTTCCAAGCCATCTTGGATTTCGCGGGGGTCGAGCGCTTCTGCGGTCCTGATTCGCACGCCGCCGTGGAGCCCGAGGACGAGGCGGCCGCCCTCCAGCCACGCCGTGGGCGGCTTCGTAATCTGCGTCTTGATCGGGG
>WNGJ01055511.1_pt1 | contig 10067 bp, 13 predicted proteins | sample 5400611 | NCBI WGS metagenome assembly WNGJ01 (sample SAMN13153375, study PRJNA577476) | soil metagenome | isolation source: 40 cm soil or saprolite under Garry oak tree replicate 1 | place: USA:California | collected 2016-06-15
GCCGGATCAGAGTGTACGCGCCACCGCGACCGAGGTCGAGGGTGGCGTCTATCGCGGCGGGGGTCGGGAGCGACAGCGTCGCGGTGTCGCCGGGTCTTAGCGAAGAAGGTACCGGCGTGCCGCTGCGCACCAGGAGGAGCTTGCCGAAGAAGTCGTAGAACTCGACCGTGACGCGGAGCCCGCGCACGGGGTATGGCGAGGTGTTCTTGAGGAGGACGACGTGCTGGACCGAGCGGTGCTTCTTGCTGACGATGGGCGTGCGCGTCTCCTGCAGTACGACCACCGGCTCGCTCGCTTCCGCCGGCGCGGCGAGCGCCGCCCAGAGGCACATGACCGCGAGCCCGCGCTTCATGCCCCGGAACCTTAGGGCGCGGAGTTCACCTCGTCAATGTCCAGTCTTGGATACGGCGCCGCGAGCACTGTCCGGTCAGTCGAGTTCCACGTCGTGCTCCTGCATGAGGGTCTCCGGCACTGGCCCGCCTTTCGCCGCGCGTCCAATGCCCTACGCCCGGCTTCCGCATACGGGGCATCCCAGCGGATCACGCGCGCACGCACGACATGGTTGCTACTATACGGGCCATGATCGGATCGGGCGCTACGCGCTCATGGCCCGTGCTGCGGGGACTGGCCATACTGGCCGTGCTCGTGATGGCCTTCCTCGCTGGGATGCTCGTTGAGCGCTTGCGGCTCGACGCGCGTCGCGAAGCCATGCTGCGGCGCTACAACCAGGTCCTCCAGCAGTACCGCGAGCAGCAAATGCTCTCCGAAAAGACGATACAGCGCTAGCCGAACGACAGGGAAGCACAGGATGCGCGGAATCGAAGGCGAGCAGATGCTTCTCAGGATCATCCTGAGCGAGTCGCGCACGCATGACCACCAGCCCCTCTTTCGGACTCTGCTGGAGCTGCTGCGGGCCGAGGGGCTCGCCGGGACCACCGTGCTCAAAGGCATCGCGGGCTTCGGTCACGACCACCGGGTGCATACCGCCAACCTGGAGGTCGGGGCGGAGGGACTTCCCGTCATCATCGAGGTCGTGGATACCGCCGAACAGGTGGAGCGTGTCCTGCCGAAGGTCGAGGCCTTGATGGCCGGAGGCCTCATCATGCTGGAGCGCGCCCACGTCATACGCTACGCGCAAAGCGCTCCACCGCCGGCCTGAGCGCCGGGCCGTCAGCTCTTCTCGTAACGGATAACCCGCACCTTCTCCATGGTGATGAGCCCGCCTTTCATCATCCGGTCCACCTCGGGCAGCACGGCCTCGAGGTGCTCCGCGCTGTCCAACACTTCGATGACGATAGGCAGGTCCGCCGAGAGCTTGAGGAAGCCCGCCTGGTGGATGATCGAGTCCGGGCCGAAGCCCGCAGCGCCCTTGAGGACGGTGGCGCCGGCAAGGCCCTTGGCCCGGAACATCTCGAGCAGGGCCAGGTAGAGCGGCCGCCGCTCCCACTTGTCGCTCTCTCCGAGGAAGACCCGCATAAGGACCTGCTCCCCGTCGATCCGTCGCATGGTCAGCCCCTCACCGAGAGCAGCAGCCGGCCGGCGGCGATCCCCAGGAAGCAGAGACCCAGGCAAATGAACGTCGTGGCGAAGATGTTGATCCAGGCCTGAAGCCAGGAGCCCGAATCCATGAGACGCACCGTCTCGTAGCTGAAGGTCGAGTACGTGGTGAGCCCCCCCATCATCCCGGTCGTGAGGAAGAGCCGCATGTTGTCCCTGATGAGCAGGCTTTCCGTTCCGACTTCCTGAACGAGTCCGATGACGAAGGCCCCAAAGAGGTTCACGATCAGCGTCCCGTACGGAAACTCGGAGCCGAGCCAGCGCGCCGCGAGGATGGATGTCAGATAGCGCATCACCGTCCCGATCGCGCCACCAAGGGCAATGACCAGTAATCGCTCCACGGGTTCGGTCCTCCTGGGGTCGAGTGCGGGCTCTACCGCGCCGCCCCATCATACGGGATGGCCCCAAGTCCACTACCCATGACGCGCCCGACTGCCGCCACCGAAAAGTCCCGGGGCCCCGGCCAGCGCCTCGAAGGCGCGAGCCACCACCGTGCGATCGGTATCCGTGAAGGGCCGTGGGTTCCGATGGTCATGCTTCTCGAGGAACGCGCTCAGATCCCCGCGCAGGGCTGCCCACTTCGGCAGCGTGCGGATCACGAGAGCTTCGGCCGGCCGGGCCGGGCCCATCTCCATCGCCTGCAGCGCATGCGGGACGCAGAGCCCGTCGGAGCGGCCGTAGGCGCGCTCGAGCTCGAAATCCTCCATGAAGCCGAGCATGACGTCGAGATAGCGCGCCTCGGCGTCGATCCGCTCGCGACACGCAGGGCACATTGCGAGCCGTTCGCGAAGCCCGACCGGGAGGGGGCGCCGAATCCGGCGCAGGAGCCGCAGCAGCCGGCGCCAGGGCCCGGCCGAATCCCGCCCGGCTCCGCGCACTCCACGCTCGAAGCGCCGGCTCGCAACGCGCAGTATGTCATCATAGATGATCGCCGAGCCGAAGGCGGAGCCGGCGATGTCGCCGAGCATCCACGTGTGCCAGCCGCAGAATCCCCACGCGGCGCGGAGACGGCGGCGCACATCGGGATCGTTCACTTGCTCGTATAGCAGGGCTTCCAGGTACTGCCGGCTGTCGGCGAGAAGGCACCGGCACACCGGGCAGCCCGGCGCCACGCACGCGTCCACCAGCCGGAAGAATCCAATGAACCTCTTGCTCACGTGGCGCCCTCTCGAACGACAAAAAACCCCTACCGGCGGTCACCGGTAGGGGTCATCAGCCCGGCCATTGCCGGGCGGTTTCAGGCGAACCCCATCGCCTACGACCCGTCCAACCGACTGTGCGCGCCCAACTAATCACGGACACCACGGCCAGTCAAGATCTGGCGATTCTTGCGCTGGCGGCGGGGTCGGCCTCCACGTAGACTTCTCGACGTTGCGGGCACTCCGCTGTCGTTCATGCACCCAGGGAGGATCTCATGGGCTGGTTGGGATACGCGGCGTTGTCGGCAGTCCTCGCCGGACTCGTCGCCATCTTCGGCAAGATGGGCGTCCGGGGCATCGATAATACTGTGGCGACGACGGTGCGGGCGGCGATCATGTTCGTGTTTCTGTTGAGCGTGGCCGTGGCTCGCGGCAGCCTGGGGACAGTGCGGGGCATCGACCGCCGGGCACTGCTTTTCATCGCGCTCTCGGGACTGGCGGGGGCCGGATCGTGGCTCTGCTACTTCCGCGCGCTACAGCTCGGTGATGCGCTGCGGGTCGCGCCCATCGACCGGCTCAGCGGAGCGGTCACTCTGGTCCTCGCGGTGCTTCTCCTCCACGAGCGAGCACCCCTCGGCGCATGGCTCGGAACGGCGCTCATGGTCGCGGGCGCGGTCATCATCGCGCGGAGCTGACAGCGCCTCAGGCCTCAGATGGCCGGAGCGCCGCCCATGGCTGCTGGCTGCGCCGCCTCGAACGCCGCCGAAGCCGCGAGCACGGTACGGTCGGCGAAGCGTCGGCCCACGATCTGGAGTCCCACGGGCAGACCGGCCGCTGTAAATCCCGCCGGGACCGACGCTGCGGGCTGCCCGGTGAGATTGAACGGGAAGCAGAAGGGGATCCAACCCAGCGGCGAGACGAGCCGGCCGTCGATCTCTTTGACGGCGGGGCGCGCCACCGGAAATGCCGGCACAGCCACCGTGGGCATGATCAGGAGGTCGAAGCGCGCGAGAAAGCGCTGGACCTCCGTCCAGAAGTCGTGCCGTCCCGCCGTCGCGGCCAAGTACTGCTGGGCCGTGATGCCTTTCCCGTAGCGCAGGAGGGCGACCAGCGATCGGTCGAGCCGGTCTGCGCTGTCCTCGAGCCGATCGCCCCAAGCGCCGTAGATCTCGGCGGGCGCTATGGTGCGGAAGATCTCTTCCGGATTTTCCCAGCCCGGCGTCACGACCTCGACGTGGCAGCCGAGTGACTCGAAGACTTCAGCCGCCCTGGCGCAGATCTCGGCCACCCCGGGATCAACGATCGCGTGGCCCAGATCGGCGGACCAGGCCACGGACAGGCCCGCAAGCCCGCTCTCGCAGGCTTCGAGGAAGGACGGCCCGGAATCGGCCGGCAATGAGAGCCGGTCGCGGTCGTCAGGTCCGGCCAGCGCGTCGAGCATCAGCGCCGCGTCCCGCACCGTGCGCGTCATCGGGCCCGCGTGGGACAAGCTCTCCCAGCCGGGAAAGCCCGGGCCCTTGGGAACGCGTCCGAAGGAGGGCTTGAGGCCGTAGATCCCGGACAGCGACGCCGGGATGCGAATCGAGCCGCCGTCGTCGGTGCCCAGCGCCAGCGGGCCCATGCCCGCCGCCACGGCGGCGCCCGCGCCGCCGCTGGAGCCGCCTGGAGTGAGCGCCGGATTCCACGGGTTGCGCGTGATGCCGAAGAGCGGATTGTCGGTGACGGCCTTGTGACCGAACTCGGACGTGTTGGTCTTGCCCAGGATGATGGCGCCGGCGCCCTTGAGGCGCTCGACGGAGACCGCGTCCTCTTCCGGCACATGGTCGGCGAAGAGGCGCGAGCCACCCGTGGTCAGGAGGCGGCGCGTGAAGAGCAGGTCCTTGATCGAGACGGGCACGCCGTGAAGCGGGCCCAGCTCTTCGCCGGTCATCACCGACACCTCGGCCGCCTGAGCCGCGTCGCGGGCCTCATCCACCGTGAGCGTGCAGAAGGCGTTGAGCGTCGGGTTGACGCGCTCGATGCGCGCGATGACGGCGTCCACCACCTCGACGGGCGAGACCTTCTTCTGGCGGATGCGTGCGGCCAGCTCGAGGGCGGGCAGCCAGCAGAGGTCTTCGGTGGACATCAGGGGGCGGCCATCAGCGGAGACTCGCGACGATCAGGGAGGCGCGCACGCGCGGATTGTATCATCATCGGGTCCATGGACCCGAGCGCGCTCCCCCGTCTGCGCGCGTGGCTCGAGCGCCCGGAGACCATCGCGCTCGATCCGCGCCGCATCGAGACTCTCGCCGCCGCGCTCGGCGGCCACGATCCGCTGCCGTGCGGCGGACGGCCGGTGGGTCGGCGTCGAGCCGGGCGCCACCGAGCACCCGGCCTGGGGCCGCTCGGATCGCATCTGGCTTCTCGATGGAGAGGAGTCGTGGGGCGAGGAGCCCTGGCGTCCTGTCGAGCCGCTCAGCGTCTTCCGCTCGCTCGACTGGGCGGCCCTCGACCACATTCCGCCGCTGGCCGAGCCGCAGCGCCTGCCGCCGGGGGCGGGCAGCGCGGTGCTGAACCTGGTCGCGGCGCTCATGAAGGACCAGGGCGCCGCCCGCGTGCGCTACCGCGGCCCCTTCGCCTCGGAGCAGCTCTTCACGACGCTGCTCGAGTGCTTCCGCTACGATCCGGGCCAGGCGCTGCCGCTCGAGCGCTTCCTGGCCGACGGCGGGCTCGACTGGCTGCCTGCGCCCTACGAGAGCCATCGCGTCGCGGCGTGGGCGACGGTGCAGATGCGCCAGGACATCGACAAGGTCGTCGCCGACGGCATCACCTTCTACCGGCCGGAATGGCAGGACATCACGCGGCGAGAAGCGCGGGTGATTCGCCACGACGGCGAGCGCGTCGTGTGCTCGCTCTGGGCGCTGGGCGGGCCGCTCGAGGATCGGCTCGTCCTCGACCGCTCGGGCGAGATCCTCGAAGCACCGGCTGCTCGCGCTCGGGAGATCCCTCCGGCGCCTCTTCCCCAGGTCTGGAATTCCGCGCTGGGCGACCTCATCGCTCGCGAGAGCGCTCCCGCTCTGGGCCCGGCGATCGTGGAGGTGCTGAGCGCCACGCGGCTCGAGTGGGGCGCGGTGCCCGGTGACCTGCTGCGCGCGTGGGATCGGCGCATCCGGCTGAGCGCGCGGCTGCGCGAGGCGGGAGCTGCCTCGCTCGGGAGCGCCGCGCCGGGGCAGGAGCGTGCGGAACAAGCCCTACGCTTCGTCCTCGAGGTGGCGCGCCTCCTCGGCCCCGAAATCCGCAGCCGCGCTCAGGCCCTGCTGGAGTCGCTGCCGGAGGCGGAGCAAGCCCGGCAGCTGGAGCAAGCAACCGAGCCGACCGAGGCACTCTCCGAATCCGTCGGCCGCCTCATCGCGCTCCTCACCCGCGGCGCGTAGCCGCCCTATCCCTCGCCGATTCACACACGCGAGGGCAGTTGGGTCCTATCGCCGAGGCGGCAGCAGGGCGTCGAGAAGGGTCCAGCTGCGAGGCGGCGCCCGAAGGCCGCGGGTGAGGCGTACTCCTGTACGTTGAACCCGCGGCCGAGGGCGCCAACGAAGCAGATGGGCCCTTCTCGGCGGCCTGCGATTAAGCGTGCTTGGCGGTGAGGATCAGCCAGATATCAAAGCCAATGACGCCGACGACGGAGAAGAGCGACAGGGCAAGGTACGAGAGGTAGACGACCTCCTGCCGGCGGAAGCCCTGCCCCGCGGCCAGCCGCTTCCAGAACGGGCCGCGCACGAACTGCAGGGATTCCTGGGCCAGGCGAGGCATTCCCACCGCGTCCTCGAGGACGTGGTAGCCGTCCATCTCGAGGAACGAGAAGGGGTAGATGCAGATCAGGAAGGACTTCAGCTGGAGCACGGCCGAGACGGCCACGCAGGCCTGGAGCAGCCCCGGTCCGAGCGCGGCCGCCCAGATCAGGCCGAACATGCCGAGCACCAGGTGCACCGTCGGACCCGTGAGCGCGTTGACCACGCGGGCGCGGCGCGAGGCCATGAAGAGATCCGTGACGTCGGCGTAGAAGGTCGGCACGACCAGGTGGTGGATGATGAAGCCCACTTCCTTGACGCGCCGGCCATAGTGCACGCACGCCAGCGCGTGCACCAACTGGTGCAGTGCCACCGTCAGGAAGAAGACCAGCTGGAGCGCAATGATCGCCACGATGGCGTGGTGCCCCAGCGCCGAGGTGATCTCGCCGAGATCGGCCCAGAGATCGATGAGCGCGCGGATGCCGAAGCCCGTAAGCACCGCGAGCCCGGCCACCGCCGCCGGCGTGAAGATGAGCCACCCGCCCCAGCGATGGATCTGCTCGAAGAGGTCGTTCCACCGCCGGCTCGAGACGTTCAGGCGCTCGATGACGTGCAGGGTCGCGGTCATGGCGCGCGCCGCCGGGTTGCGCTTGTTGCGCTCGAGGATCTCCCGCAGCCGCGACATCGGGCGAAGGGTCAGAAGATCGGCCTGGAGCAGCTTGTCGATGAGCTGGGGAATCTTGTCGAAGTCGAACGAGCCGTAGCGCATGACATAGGCGACGGCGATGTCCTGCAGGCTCGCGCGGCCGTCCATCTGTTCCCAGAGGAAGCGCTCCTCGTCGTCGAGGGCCAGGTAGTTCTCGGCCCGGCGGCTCTTGAGCACGTATCGCTTGGTGCCAGGGACGCCGGCGGGCAGCTGAGCCAGCTCCCACTGCGCATCGGGGAGGCGCTGCGGGCGCAGCTGGAGATAGGCGGCCGGACTCGAGAACTGCCGCGTCTCGAAGGTCGTCCCGTCCTCCGAGCGGACGAGGAGGTCGAGCATGGCGGGCGCGCGACGCTGTTGGGTGCCCGGCGCCCCGGTCTGCGTGTCCGGGACGGGCTCGCTCACCTGGGCGGCCCCCCGGAGCGACCCTCGGCGTCGAGCCCCGTCGCTTCGAGCCCCCAGCGCGTCACCTCGCTCACCAGCTGGGTGGACTGCACGAGCCTGCGGATCAGCACGCGGGCCATCTCCAGGAAGAAGCGGGCGGCATCCCGCGGATTGGCCTCGATGAACTGGTTGATGCTCTCGCGGTCGAGGGCGAGCAGCGAGGTGTCCGACTCGGCCTGAATCGTGGCCGTTCGCTTTGCCTCATCGCCGAAGATGCTCATCTCTCCGAACATCCCGCCGGCCTCGAACCTGTTCAAGATCTTCTCGACGCGGCCACTGACCTGTTTGGAGACGAGGATGGCGCCCGAGCGAATGAAGAACATCTCCTCGCCGGGATCGCCCTCGCGGAACAGCACCTCGCCTTTTCGCAGGCGCCGCTCGCGGAGGCGCGGCCAGAGGGCGACGAGCTGCGGTTCTTCGAGGTCGCGGAGAAGGTCGATCTGGCGGAGGAAGGTGATGTCGGCCGGCTTTGCCACTGGATCGCATCCGCCCTACATGGCCCAGCGCTTCATCATCACGGCCTTGACGGCCCGGAGGCGCTCCGGAGTAGGCGCCTCGCCCGCCCGCCCCACCGCCTGGAGCACGGTGCTGCGCTCGTCGGCCGACAGCGTGAACGCGGCCATCGTGGCCTCCGGGTCGCGCACGAGCTGGTCGAAGAAATCCGGATCGATCATGATCCGCCCGACCAGGTCGCGGAAACCCTGCGTCTCCATACGTCCCCTTTGGATCAGGTGGTGACCCCGGCGGGATTCGAACCCGCGGTCTCGACCTTGAAAGGGTCGCGTCCTGGGCCAGGCTAGACGACGGGGTCTAAACCTTTGTGACAGCACACGAAACCAGGGACTGAGAGTAGCAGAGGCCGTCGGGGATGACAAGGTGCGGCTAGCTGAGGGCGGGATGTGCGGCGTAAACGTCCAACAGATCAGGTCAGCGGGACGTAGTCGTACTCGCCTATCCCCTGGAGCACGAGGAAAGTCGCCGAGGTATCGCCACCGTTCGTGACGAGGTGCGGCCGGCCAGGACGCACCGCGTAGGTCTCGCCCGGTCCGAGCCTGACCTCTTCCTTCGGATCGCGCAGGAAGAGGCGGAGCCTGCCCTCGAGGACGTAGAAGGTGTCTTGAACGGTCGTGTGATAGTGCCACGGCACCTGCTGCTTCGGGCCGATCTGAAGCTCCGAGATCCTGAAGCCCGGCCGCTCGGCGTGCCGGGCCCGGCGCTCGACCTCGTAAAGCCCGCTCGAGTCCTTGACGCCCCTGGCGGCGCCGGCCATCACGAAATCTTCGACTTCCCGGAGATCATCGACCAGATCGCGCCCGCGATTAGGAGCCCGATGCCCACGAGGAGCGGAGTCCAGTAGGACGGGAGTCCCATCTCGTGCTTGATGACGGTGAAGATCCCGACGAGGGTCACAATCCGAGGCGCGCCAGTCAAGCGCCACGACCTCTGCTAGACTCCCGTCCATGCCCGCCAAGTCCGAATACGAGCATCGCGGCTGGAAAATCCGCATCACCGGCAACACAGCCGGCACAGGATCGTCAGCGATGATCGAGGTCTGGGAGCCTGGACAGGACCCTCAAAACGATGCCGGTATCCTCGTGCCGTTCCACAAGCGCGTTCCGACAGAGCCGCAGGCCCAAGCCGTCGCGCTTCAGGCTGCCAAGAAATGGATTGACCGCCAGGCAAGCGGAAATGCCGGGAAGGATCAAGCAAGGTGAATGGTGAGCCGTGGTGGGATCGAACCACCGACCCCCTGATTAAAAGTTCCGACCAGCACCAAGCTGAGCATACCCAGGACGACTCAAGCCTACGAGAAACCGACGATCAGGGGTAGCCCGTGGTGCTCCTGGATCGTCCTGATGCGGGATGAAGTGGTAGCAGGTCGGTAGCAGGCCCCTCCACGCAGATCTATTGGTGCCAGATCGTCTCTGACCCTTTGCATTGGCTAGCTCGATGTGCAGTACCGCCTGTGGAATGAAGGGACGGCGGCGGTGCCGTCGCCATCCAATCCCCATCAGCCCGGCGAGCCCGGAGGCGAGGAGCAGAAGCGACGACGGTTCGGGCACGGCGACTGCTGCGTTAATGAAGTCAGCGTACGATCGCACGCGTGTCGCATAGGCGATGCTGCCAAACCGGCCCGACGTATCTGAGCCGGAAGAAGTGATCCCGACGATGTACCACTTGCCGTCCTGGCCCATCTGAAACAGCGGGCCGCCGGAGTCTCCGCCGATCACGGAGCCCTCCATGTTGCCGACTGCGCCGCTCATGTTGGCGTCGATCGCGTTAGTCAGGCCTGAGCCATTCCCTTGACCTGGCTGATCGAAGTCAAACACCAACGTATTGACCGGCGGGGGCGGATCGATCTTCCCGTTCTTGGTGCGGTCCCCCACGGCCGTCCACGTCGTGGCCCCGTCCCCGAACTGGTCGACGTTGTTGAAAGCCTGCCGCTTGACGTTCGGG
>WNGJ01010093.1_pt1 | contig 10065 bp, 6 predicted proteins | sample 5400611 | NCBI WGS metagenome assembly WNGJ01 (sample SAMN13153375, study PRJNA577476) | soil metagenome | isolation source: 40 cm soil or saprolite under Garry oak tree replicate 1 | place: USA:California | collected 2016-06-15
GAAACTTGTGACCGCGCGGCAGCACGGACAGGAGCGCGTCATGGAACTAAAAGTTAGCGTCTGGCCGGCGATCGTCATCGCGATCGCGTTGGTTGCCGGCGTCGTGCCGGGGCGCTCGCAGGACTACCCGTCGAGGCCGATCACCGTGATCGTGCCGTTCCCGCCGGGAGGCGCCAGCGATGTGGTGGCGCGCATCGTCACCAACGAGATGTCCAGGACGCTTGGGCAATCCTTCATTATCGAGAATGTCGGCGGCGCCGGCGGCACCATTGGCAGCGCGCGCGCCGCCGCCGCCACACCCGACGGCTACACCCTGCTGGCGGCGGCGATGGGTTCGCATGTGGCGGCGCCGGTGCTGACGCCGAACGTCAAATACGATCCCGTCGCGGACTTCGTGCCGATCGGCATCACCGCGCATTCGCCGGCCGTCGTTATCGCGCGTAAGGATTTCCCGGCGCAGGACCTGAAGGAATTCATTGCCATGCTCCGGCAACGGGGCGATGCCTTGAAAGAAGCCCATGGCGGCATCGGCGCGTCCTCGCACATGGCGTGCCTGCTGTTCACCGCGGAGATCGGCGCCAAGCCCACGCTGGTGGCCTATCGCGGGTCCGGTCCGGCGTTGAACGATCTGGTGGGAGGCCATGTCGACTTCATGTGCGAGCAGTCGGTCAGCGTGGCGGAGTCCGTTCTGGCAGGCTCGGTCAAGGCCTACGCGGTCTCCGCCGGCGAGCGGCTGGCGACGTTGCCGAATGTGCCGACCGCCAGGGAGGCCGGCGTGAACTATGAAATGAGCGTCTGGGCCGGGCTGTTTGCGCCCAAGGGCGTTGCGCCCGAGGTGATCGCGAGGCTCGCCGATGCCCTCGACAAGGCGCTGGATGAGCCGGCTGTTCGCGAGACCCTGGCCAAGCTCGGCGGCTCGATCCCCGCCAAGTCCGAGCGCAACCCGGTGGCGTTCGACCGTTTTGTCCGGTCCGAAATGGCGCGCTGGGCGCCGATTCTCGCCGCGACCCGTGCGGAGAAATAACGCGATGGACGCAGGCCACGCCGGAACAATGCGCTGATCTGTCAACTTCAGTTCGGTTGGGCGCAGCCAACCCGGCACGCCTCACGTCACGCCGCGCGAACGCTGTCCAGGAACTTCTCGACTTCGTCCTTGAGGTGAATGCTCACCTCGGACAGCGCCTGTGCGGATTTCAGCATATGACCTGACGTCGTGCCGGTTTCGCCGGCTCCCTTGGCGACGCGCTCGATGTTGTCGGCAACATCGAGGGTGCCGCTGGCGGCGGCCTCGACGCCTTTGGCAATGCTCTGGGTCGCCGCGCCCTGCTGCTCGACCGCGGAGGAAATCGACGTGGTGATCTCGCTGATGCGCTCGATCGTCAGCCCGATCGCTTTGTTCGCGCTGACGGATTCTCCGGTGGCGCGCTGCATGTTGACAATGTGCGCGCTGATCTCGTCGGTGGCTTTCGCGGTCTGGCCAGCCAGGGTCTTGACCTCCTGCGCCACGACAGCAAATCCACGGCCGGCATCGCCGGCCCGTGCGGCCTCGATGGTCGCGTTGAGGGCCAGCAGATTGGTCTGTTCCGCAATCGACGTGATCAGCTTCACCACGTCGCCGATCCGGTCGCCCGCCGCCGACAATTCCGCCATCCGCTGGTCGGTGGCGTTGGCTTGCTTGACCGCCTCGGCCGCGACACCGTTCGACTCCTGAACCCGGCGGCTGATTTCAACGATCGACTGCGACAGCTCGTTCGAAGCAGCGGCCGCGGTGCGGACATGTTCGGAGGCCTGCCTCGAGACATCGGCGGATTGGCCCGACATCTCCGCCGTCGAATGCGCGGTCACGGAAAGCTGCTGCGCATCCTTTTCGAATTTTCCCGAGGAATTCAGCACCTGCTCGATGATTCCGCCGATCTTGGTGCGGAAGTCCTCGACAAATTGATTCCGTTCCGCCTTGCGCTTCTCCATCGCCATCTTCTCGGCACCGATGCGTTCGGCCTCGAGTTGGCGGCGCTCGATGCGGTTGTTCAGGAAAACGCTGACGGTGCGGGCGATCGCGCCGATTTCGTCGTGACGATCGGCGTGCCGAACTTCGATGTCCGTCCTGCCTTCGGCAAGAACCGTCAGTGTTGCCGTCACGGCCTTCAGAGGCTTGGTGACGCGGCGGACAATCAGCATTGTCATCCCGAGCACGAGCAGAGCGGCAATGGCCGCCGCAATCGCCATGGCCGAGAGCGCCTGCCACAGCATGCTGTCGAGCTGAGCCGTCGGAATGCCGACATAGACGATGCCGATCACCTTGCTGCCGGCACCGAACACCGGTTGATACGCCGTGTAGAAACGATTTCCGAACAGCATCGCCGGGCCTTTATAGGCCTGGCCGCGGCGGACGACGGCTTGCCCCGGATGATCCGCCGCAAGCTGCGTGCCGACCGCCCGGTCGCCATTTTCTTTTTTCACATTGGTGGTTCGGCGGACAAACTGCTGCGATGCGTCGTCGTAGACGAACAGCGTGGCGTTGCCGCCGACATAGGAGGTTGCCCGATCCACGATCTTGTGGTCGCTGAATTCAGGCATCTGCGGAATTTCGATACGCTCGACCACGCCGTCGCGAATGGCGATCTTCGCATTCGGGAAGGTTTCGCCGAACGCGAGACTGAGCGTGCGCAAGTTGGCGTCGATATCGCGCAGGGCGCGGGTGTCGAAGTCGCGCGACAACGACCAGTACCCCGCCCCCACCACCAGCGCGGTATTCACCGCGATCAGCAGCGCTGCGCTCAGGACCGCCTTCGGCCCGAGGTTAAGTCGCAAAAGAGCAAAGCTCTTTCCTTTGGATTCAAACGCCATGCCGAGCTCTCCGGAAAATCGGTTCCGATTGTAGAGACTTGTTTTTACGATTCCCTTTACGATCAGCTTGGTGATCGCCGGCTGCGCATAACAAAGCGGGTGCGTCCGTTACTCCGATACCTTGAAATGGACAAAAAAACAGCGATGACAAGACGGATGCCCATTCGTCAGGCATGATTCGAGTCGGCCTCGATCAGGATTTTTTCGCCAGCTGGGCGAGCGCGTGCATCGCTGCGATGTAGCCGTAAGGTCCCAATCCGCAAATAACGCCGGCCGTGATTCGACTGACGCAAGGTGAGGTCGAAGCCCAGGCCCGCCGCGTGGTGCACGCAGCTTCCTCCATCTGCGCCAATGTGGTCGTCCCGTAAATGCGCGCGGCTCACATACACCCAATCGATTGAGGTTGGGGCCGTTTCAAAATCATCAATCTTTTCATGGCGTGTCGTTCTGCTGGCGTGAGCTTTCGAAATGTTTCGCGGGTGACGAGCAACGGTACGGCGCGCGGCGCAATCGAGTGGCGAAATGAAGGCGAGGTGTCTTCTCTTGACGGCCGCCGCGGCGGCTTGTCAGGTCAACCGAACCGGGGCAGCATCGCGACTCGAACGCCGATGCAGATGCCGGTTCCCTCGATCTCAAAATCCCATATTCAGGGCTAGAATTTGCCGCACCTGACAGACAGCGTCGAATTCCTGCGCGGTGGATTCTGGCGGCGGGCGGTCGCACTTTTTATTGATCTGGTCGCGGTCGTCGCTGTTCTGCAGGTGGCCGCGCTGGCGTTGTTTCCGCTGTCGAACGGGCACGTGCAGTTTTCCGCGGGCTTGTTGTATGCCCTCAACTGCGAATACCTGGAGTCGGTGCCGAAGGGACTGTCGATTTCAGTCGAGTTCGACGCCAATTCGATTGCCGATTGCCAGCAAAGCCTGTTGGGCCTGCCGACATCCCGCGCCTTAAGCGTAAGCAGAATTACGCGCGACAGCGCCGTGACCAGGGTGGCGCAAATCCGCCACATGCTTGACGCGGACGGCAAGCCGGCAAGCGGTTTGCCGCTCGACATCTTGATCCTGCCGTTGCTGATCGCCTTGCGCTTCGCGCTCGACCGTATCGGGGGAAGTATTGGCCGCAGGATTTGCTGCATCCGGCTGTCGAACCGATTGGACGGGCAATACCCGCCACCGGCTGCATCGATGACCCGGCGCTACGCGGCGCTGGCGCTGCCGTTGGCGCCGGTCTGGATCTGGTCGTCCTGTGCCGCGTTGTTTCCGGGCCCGGAACTGGTTGACCCCCGGTTGTACTGGCTGTGCTGGGTCGGGACCGGCATTCCCTTGCTGATTGCAGCGCTTGAGGCCGCGGATTCAATCATCCGGCGCAGGGACGCCTTTTATGATCGCATCGCGGGCACTTCCGTGCTGCGCCTCGACGAGAAAAAAGCCGTCATTGCGATGGCAGGTGTCTCACCACCGCCCAGTCTCGGTCAAAGCGATTCGTCCCGTCCGCACATCATGCCGGAACCGTCATACGTGCCGCCCCCGCTATCGCCGCAGCAGGCATCCCGATCGCGCAACTATATCGCGCGGCACTGGCGCGGCGAACTTTCGCTGCCGGTGTCGTATTGGCTGAACGGCATCCTCGGCGCCGTGGTGGTTGGCGCCACGGTCGGCGTGCTGGCCTACGCCATCAACCAGCAGAGCGATGCGCAGCCGATGCTGTGGCTGTTCTCCCTGATCGCCACCTGGACCTCAGCCGCGCTGCTGACGATCTGGCAGGCGGTCGGGGTGTGGCGCTCGGCCACCCGATACCGGCAACGCGGCAGGCGATTTTGGGGCACCGCTGCGAAGGCGCTGGTGCTGCTCGGCGTCGCGCAGCTCGCGGCAAATTTTGTGATGGTCGGCACCGCGCAAATGGCCGGCATTTATGAAATCGTCAGCGGCGACGCCCGCGTCGGCCCGCATCAATTTCATATCCTCGCCAATGGCGAAACCCTGGAATTTTCCGGCGGCATCACCTTCGGCGTGACCCAGGAGCTCGAACAATTTCTGAATGCGATGGCGGGCGTCCGCGCCGTGCGGCTCAATTCCACCGGCGGCCGTATCCTCGAAGCCCAGAAGATGTCGGATATGATCAGGAGCCGGGATCTGGCGACCGTCGTCGCGGTGGATTGCCTGTCGGCCTGTACCATCGTGTTCCTCGGCGGCAAGGAGCGCCTGATGCTTCCGAGCGCGCGGCTTGGTTTCCATCAGCCGGCCTTTCGCGGCATGACGGCAGCCGACCGCAGCGCCGCAATCGCGACCGAACAGCTGCGGCTGCAGGGATTCGGATTGAGCAGCGCATTCGCAGCGCGGGCTACCAGCGCGTCGCCGAGTGGCATGTGGTATCCTGACAAGGGCGAACTCGTCAGGGAGCGCGTGGTGACGCGCGTGATTTCGCCCACTCAGGAAAGCCCGATCGACAGGCCGTTTGTCGATACATCAGTGCCCGATGCCGGCAGCACCGACATGCCGATCGCCCGTGTAACCGTGCCAACTGCGGCGCGATCGGCGCCCGCGGCCGGTCTTTCCAGCACCGGCGATTCGACGGCGTCCACCGGTGCTGCGGATTACGGACCCGTCCGGAACAGGGTTCCGGCAGATTTGCTGAAGCGGTTATCCAGCATCCCGCGCAAGACGGCGGTGATTCCGCAGTTGGCGCCGCCGCCGAAATAGCGGCTAACGGAACATGGAACTTCAAAACAAAACAGCCGGGTCTTTCGACCCGGCCATCAAAACTTTTCAGCACTAAAACCGACGAAGATTTTAGCTCGCCTTCGCCGCCGGTGCTGCCGCTGCCGTCTTCTTCTCGATCTGGCGCTTAAGCTCGAGCGCCCGGGGCGAAAGTTCCGCCGCCTTGGCCTTGATCATGAACGCATCGAAGCCGCCACGATGATCGACTGTTTTGATCGCATTGGTCGAAACCCGCAACCGCACGTTCCGCCCCAGCGTATCGGAAATGAAGGTGACGTTGCACAGGTTCGGCAGGAACCGGCGCTTGGTCTTGATATTGGAGTGGCTTACCTTGTGGCCCACCAGCGGGCCCTTGGCCGTCAGTTCGCAGCGCCGCGACATCGCGAAATCCTCTTTCGTCCCCGGGCTCGAATCCCTCGGGGGTTCAAATTCACGTCCATTTCAGGAACCGCGGACGTATAGGGGGAGAGCGGCAAGCCGTCAAGGAAGCCACCCAAGATTTTGCGCCGGCCCCACCCCCCGGGAAAACCGGTTTAGCAAGGAGTTCCATCGGCTTAGGCCGTCATATAAGCGGCGCAATCGCCGCCGAAATCATGCCTCCGACGCAGGCTCCCGCGGCGAAGCTGCGGATTTGTTTAAAAAGCGCGCCGATCCGTTGTTTGCCGGACATTTTTGCCTAAATGAACAACCGATCGCGCCGACATCAGGACCGCCCTTCAGTGACCACGCGCAGCATGATTTCGCCCCGGCTGGCAAGACCGGCGCTGCGGGTGTTGAGCAGCCTGTGCGCCGGCGCATTGGTGCTGCTGGCGGCGCCGTCGGCCTTCGCCCAGGGCAAGCTCGATGCGCGCTATGAGGCGACGCTGGCAGGCATTCCCGTCGGCAAGGGCGCATGGACCATCGATATTTCGGACGATACGTTTTCCGCGGCGGCCTCCGGCGGCACCTCGGGACTATTGAAGGCGTTCGCCGGTGGTTCCGGCACCGGCGGAGCCCAGGGCCGCGTCGTCAACGGTGGGTTGGTCGCGACCAGTTATTCCGCCACCACCACGACATCCAAAAAATCCGAAGCCATCCGCATGGTTTTGTCTGGCGGCAACATCAAGGAATATGTGATCGAGCCGGAGCCCCCGGTCGAACCGGAGCGGCTTCCCGTGACCGATGCGCAGCGCCGTGGAGTCTACGATCCGATGACGGGATCGATGCTGCGGGTGCCGGGGTCAGGCGATCCGCTCAGCCCCGACGCCTGCCGCACCGGGGCTGCGATTTTCGACGGCCGCATGCGCTATGACCTCAAGCTCGACTTCAAACGCATGGAAACGGTGAAGGCCGAAAAGGGCTATCATGGCCCGGTGGTGGTCTGCGCGATCTATTTCACGCCGGTCGCCGGCTATATCCCCGACCGCCCGGTGATCAAATACCTCGCGGCCCAGCGCAACATCGAAATCGCGTTCGCGCCGATCGCCGGCACCCGCATCCTGGTCCCGTTCCGGATGGTGATCCCGACGCCGCTCGGCACCGCGATGCTGGAGGCCACCCAATTCATCACTCAGGCGTCGCCGCCGCGGGTCGCCAAAACGCAATGATCCTCAGCCGCCGGCCGCCTGAAAACGGCCGCGGGCGAATTTGCGAGGCGTGCGGGGATCGAAAATCCGGTCTGCCCGGTTGACTCACAGCTTGACTCTTGGCTCGATCGCGATGCGCATGCAGTTAACGACTTCGCCGCCAATCCGCAGCTTGTCGAGCCGCGCCAAACTTGATCTAGTGCCGCGATGAGGTGTCAGTGCGAGATGTTGCGGTGAACGAAACCGGAGTTGGTCCGAGTCAGCGATTCGGGCGCGATTCGTTCCGGACTCGTTCCAGAGCTTAAGCCGCGACCTCGATGCGTCGCATTGTGAAACACTCCTCAAACGCCAGCGACGCAGAAACTCCCGGAAAACATGGCCTTTTCGTCATCACCGCCCATTTTCGCAAACGAACGGGCTCCCGGCGCCGGCGTCACCGCGGTGCTCGGGCCCACCAACACCGGCAAGACCCACCTGGCGATCGAGCGCATGCTCGCCCATTCCTCCGGCGTGATCGGTTTGCCGCTGCGTCTGCTGGCACGCGAGGTCTATAACAAGATCGTCGATCGCGCCGGCGTGGACTCAGTTGCGCTCATTACCGGCGAGGAAAAGATAAAACCGCCGAAGGCGCGGTTCTGGGTTTCCACCGTGGAAGCGATGCCCCGGGATCTCGATGTGTCGTTCCTGGCGGTCGATGAAATCCAGATCGCGGCTGATCTGGAACGCGGGCACGTCTTCACCGATCGCATCCTGCATCGGCGCGGCCGCGACGAAACGCTGCTGCTTGGCGCCGCCACCATGCGCCCGATCATCGAGCGGCTATTGCCCGGCGCCAGCATCGTGACACGGCCGCGGCTGTCGCAGCTTGAATTCGCCGGCGACCGCAAGATCTCGCGGCAGCCGCGGCGCACCGCGATCGTGGCGTTTTCGGCTGATGAAGTTTACGCCATTGCCGAACTGATCAAGCGCCAGCACGGCGGTGCGGCGGTGGTGCTGGGGTCGTTGTCGCCGCGCACCCGCAACGCCCAGGTGGCGATGTTCCAGTCCGGCGACGTCGACTACCTGGTCGCGACCGATGCGGTGGGGATGGGGCTCAACCTCGACGTCGACCACGTCGCCTTCGCCTCCGACCGCAAATATGACGGTTATCAGTTCCGCCGCCTCAATCCATCCGAATTCGCCCAGATCGCCGGGCGGGCCGGCCGCGCCACCCGCGACGGCACCTTCGGCACCACCGGCCGCTGCGCGCCGTTCGAGCCGGAACTGGTCAATGCGCTGCAGAATCACACCTTCGAGAGCGTGAAGGTGCTGCAATGGCGCAATTCGAAGCTGGATTTCTCTTCGCTCGGCGCCTTGCAGGTGTCGCTGGCGCTGACGCCCTCGCACGAAGCGCTGACCCGCGCGCCGATCGCGGAGGATCTGCGGGTACTCGATCACGCCGCGCGCGATGCCGACGTGCGCGAGATGGCGCATGGCGCCGCCGCGGTGGAACGGCTGTGGGATGCTTGCCAGATTCCGGATTACCGCAAGATCGCGCCGGCCGCGCACGCCGAACTGGTGACGACCTTGTTCGGCTTTTTGATGCAAAAGGGCAGGATTCCGGACGCCTGGTTCGCCACCCAGGTCGAGCAGGCCGATCGCGTCGACGGCGATATCGACACGCTATCGAGCCGGATTGCGCAAATCCGGACCTGGACCTTTGTCGCTAACCGCCCGGACTGGCTGGCGGATCCCGAACATTGGCAGGGAATCGCGCGCGACGTCGAAAATAAATTGTCCGATGCGCTGCATGAACGGCTCACGGAGCGTTTCGTTGATCGCCGTACCAGTGTATTGATGCGCCGCCTGCGGGAAAACACGATGTTGAATACGGAAATTGGCAAGACCGGCGAAGTGACCGTAGAGGGCCATGTGATTGGCCGCCTCGACGGTTTCACGTTTGCGCCCGACGCGGCTGAGGCCGGCTCCGATGCCAAGGCATTGCAGGCGACCGCGCAAAAAGCGCTGGCCGGTGAAATCGACGCGCGCGCCGAGAAATTATCGGCCGCCCCCGACGATCAGTTTGTGCTGACATCGGACGCCACCATCCGCTGGACCGGTGACGCCGTGGCAAAGCTGGTTGCGGCCGATGACGCGCTGCATCCACGCATTCGCATCATTTCCGACGATCGCTTGACCGGCGCGCCGCGCGAGGCGGTACAGACGCGGCTCGATCTGTGGCTGAAGACGCATATCGAAAAGCTGCTGGGGCCGCTGTTCGACCTCGCCAAGGCCGAGGACATCACGGGGATTGCGCGCGGGATCGCATTTCAGTTGATCGAGGCGCTGGGCGTGCTGGAACGTTCGAAGATCGCGGCCGAGATGAAGGATCTCGACCAGCCGTCGCGGGCCTCGTTGCGCAAATACGGCGTGCGGTTCGGCGCCTATCATATCTACCTTCCGGCGCTGTTGAAGCCGGCGGCGCGCGCGCTGGCGTCGCTGTTGTGGGCGCAGAAGCAGGACGATGTCGACCTGTCGGCGCTGTCGGGTGCGCAGCACCTGGCGGGCAGCGGCCGCACGTCATTCCCGGTCGACAAGCTGCTCGATCGCGATGCCTATCGCGTGCTGGGCTATCGGCAATGCGGCGAGCGCGCCGTGCGGGTCGATATTCTGGAGCGTCTCGCCGATCTGATCCGGCCCGCGCTGTCGTGGCGCGAAACGGCGCCGGGTGCAAAGCCTCCGGGCGCATTCGACGGCCGCGGCTTCGTGGTCACACAGGCGATGACCTCGCTCACCGGTTCAGCCGGCGAAGATTTCGCCTCGATCCTGCGTGCGCTCGGCTATCGCATGGAGCGCCGCCCGGCGCCGCCTCCGAAGCCGGCTGCGATCGAAGCAATTGTGGAAACCGCGCCGCCTGATGTCGCCGCTCCGGAGATTTCGTCTGCAGAGATTTCGTC
>WNGJ01015395.1_pt1 | contig 10065 bp, 9 predicted proteins | sample 5400611 | NCBI WGS metagenome assembly WNGJ01 (sample SAMN13153375, study PRJNA577476) | soil metagenome | isolation source: 40 cm soil or saprolite under Garry oak tree replicate 1 | place: USA:California | collected 2016-06-15
GGCGCGCCGGGCCACCCGCTGGGCACCGATCAGCTCGGTCGCGACCTGCTCGCCCGCGTCCTCTACGGCGCGCGGCTCGCGCTGTTCATCGGCGCCTGCACGGTCGTCGTCACCGCCGTCGTCGGCGGCCTGCTCGGCCTGATCGCCGGCTTCGTCGAGCGCTGGCCGTCGGCGGCGCTCATGCGCCTGGCCGACGTGCAGCTCTCGTTTCCGTTCATCCTCCTGGCCATGACGATCAATACGATCGTCGGTCTCGGCCTCCGCAACATCATCCTCAGCCTTTCGGCGGCTGGATGGGTCGTGTATGCTCGCGTGGTTCGCGGGGAGGTGCTGTCGGTGAAGGAGCGCGACTTCGTCCAGGCGGCGGCCGCGCTGGGCGTGGGCCGCGCGCGTTTGCTCTTCCGTCACGTGCTCCCCAACGTCGCGCCGTCGATCATCGTCGTGGCCAGCCTGCAGTTCTCTCAGTTCATCGTGGCGGAAGCCGCCATCTCGTTCCTCGGCTTCGGTGTTCAACCGCCCACGCCCGCGTGGGGCTCGATGCTGGCCGAGGGCCGCGACTTCCTCTACGTCGCGTGGTGGCTGGCCGCCTTTCCGGGCGCGGCGCTGGCACTGACGGCGCTCGGCGTGAACCTGCTCGGCGACTGGCTCCGCGACACCCTCGATCCGAAGCTTCGCGTTTAACGGAGGCTTTATGCGCTCCTTCTTCCGCGCCGTCACCGTCGTTCTCGTCGTCGTCGCCCTCGCCGCTCCCGCGCTCGCCCAGGACCGGGTCAAGAGCAAGGAGATCGTGATCGGCCTCGGCGCCGAGCCGCGGACGATGCTGGCGGTGACGATCGTGGACTGGACGACCAACAACATGCTCGAGCACATCTACGACCGGCTGCTCGACCGTGATCCCAAGACCTTCAAGCCGGTGCCGATGCTGGCCACGAGCTATAAGATCGTCAACGACACGACGTGGGAGTTCACGCTGCGCAAGGGCGTCAAGTTCCACAACGGCGAGCCGTTCACCGCCCAGTCGGTCAAGGCGACGCTCGACTACGCGCTCGATCCGGCCAGCAAGAGCCACTACGCGACGGCGTCGTACTGGGGCCCGCTCAAAGAAGTGCAGGTGGTCGACGACTTCACGGTGCGGTTCCTGACGAAGCAGCCGTGGCCCAATCTCATCGACCACGCCTCGCTGACCAACCTGCTCATCATGCCGGCCAAGGCGTTGAAGGATCTCGGGCCGCAGAAGATGGCCGAGAAGCCCATCGGCACCGGGCCGTTCAAGTTCGTCGAGTGGCGACGCGACGAGCGACTCGTCCTCGAGCGCAATCCCGACTACTGGGGCGGCCCCGCCGACGCGAGCCGCGTGACGTTCCGGTTCATCCCCGAATTCAGCGCGCGAATGGCGGCCCTGCTCTCGGGCGAGATCGACATCATGAAGGACGTGCCACCGCACGCCGTCGAGGCGGTGGAACGCTCTGGTCGCGCGAAGGTTCGTTCCACCGTCTCCTCGCGCATCAACTATCTCGCGCTGGTGAACGTGAAGCCCGGGCCGATGCAGGACGTGCGCGTGCGCCGCGCGATGAATCACGCGGTGGACGTCGACGAGCTGATCCGGGCGGTGCTCAAGGGCCGCGCGACGAGGATGTGCGGCCCACTCGCGCCGGCCAACGTCGACTACGCGCCGGTCGACTGCTACAAGCACGACCCGGCGCGGGCCCAGGCGCTGTTCAAGGAGGCGGGCGTCGATCCCGCGAAGCTTCAGTTGACGCTCGACACGCCGTCCGGCCGCTACCCGCTGGACAAGGACGTCTCGCTCGCCATCGCCGCCCAGCTCCAGCGGCTCCAGATCAAGACGAACGTCGTCGTCAACGAGTGGGGGACTCACCTGGACAAGATCAAGAACCGCAACACCGGTGACCTGTTCTTCCTCGGCTGGGGGCCGGCCCTGAACGGCCAGGGCACGATCCAGCCGCTCTTCCTGTTCCTGGCCGACCAGACCTACTCGTCGTACGGCAACAACAAGGTGATCGACGAGAAGATCGCCCGCGCCGTCACGGTGATGGATCCCAAGGGCCGTGCGGCCGCCTACGCCGAGCTGCAGAAGCTCGTCCACGACGAGGCGCCGTGGGTCTTCCTCTGGCAGCAGCACGACCTCTACGGCGTGGCCAGCACGGTGGAGTGGACGCCGCGCGCCGACGAGAAGGTGTGGATGTACGACGCCAAGATCGTGGCGCGGTAGCGCCACAGGAAAGAGCCGCGCGATGAGCATCACGGTCTTCACCAATGCGTTCGTGATCGACTGCACCGGCGCCGAGCCCGTCGAAGGCGCGGCGGTCGTCGTCGAGGACGACACCATCAAGGACGTCGCCCGCCACGGCGCGGTCGGCGCGCTGCCCGGGCCGGTGACCACGCTCGACTGCAAGGGCGCCACGCTGATGCCCGGGCTCACCGACGCCCACGTCCACATCTGCGCGATCACCGAGAACATCACCGACCAGCACCGCTACTATCCCGCCAGCTACATCGCCGCTCGCGCCATGCGCCGCGCCGAAGAATGCTTGATGCAGGGCTTCACGACGGCCCGCGATGCCGGCGGCGCCGACTACGGCTTCAGGTTGGCGCTGGAGGAAGGCCATTTCCCAGGGCCGCGGCTGCTCGTCTCGGGCAACTATCTCTCGCAGACCGGCGGCCACGGTGACAAGCGCCGGCGCGCCGAATGGATCGATCCCGTGGGCTGCTGCGTCGGCATGGTCGGCTCCATCGCCGACGGCGTCGACGAGGTCCGCAAGGCCGCGCGCGAGCAACTTCGTCGCGACGTGGACCAGATCAAGATCATGGCCTCGGGCGGCGCCATGTCCCCGTCGGACGAGCTCGACACGACGCAGTACACGGTCGCCGAGATGCGCGCCGCCGTCGAGGAGGCCCAGGCCGTCGGCAAGTACGTGCTCTCGCACGCGTACAGTGACTCGGCCGTGCGCCGCGCCATCGAGGCCGGCGTACGCTCGATCGAGCACGGCAACCTGATCCGCGAAGGCGCGGCCAAGGCCATCAAGGAGGCCGGCGCCTTCATCGTGCCGACGATGGTGACCTACGAGGCGATCTATCGCGAGGGCAAGCGCTACGGCATCGGCGATCACCAGATCCAGAAGATCGACCTCGCCCGCCAGCAGAGCGTGCAGGGCCTCACCTACGCCTACCGCGCGGGGTGCAAGATCGGCTCGGGGTCGGACCTGCTCGGCGACATGATGAGCCAGCGCGCCGTGGAGCTGGAGCTGAAGGCCCAGGTGATGACGCCGATGGAGGTCCTGCTCTCGGCGACCCGCGTCAACGCCGAGCTGTTCCGGATGCAGGACAAGATCGGCAGCGTCGAGCCGGGCAAGTACGCCGACCTGCTCGTGGTGGCCGGCAATCCGTTGAAGAACCTTCGCGTCCTCCAGAATCAGGACAGTCTCCGCCTGATCATGAAAGGTGGCCGTGTCTACAAGCGAACACTCTGACCTGATCCTCGACCAGTTCACGCGCCAGGCGGTGCCGTTTTCCACGGCGCCCTCCATCAAGGACGAGGCCGCGCTCACGCTCATCGTCGACTGGAGCGGCGCGGGGCCCTCCGACACCGTGCTCGACGTCGCCTGCGGCCCGGGCCTGCTCGTCTGCGCCTTCGCGCGCGTCGCGCGTCACGTGACGGGCATCGACATCACGCCGGCCATGCTCGACCGCGCGCGCACCCTCCAGCAGGAGCGCGGCCTCACCAACGTCACCTGGCGACAGGGCGACGTGCTACCGCTGCCCTGGCCCGACGGCTCGTTCACCATCGTCAGCGCGCGCTTCGCCTTCCACCACTTCCTCGACCCCCGGGCCGTGCTGCGCGAGATGCGCCGGGTGTGCGCCGTGGGTGGCAAGGTCGTCGTGGCCGATAGCGCTCCGGCGCCGGACAAGGCTGACGCCTTCAACGCCATGGAGCGGTTGCGCGATCCGTCGCACGTCCGGGCGCTGCCCCCCGGTGAGCTGAAGCAGACCTTCAGCGACGTCGGACTCGGCGAGCCGCGCGTGACCCACTACCGCCTGGAAGGCGAGCTCGAAGGGTTGCTCGGTCGCTCGTTCCCCAAGCCGGGTGACGCCGACCGGATCCGCGAGCTGTTCGCCGCATCGCTGGCCGACGACCGGCTCGGCATCGAGACCCGGCGAGACGGGACGCAGATCCGCTACGGCTTCCCCGTCGCCGTCCTCGTCGCCGATCGGGCCTGAAACGCTTCTTCTGCTGAGAGCTGGCGCGGCGTCTGCGATGATAGGCGTCATGCGGCGCCTGTCACTGCTGTTCGTCGCGTGCCTGCTCTGTGGTCTCGCGGAGGCCTTCGCTCAGAATGCGCCGCTCACGCCCGAGCAGCAGGCGTTCGTCGAGCGCTACGTCGACGCCGTCCGGGCCAAGGACGTCGGGCGGCTCAAGGCGCTCGCCCATCCGCGATCGCTTGCCTGCATCCAGCCCGAGACCGCATCGTTCTACGACGACGTCTTCGCGAGCCGGACGCGTCAACCCGCCGGCGCCCAGTACGCGGCGTCGGTCCAGACGATCGCGCCCGGCCAGCCGCTCATGATGGAAGGCGACATGACGTATCCGGTCCGCCCGACTCACTGGATCCAGATCGACCTCGCCCCGGGAGCGATCTCGGGCAGCGTCCTCATGGTCCAGGTCGTGGCCGAGCGCGGCGCGTGGCTGGAGGTGCTGCCGTGTCCGACGCCCGCGACGCTGGCCAAGTATCGCGCCGCCAGGGCAACGACCTCGACCCAGGAGCAACGCGCCAAGGAGCTCGTCGCCAACCTGAAGGACCCGCTGCGCGGCGAGCTGCGCCAGCTCCTGCGTGACGGCCGGAAGGTGAGCGCGATCATGCGCTACAACCAGGAGGCGGGCGAAGACCTGAGCGTCGCCCGTCGGGTCATCGAGCTCCTGAGCGAGCTGAAGGATTAGGCGGGAGCCGATGGATCTGCGGCTCGCCCCGATGGCCGGGGTCACCAACGCGCCGTTCCGGCTCGTCTGCCGCGAGGCCGGCGCCGGGCTCCTCACCAGCGAGGAGATCGACGCCCGCGCTCTGGTCGAGGGCAATGCGCGCACGCAGGCGATCGCCCACTACCTGCCCGAGGAGCGCCCCATCGCCTTCCAGCTCCTCGGCGGGGATCCCGACGTGCTGGCCGAGGCCGCGCGACGACTCGCGGCGGCCGGCGCCGCCGGGATCGACCTCAACATGGGCTGCCCCGTCTCGAAGATCGTGGCCAAGGGACAGGGCGCGGCGCTCATGCGTGATCCGCTGCGCGCGGCCGTCATCTTCCGCACGCTGCGGAAGGCCGTCGACGTGCCGTTCACCATCAAGATCCGCTCGGGGTGGGACGAGCGCACGGTGAACGCGGTCGAGATCGCGCGCATCGCCGAGGGCGAAGGCGTGGACGCGATCACGGTCCATCCCCGCACACGCTCGCAGCAGTACACCGGACGCGCCCCCTGGGCCATCATCCGCGAGGTGGTGGCCGCGGTCAGCGTCCCCGTGGTCGGCAACGGCGACGTGAGGAATCACGCCGACGCGAGCGAGCTCGTCACCGCCACCGGCTGCGCAGCGGTGATGATCGGGCGGGGCGCGCTGGGTGCGCCGTGGATCTTCGCCGGCGAGCCGGTGGACCGCGAGACGCGCGCGTGCATCATCCACCGCCATTGCGCCTTGATCGAGAAGCACCTGCCGCCGCGCGACGCCCTCGTCCAGCTCAAGAAGCATCTCGCGTGGTACTCGACGGGACTCGCGGGCAGCGCCCGCCTGCGCACGGCGCTCTTCCAGGCCGAGACGCCTGCCGCGGTTCAGGAGATGTTCTGGGGCAACTGGTGAAGCAGCTCTTCTTCGAGGACTTCGGCGTCGGCGACCGCTTCGGCAGCCCGTCCCGGACGCTGACCGACGCCCACTTCATGTTCTTCGCGGGGATGACCGGCGACGCGCATCCCATCCACTACGACGACGAGTACGCGAAGAAGACGCGCTTCGGCCGCCGGCTGGCCCACGGCCTCTTGCTGACGTCGCTCACCGCCGTCGGCGCCTCCACCCTCGCGCCGTTGATCGAGGATTCGATCGTCGCCTTCCTCGATCAGTCCACGCGCTTCGTGGCCCCGGCCTTCGTGGGCGACACGCTGAAGCCCGACCACGAGGTGATCGCGCTCGAGCGCAAACGCTCGGGCGGGCTCGTGACGCTGAAGGTGACGCTGACCAACCAGCGCGGTGAGCTCGTGCTGGAAGGCCAGCACAAGTACCTGATCGCCTACCGTCCCGCCGCCTGACTTTCAGTCTCCGACGTATCAATTTAAAGACGCTGCGCCGCGTGAACACTTCGGTGAAGATACGTAGCCGTGGGCGACCAAACCGGCATCGAATGGACGGACGCAACCTGGAATCCCGTCACCGGCTGCACAAAAGTCAGCCCCGGGTGCAAGAATTGTTATGCGGAGCGCCTCGCCGCGCGCCTCCACGCAATGCACAACCCGAGGTATCGCAACGGTTTCAAGCTGACGTTGCACCCAGACCTCTTGAGTCTTCCCCTCCGCTGGCGTCGGCCAAGAATGATCTTCGTCAACAGTATGAGCGATCTCTTTCATGAAGCCGTCCCGGCAGAGTACATCTGGCAGGTCTTCGCTGTAATGGGCCAAGCCCCGTGGCATACGTTTCAGATCTTGACCAAACGAAGCAAACGACTTAGACAGCTCGCGTCTGGCCTTTCGTGGCCAAGCAATGTCTGGCAAGGCGTATCCGTCGAAAGCTCTCGCTACACGGCGCGAATCGACGACTTGCGTGAGATCCCTGCCGCAGTGAGATTCATCTCGATCGAGCCACTGCTCGGGCCAATCCCGGCTCTCCCACTCGACAATATCCATTGGGTGATCGTCGGAGGTGAGAGCGGGCCACGACGTCGCCCAGTCGAAGCTGGCTGGGTTCGCGAAATCCGTGATCAATGCCTGACGGCAGACGTTCGATTCTTCTTCAAGCAATGGGGCGGACGAACACCAAAGTCACGGGGACGTCTGCTCGATGGAAGAACGTGGGACGACATGCCGGCGCGGAGTCCTAGGGCGGCCCCGGTGGGGTGAGGGTGGCCTCAGATGGGCTCCTGGCTCGCCCGGGAGGTTCTTGGACACGCGAAAAATTGGATTACGTCGAACGCTATGCGCATGCCTTCATGGCCGCAATGGCGGTCAAACGAGCGGAAGGCAAGTGGCGCGAGCTCGTGTACATCGATCTTTTGGCAGGGCCTGGAAAGGGCATCGATCACGATAGCGCTCGCGAGTTTCTCGGCTCGCCCTTGAGGGCACTCGCGGTTACCCCGGCGTTCGATCGTCTCTTCTTTCGTGATCTCAACGCCACGAACATTCGAACACTGCGCAAGCGAATTCCACCGACCGCTGTTCACCGAGTCGATCCGAGCGCGGAATAGGGGAATCAGGGATCGAACGAACGCCGACTTTTCGTCTGAACCAACGCGCTTTCCCGCGGCAAGCTTGGCAATTGGCAGCTCACGCCACTCGCGGCCTCCCATCAGGTCATCCAGACCCGTATGGGGCTGTTTCATGAACTGAGCGAGATTACGACGGATGCCTGCACTCGGAAACAAGAACAGGACATCGATAGGGCGCTTCGACAGCGCACGGAAAAGGGCGAGCTTGACCTCGAATCCTTCTGGATCGATGAACGCGAGCCCCAAGGTTCGCTCTGACAGCCTGGCGACGACCCTTCCTGCTTCCACCGTGCAGTCTCCGACGGCAAGATGAAGACGCTCGGATTTCGGTATCAAGACGAGGCCGACCCGATTATGACCAATGAAAAAAACGTTGGCATGTATCACCTCCTGTTTCTCTCTCAACATTCTGCTGGGCTTACTATCTGGAAGAACATCAAGAAGATTGGCGGCGACAAACAGCGCCCGTTGTTCTGACGGCCTCTTAGTCAGAGCGGCCGCGCGCCGCGATCGTCCACACGGCGCCCAGCGATCACCACGCTTCACGTAGACGCGGGCTTGTAGACGTTGACGGTCGATCGCAGTGAGGCGGCGTTGTCCTCACGCCAATCGCCGATCGAGCTCGATCTGGACACGCGCCCGCACGGCGTCCCAGGGGAAGTGCGGCCCGGGGTCCGTCTTTCGCCCCGGCGGCGTTGCGATGTCCGAGTGGCCCACGATTCGTGCGACCGTGATCGCCGGGTATTTCAGGCAGAGCTCGACACACAGCTCGACCAGGACGTCGATCTGGGCGTCAGTGAAGGTTTCAGTCGCGAAGCCAACCAGCTCGATGCCCAACGAGAAGTCGTTGACGTCCGTTCGTCCCTCGAGCTCCGATGAACCGGCGTGCCACGCTCGGAACATTTCCGCGACGCAGCGATAGATCGCGCCGTCACGATCGATGACGTAATGGGCTGACACCTGAGACTCGGGAGACTCGAACCACGAGAGCGCGGCCGCGGCCGTGTCGCTTTCGGTGTCATGGATGACGATGCAGTCGATCGCGGCGCCGGATCGGCTGTTGTAGTTCGGGGACCAGGCGTCAATGACTACGATCGCCATGTCGTATCCCAATCGACCAGACACTTGACCGGACGCGAGACCAGGCTCGGGAAGAACGGCACCTCTGAAAAGCTTCGAGGCGGCGTCTGCTCAGTCGGAGCGGCCCCGCGCCGCGACCGTCCACACCGCGTCCACGCGGTCACCGCACATGACGTAGATGCGGTCGTAGAGGTTGATGGTCGGGTCGCAGTGCGGCGGGAAGAACTCGATGCGCTCGCCGAGCCGGGGCGCGCGCGTGGGATCGCTGATCGTGAGCCTGCCGTGCTCATCACCCGCAAAGCCATATGTCACACCGGGCCGCTCGACCGACTCGGGAGGAAACGGCTTGTCGGTCGAGAACGCCTTGAGCCCGCCATCGACGACCGCCCGGTCCGCCGTGGGCACGCTCACGACCGTCGTCAGCACCGTCAGCGCCATCTCGAAGTCCGTCAGCGCGTCGCCGTCGCGGCCGCCGATCTTGCGGTACTCGAGATCCATCACGCAGTACGAGCCCGACTGCAGCTCGGTAAGGCCGGCCAGCTCCACGTCGATGTCGTACGTGCCCGTCGACCCGCCGGCGACCACCTCGACGGGCAGGCCCTGGCGCTCGAGGAGCTGCCGCGTGTCCATGAGCCCGGCCATCGTTGCCAGCGAGGCCTCGCGCCGCGCCTTCCAGCCGATGACGTGAGCGCAGTGACCGGCGTAGCCCTGGAGGCCGCGCAGCCGGAGCGAGCGCTGGCGCGTGACGGCGCGCGCCAGGGCCAGGGCCGGCTCGCCGGGCTGGGCGCCCGTGCGCCGGTTCCCCATGTCCACGTCGACCAGGACGTTGACGACGACGCCGGCCGCGCTGGCCGCGGTGCCGAGGGCCGCCACGTTCTCGGCGTGGTCGACGACGATCATCGTGTCGGGCGCCTCGGCGACGAGCTTCATGAGCCTCGCGATCGAGGTCGGCGGCACGATCTCCGTCGTGATCAACAGCCCGCGGATGCCAGCGGCGGCCATCACCTCGGCCTCGCCCAGCTTGGCGCAGGCGACACCCAGCGCGCCGGCCTGGATCTGGCGCTTCGCGATCTCCGGGCACTTGTGGGTCTTGGCGTGAGGGCGGATCGATTTGCCGGTGCGGCGTACGTGCGCCGTCATCCGCTGGAGGTTGCGCTCGAAGCGATCGAGATCGAGCAGCAGCGCGGGGGTTGGAATCTCGTCTCGGGTCATGGCCGGGCCCACTCTACCACGCGTGCTAGACTTCGCGACATGTCGCCGCCGTCCGGACGGCCCTTTCTCCAGATCCCCGGGCCGACGCTTGTGCCGGACCGCATCGTGCGCGCGATGGCGCAGCCCATCATCGACCATCGCGGCCCGCGCTTCGAAGCGCTCGTACGCGAGTGCCTGAACGGTCTCGGACGCATCTTCCAGACCGACCGTGGCCACGTGCTGCTCTACCCGGGTTCAGGCACGGGCGCGTGGGAAGCGACGATCGTCAACACGCTCTCACCCGGTGATCGCGTGCTCGCGTGC
>WNGJ01049034.1_pt1 | contig 10065 bp, 7 predicted proteins | sample 5400611 | NCBI WGS metagenome assembly WNGJ01 (sample SAMN13153375, study PRJNA577476) | soil metagenome | isolation source: 40 cm soil or saprolite under Garry oak tree replicate 1 | place: USA:California | collected 2016-06-15
GTTCATCCACAATGGATCATTCGTTGCCGCCTCTGACAGCGTTGGGTCACCGGCGTTGAGTACCACCTGGTACTTCGCCGAGGGTAATACCACCTTTGGTTGGGACACCCTCCTGACCGTTATGAACCCCGCTGCGCAGTCTGTCACGATCAAGATTTCATACCTTTTAGGTAGCCGTACCATACTTATACCCCTTGGCGCCAATAATGGCATCTATACCATTCCTGCTCGTTCACGCAGCACCATAGTGCTAGGTAATGACATACCCAATCAACAGTTCGGTATGTCCATCTCAGCCAGCGGCCCTGTCATGATCGAGCGACCTGAGTACCTCGTGATGAGTAACCTGCGTGGCGGCAATTCTGTCGTCGGCGCTACCTCTCCCCAAACAACCTGGTACTTCGCCGGTGGCAACACCAATCCAGGCTTCAATGAACGTCTCATTCTCTCCAATCCTGGCGTTGGGTTAGCGAATGTGCAGATTCGTTACCTGTCCGTCAATGGCCAGGTAGTTTCGCAGAAAGTGAGTGTGCCTGGACTGAGTCGTATCGAGGTCAATGTCAATAGCGTCGCGAAATGGGGCTTCCACTCGACTGTTCTCACCGCCAGTTTGCCCATTGTAGCTGAACGTCAGGATTTCTTCTCGACGAATCTCAATGGAACAATCCTGGGTAGCTCGACAACCATGGGCAGTAGCACCGCCCTTACAAGCTGGTACCTGGCGCAGGGCGATACCACCAGTGGTTATACCGAATACCTTGCCCTGGCTAATCCCAACAATGTGCAGGCACAGGTGCAGGTCGTCTACTACCTGCCTTCCGGTGCCCCAATTGTCAAGACCTATACATTGGCGGCTAACTCCCGCCTGACGGTCAATATGCTCAATGACGTGGGGACAAATAAGACGGTGGGCACGGCCATCTACGCAACCGTACCCATTGTAACGGAGCAAGATCTCTTCTTTAACATCTCTGGCGCCAGTGGGGGCTATGCCAGTGCATCATTTGGGGAACGATAGGTACCATAGACTATAGGGGCAATGCCCACGTCATGTTGCGGCTTCGCCGCAAATAGTCCTTTTATACAAGTTTTTGTGTGTTTGGCGTGCGCTAGCGCACGCCAAACACACAAAAACTTGGGGTCGCCGCAGGCGACCCACCTGTACGGGGTATTGCCACTACAGCCATAGAAGACAGTATTTGGTGCAACAAAAGAGTACCAGATTCGTAAGATAGGTAGAGACTGAAAAACAAGTGCGTTGGTCCTCATCACTATGTGAACGGCTCAGGACTAACGCTTTACTCTGAGGAGACTATCCATGTCAGGCAACCGTGGGTGTTTAATGAACTCACTACTGTTTTTAATAATCGTCTTGGTTCCCCTTTTAGGTCATATCATTGTAACGGTGATGACTCTGGAAGACGATCATACGTTCTCAGGCAAGTTAATCTGGTTAGCAGTCATCTGGCTGATGCCCATTCCCGTTATTATTGGTCCGCTGCTGTACCTGCTCTTTGGGCAGAAAAGACGTAGCGGGCGAGTAATGTTCGGCCAGGCAAGCCATTAAAAAGCTAGACAGGAGCCAGGGCAGCGCCCTGGCTCCTGTCTGTCAATGAGCTGACGGATCTTCTACTAAACCACTTGTGGCATTCTTTGCTGGGCAGCGGCGACCGCCTCGGCCGGATACTCATAATCTTGTAGTTTGCCGGCGAAGTAGGCATCATAGGCAGCCATATCGAAGTGGCCATGCCCGCACAGGTTGAAGAGAATGACTCGCTCTTCTCCTGCCTCCTTGGCCTGGAGCGCTTCGTTGATTATGGCGCGGATGGCATGTGCGGCTTCGGGTGCGGGAATGATGCCTTCTGCGCGTGCAAACTGCACCGCTGCCTCAAAGACGGAAAGCTGGTGAAAGGCCTGAGCCTCGACAATGCCTTCGTTGTGCAGCAGCGACATCAACGGGGCCATACCGTGATAGCGCAGCCCGCCCGAGTGAATCCCTGGCGGCATAAAATCGTGGCCGAGGGTGTGCATCTTGATCAGCGGAGTCATCCCGATAGTATCTCCAAAATCATAGGCGTACACGCCCTTGGTCAAACTGGGGCACGCCATCGGTTCTGCGGCCAGGAAGCGGGTCTTCAGTCCTTTCTTGCGAGCTTCACCAATGAAAGGAAATGCCAGGCCCGCAAAATTACTGCCACCGCCTACACATCCAACGACAACATCCGGGTAATCATCTGCCTTCGCCATCTGGAGCAGAGCCTCTTCCCCAATAATCGTCTGATGGAGCAAAACATGGTTCAGCAGACTGCCCAGTGAGTACTTAATTGAACCGCCGCTCTTGGCAGCCACTTCCACCGCTTCACTGATAGCAATTCCCAGGCTCCCCATATTGTTGGGGTCTTGCGCCAGGATGCTGCGTCCCGCGTCCGTTAAATTGGTCGGGCTGGCATGAACGGTTGCTCCATAGGCTTGCATCATATTTCTACGATAAGGCTTTTGTTGGTAACTGACCTTGACCATGAAGATCTCAATATCCACGCCGAAGAACGCGCCCGCCATTGCCAGTGCCGATCCCCATTGTCCCGCACCCGTTTCGGTCGAGATCTTCTTGACCCCTTCTTGCTTGTTGTAGTAGACCTGCGCTACAGCCGTGTTTGGCTTGTGGCTGCCCACTGGGCTGACTCCCTCGTATTTGTAATAAATACGGGCGGGAGTATCTAAGGCCTTTTCTAACCGGCGTGCCCGGAAGAGCGGAGTGGGCCGCCACTGCATGTAGACCTGCCGGATAGGCTCTGGTATCTCAATAGAGGGTTCGGTACTCACCTCCTGCATAATCAACGCCATGGGAAATAGGGGGGCCAGGTCGTCAGGCGTGACCGGCTGTTTGGTGCCGGGATGCAAGATGGGCGCTGGCGGTTTGGGCAGATCGGGCATAATGTTGTACCAACTACGGGGTGTTTCATCTTCGCTCAAAAGATACTTGGTATGAATATTGTCTGGCACGGTTCGCTCCTTTCACGGCTCGAAAAAATAGGTTGCTTTTCAGCTCAGGAGCAGCAATGAAGCCGCTCCCTCTTTCCATCCAAAGGGGTATACTCTTCCGGTGCAAGGTCTATGTACACAATGGTAGGTTCTACTGGCCAGATTGTCAAGTCCACTGACCTGACATCAAGGCTTCTCAAACCGTAGGGGTAATACTCACGTACATCTTGCGGCTACGCCGCGAAGAGTCCTTTTATACAAGTTTGTGTGTTTTGCGTGCGCGCCAGCGCACGCAAAACACACAAACTTGTACTACAACGTGGGGTCGCCGCAGGCGACCCGCCTGTACGAGGATATTGCCCCTACACTTTGAGAAGCCCTTTGTATTTATACTGCACTTTTCCAGGAGCGAGGAAGCTGGATATGAACGGTAGTGCCTTCCCCCGGAATACCGCTGCTCTCAATACAAATCTTCCCACCCATACCTTCGATTAGCCGGCGGGAGATATATAAACCCAGACCTGAGCCCTGGACCGGACTGTTGATAGCGCTCTCCAGGCGTGTAAAACGTTGGAAGAGGCGTGCCTGGTCTTCTGGCGCGATCCCTCTGCCCTTGTCGGTCACACATATGACAACTTCATCTTCCGAACCTGGCATAATCTGAGCAGAGAATGTCAGGGGAGTCCGAGGTGGTGAATATTTCAAGGCATTGACGGTGATATTGAGAAGAACCTGGCGCAGGCGTACCGGGTCGGCTTGCACGGTCACATCAGGTGGAATATCTAGCTGGACCTCTCGTCGTTCGTGCATTACTTGTGGCTCGATGAGGTTCGTGACGCTTTGTATCATATCCTGAGCCCCCACCGGCTCAACGTGGGTGGAATGGATGCTTCCATCGACTTCCAGGTAACTCGCATCCATGATATTGTTGAGAAGCACTACGAGTTCAGTGCAGCTGCGCTCTGCTTTTTGCAGAAAGTCCTGGTATCGCTCAGGTGGGATGAACTCGTGAAATTGCGTCAGCAATTTGAGGTACCCTTGCACGCAGGTGAGCGGCGCACGTATTTCGTGCGAGGCTGTGATCATAAACTGGTCTTTGAGTTGATCCACCTCTTGTAGACGTTGATGGGCCGCGTGAACTTCCATGTAGAGACGCTCCGCTTCTTGACGTTGCCGCTCTCGCTCTCGCAAGAGAAGCGCGTTCTCATACATCGCAAGTAAATAGCGGGCAGCGACGAAAAGACCAACTATAGCCGTAAGCACCACCAGGAAGAGTGTTCTTTGTTCGTCGTTTATCACTTCACTCCCAAGTGTCAGTGCCAGCAGAATGCTGAGAGGAAGATAGAGAAAGACACCGTGCAGGAGGATGAAACGACGAGGAGATATCTCATCTTGATCATGTTGATTGTGAAAGACCCTTGCTTTGCTTGCCGCAATCTCGTGTCGATGGATACCTATAGTAGAGCCTCTGCGGGCGAGGGCGGCCAGGATAGCAGTGAGGAGCCCTGCTCCACAGAGGAGCAGGGATGGGTGCAAGGTCCGCTCAGCGCAGCGTCGGAGGATCATTAGAGTAGCCAGTATGAGCAGCATGTCCCAAAAAGGATACGATAGCGCGGTAAAGAGGGCAGCTGTTGAGGTATGAGTAACTCTCTGTATGAGAAGATTTGGGGCAATAAAAAAGTACCAGCTCGCTCCCAAAATACAAAACGTCGTAATGGCAGCGTCGAGTCCCATCTTAACACAAGCACGCCCAGGTCTTGGGCCGGTGAGCATAAGGACCAGGCCGGCGAAGAGGAGTGGATAGAAAAGGGTGAATCCGATATCTGCAAGGGATGGTGCCGGAATAAGCTGCCTGTTATACGTCAAGTAGGTAACATAGGATCTACCCAGGCCGTTTGCGAGCAAACCCGTGCCGATCAAAAACCAGGCGAGTTGGTAGCGGGAATCTAATTGCAAGGCGCCACGGCGTGCGCGGTAAGCGGTAGTCCAGGCCCAGGAAGCGCCTATTAATGAAGCCAGTATGCACAGCATGCCAGAAATAAAGGCACCGTTGGAATTTTCACCAATGGGAAAGAGCAACGAAAAGAGGCTGAACGCCACTATGAGCATAGCAACGATCGCAGCAAGGCTGTTTTGCCGGCCAAGCTTCTCGAGATAGGCCGGTATTAACCTTTCGGTTGCAATGATCTTCATAGGAGCGTGAGGCGTACTCGTCGTATCCATTTTCCCCTGCCAATTCTCATCAACTAAAAACGCTCTTATTATGGGCAGACGTACATCCGGTCCGCTAGGATGCATTAAGAGGTCTCGCCTACATGACTCGTTTCAATCAACCGCAACAGCGTTTTTATCTCACAGGGCTTCTGTAAGACCTGGACATTGGGGAAGCGCGTTTGAATTTCCTCTAATTGGTTCGGGCTGGCGGCTGACAGGACAATGATCGGGAGGGTTTCAGAGGTAATGGTCTGTCGAATGTAGCTGATGACCGACAAACCAGAGAGTGTGCCAGGAAGCGAGAGATCGATAACCAGCAGGTCATAGGGTAGGGGAGTGTGCTTGCTCTCTTCTGAGAAAAGGGTATCTAAGAGTGACATGCCGTCCATATGTGCAGAGACGGTATGTCCTGCCATCTCCAGTACTGTTGTCAGATATTCATGTATGTTGATATTATCCTCGAGCAGCCCAATTTTCATGCGGTTTTCCCCTCTAATTAAGAAGAGTTTCTAAAAAGCTCATTTACACTATACCAGAGGTTCGATATCCATGTCAATGAGAAGACAACCCTATGACAATGGTCATGTTTAGCCGGCCAGGTGATGAAAAGGGTCAGCCCGAGATGTTATAGTATCCTCGTAACTATTCAGGACTTCTCGCCGCCGCAAGCGGCTTGCCCATTTATGGAGAAAAACCATGCAAAAGATAACTATCGGTGACGTTGAGATTATCGCAGTGACCGACGGCACAGGCCTCGTACTGGCCTTAGACCAGACCTTCCCCACCGTACAGCCTGCCCAATGGGAACCCTATTTTCAACGCTATCCTCGCGTGTTTACAAACTCTTCTAACTGGTATTTGCATTACGGCTGCTTCGTGGTACGGACTCGCGAACATACATTGCTGGTAGATACAGGGGTTGGGCCAGGGCCATATATGGGCGTAGTCTACGGTAGACTTCCTGATGCATTAAGAGAAAACGAAATTCTCCCCGGAGACGTGAACACAGTCTTCTTAACCCATGCCCACAACGACCACGTGGGCTGGACCCTTACTTCCCAGGGAACGCCTATGTTCCCAAACGCCCGCTACATGCTGCACGAGGTCGACTGGGATTTCTATCAGCAGCCAGCAGTGAAAATGAGCATCGCGCCCTATATAGACCATACGCTGACGCCCCTCAAAAAGCTTGGCGTCCTTGATCTTCTGCCAGGCGGGCAATCCCTCACCGGAGAAATCACTGCTATTCCCACACCTGGTCACTCTCCAGGGCATATGTCGCTGCTCATCTCCTCCAAAGATCGAAAAGCGCTCATTGGCGGTGACGCGTTTCTCCACCCTGCTCAACTAACCCGGCCAGGCTGGTGCTCAGTCTTTGATATAGATAATGGGCCGGCCATAGCCACGCGCAAGCAACTCTTAGAAATGCTGGAGAACGAAGAGATGGTGCTGGCCGTGGGGCACTTTCCCAGCCCCGGCTTTGGCCGCATCATTCGCCAGGATGGACGACCTTACTGGGAACCATTACACCATTAGCATTTCGATAAAAAAGCTATTCTCCAGTACGCTCTGCCACAGCAGTTATTCTCTCCGCCAGGTGCCTCAAAGCACCCCGCAACTCAGGCGGTTGGCGCACAATCATGGGACAATCCAGACCGGCCAGAAAGTGTGCTATCCAACCGAAGTGCCCAACGTAACAACGCAACACGACTCCCTCCGGCACCTGCTCGAGCGTAGCCAGCGCGGGAGGCACCATCTGCTGCGCCTCCTCTAACGTCGCCTCCAGCAGCACATCGACCAGCCACCTGTCTGGCATCATTGCCAACGAACGGTACACATACCCCAGGCTATCGAAATCGGATGGCCGCGTATAAGTGCCGCCACTTATCCCGGCGCTTACCACTCTATCCAGCCGGAAAACCCGCAGTCCCTCACGCAAATGGCAATAGCCGACCGCATACCAGAAGCCTGACCTGTAGACGAGTCCATAAAGATCGACCATCCGTTCCGTTACCTCCGCTTGCCAGGCTTGGTAGTGTAACAAGACCTGCCGCCCTTGCTGGACAGCTGCACAAAGCGTGCCCACTATTTCACTACTTGGTGCGGCCGCAGGAAGATTAAAATCGAATATGAGTGTCTCTTGCACTGCCTGGACTCGTTCGCGCAGAGCGGTAGGCAAGACCCGCTCGATCTTGGCCAGCGCTCCCTCGACTGCCGGCGCGGCTACGGCCAATCCCAGTTTCCGCGCAGCCAGCAGACCGAGGGTAAGCGCAAGCGCCTCTTCCTCCGTGAGCATTAGCGGGGGCAGCTTGAAGCCAGGCCGCAGCCGATAGGAACCGTGACGTCCCCGTCCGGCCTCAACCGGAATACCCAGGTCCTGCAACATCGTGATATAGCGCCGCACCGTCCGCGTGTTAACCTCAAGACGTTCAGCAATCTCCGGCCCGCTCAACTGCTGGTGCGATTGCAACAGCTCCAGGACGGTCAGAACCCTTGTTGTTGGGAAATACATTGTAATTTTCCCTTTCCAACAAAATACAATGAAATCAGGACTGATTATAGCCTCTTTCTGTGTTAGACTCAAGTTAGATTTTCAGGTGGTTAGCCAAAACCAGGTAGAATTGAGCTTATGGCCTTGAATATTTCCCGTGAACAGGCCCGCCGTTTCCTTACCCTCTATCATTTCACGCCAACCGATCTGATGGGTACCATTGACCGGCTGGCAACAGTACAATACGATCCGCTCAACCCGGTCGGGCGCAATCCCGACCTGGTCTTTCAGGCGCGCGTCCCCGGCTACCAGGTCGATGACTGGCAAAAAGTGGCCTACACAGATCGCCTGATCTATGACGCCTGGGATAAACAGGCCTGTCTCGTCCCTATCAGCGACTGGCCTATGCGCGCCTTGATACGTGAAAAGTATCGTCCCTACCATGATAGAGAAATTTTGCAAAGAGAAGCTGATGCAGTAACAGCGATACTCGCAACCCTCGATGCCAGGGGACCCCTTTCGTCAAACGAGTTCGAGGATCGCTCCCACGCCGGAGACGATAATTCCTGGTACGGGCTGACGCTCACCAAGCGCATCTTGCGCTCCCTGTGGGCCTGTGGACTAGTGGTAACGCATCACCGTAGAGCGGGACGCCATTACTATGACCGACCCGAGCGGATCATCCCGGCCCGGTATTTTCAGGCATGACCGACCCGAGCGGATCATCCCGGCCCGGTATTTTCAGGCCCCGCCTCTCCTCGATGTAGAGGAGTATCATCGCTGGATACTCACGCGACGGCAGCAGGCAATGGGCCTCTTGCTCAAAAGAGCCGAAGCTTCGATCTGGAGCGGCTGTGGCGACAGCACCCAGAATAAATTAGCCTTTGCCCAATTAGTAGAGGCCGGAGTGCTGACGCCCGTCCAGGTTGGAGAAAAAGCTCTGCCTTACTACATGCACACCAGTACGCTGCACCTGCTAGATACGCCGCTGCCCAAGTCGCGCATGATCTTTTTAGGGCCGCTCGACAGCATGCTGTGGGACCGCAAGACTCTCAGACACATCTTTGATTTTGACTACATCTGGGAGGTCTACAAGCCTGAAAAAGTGCGCAAATGGGGTTATTATGTGCTGCCTGTCTTCTACGGTGATCGCTTCGTAGCACGGCTCGATTCGCGGCTGGAAAAAGGCATATGGACCATCTCGCGCTGGTGGTGGGAACCTGACGTCACGCCAGGTGCAGAAATGCTTGATGCATTACAGCTTGCCGTCAAGCAGTTTTTGCACTATTTACGCGCCATCGATGTCAGCGTAAGTGACGGTGTAGACGTGGCGGTGCGCCAGGCTATTCTCAGCTCATCCGTTCTATAATGGTAGCAATACCCTGGCCCACGCCGATACACATAGTCGCCAGGCCATATCTGCCCCCGCGCCTCTCCAATTCGTGCAGCAGTGTCACAACCAGCCGGGCGCCACTACAGCCAAGTGGATGCCCCAGCGCAATCGAGCCCCCGTTGACGTTGAGCTTCTCCTCGTCAATCTCCAGCTCGCGCACGCACTCAAGTACCTGGACGGCAAAGGCTTCGTTGAGTTCAACCAGGTCCATATCCTTGATACTCAGTCCGGCACGCTGCAAAACCTTGCGCGTGGCAGGAATAGGCCCCAGGCCCATATAAGCAGGATCAACGCCCGCCACCGCCGAGGCCACGATACGAGCGCGCGGTCGCAGGCCAAATTTCTGGGCCCTGCTCTGCGCCATCATCACCAGCGCTGCAGCTCCATCGTTGATACCCGCCGAATTGCCGGCCGTTACACTGCCGTCTTTGCGGAAGGCCGGCTTCAAGGCGGCCAGTTTTTGTAGCGTGGTGTCGGCGCGTGGATGCTCATCCAGGGCCACGATGACCGGCTCCCCCTTCTTTTGCGGGATGGTTACCGGCACGATTTCAGCCCCGAAGCGCCCGGATTGTTGGGCTGCCACCGCCCTTTGATGACTGCGCAGCGCGAAAGCATCCTGGTCGGCTCGACTTATCCCATACTTTTCGGCCACATTCTCGGCCGTCTCCCCCATGCTATATGGGTGATGCACTGCAGTCAATTTGGGATTCATAAAACGCCAGCCCAGGGTTGTATCTTCCAGTTTCATATTGCGGCTAAAAGCGCTATCCGCCTTGCCCAGGACAAATGGTGCGCGGGTCATACTCTCAACGCCGCCCGCCACAAAGGTATCACCCATACCCGTCTGAATGGCCTGCGCCGCGCTATTGACAGCCTGCAGGCCCGAGCCACACAAACGATTGACCGTCTGCCCGGCCACGTGTATAGGCAGACCTGCCAGCAGCAGAGCCATACGCGCCACATTACGGTTATCCTCGCCAGCCTG
>WNGJ01010096.1_pt1 | contig 10064 bp, 7 predicted proteins | sample 5400611 | NCBI WGS metagenome assembly WNGJ01 (sample SAMN13153375, study PRJNA577476) | soil metagenome | isolation source: 40 cm soil or saprolite under Garry oak tree replicate 1 | place: USA:California | collected 2016-06-15
TTTTCTGTGTAGTTCTTCTGGGCGCGAGCGCCCGCCCGCGGCGGGTGAAAATGGTGGAGGATCCTGGGGTCGGTCGCCGACGTCGTTTCCGCCGTGGTGCTTGTGAGCCCGTGTGTAGTTTGACGTGGAGCCTCGCCCGGATCCCGGGACTGCCGCCGTGAGCGCGCTCCTCAGACTCGTCTGTTCTCGAGGTTCCTTACGGCCGACGATCGTGTCGTCGTCGAACTGGAGGTCGAGATGGATGTGATCGTTGAGCGGCAGGGCGCGCTCGATGTCCATAAGGAGCAGGTGACAGCCTGCGTGCGGGTGCCTGACGAGCAAGGCGACCGGATCTCGCACGTGGCGGAGTTCAAGACGACGGTGCGGGGGCTGCTTGTGCTTCGCGACTGGTTGAAGGCTCACCGCGTCACGCAGGTGACGATGGAGGCAACCGGCGTGTATTGGAAGCCGGTGTGGCATGTGCTCGAGGACGAGTTCGAGCTGGTGCTGGTCAACGCCCGTCACGTCAAGCAGGTGCCCGGGCGCAAGACCGACGTCTCGGACGCGGTGTGGCTATGCCAGCTTGCTGAAGCTGGGCTGCTGCGTGCGAGCTTCGTGCCGCCGAAGCCGATCCGCGCGCTGCGGCAGCTGACGCGCTATCGCAAGGCGCAAGTCTCAGAGCGTCAGCGCGAGGCGAACAGGCTGCACAAGGCGCTGGAGGACACCGGCATCAAGCTCGACTGCGTCGCGACAGACATCCTCGGTAGGTCCGGCCGGGCGATGCTCGACGCGCTGATCGGTGGCACGACCGACCCGGAGATCCTTGCCGAGCTCGCGAAGGGCCGGATGCGGGCGAAGATCCCGGCGTTGCGCGAAGCGCTGGAGGGCCGATTCGAGCCCCTGCACGCGTTGTTGATCGGCGCGATCCTCGCCCACATCGACTTCCTCGAGGAACAGATCCAGCGCATCTCAGACGCGATCGAGGAACAGCTCGCCCCTTTCGCCCCGGCGATTGAGCTGCTGCGGACGAGCCCGGGCATCCAACGGCGCACCGCCGAGAACATCGTCGCCGAGATCGGCCTCGAGATGGGGGTGTTCCCGACCGCGGGCCACCTCGCGTCCTGGGCCGGGCAATGTCCGGGCAACGACCAATCCGCCGGGAAGCGTCGCTCAGGCAGGACCCGCAAAGGCAGCAAGTGGCTCGACGACGCGCTCAAGGACGCGGCGCTCGCCGCGATCCGCACCGACGGCAGCTACCTGCAAGCCCTCTACCGCCGCAAGAAGCCCCAGCTCGGGCACGGCCGCGCGATCGGCGCCGTCAAGCACTCCATCATCTGCGCCTGCTGGCACATGCTCTCCACCGGCGAGCTCTACAACGACCTCGGCGGCGACTACTTCCGCAAGCGCGACCCCGAGCGCACCACCAAACGCCTCATCGCCCAGCTCGAAGCGCTCGGACACACCGTCACGCTGCAGGAGGCGGTGGCCGCCTGAACGCTATTTTCCTGTCAGCGGACGCCGTGCACCTGAGCGCGTATCCGGCGCTGGCGCTCGGGCTGCTGCAGCCGTCGCTTGGTCGCTGAGCCGCCAGCCGGCTTTAGGCGCTCGCGGCCGCTGGCCGGTTGCCGTTGGCCCAGTCCACGATCGCGCGCGAGCCGATCACGACCTCGCCGTCATCGAGCACGAGAATCGGGACGCCGCGCTGCCCGCTGAGCTTCTCGACCTCGGCGCGATCGCGCGCACGGCTCGGCCACGTCCAGAGCTTCAAGGTGCCCCCCTTGACCTTCTTCCACTCGTAGGCGTGCCCGGCGTCGTCGAGCGCTTTGGCGGCCCTGCCGCAGGGGTGCGCGATCGGCGAGGGGAGGCCGCCGAGCGTCTTCCCGTCGGTGCACGTGTACAGCGTCACGGGCGCCATACCCTAGCGCGCCCGCGCGCCGCTGGAGCGACGGTCCGCCGCTGGCGCGACCGTCCAGGCGCTGGCGCGACCGTCTGGCGCGCCGTGCACCGTCGGCGCGGCAATCATGCGGTTCGCGCCACGATTTCGGCCATCAGCTCGCGCAGGTCGTGGTTGGCCTCGTACACCATCTGCTGGCGCAGAGCTCCGTTGCCGGCGCGCAACAGGTCGCGAATGCCTTCCAGCTCCTGCGCGCACCCGAGTTCGCTGGCGTGAGGAGTGAGGCGCCCGAGCAGCGCGTCGGTCAACTCTCGGACGCCGGTGCGGCTCGCCGTGGCGTCGTCGACCAGCTCGGCCTCGAGGCCATGGCGAGCGGCCAGCCAACGGTTCTCATCGAGGACCTCCCACGGCGGGTCGGGAGACTCGGTCCCCCGGCCGAACTCCTCGGTGAGGAGCTTCACGAGCGAGATCACGAACGCGCTCAAGGCAATCGTGTGCTCGACCCGCGTCTGGGAGTCCATCGCCCTGATCTCGATCGTGCCCAGGCGTGGATGGGGCCGCACGTCGTACCACAGGAACGTGTAGTCCTCGATGGCCCCGCTCTCGGTCAGCGTCTCCACGCGGCGCTCGAAGTCCGCCCAATCCTCGAATCGGGGCGGCAGGCCCACCCGTGGAAAGGCTCTGAAGATCGGCACCCGGCTGGACATCAGACCCGTTGGCTCGCCGCGCCACAGCGGCGAGTTGGCCGACAGGGCGATGAGCAGCGGGATATAGGGACGCAGCCCGTTGGCGACATAGACCGCCTCCTCGGGGTCGGCCATGCCGACGTGCACGTGCATCCCGAACACGAGCTCCTGTCGCGCGACGAAGCCAAGCGAGCGCACGAGGCCGCGGTAGCGATCGTCGCTCACGACACGCTGGTCCTCCCAGCGCGCAAACGGGTGGGTCCCCGCCGCGCCGATCTCGAGGTTCCGAGCATGCGCCCGGTCGCGCGCCAGCCCACGCAGCGACACAAGCTCGGCGCCCACAGCGGCAACATCGGGGCACGGCGCGGTGGCGATCTCGAGGACGGACTCCAGGAACTCCGGCTTGATCTCACCCGATGGCGGCTCCTCGCCGAGGATCGAATCGATCGCGTTGGTCAAGTCCAGCGAGGAGGAGTTCAGAATCATGAGCTCCTCCTCGATCCCCACCGTGTATCGCGGACCAACAAAGCGGTGCTCCATGCGTTGCTGCACCCTACCCGGCGAGGTGACGGCGCCTCGGCTCGCTTGCGCTCCGCCCGGGCCGGATCGATCAGGCCCAGGTCCCATGCGCGGCGCCCCAGACGCGTCTAGACTCCCGAGCCGGGTAGCGCGCGACCGCGGGGCGCCCGCTGGCGCCGCCGCATCGCACCCGCCGGATTGCACACGGACCAGGAGGTGACCCGATGGCGTTTCTTGTGGGGGTGTTCGAGGGAGATTTCGATGCGTTCAAGCAGCAGTTCGACTCGGATCCGCTGGGTCGCAAGCAGGCGGCCAAGGGGCACACGCTCCTGCGCGGGGTTGAGAACCCGCGCGAGATCTTCGTACGGGTGGAGTTCGATTCGGCTGAGGAGGCGAGGTCGTTTCGGGACAAGCTCCGCTCCTCGCCGGTGCTCGACAACGTCAACGTGAGGTTGCCGCCGACGGTGACCGAGCTGGCCGACCAGGCCAGCTATTGACCTCCCTGCCATCACCGCCACTCCGCCGGGCGCCGTGAGCAGCGCCAATACGCTTGGTCGGGTGGACAGCCTGCAGCGGCTGCGCGACCGCATGACCGAGCTCGCCGACCTGGCCGCGCTGGACATGCTCGCCACATGGGATCAGCTGGTGATGATGCCCGCCGGGGGCGCGGAGGCCCGTGCCCACCAGCTCGCAGCGCTCGCGCGCCTCGCGCACGAACGCGCCATGGGCGAGGAGATCGGGGAATGGCTGGCTGCTCTCGACGATGCGCGGCTCGACGATCTCGACCGCGACATCGTTCGCGTGGCACGGCGCGAGTGGGAGCGAGCTCGCCGGGTACCGGCAGAGCTCGCAGCCGAGCGCTCCCGGGCCCACGCCGAGGGCCAGGAGAGCTGGCGGCGTGCCCGGGCGAACGATGATTTCGCCGCCTTCGCGCCCGCGCTGCAGCGAAACGTGGAGCTTGCGCGCGAGTACGGGGAATGCCTGGCCGAGGGCGGCTCGCGCCCCTATCAGGAGCTGCTTGCCGAGTACGACTTCGGCCTCGAGACCGAGGCGCTGCGCGAGCTGTTCGGCGCGCTGGTTGTGGCGCTGCCGCCCCTAGCGCAGCAGGCGCGCGCCCACTCGCCGCGTCGCGAGCTAGCGGTGCCGGTAGACGTGCAACACACGGCGGTTAGGAATACGCTGCGGCTAGTCGGCGTCGATGAGCAGGGCTGGCGGCTGGACGTCGCGCCCCACCCGTTCACGGCGTGGATTGGGCCTTCGGACACGCGCCTCACGACGCGCTACAACGACGGCAACCTGGAGTCGCTGCTGAGCTCCCTGCACGAGTACGGCCACGGGCTCTACGAGCGCCAGATAGACCCGACCTTGGTGCGCACCAATCTCGGGCGCGGGACCTCGATGTCGATCCACGAGTCCCAGAGCAAGCTCTGGGAGAATCATGTCGCCCGCAGCCCCGCGTTCGCCGACGTGCTCGCGTTCGAGCTGGAGGGCGCGGGCTTTCCGGTCGCGCCCGCCGAGCTGCACGCCACGCTGACCGGGGTGGAACCCTCTCTCATCCGGGTCAGTGCCGATCCGCTGACGTATCCGCTGCACATCGTCCTGCGCTTCGAACTCGAGCTGGCGCTGATCGAAGGGGAGCTTGCCGTGGTCGACCTGCCGGCCGCGTGGCGGGACGGCATGCGACGGCTGCTTGGCGTCGAGGTACCCTCGGACGCGCTCGGCTGCCTCCAGGACATCCACTGGGGCGCGGGCAGCTTCGGCTACTTCCCCAGCTACGCGCTCGGCTGCCTGATCGCGGCGCAGCTGTGGGAGGCGATGGAGTCCGAGCTCGGACCGCGCGAGGAGGAACTGCGTCGTGGCGAGGTGGGCCCCATCCAGGCCTGGCTGGCCGAGCGCGTGCATCGCCACGGACGACGCCTGGACACGATGCCGCTGATCACGCAGGCCACCGGTCGCAGCCTCGGCATCGAGCCGTTCCTGCGCTACGTGGCGCCGCTCGCGGGTCGCGCGCCCTGACCTCATCTACGCACGGGCCGGCGCAGCGCTGCCGAGCCCGCTCGCGATCGCTAGCGTGTGCGTCGAGATGCCCTACGACGAGGTGCTCGCCGACCGCGTCCGCGAGCTTCTTGGCGACGAGCACGGTGTGAGCGAGGTGCCGATGTTCGGCGGGCTGGCCTTCCTGCTCGCTGGCAACATGGCGGTCGCCCCGTCCTCTCGCGGCGGCCTGCTCGTGCGGGTCGGGCCCGACGCCGTCGGTATCGCACTCTCCCGGCCGCACGCAAGCGCGGCCCGAATGGGCAGCCGTACGATGAGGGGCTGGGTCATGGTCCAGCCCGAGGGCCTCGCAACAAAACCCCCGCGCTTGGCGCACGGGTGCGCAGGGGCGTCGAGTTCGCGCGCACCCTCCCACGCAAGGGCTGAGAGGCCCTGCGGGTCGTGGGGGGGCTCCACTCCGCACCACCCGGATCCGTCGGGCGGTTAGGCCGCAGCGCCTACTGGCTTCGCGGCTTTTTCGGGCCCTGCGGCGCTTGCTGGCTGTCCGGGGGACTTAAATTCATTAACTCTTTGCCCGAAAAGGACGACACGGCTGTCGGCCCTTTCGTCCACTCCCGCCCGCCGCGATTCATGCAGTGGCACGGCGCGGCCGATCTGGCTCCTGACAACTCAACGACGTCGCTCAGGGCAAACCCGTCGCGAGGCGGGGACGCAAAGCCAGGGATCTTCACGAGACCGCCCGGCTGCCGACTCTCCTCAACTGTCGCGGTTCTCGCGACACGGACACGGAGGTCCCTGAATGCCATACATAGTTCGTCCTCGCAAGTTCCCAAGCAGCGCGCTAGCGGCGTGCACCGCGCTGCTTGTGCTCGGAGCCGCTCAGGCGCAGGCAGCGTCGCTGGAAACATCGACGTGCGAAGCGCCCGTGCTCTCGCAGCCCTTTCTCTACGCAAACGACAGCAATTTCTACACGCTGGCGCCAGGGCAGACGCCCGACCACTTCGAAGGCCAGGGCTGGACGCTGAGCGGCGGCGCCGCGATCCGTCAGACCACCCTCGCCGGCGGCCAGGGGGGCTCCGTGCTCAACATGCCGGCCGGCTCGAAGGCCGTCAGCCCCGTGATGTGCGCGGGCTCGGAATACCCGCAGGCGCGCATGATGGCCCGAGACGTCGCCGGTGCGTCGGGCGTGACGTTCGGCGTCTCCTATGAGGGAACGCCCACCTGGAAGACCCCGAAGAACACCGCGACGGTGAAGGGCAACGGCTCGGAATGGACGCTGTCGGCTCCAGTCAACCCGCAACCCAGCGAAGCGTCCGGCTGGCAGCTGCTGAAGATCACGCTGACTGCCCTGAAGGGGCTGAACGAAGTCCAGATCAGCAACCTGTACATCGACCCCTACAGGCGTTAGGTAAGGGCTGGGATCGGTCGATAAGGGGAGTGGGGAGGCGGCATGCAACACACGCCGCCTTACTTCCCCCTTGACGAAGACCCTGCCCCCATGACCGATTCCACGCTCGAGGACCTGCGCTCCACCCGGCCGGTGGAGCGCCTGCTGGAAGAGTCATGGAGGACGCGCTCGCGGCGGGTCAGCCGTCGCGAGCTGCTCGTCGAGACCGCGGCCTCCTCGCTGTTCCTCGCACTGGCCATCCCCATGGCGCTGGCCGCGCTGCGCTCCGGCCCCATCGACCCGCTGCTGGCGGGCGGCCTGATGGTCCTGTATGCGCTGTCGTGCTTGATCAAGTTCCCGATTGGCGCGGGCTATGTGGTGCCGTCCTACATGGTGCTCGTGCCGATGCTCCTGCTGCTGCCTCCGGGGACCGTGCCCCTGCTCACGGCCTGCAGCCTTGTCCTGGGGACCCTGGGCCAGGCGGTCGCCCGGAGGGCGGAGCCGGAGCGCGTGTTCTTCGCTATATCCGACGCCTGGCACACCCTCGGTCCGGCGGCGGTGCTGGTCGCGGCCGGTCCCTTTCACGGCAGCGTGCGGCTGTCGCCGCTCGTGTACATCGCCGCGTTCCTGGCGGGCTGCCTGGTTGACCTCGTCTCGGCGACGGTGCGCGAGTCCGCAATCCTCGGGATCGGCTCGCGCGTGCAGATCCGCGTGATCGGGCTTGTGTGGGTGATCGATGCCTGCATCGCGCCACTCGGCCTCCTCGTCGCGTACGCGGCGCAGCGCCACCACGCGGGGGTTCTGCTGCTCGTCCCGTTCAGCGGTCTTCTGCTGCTCGTCTCGCACGAGCGCACGGAGCGCATCGCCCAGGCACAGCGTCGCCTCGACCTGATCGCACGCGAGCGCACGCGCCTGCAGACGGCGGTGCGACGCCTCGGCGAGGCGCTGGCCGCCAAGCTCGACCTCGAGGCGCTGACTGACATCGTGCTGCGTGGGTCCGTCGAGGCGCTCGACGCGGACGCCGGCCGCCTCGAGCTGCAGGGGCTGCAGCAGCCGCGCGTGGTCGAGATCGCCATGACAGACCGCGTCTCACCCGCGCTGAACGCCGCGGTCGGGAGGACGCTCGCCAGCGAGGACACGGCGCAGGTTGAGCGCGACGGGATCTGGGCCCTGGCGCTGCCGCTCGGGTTCTCAAGCGACGCCGGCCGCGCGCGCGGCGCGATCGCGGTCGCGCGAGCGAGCCGGCCATTTCGCGATGACGAGCAAGACGTCATGCGCGGCCTCGTGGAGAGGGCACGGCAGGCCGCCACCGACATCATCGCCCATCAGCTGTTGCGCGAGCAGGCGCTCACCGACTCGCTCACCAAACTGGGCAACCGGCGCAAGCTCCAGGCCGATCTGGCCGAGCGGGGTCAGGACGCGTCGTCCACGCTGCCGCTCGTGCTGATCCTTTTCGACCTGGACGGCTTCAAGAGTTACAACGACACCTTCGGACATCTCGCCGGCGACGCGGTGCTGGTCCGCCTCGGTGCCAAGCTCGCCGACGCGGTCCGCGCCCACGGAACCGCATACCGTCTTGGTGGGGACGAGTTCTGCGTGCTGGCCGGCGCCCAGTCCAGCGAGCTGCACGCGCTGATCGCCAACGCCGCAGCAGCGCTGGAGGAGCGCGGTGAGAAGTTCGCGGTCGGCGCCTCGTACGGCGCGGTGCTGATTCCCCATGAGGCAACCTCGCTGGATTACGCGCTGCAGCTCGCCGATCAACGTATGTACTCACGCAAGAAGCGTCGCCCCTCGCTGGCGGGCGACCAGGCGCGCGATGTCCTCATGCGCATCATGCACGCCAGGCAACCCTCGCTTCAGGACCACTCGAGCGAGGTAGCTCAGCTGTGCGTCCGCGTTGGGCGCCGGTTTGGCATGACCGCGGAGGAGCTCGACGAGCTCTCGCGCGCGGCCGAGCTGCACGACATCGGCAAGGTCGGGATCCCCGACGCGATCCTCGAAAAGCCGCATGGCCTCGACAGCGGAGAGTGGGCGTTCATGCACCAGCACACGATTCTCGGCGAGCGTATCCTCAGCGCCGCGCCAGCCCTGCGCCCGGTGGCCGTTCTCGTGCGCGCCAGCCACGAGCGCTGGGACGGAAAAGGCTATCCCGATGGCCTCGCGGGGGCGGACATCCCCCTCGGGGCGCGGATCATCGCCGCCTGTGACGCGTACGAGGCCATCACAAGCGACCGCTGCTACCGCCCGCGCCGAGCCCACGACGCCGCGTGCCGCGAGCTTCGCCGCGAGGCGGGGCGTCAGTTCGATCCCGACGTCATCGAGCTGCTTCTCGACGAGCTGCGGCTGCTCCATCCCCACGGGAGAGCTCCCCGGCGGCCCGACGCCCAGCCGGATACACGCGCTCAGGCGGCCGAGGAAGTGGTGGCCTCGCTGCGCGAGGTGCTCGCCAGGCACGAGACCGCCGCGATGCACTCCGAAGCGCAGTAAGAGCTGGCCGACTTCACCTGTCCGCCTGCTGGCGGCTCGTCCTTTGCCTTAGTGATCGACGTGCACATCCGGGTCATCGCCGGCTGGCAGTTCATGCACCGCAACCGCCCGCCGACCAGGTTCTCGATGCCTTCGATGGCGCGTCACCGACGCCGGTCAGCAGCCGCCGTCGGGCGTGCATCACTCCGACGCCGACGGTCAAATAGGCCGCGATCGACTACCCACGACCCTGGACGATCACGGTGCTCGTATCGATGGGCGCCGTCGGCGCGGCCTACGACACGCGCTTGCCGAGGAGCTTTGCGACGACTTCAACCGAGCTGATCGCCAATCGCTCCCGGCGGACGGCGGCTGGAGCAGGCATGTCTCGCCGGGTCCAGCAACGCGCGAGCACACCGAGTCGCCGATCAAACGCCGAGGGGAGAGGGAGCACGAGCGCGCCGAACGAGAAGCCCAACCACGAGCCGCCGCTACAGGTCGGATACCCGCGGAAGCGGCTCGGTGGAACCCACGACGGCCCATTCCGCCGAGGCGCGCAGCCTTGGAAAAGTTGACAACCCCTGCAAATCCTGCTAGATAGGCAAGAAACGTAGGCTTACGCAAATCGGCGTAGGCCCCAAAAAACAACCGGGGGGTTGTTGGTTGACTTAGGGGCGGTCTCGCGGTTCGGGCTGGGGGCTCTCGGCTCAGCATGGCCTTAGCGGCCTGCGGCAGCCATAGTCTTCGCGCGCATCACGTTCTCGTCACAAGGTGATCGTTGGGCGCAAATCGGCGTCCGCTGAGGGAGAGAGATGAAGCGCGTCAGGGAGGGCAAAGGTAGTTGCGGCTGGATGGCACTCGCTAGGGGGCGCGAGCACCACCGAGGTGCCCCCATCGAGCCTGCGTTCGCATACCGGTGCGCCTGGCCGTACCGCCGGCGAAGGATCGGCACCAGCCTGGCCGCGTTTCTCGTCCTCGTCGCGGTTGGCCTATTCGTCGCCGCGCCTTCCGGTGCCGAAATCTCGGGTGCGAGCGGGCCCTCGACGCCCACGATCACGAGCGACAAAGCCGACTACCCGCCGGGCGCCACGGTCACGCTGACCGGGTCAGGTTGGCAGCCGGGCGAGGCGGTCCACAT
>WNGJ01015046.1_pt1 | contig 10064 bp, 9 predicted proteins | sample 5400611 | NCBI WGS metagenome assembly WNGJ01 (sample SAMN13153375, study PRJNA577476) | soil metagenome | isolation source: 40 cm soil or saprolite under Garry oak tree replicate 1 | place: USA:California | collected 2016-06-15
ACGCTGCGGTGCGCGGAGTCTCCGCCAATGACCACACTGCCGTCGCACCTTCTCTGGAGGAAGATCACGTATGAGCTCTACGCACGCTATTTCGTCCCGAAACGCCGCAAGGCTCCTGTTCGCGGCCCTCGCGCTGGCCGGGACGCCCGCACACCGGCTCCGGCACCGCCCGGCAGCGGTGAGCGCCAAGTTGTCCGAGTGGAAGGTCGAGCTATCGCAAGGCACCATCACGGCGGGCAGTGTGACATTCACCGTCACGAACGCCGGCAGCATCCCGCACGCCTTCGAAGTCGAGGGGCAGGGGATCGAGCAGGAGACCGCCGTGATCCAGCCGGGGGCAAGCACCACGCTCACTCTCACGCTCAAATCCGGGACCTACGAGGTGTACTGCCCCGTGGGCAATGACTCGCACAAGAAGCTCGGCATGGATACGGAGCTCAGAGTCGTCCCTCCGGGGAGCGCTGTGCCATCGGACTACGATGCCGGAGCGATGACGGCGCCCACGCCGAAGGTCCAAGGGATTCGGGTGACGGGCGGCGGGCCCGTCATCCAGATCCTCCCCGGTCCGTTCCCGTTTCCCGACAGCGCGGCGCCGATCCTCGCGCAGTTCGGGAATGAGCGGGAAGGGCTCGAGTCGCAGGTGAAGAACGGGCCTTACTCGAACAACGTGACCCGGGTTGCGGGCACCTTCACGTTCGCCGCCTGGGACAAGGGCGCGATCCGCGATTCGGTGGATGGAGTGGCCGAGTTTGCGACTCAGGATGGCGCGCGCTGGAGGCTGGTGCTGGACCGCGTCCAGACGAAGGACGTCCCGCATCACCCGCGCTTCGGTGGCGTGATTCTCGGACTCTACTACCACGGCAACACAGCGGTCCACACGCCGCTCGTCCCCACGATCAACAGCGCGGTGGCGCTGTGGGCATTAGGGCACCTGTCCAAGAACGGCGCGCTCGTGACCGACAACGCCATGGTGCACGTGATGCTCCTGTCGCGCACCCGGAGGGAAGGCGATTTCGCGCTCGCCTGCTGGGATTGCTCCAAGAACAAGATCGAAGAACTGCAGCTCCAAGTCCTGCCCGGACCAGGCGAGCCGAAGCTCGACGCGCCCGGCGGGTTCCTGTTTGTGAACTGGGAAAGGTCCAGCTCCGATGTCCAGACCAAGCCTTGACCAGACAAAGCGGACGCGCTTCCCGGGGGAGCGCGTCCGCTTTTCAACTATCAGTCGAGTCGAGCGCTGATCAGGTCGCCTGTTTCTGCGCTTCCTTGGCGTCCCGGTCAGCCTGCCGTTGCGCTTCCCGCGCGTCTGCCGCGGAGAGCCCCAGGCCCTGGAGCGTCTGCCCGATGCTCTTGCCGCTCTTCAGACCATCCAGGATCGCTTGCGTATTGATGTTCGGGTTCTTCTCGCTCAGGTTGTGCGCGACCATGTTCGCGGCCACGAACTGCCCGCGCTTCAGATTGGGGTTCGCCTGCTTCGCCGCTAGATAGGCGGTCTCGAGGGCGTCGGGCGTCATGTTGAGCTTCGCCGCGATCCCGCGGAATGGGTCATGGTCTTTGGGTTTTGACGACATGGACGATGAAGGCGCGGCGCCATGCTGGCTCCGCGGCGCATGCGCGGGCTTCTGCGCGGCGGCCGTCGTGTACATTCCGAGCGCGAGCCCGCAGGCGAGCGCCGTGCTGCACAACCTTGATGTCAGCTTCATGCGTTCCTCCGGTTTGAGGTCCTCGCGCCTAGGACTGCCGGACGCTGGGAAAGGTCCGCGTGCGCATCGCCCCTGGCTGGCTCATTCTGCTCACGGTGCTCGGCGCCGCCCCCCTTCGAGCCCAGGCTGCCGCCGTGGGAGCCACAGTGGGCGCCGTAAAGCTGACGGCTCAGCGCTCCGAGCAGGCGTTCACCGGCGTCCTCCAACTCCAGGCGGCCTCGTGGCTTAGTCTGTCCGCGACGCCTTCATTCGTGCACGTCTCCGATATCGTGAGCGGCCGGTCAGTGTCGAGTAACGGGGCGGGCGACCTCCCACTCTCCGCCGATGCGTTCCATGCGTTCCCGACACCTGGGTCGCCGGTCGTAGCAGCCGCGCTGACGGTGGTGTTTCCCACCGGCAACGCGGCCTGCGGACTCGGGAGCGGGCAGACGTCGTTCGGGCTCGATCTCGGTGCCGGCGCGTCGCCGAGCCCGCGGCTCCACGTCTCGGCGGATGCGAGCCGCAGCATCAGCGGCCTGTCAGCCCAATCCGCCCTGAGCGCGCCGCACGCGACGTCGCTGCGAGGCGAAGCCGACTATGATTTCTCGCCGCGGTGGACCACGAGCGCCTCGCTCGGCGTCGACGTCGGCCAGTCGGACTCGACACAGGCCCTGAGCCGCACACTGGGTGCGGGAATAACGCACCGGCTCACCCCGACGCTCACCTTCACCCTCGACGGAAGCGTAGGACTCACGGCGGCGTCGCCAAAGTGGGCGCTGTCGGTGGGCATCGGCAAAGTGTTTGCTGGGACGTCACCGGTGAGCCTGGCGTCGCCGGCCCGGCGTCTGAAATCGACCTTCGTGGGTGGAGTGAGCCGCGGGAACGGTGGGGGGAAGATCGGGTGCCGCTGAGATAAAGGGCGCCACACTGACCCACGCTTCGCTAACGCCTTCCCCCCCTTGCCCGTATTGTTATGTGCCGCCACACCCCCAACTCGAGAGTTGTCCACCATGTTCGCACGCACGACCGTTCTGCTCGTCGCCCTCGGCACATTTGCCGGTCCGGCCCCGAGACCCGCCCCTGCACCTGTCGCCCCCGGCCTCCTCGCGGGCCTGGTCTGGCGCAACCTCGGCCCGTTTCGCGGCGGGCGCATCTCCGCCGTCTCCGGGGTCATCGGTCAGCCCGGCGTCTTCTACGTCGGGCTCCCTGTGGGCGGCGTCTGGAAAACCACCAGCGCCGGCGAAACGTGGACGCCGATTTTCGACGCCGTCACCGCGGCGTCCTCCGTCGGCGCCCTCGAAGTCGCTCCTTCCGACCCCAACATCATCTACGTCGGCATGGGCGACCTGATCACCGGCGGCGGGATCAACGAGGGCAACGGCGTCTACAAGTCCACCGACGCCGGATCGACGTGGCAGCACCTGGGGCTCGACGACACGCGGCAGATCCCCTCGATCCTCGTCGATCCCAAGGACCCCAACCTCGTGCTGCTCGCGGCCCAGGGCGACGTCCACAAGAAGAGCGAGACTCGCGGCGTGTTCCGCTCGATCGATGGGGGTAAGACGTGGACCAAGACACTCTACGTCGACGACACCACCGGCATGCAGAAGATCGCCTGGGCCCCGGACCACCCTGAGGTGATCCTCGCGACCAGCGTGCGGCACTACGTGGTCCCCGTGACCGGTCCCGCGCGTGTCCCTGCCGCGGGTGGTGGTGGCGGCGGTGGCGGCGGTGGCGGCGGCCCTCAGACGGGACCCACACAAACCAAACTCTTCAAGTCCAGCGACAAAGGGCTCACCTGGCACGAGATCACCGGCGGCGGCTTGCCGCGGCTCGCCGGCCGCACGTCGGTCGCCGTGGCGATGAATACCAACGCCCAACGCCTGTTCCTGATCGGCAACTTCGGCCTGTACCGCTCTGACGACGGCGGCACAACGTGGCGGCAGATGGACGCCGCCGACCGCCGCGTCGCCAACGGCCAGGGCGGCTACAACTGCGGCGTGTACGTCGACCCCAGGAACCCCGATGTCGTCTACACCATCAATACGTCGAGCTACAAGTCCACCGACGGCGGCAACACCTTCACCGGCTTCAAGGGCGCGCCCGGCGGCGACGATCCCCAGCAGCTATGGATCGATCCCACCAACGGCCAGCGCATGTTGATGGGACTGGACCAGGGAGCTGTGGTCACGCTCGACGGCGGCGCCAGCTGGAGCTCGTGGTACAATCAGTCCACCGATCAGATCTATCACATCACGGTCGACAACTCGTATCCCTACTGGGTGTACGGGTCGCAGCAGGACGCCGGCGCGATCCGCACGCGTAGCCGCGGCAACCTCGGCGCCATCACGCCGCTCGACTGGAACCCCGTGTCCGGCTGGGAGTGGGGCACGACGATCGCCGATCCGTTGAACCCCAACGTCATCTATGGCTCGGGCTCCGGGATCCTGAAGATCACCTACCCCAGTGAGCAGTGGATCAACGTCAGTCCCAACCTCGATCCTGGTCTCTTCGGCCGCACCACCATCTCGCAGCCTCTGGCGTTCGCGCCATGGAATCAGCACGAGCTGATCGCGGGCCTCCAGTTTGTCATGGCCACCACGGACGGCGGCATGCATTGGACCAAGCTGTCGCCCGACCTGGGCTATCCCAAGGACGTCACGCCACCGCCCGACAGCATGCGCGGGCGCGGCGCTCCCGGCGCCCCCCTGGGGGGCTCGATCCAGTCGCTGGCGCTGTCCACCGTCAAGCGCGGCGTCATCTGGGCCGGCACCAACAACGGCCTGATCAAGTTGACCACCGATGAGGGCAAGACCTGGAACGACGTGACGATTCCGGGCCTGCCGATCCCCGGGCGAGCCGACATCCTGGCGATCGAGGCGTCGCCCTTCGATGCCGCGACGGCCTACGTGGCAGCGGACCTGCACGGCACGGGCGACTACAAGCCGTACTTCTTCCGTACCCGCGACTACGGCAAGACGTGGACGGCGATCGTGACCGGCCTGCCGACCGACCAGCCGAGTGGCAGCTTCGCCCGCGTGATCCGGGGCGACACCAAGAAGGCAGGACTGGTGTTCGCGGGCACCGAGAGCGGCATGTACGTCTCCTTCGGCGACGGTGACAATTGGCAGTCGTTGCAGCTCAATCTCCCCAGCACGTCGTATCGCGACATCGTGGTGCACGGCAACGACCTGGTGGTCGGGACTTATGGCCGCGGCATCTGGGTGCTGGATGATATTTCTCCACTGCGCCAGATCACGCCGGCCACGGCGAGCGAGCCGGTGCACCTCTTCGCGGCCGGGGACGCCGTGCGCGTGCGCCGCAACGTCGGGGCCGACACGCCGTTCCCTCCCGAGGTGCCGCACGCGCTGAATCCACCCGACGGCGCTCTCATTTACTACTACCTCGCGGCGCAGCCCGCGGGGGAGATCACGGTCGACGTGCTCAATGCGGGCGGCACGGTCGTGCGTCACATGTCGAGCGTGGCCGTCCCGCCGGTCAAGGAAGCGGCGCAGCCGCCCGAGCCCAACTTCTGGATCGCCACGCCGCAGCCGCTGCCCATCGCGGTGGGAACCAACCGCGTGAGCTGGGATCTGCGCATGGACGACCCGCCGGCGTTCACTCGCACGTTCGAGATCAACGCCAATCCGGGGCTCACGCCGCCGTCGCCCGCGGGGCCGCTCGTGCCGCCTGGGGTGTACACCATCAGGTTGACGGTTGCCGGTAAGAGCTATACTCAGCCCGTGACCGTCGTGAACGATCCGCGCTCGCCCGCCACAGTCGCGGACGTGCGCGCGCAGTACGCCTTGCAGACGAGGATCGTCGCGGGCATGCAATCGTCCTGGGACGGCTACCATCAAGTGATGGCGATGCGCGCGTTGGTGGCAGCGGATACTGCCTTACCGGCTGCCAAAGCGTTTGACTCGACGCTCGCCGCGGTGGGCGGCAATCCGGATGCGCGAGGCGGCGGGTTCGGCGGCGGCGGCGGGTTTGGTGGCGGAGCTGCGGCAGCGCCGACCTTCGTGCGGGTGAACGGCAATCTCGGCAGCCAGCTCAACACCCTCGAGAACGGCGACCTGGCGCCCACGGAGGCGATGCAGCGCGCCTACGTGGCGGGGTGTCAGGATCTCCAGCGAGTGGTGACCACCTGGACCGGCATCAACGGCGCACCGCTCGCCGCCTTCAACGCCGTGCTGACGCAAAACAATTTGAAGCCGATCCCCGCGGCCGCCGCGGCGCTCGTCGCGCCGCTGTGTCCACGGTCGTGAACTGAAACGACAGCCTTGCCCCGGAGGCCTCTATGCGTCGAGCGGACCTGGCTTACCTCACCTCGCTGGCAGTTGGCTGCGCCCTTTTCACGGCCTGCGTCGACGGCACCTCTCCCCCCGTGCCGCGCAAAACCATCGCGGCCGATGCGCAGGCGGCAGCCAATGCCACCACCAGCTGGGTCAATAAGGGCGGTTCCAACTGCCTGATGGTAACTTCGCAGGACAGCACGACCTTCCCCCTCGACTTCTCCGGGCAGACCGGTTGGTGGTTCTGTCCCAATCAGTCAACGGGGTTCGTCTCCCCTGACGGGTACGCCAGCCTGTACCTCGCCAAGGACCCGCTCAATCCGGGCTCCTCACTGACGCTCGAGACCATTTCCGTTGTACACGGACCGGACGTGCCGATGTCCTACAATGCCGACGGCAGCGTAGCGACCTTCACGCGCAGCGACTCGCTGACCTGTGATAATGGTGGCACCGTGGCCCCGATCTGGACGGGAACGAGCACGCAGAACTTCGTGCGCAGCACGTACCGCTGCTGCTCGCGCTACTTCTGTCGCACGTGCACCAGGATCACCAATGTGGGGGGCTCGGGAATGCTGGCGGCGAATCAACCCGCGCCGCCGCCGCCTCCGCCGCCTCCTCCACCGGCGCCGGTGGCGTCGGTGGTCGTGAGCCCGGAGTCGGTGAGCGTGATGGAGACGCAGGTGGTGTGGCTCACGGCGACCCCGTTGGATTCCTCCGGGAACCCGACCGACCAGCCGGTGACCTGGGCGACGAGCGACACGGCGGTGGCCACGGTGTCCCAAGAAGGCATGGTGACGGGAGTCAACGTGGGTCAAGTGACGATCACCGCCACGAGCCAGGGCGAGAGCGGCGTGGCGGCGGTCACGGTGACGCCGGAAGCAGAAGGGCCTGCGGACGTCAGGGCCGCAGTCCTGCTACCCCGGCCGAGATTAGAGAGGCCGATTCACTAGCCGGGGTTGTCGCGCCGAGGCCACACCCTCCGCCAGGGCTGCGCTCGACTGCACCCCGCCCTCGGTGGCATCGGAGTTGCGCCCCGCTCGGGCACAACCTATGGGAGGACTTCCGTGAAGCCCTGGCGCCTGTCTACCGTGCTCGGCACGGTCGCGGCTGCATGCATCATCGCCGCCTGCCACTCTGACTCTTCCGGTCCTCGCGCCTCGGTTCCGCCGCCGAGCGCCTTCACGGCGAGCCCGCGCCTCCACCTGATGCTGCCCAAGGGCCAAGTCCGCGGTCCGCAGCCCAGCGTCGCGGCGCCGATGGACAACGGCATCTATTACCACGGCGGGCCGGTGATCCTCGCGCAACAGGTCGCGGCGATCTACTGGTCGAGCCGCACGATCTACCCGGGCGGCCCCGCCCCCGGCACCACCGGCCCCGGTAGCGGCGACGGATCGCTGATCGGCTACTTCCTAAACAACCTCGGCGGCTCGCCCTACTACAACATCAACACCACCTACACCGACGGGGCGGGTGTCCCCATCGAAAACAGCGTGAGCTACACGGAATTTTGGGCGGCGAACGACAACGTGCCGCTGCCCCTCGTCCCGGTCACCGATTTGCAGATGCAAAACCAGATCATCGAGGGGTTCACGACCGGCAAGCTCACCTACGATCCCAACACCCTGTACCTGGTCTTCAGCGACGCCCTGGTGAACCTGGGTGGGGCGTTCGGCATCGTGTACTGCGCCTACCACGGCAACTTCGACTGGAACGGCAATGACGTGAAATACGCCGCCATGCCCCACGACATCGACTTCTTCGATTGCAACGCCCTGAACGGCTCGCCCAACGACGACCCGGCCGCCGACGCGGAGGTCAACACTCTCGCGCACGAGACCGAGGAAACGAATACGGACGAGGACCTGAACGCCTGGTACGACAACGCCGGCAACGAGAACGCCGACAAGTGCGCCTGGAACTTCGGCGCCACCTACACGACCACGAACGGGTCCACGGCGAACATGCAGATCGGTAGCAAGGATTTCCTGGTGCAGCAGAACTGGATCAACGCCAACGGCGGGGGGTGCCGGCTCAGCACGTGAGCGGTCCGCTTCGCTTCCTTGACATGCCGACGCATTTCGTCGTTATTGCCAAGAGCGATGGCGCATAGCATTCGGCAGGTCTGCTTCTGTAGCGGGACCCCGTTCTTGGGGTCCGGACTGGACGTGGGTTTCGTCATAGCGTAAACGGCTTCACGAATCGCGCGACCGGCTGTGGCCCCGGGAAACCGGGCTGTGGCCGGTCGCGTTCTTTTTGCATCCCAGAAGGACAACGTTCGACAGGAGGAAACAATGCCTGCAACTCTTGCACCCGTCGCCGACATCGAGGCGCGGGGGTACGCACACCCCGAGGTCCTGGTCTCGACGCAGTGGGTGGCCGATCACCTCGCCGACCCCAATGTCCGCATCGTCGAGTCAGACGAGGACGTCTTGCTGTACGAAACGGGACACATCCCCGGAGCTGTGAAAATCGACTGGGTCGCCGACCTCAACGACCCCCTGACCCGCGACTACATCGACCGCCCGCGCTTCCAGCGGCTGCTCCGCTCGAAGGGCATCAACGACCGCAAGACCATCGTCTTCTATGGCGATAAGAACAACTGGTGGGCGACATATGCCTTCTGGGTGTTCCGGCTCTTCGGCGTGGAAAACCTACGCCTGATGGACGGCGGCCGGCTGCGCTGGGCCGAAGAGGGCCGCGAGATTGTGACCGCGGTGCCGCGCCACCCCGAGGGAAACATCACCGTCAAGGATCGCGACGACGTGCGCAACCGCGTGTTCCGCGAGCACGTGCTGCAGCATGTCAAAAGCAGCAAGCGGTTGGTGGACGTGCGGAGTCCCGAGGAGTATCGCGGCGAGCGGCTGCACATGCCCGAGTACCCGAATGAGGGCGCGCTCCGCGGCGGCCATATCCCGGGAGCGCGGAGCATCCCATGGGGACGCGCCATCACCCCGGAGACGCACACGTTTCGACCGGCGAGCGAACTGCGGACGATTTATCAGGAGGAGAACGGGCTCAAGCCGAACGAAGACGTGATCGTCTATTGCCGGATCGGCGAGCGCTCGTCGCACACCTGGTTCGCCCTGACGTACCTCCTTGGTTTCAGTACCGTCCGCAACTACGACGGCTCGTGGACCGAGTGGGGCAACCTGGTGAAAGCGCCGGTGGAGAGGCCGTAGTGGACCGCGAGACGCGGATCGCCTGGCTGGTCGATCACGCCCAACGACCGCGCTTCCGGGGAAGCCTCCCGGACGCGGACGCCCGAGTACCGGGCGGTAATCCAGGGTGTGGCGACATCATCACGCTGTACCTCAAGGCGAACGAGGGTGAGGACCGCGTGGCCGCCGTCACCTTCGAAGGGGTCGGCTGCACGCTGAGCCAGGCGGCCGCGTCAATTCTCGCCGAGCGCACCAACCGGTTGACGCCGACGTTCGCGGAGGTCCTCGACTTCTCCTACGAGGAGATGCTGGACCTCCTCGGGCGTGACATCGCATCGTCTCGCCCCCAGTGCGCGACGTTGGCGCTCGGGACTCTCAAGGGCGCAGTCAAAACGGTGGAGATGAACCGGAAGCTGCGGGCGGCCGGCCACACGGATGAGGAGATCGCCGGGCTGCGTCGCGCCATCGCGGTGGAGGGGGAGCGAACGGGGCTCGTGATCGGGGAAGGGGCCGAACACCTCGTTTCACCTTGACACCTTTTGTACCGGGCTCCACGTTGGACCCGTGACTCGTCTTGGTCTTGGGGCCTTCCTCCTCTTGATTGGCGGCGCTCGGGACGCTCGGGCGACGACCTTGGTGCAAGACTGTAGCGGAACGGGCTTCTTTGTGGGGGCGGTCGCAGTGTCGGGGTCCGCTCTCTACGACATAGTGACGGCGCCGGGATCGGCGCGACGCTACAACGAGCGACACGTGACGATCGCGCCGCTCCTGGATCCCCGCCACGGCTCGTACGGCTTGTCGGCCTCATTGTCCTTTGGCCGTTCGTCGAGGGCGCGCGCCGTCGCCGCTCCCGCACGAAAATCTCCCGCAGCGGCCTTCGTTTTGTCGCTTACGTCAACCGCAGGACCGATGCTCGCAGGCGCCGCGATGAG
>WNGJ01021444.1_pt1 | contig 10064 bp, 7 predicted proteins | sample 5400611 | NCBI WGS metagenome assembly WNGJ01 (sample SAMN13153375, study PRJNA577476) | soil metagenome | isolation source: 40 cm soil or saprolite under Garry oak tree replicate 1 | place: USA:California | collected 2016-06-15
GCTGCAATGGCGTAGAACTTTGCGAAGAACCCCACCGTTAGGGGAATCCCGGCGAGTGAGAGAAGCATTACGGTGAAACCACCGGCGAGCCACGGTCGCCTCCAGAATAAACCGCGGTAGTCGTCGAGCGCCTCGAAATCGTTCGCGTCCGATGCCGACAGCACCGTAATGACACCAAAGGCGCCCAAGGTCGTCACGAAATATGCAACGAGATAATAGCCGACCGCCTCGACCGCCAAGGTACCGCCGGCGAGGAAGGCAACCAGCAGGTAGCCGAGATGCGCGATCGAGGAGTAAGCAAGGATCCGCTTGACGTTGTTCTGCAGCAGCGCGAGCAGGTTGCCGACGATCATCGATGCGATGGCGAGGACTTCGATCATTGTCAGCACCGAGCCGAAACCATAGGCATTTGTAGTCAAGAAATAGCGCAGCAACAACGCGAACATCGCGCCTTTGGAAACGACGGCCACGAAGGCGGTCACGGGCGCTGGCGCCCCCTCATATACATCCGGCGCCCACATGTGGAACGGAACGACGGAAAGCTTGAAACCGATTCCGGTGATGATGAAAGCGAGCCCGCTGAGCCAATAGATGTCGGGCGGCATCTCGTTGATTGTGCTTAATTGGGCGGCAATTCGTGCGAACTCCAGAGTGCCGAGTCGGGCGTAGATGAGAGCCATGCCGAAGAGCAGGAATGCCGAGGAAGCGCCGGCGAGGATCAGGTACTTGATGCCGGCTTCAACGGGCCTCTCCCGATCGCGCGGATAGGCGATGAGGCCGAGCAGCGAGATGCTCAGCGTCTCGAGGCCTAGGAAGAACGAGGCGAAGTGATTACTCGCCACCAAGGCGATTGCGCCGAGCGTCGCCAGCAGCATGAGCAGGTAATATTCCTCCGGCGGCTCGGCGCGCTCGGAAAGATAGCCGTAGGACAGCAACAGGACCGCGATGCTGGCCGCGAAGATGAGACCCATGTAGAAAAGTGCGTAACCGTCGATAACGAAGAGCGGTGTGACCTGGCGCGGCGTCACCGAAGCGGCGGGCCCGAGCGCGGCGAATGAGAGGGCTACGCCCAGCACAGACAGGATCGCGATCAGCGAGTGGTTTCGGTGAAAAGCGATCACCAGCATGGCTACCACCACGGTGCAAGCCATGACGGAAAACGGGAGAATGGCGATGAGGTCGATGCCATCCATGGCTCACCTCGCCACCAGCGAGCGCTCGGCCCGGATGTGCTCCAGGTTGTCGAGGCCGGGTCCGGCCGTATCAAATACCGGCTGCGGATAGAACCCAAGCCAGACAAGGCTCGCGATCATCGCTGACATGACGATCATATGGCGCGCCGAGAAATCGAACAGGGTCGTGGTCCCTCGGTTCTCACCGTGAAAGACGCGCTGAACGAAGATGAGGGCGTAGACGGCGGCTGCGACGAGGCCTAACGTCCCGGCGATCGCGAACCCGCTGGCGACGCGGTAGGTACCGAAAAGGATCAGGAACTCGCCGACGAAATTGCCGAGGCCGGGCAGGCCGAGCGAGGCGATGGCGAAGAACATGCCGATCGCGGCAAGGCGCGGGACGCTCGACCACAACCCGCCCAACTGCCGCATGTCGCGGGTGTGAAGCCGCTCCTGGAGCGCGCCGACGAGGATGAAGAGGGCACCGGTGCTAAGGCCGTGCGCCAGCATTTGCATGATTACGCCCTGTAGCGCCAGCATATTCCAAGCATAGATGCCAAGGAGGACAAAACCCAGATGGCTGACGCTGGTGTAGGCGACGAGGCGTTTCATGTCGTCCTGGGCGAAGGCCAGCATCGCGCCGTAGAGGATGCCGACGACGCCGAGCGTCATAGCGACCGGCGCGAAGGCCGCGGCTGACTCGGGGAAGAGTGGGACGGCGAAACGCAGCAAACCATAGGCGCCCGTCTTCAAAAGCAGACCGGCGAGGACGACGCTGCCGGCGGTTGGCGCCTCGGTATGAGCATCGGGGAGCCAAGTGTGGAATGGCACGGCCGGGAGCTTGACGGCGAAGGCGACGAAAAATCCCAGCATCAGCCACATCTGCGTCACCGGGTCGAGTCGCGCTTGCGCCAGCGCGAAATAATCAAACGTTGGGGTTCCGGTTTGCCGATAGTAGATGAAGGACAGCGCCACGATGGCGACGAACATCAGCAACCCACTGCCCTGGGTGAACAGGAAAAACTTTATCGACGCATAGACCCGCCGCTCATGGCCCCAAATGGCAATGAGGAAGTACGTCGGGACCAGCATCAATTCCCAGAACAGGAAAAAGAGGAACAGGTCGAGGGCCAGGAACACACCGACGACGCCCGCCAATATCCACAAGAGATTGAAATGGAAGAATCCCACGCGTTCGGTGATCTCGGTCCATGAGGCGGCCACCGAGACGATGCCGAGTCCGATGGTGAGGAGAATCAACACCAGGCTAATGCCGTCCATGCCGAGATGAAAAGTGATACCAAGCGGCGGGATCCAAGGCCAACTTATATCGGTGAACCACGAGCCTCTGGCGGTGATGGTGACGGCGCCGTAGTGTTGCGCCCACAGCGCCAGTCCCAACGCGAGATCGCACGCCAGGACAATGAGCGAGATCCAGCGGGGCCATGTGTCATTCCGGCGCTCGGCAAACCAGGCCACCACGCCGCCGACAAGAAGAATGAGAATGAGCCACGGCAGAATCATGCGAGCACCGCAATGATGAGGATGATCGCCGAACCTGCGGCGATGCCCGCCGCATACCAGCGCACTTGCCCCGTCTGCGAGCTGCTGAGCAGCCCATAGGCGGTTTCGGCCAGCCGTGCGAGGCCGCCGTAAAACGCGTCGATCACGTCGGTCCGATTGATCTGCGCCAACCACACGAACGGCCGCACCACGGTCCGATCATACAGCCAGTCCATGCCCCAGTCGGTCTCCCAGAAGTGCTGCAGCGCTACGCCTGAATGCGACTGGATCAGAGCCTGGACGAAAGCGGGCCGGCGGCGGAACGCCACATAGGCGACACCGAGGCCTAACAGGACGGTGACGCTGGTAATCGCCGATAGGGCTGGTTCCAGGCTCGATCGTGCGGATACGGCGGTAGGCGATGCCGGCAGCGCCGTGTGCATCAGGTTTGTGAAGCTTGGCACGTTGCCCATGTAAGGCGGGAGCTCGACGAAGCCGGCGGTCAGAGCGAGTACGGATAGCATGACCAAGGGAATGGCGATGCGATAGCCCGTCTGGCCTGCGGGCTCGATCTGAACGTCGCCAAAGAACGCGACAAAGACCGGGCGGAAGGTGTAGATCGCGGTGAGGAGCTGCACGACGACACCGGCCGCGAGGAACAGCAGCGACTTGAAAAAGGCATGCGTCATGAAATGAAAGATGGCGGCCGACCAGGCGCCAACTCCGAGCGCCAGGAACATGTAGCCTATCTGACTGATCGTCGAGTAAGCGAGAATCCGCTTGATATCTTTCTGGTTGAGCGCGCTGAAGCCGGCAAGGAGTAAGGTGAGCGCGCCGATGACTGCAACAGCAGTTCGGACCGGCGGCGCGAGATCGTACAGGACGTGTGTACGGGCGATGAGATAGACGCCCGCGGTTACCATCGTCGCGGCATGGATCAAGGCGCTGACGGGCGTCGGACCGGCCATGGCGTCGGGCAACCAGGTCTGCAATGGCAGCTGCGCCGATTTGCCGAGCGCACCGCCGAGCAGCAGCCCGGCTGCAGCGATCGCTGGTCCTGCCCCCGCCGGCCAAACCTGCGCCGCACGCTGCATCAACGGCTGGATTTCGAGCGTCCCCAGATCGGTAAAGAGGAGAAAGAGTCCGATCGCCATCGCCGTGTCGCCGACCCGGGTAATGACAAAGGCCTTGCGCGCGGCGAGACCATTGGCCGGATCGCGGTACCAAAAGCCGATCAGGAGATAGCTGCACAGGCCAACGCCTTCCCAGCCCAGATAGAGCAGCAGAAGATTGTCCGCCAGGATCAGCACCAGCATCGAGGCGACGAACAGGTTCATGTACGCGAAATAGCGGCTATATCCCTCCTCCTGACTCATGAACTCGGCTGAGTAGAGGTGGATGAGGAAGCCGACGAATGTGACAACCACCATCATGATCAGGGACAGCGCATCGAGATAGAAGCCGACCTGCGGCGTGAGGCCGTCGACGGCGATCCAGGTCCAGACGATTTCCGTGAAGGGCCGCGGCTCCGGTTCGCTCAGGAATGCAACCATGATGATCAGCGCCAGCATCATCGCGATGCCGACCGAGCCGACACCAATGACGGCGATCCAGCGCTTCGGCAGCAACCCCGCGGTCACAAACAGGATTGAGAAGCCAACGAGCGGCAGAGCAGGAACGAGCGCAAGGAGCACGAGCATGTCAACCCCGCATCTTGCTGGCCGAATCGGCGTCGAGCGTCGCGAAGCTACGGTAGAATTGCAGGATGAGCGCCAGGCCGACTGAGACTTCCGTTGCCGCCAGGGTCAAGATGAGAATGAAGAAGATCTGGCCGTCGCCCTGACTCCAGCGCGCGCCCGCGACGATGAAGGCTAGCCCCGCCGCATTCAGCATGATCTCAACCGACATCAGCATGAAGATGAGATTACGGCGCGTCAGGAGGCCGATCACCCCAAGCGCGAAGAGGACCATCGCCAGCAACAACCCGTGTTGCAAAGGAACGGCGCTCATGTGCTCATTCCTTCTTTCCTTCCGGTGAGCGTGTTTCCTGCCGCCCGAGGTGATAGGCTCCGACCAGGCCCGCAAGCAGCAACATGGAAGCGAGCTCAACCGCGAGGAGATACGGGCCGAAGAATAGAGCGCCCACCTGGCGAGGACTGACGACGGTGCTGCTCTCTGCTAGAGCGATGCCCTGCCACAGCGTATAGACGAGCTCGCCCAGAAGAATGGCCGACAGCAAGGCCGGCCCAACCCACATTCCCGCGCTCAGCCATTGCCGCTCCTGCGCGACCGCGGCCTCGCCCAGGTTGAGCATCATCACCACGAAGACGAACAGGACCACGATGGCGCCGGCATAGATGATGACCTCGAGCGCAGCCACGAACGGGGCGCCGAGGATATAGAAGATGATCGCCACCGCGAGCAGCGATACGACGAGGTAGAGCAGCGCGTGAACGGCGTTCGCGTTCGTGATCACCATGAGGGTAGCGATCACGGCGACGATCGCCACTAAGTAGAAGGCAGCCGCCATAGGTTCCTCGCCGCAGTGCTCGTCGAATCTGTCGGTGGTGGTCTGGTGTGATTTGTCACGGCATCAGGCTCCGCACATCGGCCGGGGGTTCCTCGCGATCGGCCTCGCCCTGATCTTTGCCGCCGATTGCCAAGCCTGCGATTCGGTAGAAGCTGTAGCCGGGATATTTGCCGGTGCCGCTGATCAACAGATCCTCCTTCTCGTAGACGAGGTTGGGCCGCTCGTATTCGCTCATCTCGAAATCCGGGGTGAGCTGGATCGCGTAGGTCGGACACGCCTCTTCGCAAAAGCCACAGAAGATGCAGCGTGAGAAATTGATGCGGAAGAACTCGGGATACCAACGGCCGGTCGCGTCTTCCGTCTTCTGCAGGGCAATGCAATCGACGGGACAGGCGACGGCGCAGAGATAGCAGGCGACGCAGCGCTCCTCGCCGTCAGGATCGCGCGAGAGGATGATGCGGCCGCGAAAGCGCGGCGGCAGATAAGGTTTCTGCTCGGGATACTGCACAGTCACCCGCCGATGAAAGAGATGGAGAAAGATGGTCCAAAGCGTTCGCAACGAGCTGAGCATCGGTCCTCCCTTCTCTCTCTAGTAGGTTGCGAGCATGACCGCGCCGGTGACGACGATGTTCAGCAGCGAGAGCGGCAGCATCACCTTCCAGCCGTAGGCCATGAGCTGGTCGTAGCGCGGCCGCGGCAGCGACGCGCGCAACAGGATGAAAAAGCCGACAAAGAATCCCAGCTTCAACAAGAACCACACGACCGGCGGCAGCATCGGGCCGAGCCAGCCGCCGAGAAACAGCGTTACGATCATCGCGGAAATCAAGAGAATGCCGATATATTCCCCGATGAAGAAGATGCCGAACTTCATGCCTGAATATTCGGTATGGAAGCCGGCGACCAACTCGCTTTCCGCCTCGGGCAGATCGAACGGCAGTCGGTGAGTCTCGGCGATACCGGCGATCAGAAAGATGACGAAGCCGAGGAATTGAGGGCCGATGTACCACAAGCCGCGCTGTGCTTGGACTATGTCGCGAAGATTGAACGAGCCTGCCAGCAAGACGATGCCGAGCAGCGAGAGGCCCATGAACACCTCGTAGCTTAACATCTGGGCCGCGCTGCGGAGGCCGCCGAGCAGGGAATATTTGTTGTTCGATGCCCAGCCAGCGAGCACAATGCCGTAGACCGCAAGCGATGTGAATGCCAGGAAGAACAGGAGACCGATATTGAGATCCACGACGCCGATGCCAGGGGCAATCGGGATGACGGCGAAGGCCATCGCGAGTGCGGCCATGACAATCGCCGGCGCCAGCACGAATACCGCGCGGTCGGCGAAGGGTGGCACCCAATCCTGCTTGAAGAGAATCTTGATCATGTCGGCGACGACCTGAAGAGTGCCGAAGGCACCGACCCGGTTCGGTCCGTAGCGATCCTGCCAGAAGGCGAGCAGACGTCGCTCGATCCAGGTCAGGGCTGCGGCACATACGACCAACACGATCAGGATGCCAAAAACATTCGCGATGCCGTGGGCAAGCTCACTCATGGCTTGGGACCTTCAACGTTTGCTCCATTCACCGCCGTCACCGTACCCCAGGCAGGCAAGTCGGCGCCGATTGATCCCGAAAGCCCGACGACCATCGCGGCGACACCGGACGGCAGGGCAGTTCGCATTCTGACCGGCAATCGGCAAGTCGTTGCACCGAGATTCACGCTGACGATGGCGTCATCCGTAACCCGCAGGCTCGCGGCGTCCTCCGGGTTGAGCGCGACATAGGGTGCGGGGACACGCTCGGCCACCGCCGGCGCCAAGCGGCTCAGCTCCTCGCTGCCGAAAATCTCGTGCAAGGGCAGGATCAGCCATTCGCCGCGCCGCGGCACAAAGGCATTGGGCACATCTTGGAAATACCGCGGCGCCGCGTCCGGAGGCGGCTCAATGAGACGGATGCCGGGGTCGCCGCCGCGCAAAGGCCCGCCCACATCGTCCTGAAATTTGTTGAGTGCGTGCACGGAATTCCAGGACGGTGCCCAGAAATAGGGAATGAGCGAGGCTGGCAACGGCCCGTAATAGCCTTCCATTGAGAACGCGAATGGCGTGTCAGGGTCATCAGGCGGCTTGGGCTCATGTACTGTTACCGCCGCATCCACCGCAGTGCGCCCGCTGTAGCGATGGGGCTCCCGAGGGATCTTGCTACCATTGACACGAAAATGCGCGGTGGGAGCGGCCCGCGATATCGCGGCCACCGTCGGCACGGCTTCGGCGCAAGCTGCGGTTACGTCGTCCATTCGCGACCAATTCACCTCGGGCGAGTGCCCTGCCGCATGATGCAAAGCGTCGCGCAGCCAGCGCCAGCTCTCTTGGATGTCGCCCTCCGGAATGAGGATCTGGAAAAAGCGCTGCGCTCGGCCCTCGCTGCTGACCAGCGTGCCATCGGCTTCGGCGAACGTACCGGCGGGAAGCAGGAGGTCCGCCCGGCGTCCGGTGTCGGTCATGACATGGTCGAGCACGACGACATGGCGCGCGGCATTGAGGCAGCGATCGACCCTCGCCCGGTCGGCGCGCCGGTAGAGGTCGTTCTCCAGCACGATGAGCGTGTCCGCACTGCCGTCCTCGACGGCCTTGAAGGCGTCGGCCAGGGCGCCGCCGCCCATAATGCCAAGCCCCAGGCTGTTGCACTCCGGCGTCGTCAAACAAAGGCCGGCGGCGCGCCCGCTGCGGCACAGCGCCCAGGCCACATTGGCGGCCGATTGAATCACGGCTGCGCTGGCGCAGCCGAAACCCGCGACCACAAGGGGCCGCTTTGCATTCTTGAGCGCCTGGGCGATTTCGCTTGCCGGTTCGCGGACGTCCTCCGGCAGATCCCGAACCGCGGGCGCTGTCGGGTCAATTTCATGCGCCACGGCAATGCCGAGCCGGGCGATGTCGCCGGGGGTGGCGCGGACAGCACGCGTCGCCACATCATCGAGCCGGGTCACGTCGGGGGTAGCGACGAAGAGCGGACTTCTCCCTTCCCGCTGTTGCCGCGCCGCTTCGCGTACGCCAGCGTCCTGCCAGCGCGGAATCTTGAGCTTGTCCGCGATCTCGAACGATTTCTGGCGAACGGCTTGGCGGAGGCTCAGGGCAAGGCGGGGCGCGGTATCAGGAACGTCCTCGCCGAGAATCAGAACTGCATCGGCCGCTTCGGCGTCTTTGAGCGAAGCGGCACGCGCCGGTCCATTGCGCATGATATCGAGCATCAAAGCCAACAGCTGTTGCTCGGTTTCCGACACACCGAGATAAAAACGCTCAGCGCCGACCAGCGTGCGCAAGGCGAAATTGGCTTCGAGCGAGGCGCGCGGCGAGCCGATGCCGATCGCTGTGCGGCGCGACAAGCGCCAAGCCAGCCAGCGCAGCGCTTCCTCTTTCGTCGCCGGCTCCGCCGCCTCGCCGCGGCGGCGCCGCAGCCGAGGCTGGCGCTCGCGCGTACTGTCGTTGACAAAGCCGTAGCCGAACCGACCGCGATCGCACAGGAAATAGCCGTTGACCTCACCGTTATAGCGGTTGAGGATTCGCCGCACCTTGCCAAAGCGTTCGTTAGGCATCGTGTTGCAGCCGAGGCCGCAATGGATGCAGACCGAGGGTACCGAACGCAGGTCCCATTTGCGGCTAAAAAATTCACTGAACGGCTTGTCGTCAAAGACACCGGTCGGGCAGACCTCGGCCAGGTTGCCGCTGAATTCGTTTTCGAGGACGCCGTCTTCGTGCCGGCCGAAATAGACATTGCGATGTGCCGCGAAGACATCGAAATCGCGTCCTCCGGCATAGTCCCGGTAGAAGCGAACGCACCGATAGCAAGCGATGCATCGGTTCATTTCATGCGTGAGGAACGGCCCCAAATACTGGTTTCGGAAGGTGCGTTTGGTGAACCGGTAGCGGCGGTAGATGTGCCCGGTCATCAGCGTCATATCCTGCAGATGACACTCGCCGCCCTCTTCGCACACCGGGCAGTCATGAGGGTGGTTGGTCATCAGCCATTCGATGACGCTGGCGCGGAAGGCAGCCACCTCCGAATCCTTGATCGAGATGCGCGCGCCGTCATTGACCGGGGTCATGCACGCCATGACAAGGCGGCCGCGCGTATCGCTCTCGCCATGAAGCTCTTTCACTGCGCACTGTCGGCAGGCGCCGACCGAGCCCATCGCCGGGTGCCAGCAGAAATAAGGGATATCGAGGCCCAGCGAGAGACAGGCGTGCAGGAGATTGTCGCCAGCCGCCGCCTGGTAAGCTTTGTCGTCGATGTGGAGCGTCGCCATCCGCTACCTCCAGGGACAGCGCTTGTCGCGGATGTGACGCTCGAAATCATCGCGAAAATATTTGAGCCCGCTCTCGAGCGGCTCCATGGCGCCCGGCGCATGGGCGCAGAACGTTTTACCGGGACCGAGAAAGTTGACGTGCATCGCCAGGACATCGAGATCGCGCGGCTCGCCCTTGCCTGCCTCGATCGACGCGAGCGTCCGTTCCGTCCATGGCAAGCCGTCACGGCACGGTGTGCACCAGCCGCAGGATTCTTGCGCGAAGAAGTGCTCAAGATTGCGTAGCATCCCGATTGGACAGGTGCGATCGTCGAGAATGATCATCGTGCCGGTGCCGAGGCGGCTGCCAGCCTTCTCCATAGATGCGAAGTCCATGGCTACGTCGAGGTCCTGCTCGAGCAGGAATCCGGTCGAGGCACCGCCGGGTAGGAGCGCGCGGAATCGGTAGCCCTCCAGCATGCCGTCGGCGTGCTCCTCGAGAATTTCCCGGATCGTCGTTCCCATTGGCAGCTCCCATGCCCCCGGGCGTTTCACATGGCCGCTGGCGCCATAAATCTTGGTGCCGCCGT
>WNGJ01010100.1_pt1 | contig 10063 bp, 7 predicted proteins | sample 5400611 | NCBI WGS metagenome assembly WNGJ01 (sample SAMN13153375, study PRJNA577476) | soil metagenome | isolation source: 40 cm soil or saprolite under Garry oak tree replicate 1 | place: USA:California | collected 2016-06-15
GCTTTGCCGTCTTGCACGCGATCACGCGTGGTAGGAGCAGTCGCGCGGTTGTGCTGGGGGCCGTGTACGCCGCCGCCGGTATCCTGGGCTGGCCGGTGTTGGCCATTTCCATTCTCGGGCTCGCGGAGGCCGCGTTCAATATTCGCAGTCGCTTTGCGCGCAAGCGCGGCCCCCCTGGTTTGCGGACCTGATCAAATGCTCGACAGACGGAGGTATAGTCCATGGAAGTGATCCTACTTGAGCGTGTCGCCAAACTTGGTCAAATCGGCGATGTCGTGCGTGTCAAGGACGGCTTTGCCCGCAACTATCTCTTGCGCAAAGGCAAAGCGCTGCGCGCCACAAAAGAGAACCGCTCCCGGTTCGAGAACATGAGAGTCGAGCTCGAAGCGCGCAACCTTGAGCAAAAGAAGGACGCGGAAAAGATCGCTCGGAAGCTCGACGGCCAAAGCTTCACGGTGCTGCGTCAAGCGGCTGAAGGCGGGCAGCTTTACGGTTCAGTGTCGCCCCGCGACATCGCCGTGTTGGTCACCGAGTCCGGTTTTGTGGTCAGCCGGGCTCAGGTCGCGCTCCAGGCCCCGATCAAGGCGATCGGGTTGCATCGGGTGCCGATCTCGCTACATCCCGAAGTGGAGGCGACGATCAGCGTCACTGTCGCGCGCAATGCCGACGAGGCGCAACGGCTTGCTCGCGGCGAGGACATCACCGTCGCGCGCGAGGAGGAGGAGGAGCAAGCGGCCGCAGCGGCGGCGGCGGAGGCCTTTTTTGAGCCTGAGGCGATCGCGGCACGCACCCGCGAGTCCACTGTCGACGTGTCGGACGCAGAAACTCAAGAGAAGACAAAATAGAGTCGAATGCGTAGCTGAGGGCACTGGCGGCTCGGCACTATTCCTCAAAGTCGTCAACAGCGGGGTGCCGGGCCGACGTCCCTGCTGCAGCTTCCGGCGGGCCGGCCACCGCGCCGCCTCCCTGCGCAGGAGCGACTGGGAGATTACCCAGTTCCACGCTCTCAGACGGTCGCCGAGGGCTGGCCGCGCCCGCCGTGGGGCCGCTCCCTGGAAGGGCGGCCTGATTGTCTCCACCCTTCGATTCATCGACCGCTGGCGAGGGGGCTTGGCCCGCGCCCAAAGTTGGCGGGCGTCGCTGCTGAACTGCCCGCGGATCGCTGCCTATCGAGGCAAGATATGCAGCCATGGTCGCCGCTTGCTGCGGCCCAGTGGTATAATGCTCCCGCAAAAATGCCGCGCTGCTAGGCCTGATTTCCCGCGGACTGCGATGGCATGCATTGCAGGTGTCCGCGAAGATTTGTGCGGCCGACTTTCCGCGGTCGAGGTTCGCTTGGGCTCGCGCCGACGAAACCGTCGCGCCGACGGCGGCTGCCACGATAACGCATGACATCAATCGAGGAATCCGCGACACGAGGAATCTCCGCTAAAGCCGATCTTACCCGATCCCTTGCCTGCCATTTTTGGCCAAAAGAGGGATGCCGCCCGGCTGGGGGGCAGCCCTTCCTGGCGTGCCTGCGACGGTGCAAGCGCGTTGCGGCATTCGGCAGAGTTTGTTCTAATTCTCCCATCGGGAGAACGAGCGAGCGGCAAGCCCACGATTCGCAGCGGCGCCGCCAAGTGCCAAGTGCGTCGCGGGCGCGGCTAACGATGTTGAGGGGATGGAGCAGGCCGATGGATCGGTTGCTTCGGGCGGTATGCCATAGGCTGATCCGCACAGGCACTCTCCAGGTCACAACCGCGACAGGATCGACCTTCAGCTGCGGGGACGGCACAGGCACGCCCGTTGCCATTCGGTTCGCGAGCCGAGCAGCCGAGTGGCGCATCCTCTTGGACCCCGAGCTCCGGTTGGGTGAAGCTTATATGGATGGCGGCATCGTCGTCGACCAAGGCTCTATCGCTGAATTTCTGGACCTTGCGATCAAAAATCTCAGCCGAACCGGTGCTCGCGTGGCGAGGGGGATACTGCGGACATTGCGGTCTTTCGCTCGCCGGCTCGTTGAGAGCAATACCATCCGCAGGGCACGGCGCAACGCGACCCATCACTACAACATCGACGATCGGATCTATCGCCTATTTCTCGACTCGGACTTGCAATATTCGTGTGCCTATTTCGAAAGTAGCGGCGTTTCCCTCGATCAAGCGCAAGTCGCGAAGAAAACCCACATTGCCGCCAAGCTCCTACTCAAACCGGGGCTGAAAGTTCTCGACATCGGCAGCGGCTGGGGAGGACTCGGTCTCGATCTCGCGCGCAAGTTCAAGGTTTCCGTCGTCGGCATCAATCTGTCGGACGAGCAGGTACATACCGCGCGCCAACGGGCGGCTGCCGAAGCGCTGCCGTGCGAGTTTCGTATTGCTGATTATCGTACCATCTCCGACAAATTCGATCGCATCGTGTCAGTCGGAATGTTCGAACACGTTGGCAAGCAGCATTACCACACGTTCTTTGACAAGTGCCGCGAAGTGCTCACGGATGACGGCGTCATGTTGTTACACACCATCGGACGCTGGCATGGGCCGTGGGATACGAACGCCTGGGTACGGCGTTATATCTTTCCGGGCGGTTACACGCCCGCATTGTCCGAGCTTGCCCCTGCGATCGAGCGCTCGGGTCTGATTATCAGCGATGTCGAGGTGCTGCGCCTCCACTACGCAGAAACATTGCGCGCCTGGCGGACCAATTTCCTTGCCAATCGCGATAAGGTCATCGCGCTATTCGAAGCAGCTCCGCATTTGAAAGAGCGGTTCGGGACCGCCGAGCGCTTCATTCGGATGTGGGAATTCTACCTTGCCGGATTCGAGGCCTCGTTCAGGTACTATGGACTCGTGGTTTTTCAAATTCAGCTTCTCAAAAGCGTTGAAGCTGCCCCGCTCACGCGAGATTACATTTATCGCACAAAGACCAATCTCGGCTCGGGCGCCGGCCTCGCCGAAGCAGCCGAATAAAACTACAGCTTGTGTATCGCTGTTGTTATTGAAGGGTGTGACTGTGTAAGCGGCGACCCATGGGTTGGTGACGAGCGTCTCAAGTTCCCATTTTGCTGGCTATTCATTGAGGACTTACGGAATCGCAACGTCGTAGGCCGATGGTCAAGCGTTTCTTGTGCGAGTTTCGACAGTTATTTCTCCGCGGTGGGTACTGGGGAAACTTCTGAGCGGGCGTCGCCTCGAGTCGAGCGCGGGTGTAATGCGCTACTCTTTCGATTCGCAGGCGATTCGCTAGCAAACCATGGCTTCACTTGATTCAGCCCTACGCAAACCACCGGCGGAGACCGCACCGCCATATCGCGCCGCGCCGCACAATATCGAGGCAGAGCAGGCCCTCCTGGGCGCGATCTTAGTCAATAACGAGGCGCTCTATCGCGTCAGCGACTTCCTCGAACCGCAGCATTTCTTCGAGCCGATTCATCGGCAGATCTACGATATCTCGCGCAGTCTCATTCGCACCGGGAAACTGGCGTCTCCGGTAACACTGAAGACCTTTCTCCCCGCCGAAATCGACATCGCCGGATTGACGTTGACGCAGTATCTCGCCCGCCTCGCCGCGGAAGCGACAACCATCATCAACGCCGTGGATTACGGGCGTACGATTTACGATCTCGCAATCCGTCGCGAACTCATCAACATCGGCGAGGACATGGTCAACGTTGCCTTCGACGCGCCCGTCGACTTTGCACCGGGCGATCAGATCGAAGATGCCGAGCGTCGGCTGTACGAGCTCGCGGAGATTGGGCGTTACGGCGGCGGCTTTCAGAAATTTGAGACTGCCCTGACCACCGCAGTCGACATGGCGGCGCGCGCGTATCAACGCGAGGGAAAGCTCTCCGGCCTGGCAACCGGCCTCAGAGACCTCGATACCAAGATGGGTGGCCTCCAGCCATCCGATCTGATCATCGTGGCTGGCCGCCCCGGCATGGGCAAAACGGCGCTGGCCACGAATATCGCTTACAACGTCGCACGTACTTGGCGCGGCGAGGTGCGCGCGGACGGACATATCGACACCGTGAATGGCGGCATCGTCGGCTTTTTCTCTCTCGAAATGTCCGCCGAGCAGCTGGCCACACGTATCATTGCAGAACAGAGCGGCATTCCCTCCAGCACGATCCGGCGGGGCGGCATCAACGAACGTGATTTCGAGAAGATCAAGGATGTGGCGATTGAGCTGCAACACCTGCCTTTCTTCATCGACGAGACCGGCGGGTTGACGGTCGCGCAACTCGCCGCCCGGGCGCGGCGTCTCAAGCGGCAAAAGGGCCTGGATCTCCTCGTGATCGATTACATCCAACTGCTCCAGGGCTCGACTCGGCGAGCAATGGAAGGGCGCGTACAGGAGGTGACCGAGATCACGACCAGCCTCAAAGCGCTCGCTAAGGAACTCAACGTGCCGGTTGTGGCGCTTTCGCAATTGTCGCGACAGGTCGAGAACCGCGACGACAAGCGCCCGCAACTCTCGGATCTACGCGAGTCCGGCTCAATCGAACAGGACGCCGACGTTGTGCTGTTTGTTTTCCGCGAGGAATACTATCTGAGCAACAAGGAACCGCGGCCCGGTACCGACGACCATACCCGATGGCAGGTGGAGATGGCGGACGTGCACGGCAAGGCAGAGATCATCATCGGCAAGCAGCGCCATGGCCCGACCGGCACCGTCAATGTCCAATTCGACGCGGCGGTTACTCGCTTCGACAACCTGGCACAAGACGATCGGATGCCTGAGAGGGTGTAATCGGACGCCGGCGCATGTGAAAGGGGCGCTGCAAGCTGTCGGTCGACGCCGAGTCAGACCGCGAGCTAGAGCGCTCCTGGTCTTCGCCCGCTAGACGGCGGCGTTCCGGCTAGCCATAAATTTTGCCCATGACGGTGCACGAACCCGAGTTGCGGCCAGCCGAAATACCGAGCGCCGCTGCCGATCCGACAGAGGCCAGTGGCATCCTCACGATTGATCTCGGTGCCGTCGCGGCCAATTGGAAGACACTCGCGAGCATGACCGTGCCCGTCGAGTGCGCTGCGGTGGTCAAAGGCGATGGCTATGGCTGTGGCCTCGAGCCGGTCACGCGCACGTTGGCCCGCGCGGGCTGTAGCACCTTCTTCGTTGCCGATGTCGCTGAAGGCCGGCGCGTGCGCGCGATTGCCCCCGATGCCGTCATCTATGTTCTCAATGGAGTGATGCCGGGCTCGGCGCAGGCATTCGCAGCCGATTATTTACGACCGGTCATCAACAGCACCACCGAACTTGCGGAATGGGATGCGTTCGTCGCCACCCGAAACTGGCGTGGCGGCGCGGCCCTCCACGTCGATACCGGCATGAACCGGCTCGGCATCACGCTCGAAGAGGCGGTCGCCATCGCTCCGCGCCTGCAATCGGAAAATCATGGGTTTACGCTGGTGATGAGCCACCTCGCCTGCGCTGAGATTTCCGACCACCCGATGAATGACCGGCAGGTTCGGCTGTTTCGCGAAATTCGCATCCTCTATCGTGGCGTCCCGTCCTCGCTTGCAAATTCTTCCGGCATATTCCTGGGTGGTGGCGCCCATTGCGACTTGGTTCGGCCCGGCGTCGCGCTCTACGGCGTCAATCCGACGCCGGGCAAGAGGAATCCCATGCGTCCGGTGGTGGAACTTAAAGGGCGCATCATCCAGGTGCGTGCCGTCGATAAGGGCGACAGCGTCGGCTATGGCGCAGCTTTCACGGCCGCGCGCCCAAGCCGCGTCGCAATCATTGCTGTCGGCTATGCGGATGGCTTTCTGCGTTCGGCCAGCGCCGCCAAAGGCAAGCCGGCCGCACAGGTGATCATCGCCGGCAAGCGGTGTGCGATCGCCGGCCGTGTCTCCATGGATCTGATGGCAGTGGACGTGACCGATCTTCCAGACGGCACGGTGCGCCGCGGCGATTTTGCCATCCTGATCGGCGACGGGATGAGCGTCGACGATGTTGCCGTGGCAATGGGCACCATCGGCTACGAGGTCCTCACTCACCTCGGATGGCGCTACCATCGCGCTTACAAGGGGGCGTGAGCCTCGGCACATTTGCCGGACTGGGCAAAGCGTCATAAGGACAGGTGTTCAACCACGCGCAAGCCGTGGAAACAGTGGTAGCGCAATCATGGCCCGTCGCGAGACGAGCTTCGTCTGCCAGAACTGTGGTGCCGCCTACAGCCGGTGGCAGGGCAAGTGCGACGCCTGCGGCGAGTGGAATACGATCGCCGAGGAGAGTTCCGCTTCTCCACAGCGCCGTATGCCGCGCAAGGGGCGGCTCTTTGCGCTTGAGCCGCTGGCCGGGACCGACCACGAGGCGCCACGGCTCGCCTCGGGATTGGCAGAATTCGATCGTGTCACCGGCGGCGGATTCGTGCGCGGCTCCGTGCTCCTCCTCGGCGGTGATCCCGGCATCGGCAAGTCGACGCTGCTGATCCAGGTTGCGGCCGCGCTCGCCCGCAGGGGCCACCGCGCAGTTTACATTTCCGGCGAGGAGGCGGTGGCGCAGGTGAGGCTGCGCGCCGAACGGCTCGGCCTCACGGCCGCCAAGGTCGAATTGGCGGCCGAGACCTCGGTCGAGGATATCGTGGCGACGCTTGGCGAGCGCGCGACCCCGCATCTGGTTATCGCCGATTCGATCCAGACAATGTGGACCGATTTGGTCGAGGCGGCTCCCGGTACGGTTACTCAGGTGCGCGCGAGCGCGCAGGCGCTGATCCGGTTCGCGAAGCGATCGGGCACGGCCGTGATCCTGGTCGGCCACGTCACCAAGGACGGCCAGATCGCCGGACCGCGCGTGGTCGAGCACATGGTCGATGCCGTACTGTCATTTGAAGGTGAAGGCTCGCACCAATTCCGGATCCTGCGCGCGATCAAGAACCGCTTCGGCCCGACAGACGAGATCGGCGTGTTCGAGATGACCGGAGGCGGGCTGCGCGAGATCGCCAATCCCTCCGAGCTGTTTCTCTCCGAGCGCGATCTCGGCTCGCCCGGCACCGCGGTCTTCGCCGGTATCGAAGGAAGCCGGCCATTGCTGGTCGAAGTCCAGGCCTTGGTCGCTTCCACCTCACTTGGTACACCGCGCCGCGCGGTGAACGGCTGGGATCAGAACCGCCTGTCGATGGTGCTTGCGGTCCTGGAATCTCATTGCAGCGTGCGGCTCTCCGGCCACGATGTTTACCTCAATGTCGCTGGCGGGTTGCGCATCCAAGAGCCAGCGGCCGATCTTGCCGCCGCGGCGGCGCTGGTCTCCTCGTTCGCCAATGCGCCCTTGCCGGCGGATGCCGTCTATTTCGGCGAAATCTCGCTCTCGGGCGCCGTGCGGCCCGTCGCGCAAACAGCGGCGCGGCTTAAGGAGGCGCAGAAGCTGGGCTTTGCCCGCGCCATTCTTCCCGAGGCCGCGCGCGCGGAGCCGCCGGACGAACCGGGGCTCTCCCTCAAAAGCGTGAGCAGCCTGGCGAGCCTCGTGGCTGACATTGTTGCGCGGCCAACGGGCGAGCAACGCCGAGCGAACAGATACGCCAGCCAAGAAGACGGGTGACGGGACCGCCTCCTCCAGCTATACAGCGCGCGAACCCCCGACCTGCGGGCGGGCCTGCGGCTGCGGCGTAGCGGGATACTGCTGGAATCTCAGGTACTTAGACTCATCATTCCGCGGGTCTTGCGGACCGAGCAGGAGGTGGCGACGTTGCGTATGATTGCAATCGCCGATTCGACCGCCGGCGCGTGACGATGCGGAGCATGCGAACTCGGTCATGCCGATCACTCTCCTCGACATCATCCTGATCGGCGTCATGCTGATTTCGGGGCTGCTCGCCATGATCCGCGGATTCATGCGCGAAATCCTGTCGATCGCCGCCTGGGTGATCGCAGCGGTCGCGACGCTTTATTTCTACGCCAAGCTGCTGCCATACGCGAAATCCTACTTCAACAACGACATCGTCGCGGCCGGGGTGGTGGTGGGTGGCACCTTCTTGATCACGCTGTTGATCATATCGGTCATGACCGTCCGCTTCTCGGACATGGTTCTGGACAGCCGCATCGGCGCGCTCGACCGTACGCTTGGCTTCCTGTTCGGCCTGGTGCGCGGCCTGATCATTGTGGTCATTGCCTTCCTCTTCTTTGCCTGGCTGGTGCCTAACCGCAGCCAACCAGACTGGGTCCGCAGCGCGAAGTCGCGGGTCGTACTGCAGGGGACCGGCGATTGGTTGATGTCCATGTTGCCGGACGACCCGGAAAGCACCATTTTGAAGCGGTTGAAGAAGCCGAAGCTGGATGAGGACGAGCCGGCAGCAGGCCAGCGCTCCGGCATCGATGTTCCCAACGATGCTGCCGGGTACGGAGCGTCCGATCGAGCCGGCCTGCGGGAGTTGACCCGCGGCAAGTCGCGATGACCAAGCTCGCGAGATTCCATCAGGAGACAAGGGAGATGACCGAGACTCGAGGCGATGCCGGGCTTGACCTTGACGGCGACCGGCTGCGTGAAGAGTGCGGCGTCTTCGGCATATTCGGGCACGCAGACGCGGCTGCGATCACTGCGCTTGGCCTGCATGCCCTGCAACACCGCGGGCAGGAAGCCGCCGGCATCGTTTCTTTCGACGGCAAGCGCTTCCATTCCGAGCGGCGGCTGGGGCTCGTCGGAGACAATTTCTCCCGCCGTGAGGTGATCGAGCGTCTGCCCGGCTTGTCGGCAATGGGCCACGTGCGCTACTCGACGACTGGGGAAACCGTCTTGCGCAACGTGCAGCCGCTGTTCGCGGAGCTCGACGGTGGCGGATTTGCGATTGGTCATAACGGCAATCTGACCAACGGCCTCACGCTGCGGCGCCAGCTGGTGCGCGACGGCGCCATCATGCAGTCGACCTCCGATACCGAGGTCATTCTGCATCTCGTCGCACATGCCAAGCGCAATCGCTTCATCGATCGCTTCATCGAAGGCCTGCGCCAGCTCGAGGGTGCTTATGCCTTCGTCGGCCTCACCAATAAGAAGCTCATCGGTGCGCGTGATCCGCTCGGTATTCGTCCCTTGGTGATCGGCAAGCTCGACGCAACCCCAATCCTCGCCTCCGAAACCTGCGCGCTCGACATCATCGGGGCGAAATACGTCCGCGACGTCGAGAACGGCGAAATTGTGGTGTTCGATGAACACGGCATGCACTCGCACAAACCATTCCCGCCGATGGCGGCGCGGCCGTGCATCTTCGAATACATCTATTTCTCGCGTCCCGATTCCCTCGTCGGCGGCCGCAACGTCTACGATGTACGCAAGACGATGGGGGCACAGCTCGCCCGCGAGGCGCCGGCTAGCGCCGACGTGGTGATCCCAGTTCCCGATTCCGGCGTTCCGGCGGCGATCGGTTATGCCCAGGAGTCAGGCATTCCCTACGAGCTCGGCATCATCCGTAACCACTATGTGGGGCGTACCTTCATCGAGCCGAGCCAGCACATCCGCCAACTCGGGGTGCGCCTCAAGCACAGCGCCAACCGCGCGGTTGTCAACGGCAAGCGGATCGTGCTTATCGACGACTCCATCGTTCGTGGGACGACCTCGGTAAAAATTGTGCAGATGATGCGAGAGGCCGGCGCGAAGGAAGTACATTTTCGCATCGCCTCCCCGCCGATCACCCATTCGGATTATTACGGGATCGACACACCCGAGCGCGACAAGCTCTTGGCGGCGACGCACGACCTCGAGGGCATGCGGCGTTTCATCAGCGCCGATTCGCTTGCCTTCCTATCGGTCGAGGGCATTTACCGCGCCATGGGATATGAGCAGCGTGACCCGCTAAAGCCTCAGTTCACCGATCACTGCTTCACGGGCGATTATCCCACCGCGCTGACTGACCAGAGCGGGCAGGAGGCATCGCCGCGACAGCTGTCGTTACTGGCTGAGGCGAGTTAACGAACGTTACACCGGGAGTGTGCGCGCCGCGCCAGCCCGGCGTCCGAATCACCCTCGTTTGAACGCGTCGGACCCGCAGACTATGGATTCTGCCGCTCGCCTCCCTCGGCCCGGGCAACGGGAGATGCCACTTCCCCTTGCCGACCGTATCGCGCTCATCACCGGCGCCTCCCGGGGCATCGGC
>WNGJ01016753.1_pt1 | contig 10063 bp, 10 predicted proteins | sample 5400611 | NCBI WGS metagenome assembly WNGJ01 (sample SAMN13153375, study PRJNA577476) | soil metagenome | isolation source: 40 cm soil or saprolite under Garry oak tree replicate 1 | place: USA:California | collected 2016-06-15
CTCCGCAAGTTGATTTGTACTGGATTTGTTAACGAACAGGAGACTAACGGCCTGATGCGCGTCATCCTGAGTGGCATAGACACTGACGGGATCGTGCTGGATCTGCAATGGGATGAGATCGGGTTGTAAATGCGAGAACAACTCCATTACCCGGTACATAGCTGTTTGTGAGCCATTGGCATTAAATAGCGGGTAGGGTGGCTGGACACCCTCAGCTGAGAAATAGGCCACGAAGTCAACTTGCTGATTCATCAGTGTACCGAGCGTATCGGCCCACCATAAAGCAGCCTGCCCACGAGTCGGTACCTGGGCATTTGGATTTGAATTGATTTCAGTGATTGCAACTGGCACATCACGCCCCATGGTCTGCCGAACGAACTGTCGCACTGATGGAAGCAGGTAGTTCCACTCATCAGAGCTACTCATTAATAGATAGGGAGAGGTGCTAGCATCAGCAAACTGGTAGCGATGGAATGAGACCCCATCCAGAAGATGAAATTTGAGATCGGGATGAGCCTTCTCATATTTTGCTACGCCTTCTAAGAATCCTTCCATCCAGAGTGTACCCATTGAGTCTTTTGGGCCTACACCAACGCCATAGAACTGGCTAATTTCTGGGCCAAAGACTTTGATGGTCGGATTATTTTGATGCATGGCAATTGAGTATTGAATAAAGTCATTCACATAGGCTGCAACGGTGAGTGATTTGCCAGGTTGATCTGGATCCATAAGCTTGTCTGGCTCGTTGCCTACAGACCAGAATTTGATTGGATGGATCTGTACGTTAGTAAATCCGTTTTTCTTACGAAAGACGCTATGTGGATTACTCATAAAATCCACCCAATTACCAGCCACATTAGCTCTCTCCGGCAGGCTGGCGGGATTGCCTGAAGCGTTGATTGGGTTAGACAGACGCGCCTGTACCATTCCATCAGCTCCAACCTGATAGAGCAGTGAACTAAAGTCGTAAAGCTGCTGATAAGATAGAATATGATTCTGGCCTGGCTGATCCTCTCCCCAGCTTCCGCCTGGAAAGCGTAGGAGCTTGATGCCGGCGTTCTGCAGACCATCAACAATCGGTGCATCATAAGACATAAAGCCTGTGAAGTTGCCGTTTAGTGAGTCTATCGAAGTTGTACCGACTTTAGGGAATACATTCACACCAAAGAGATAAGGGCTAATAGGAATACTCGGTTGCCTTAAATCAATGAGCGCTTGCTGTTGATTCCCGATCTTTAACACTAACTGGTCATTGTTGCCACTCTCGACACTCATCACGCGCACAGCAGCCAGAATCAGCATTACGAGTAAAAGTATGCTGAGAATAGCTAATAAACGACGATGATCTTTCCTTTTCGATCTTCGAGAAAGGAGGGTTTCCTGCGATACAGGCGCCTTCCAGTTTTGTACAGACCCATTTGGGGCCTCCATAGATTGAACTGGATTTACAGCTCCTCCCCGTTTTACGTCGTTATTGACAATCATACTACTCACTTCCTGCTCAGGGACCATTCTGTGTGATAGCCCTATATATATGAAGAGGGCCTGGCGGGAACAAGCCATCTCCCAGATCACCAATACACATGTAAATAAACTTCTACCTGTTCAAACGTATGAAAACTAGCATCTGCACTAAATAGGTTCGCTTTAGGACAATTGTCAGGTATCGACAACCCTTGTCACAACGCCTTTCATCGTATAGACTACAACTACTAGCAATAAAAAAGATATTCGTTCGCTAATCGAAGAATAGGTAGCTACACTTTGAAAGGTAGTTCGTGATAGTGTCTAGGAGTCTGAAAGTCGTTACTACATTCCCATTCACTACTGAATCGCAGCAACTTCTTAAAGAGGCTGCTGCAACAGAGGCGGTGGTTGTGACCACCAATGATGAGCTTTCCGTCCACTTGTCCGATGCGGAGATATTATGTAGTTATTTCATTCCGCCTAACTGGCGTACGCTGGCGCCCAGATTGCGCTGGCTACAATTCCCGGGAGCAGGCGTCGACTCACTTGCAACAACTGGATTGTTGGATGCAAATAGCACTGTGATTGTGACAACAGCAGCAGGCATACATGCAGAGACTATCAGTGAATACGTTTTCGGCAGTATGTTAATGTTTAACTGGAACTGGCCACAGATGGTACGTCTACAGGATGATCATGTGTGGGCACGCAGCGCTACATGGTATCACCTTGGAGGGCGAGAATTAGCAGGTCAAACGCTGGGCATCATTGGACTTGGCAATATTGGCCGTAGAATTGCTCAACTTGGTCGTGTCTTCGGCATGCGTGTGCTTGGCACCCGGCGCTCAATCCATAACACTGGAGAGCAGGAACCGGATGTGGATCAATCCTTTCTACCAGAACAGTTGCACGAATTGTTACGTTTGAGTGATTACGTGGTTATTTCAGTACCTTTAACACGAGAAACTGAGAAGTTAATTGGTGAAGCCGAACTACGCATTATGAGGAGCAACACCTATCTGGTGAATATTGCTCGCGGACGAGTGATCGATGAACAAGCGCTTATACGGGCATTGCGAGAAGGCTGGATCGCAGGCGCAGGACTCGATGTTACAGAAGAGGAACCATTGCCTTCTGAAAGCCCTCTGTACTCGATGCCGAATGTTATTTTGACACCCCATATCTCTGGGAACAGCGTTCATTATGATGCTCGTCTCGCTGCATTATTTGCTGACAATCTCAAGCGATATCGTTCAGGCCAGCAGTTGCAAAATCTGTACGAACCTTCGCGAGGATATTAGTATAAGGATTACTGTTTACTTCCATTGGGATTGAGTAAAACATAGCTTTCATTGTATCCTCTGCCAGGCAGTGATGGAGGTTTAACGTATGAGTAAAGACCTGGGTCCCATTGAAATAGTTGGCGCCGAAGCAATTGGCCAGCCTGGTCAACGCCGTTTTCGCTTGTTTGCCATGATCCACAATATCTCAGTCGCCTTGTGGATGGAGAAAGAACAGCTTAATAACCTGTCTATAGCTCTTGATCGAATACTGGCACAGCTTACCGATGGACGTATATTGCGCACCGAAGCCCAGGCTTCCCCCCCAGCATCCCCGAGGGGAGCGCCTGCCAACTTTTCAGCTAAACCCGAATTTGAGTTCCAGGTCGGCCAACTGCGTATCAGTTACGATGAGAGGCGCAATTTGTTGGTATTGACAAGCGTTCCGTTAGGAATCGTGATGGAACCAGGGCAAGAACCCCAGGTGATTCTGCGTGATGAGGATACACTTTCTTTCCGTTTCACATTGGAGCAAGCTAAGGAATTAACCAGTTCGATCACGATACTGGTCAGCGGTGGTAGGCCCATATGTCCACTTTGCAGGATGCCTCTTGATGGGGGGCCACACGCATGTGTCAAACAAAATGGCCATCGTGACTTGGTGCAGGTGATGGAGGATGAAGTGGAAGATAACGAAGACGAGTAAGAGCAGGGTCGATTTTATCTATGAAGAAATAAATCGACCCTGCGCCTATGCATGTTACTAATCAGTACAAAGATATTTGTTGGCCTTTTGCAAGTAGTGCTCTTCGTTAGCTTCAATCATAAGTTTATGAAGCACAACGACGTCAGCATCAGGCAAACATTCTACCGGTTGAACGCACAATCGCATCACGGCTCGACCATTTTCGATGACCTGCACATAGCCCCTGGCACGCGGCACACGATATATACGCTGGGCGGTTGTAGGACTTGGAACTTCCACATAACCACGCCACACAAGTTGACGGCACTGCTCAGGAGTAAGAAGATCATGCAGAAGCACGTTTGCCCTACGTTCAGCAGGCGATAAACTCTTGAAATATGGCTGGAAAATCAACCAGACCATCGGAGAGATCGCCAGCATTAAGACAATCCAACCCAGGGTGGTAAGCACCTGCTGAGTAATGAAGATCATCCGCCAACGACTCGCGGGACAAGGACAATCTGCTCGGCTGTTTGGTCAAATTCCTCGATGCGTTGTGCAGGTTTCCCAGGATCAATTCTGAAGGCCGTAGCACCCTTGGCACGTTCCTGCTCAAAGATACGTTCTGCCTCTCGAACAGCAGCTGCTGCTTCGGGATTTCCCGCCAGGACACTCTGCTCATCCCAGGTGACACGGTCGTCACCACGCCGCGACATCACCCGTAACATTCCCACAGTCGTTCCTCCTTCGTAGTCATAGCCAGTGTCAGGATTCCGCCAGGGAACTCCCAACACGCTCGAAAAAGATGGTTACCCAACAGGGGTACCTCTAGCGATGGTTTCTAACGAACAAAAGGCGATTACAAAAAAACGAACTACGTGGTATACAGAATTTTGTACCTCATTAAAAGGCATTGTCTCTCAGAGACTTTTTAGCGCTGACGGCCAGCTTTGCCTTGGTTGAGGAAGAATTTTTATCTTCCAATTACCATATATGTATTGTAACTTGATACACCTTGAAACGTCAATGGCTAAAACAACTCAGTTTGGAGTACGGAGATATTCAGTTTTGCCTGGCAATGACGACGGCAATAGCCGCCGTACCTGGGCCAGTATGTGTACCCAACGTAGCACCAAGCTTATAAATAGCAAGATCACCTGTATACACAGTTTTAATAAACTGCGCAAGTTGCTCAGCGAACCCCTCACTTGATTCGGCAATTGAGACGTGCTCAATTTTACCCATTTCTCGCACCAATTCCGCAACTCGCGCATAGGCTTTGTTGCGTGTGCGTGGCTGTTCTACAGGGATTACTTCACCATCTTTCAAGGAAATGATAGGCTTGACACTAAGCATATTACCTAAAAAAGCCCTGGCGCCGCCTATGCGACCACCACGTTTCACATACTCCAGTGTATCCAGAACAGCAAGAATACGTGTGCGTGCCAATTCGTCGAGTAAATGCGCTTTGATCTCAGGAAGACCCAGTCCCTCTTTAACCTCTTGCGCTGCTCGCATAATGGATCGTGACATAGCTATACTTATATTTTTCGAATCGATAATTTCAATCGGAATTTTTTTCACAGTGTCTGGCAACGTGTCTCGCGCAGTACATGCGGACTGGTAGGTTCCGCTTAGCTTCGATGAAAGATGGACCGAGAGTATGGCATCAGCTCCATCATTTATTAGATTGATATATGCTTCTTGAAATGAAGCTGGTGAGGGCTGAGAGGTACGTGGCAGTTCCTTACTTGCCTGCAATTTACTGTAAAAGCTCGCGTTATCCAGATCGACTCCATCAAGGTAAGCCTCGTCGCCGAAAAAGACAGTGAGCGGTACAACGGTAATACCGGCGGCCTGTGCCTGGTCTCGAGGAATGTCTGCGGTGCTATCAGTGACAAGGCGCATTGTCATGACTCCACCTCCCTTTATAGTGAATATGTTGTAAAGTAATTCCTATTCAGCCGATAGAATGTATGCGTAATGAGGTTGACCTCCATCTACGACTTCAATTTCGAGATGTGAATATTTTTCTTTCATGCTCCTGGCAGTATCTTCTGCTTGCTGCTGCGTTACACCCTCTCCAAAATAGAGTGTGACAATCTCGTAGCGATCAATATTCATGCGTTGCAATGTCTCGCGGATGACATAATCCATATCTTGACCGGCAATTACCAGATTTCCATTCACAAGGCCAATTAAATCGCCATCGCGCACACGTACACCGCCAATATTTACAGTACGAATGGCCGTGGTGATTTCGGCAGTTTGAATATGGGTTGCGGCCTCGGCCATACTTTCACAATTTGACTCAAAGTTAGCTTCAAAATTAAATCCGAGAAGCGCAGCGATGCCTTGAGGCATAGATTCGGTGGGAACCACAAAGACTTCTTTGTCTGACAAGTCACTCACCTGGCGCGCACTTAAGATGACATTACTGTTATTTGGGAGCAAAATTACTTGCCTGGCATCTACTGCATTTACCGCCTCGAGCAATTCTTCGGTGCTGGGGTTCATTGTCTGCCCACCAGGAACTATAGCAGTAACTCCTATGCTGCGAAAGACCCTCTCAAATCCCGGACCAGCTACAACGGCAACAGTGGCAATTTGGTGGGTTAGCGGTTGGACCTGTTCGGCAATATGTTCGGCCTCACTTTCCGCCGCGTAGGTAAGGCTCTGCTCTTGTAAGTTCTCAATATTGATATCCAGCAAACTTCCAAGACTTACACCATAATCCAGAATTTTACCTGGCGATTCAGTATGGGTATGAACTTTGAGCATCTTCTCATCTCCAGCCACAACAGTTGATACTCCCCCCATATCAATAATGCTTTGACGAATACCCTCAATATCAAGTTTCTTTCCGCGCAGCAAAAAGACTACCTCGTAGCCGAATTCTTCTTCAATCTTCACTCGTCCCTTTTTAATGGCACTATCAAGCGCAGGATTCGCAGAACTTGCTAATAAAGAAGCTGTTGTTACCTGGCCAGACTCACCCCGAACATAATGCCACACACCCTCCAGGATAGTGCAGAAGCCCTGACCGCCGGCATCAACCACGCCAGCCTGTTTGAGAGTGGGGAGCAGATCAGGAGTACGAGCTACGGATTGTCTTGCTGCTATGATTGATTCTTGCATCATCATTACAAGGTCATCACCACGCTTAGCGCTTGCCATCGCCGCCTCAGCAGTTTCGCGAACCACGGTTAGAATAGTTCCCTCCACAGGTTTGATCACGGCCCGATAAGCCAGGCGCTGTGCTTCATCTAGTGCAAGAGCCAGGTCAAGGGCCGAAAATGTCTGTTTCTTATCGAGTCCTTGTGCCAGACCCCGTAAAATCTGCGAAAAAATGACCCCAGAATTTCCACGAGCGCCCAGTAATGCCCCATGCGCTAACCTGGCCGAGATAACTCCCGCTGAGGTATCTTCGCAATCGATGACATCACGAAAAGCCGCCTGTACTGTGGCATATAAGTTGGAACCTGTATCGCCGTCTGGGACAGGGAAGACATTGAGGGCATTGATGATCTCGCGGTGCTCTTCTAACGATGCAGCTCCTGCCAACATGGCCTTCTTCAGGTCCTGGCCATCGAAGACACTAATTCTCCGAGGGCGTTGTGATCGCAAACCTGAAGTGTACGGTGTATGTTCCTGCATGGTTAGTGACTCCCACGGGTGCTCGCCCAGCAAGAGGGCGTCCCCTTACTTCTGGTAATCTATTTATCTGGATCCTGGCTGAGCCCTTGAACGTTCACATTGACCTGAGCTACCGGAACGCCGAGCATCTTTTCGATAGAGAATTTGACAGCACTCATGATATTGTGAGCTATTTCGGATATGCGCAATCCATATTCCAAAGCAACATAGACTTCGACAGTAATTTGATTATCAACAATACGAATCTGCACGCCCTGATTGAGACGATCCTGTGGGAGGAACACCGCCTGCCCATTGCGCAAACGAGGAGCAGTGATGCCAACAACGCCATAAGATTCAGTGATAGCTTGCACAGCAATAGTGTGAATTGCGTTAGGCAGTACTTCTATCTTTCCAAGATGGTGTGTTCCTTGCTGAGGTTGGACGGCAGGTGTTTTCGGCATGCGCATGTCTTTTCTCTTTTATATTCCCGTGACTCTTGCCAACACAAGTGACAACATGGTATACTCGCATGGTGTATTCAGGTTCTCTTTATATATCATTGCCAGATTGGCTTCTCGTCAAAAATCGAAAACGAGACGAAAGAGATTGAAACATATGCAGTATATCAGAGGCAGGCTTTATTATCAAGGGACGCTTTAGAAGCTACACTAAGCCTTATATGAAATAGAGAGGAAGAGATATATGTCTGGTCGTTGTGAGATATGCGAACGCAAGCCGATGTATGGCAATAATGTTAATTTTTCGCAAAAGCGCACGCGACGTCGCTTTGTGTTGAATGTACAGCGCCGTCGTATTGTTCGGCGCAAAGTAAATATCTGTACCCGTTGCTTGAGAACCATGGACAAATTGCCTAAGGCGAGATAATAAACAGCAACGATAGAGGGCAGAAAGGTCGTATGTAACCTTTCTGCCCTCTATCGTTGCTTGCGATTCTTTTCAAAACGTGTCCTTAATTGTCCACATGCCGCAGCGATGTCGTCTCCACGTTCCGCACGAACACTATTGCTTATCCTGCGCTCAAAAAGCACGTTACGGAAGACACTAATAGCCTCATCACTGGGCGACTTAAAATCGGCGGAAGTTGCATTGACTGGAATGCAATTCACATGCGCAAACTGCTTGAGTGGGGCGAGCAATGTGGCAAGTAGATGCGCATACTCCGCTGTATCGTTTACGCCTGCCAACAGTACATACTCAAATGTCACCTGCCGTCCTGTAGCAGCTATATAGTCTTTACAAGCAGCAATCAGATCCTCTAATGGGTATTTCTTATTGATTGGCATAGTCTGACTACGTAGCTCATCTGTTGGGGCATGCAGGGAAATAGCGAGATTTACCTGTAGCTGCTCCTGACTGAGCTTACGAATTGCAGGGACCAGCCCAACTGTCGAAACAGTCATATGCCTGGCGCCCAGGTTAAAACCATCTGAACTATTGAGTATACGTAGCGCCTGCAAGACATTGTCATAATTATGCAAAGGTTCGCCCATACCCATCAAAACAATGTTCGTTATATGGTCAATGGGAGCGCTGCCGGGAAGTCCCTTTGCAGCCCATGGAGCATCTTGTAATTCTCGAGCAAAGATGAGCACCTGTGCAACAATCTCCCCCGAGGTGAGATGACGATCAAAACCCATCTGTCCAGTTGCACAGAAAGTACACCCAAAAGCACAACCAGCCTGCGTCGAAACACAAACTGTTGCACGTGCATTATTATCGCCAATAGAAGGATAAAGCATGAGTACCGATTCGATCAGTTTCCCATCATTCAGCTCCAATAAGATTTTACGCGTGCGGTCATCTTTGGAGTGTTGTTCGCTCCGAACAATCATCGGTCCAATGCTGGCTTCTTGCGCAAGCCGATTACGTAAGTGCTGTGGAAGATTGCTCATCACGGAGAAGTCGGTAACAAGGCGCTGGTAAAGCCAGCTATAGAGTTGTTTAGCGCGAAAAGGTGGCTCTCCCCGCTCTAAGAGCCATGCTTGCATTTGTGGTAGAGTGAGGCTGAGCAGGTCGGTTTTCTTGATGCTATGTATGTTGAATTGTGTTATTGGCGTGATTGACATGCGTCCATTATAGCACGATTTGCTCCTGATATATATGAGAATTTAGAAAGGCTGACAGCCGTTGTATCAACTGTTGCACAGTGTATACTGGTGTGCTATAATCCGCATGGAAGAAGAATGAGAGACAACAGACGGGATCACACGGATGAATAAGAAACCGCCGCCCTCTGTTTGGGAATCCCTGGCGTTAGCCGGGCAACTAGGCTTCACCATTGCAATTCCCTTGGCTCTAGGCGCTATTTTAGGCAATTACCTTGATGGCATTACACATCAGAAAACTTTATTTTTGCTGCTCGGGCTGCTGCTTGGCCTGATTATAGGAATATATGGAGCGTACCGTTTATTTGCACGCCTTTTCTAAACTAGAGAGGATAGACGGAGCCACCAATAGCAAAACAGACCTGGCAGAGCGAGTGAGTAGGGAGGATACCGCGTGCTCTGGAAACTTCAGCCAATACAAATTCCGCCAGAAGTGATCTTCTATATAGGCCCGCTTCCGGTTACAAATGCACTTCTTGGTACCTGGATATCGATCATCGCTTTACTCTTAGTCTTCTTTTTCGGAACGCGCAGGCGTGACCTGATACCTTCGGGTATGCAAAATGCTGTTGAGTGGATTATAGAATATTTGTTAAACCTCACAGAAGGCGTATCTGGCAAAGTAAAGGCGAGAAAGTTTTTTCCACTTGTTGCGTCTTTTTTTATCTTTATTTTATTCTGTAACTTGCTTGATATTTTCCCCGGCGTAGATACGATTGGAACGGTGAACCTGATAGCGCTCAGGTCGGCACATCTCAGCGTACCAACAACCTTTTTCCTAGTAGGTGACTATTCCGATAAGCTTACTCCCTGGGTTCGACCCGGAACAAGTGACCTCAATCTTACGTTAGCACTGGCTCTTGTTT
>WNGJ01021284.1_pt1 | contig 10063 bp, 8 predicted proteins | sample 5400611 | NCBI WGS metagenome assembly WNGJ01 (sample SAMN13153375, study PRJNA577476) | soil metagenome | isolation source: 40 cm soil or saprolite under Garry oak tree replicate 1 | place: USA:California | collected 2016-06-15
ACTGGCTCAAGATCCGCGCCGACCGCACCGATGACTTCGTGGTCGTGGGCTTCACGCGCCCCAAGGGCTCGCGCTCGGGGTTCGGCGCGCTGGACCTGGGCGCATATCGGGACGGCAAGCTCGTGTACGCGGGCCGCGTGGGCAGCGGCTTCACCGCGGCGCAACTCAACGACGTGAGCGCGGCGCTGGAGCAGGGAGTTCGCCCCAAGCCCGCGTTCGCCGGGCCCGCGCCACAGGACGAGGGCCATACCTGGGTCGAGCCGACGCTCGTGGCGGAGGTGCGGTATAAGGAATGGACCGACGAGGGTCTGCTCCGGCAGCCGGTGTTCGTGCGATTCCGGGATGACAAGCCGGTCACGGAGGTCGCGATACTGGGAGTGGGGGGCGGGGAGCGGGACCTGGAGCTGCCCGCGGAGAGTACCGCTCCCCGCGCCCCGCTGCCGAAAGAAGTCAAGTTCTCCAACCTCGACAAAGTCTTCTGGCCGGACGACGGGTACACGAAAGGCGATCTGATCGACTACTACCGCGCCATTTCCCCCTGGCTGTTGCCGTATCTCAAGGACCGGCCCGTGGTGATGACCCGCTACCCCGACGGCATCACGGGCAAGTCCTTCTTTCAGAAAGACGCACCGGCGTTCGCTCCCGACTGGCTGCGCACCGAGCGGATGTGGAGCGAGGACACGCAGCGCGAGATCGACTACTTCGTATGCGACGATCTCGAATCGCTCCTGTACCTCGCCAACCTGGGCACCATCCCGCTGCACGTGTGGGGCAGCCGCACCACGAGCCTCGAGCAGCCCGACTGGTGCATCCTCGATCTCGATCCCAAGGAGGCGCCCTTCACCCACGTCGTCACCGTCGCGAAGGCCGTGAAGCGGCTGTGCGACGAGATCGAGCTACCCTGCTTCATCAAGACGAGCGGCTCGACCGGCTTGCACGTACTGCTGCCCCTCGGGAGACAGTGCACCTACGAGCAATGCCGGCAGCTCGGGGGGCTACTCGCGCGAGTCATCGCGACTCAGCTCCCCGAGATCGCGACCATCACGCGGCAGGTCGGGAAGCGGGGCGCCCGCGTCTACCTCGACTACGTGCAGAACGGTCACGGGCGGCTGCTGGTGGCTCCTTTCAGCGTGCGGCCGCTCCCGGGCGCCCCGGTTTCCACGCCCCTGCTGTGGCGGGACGTGGGCCCGAAGCTCGACATCCGCCGCTTCACGATCCGCAGCGTGCCCGCCCGCATGCAAAAGCTGCGGGATGATCCCTTGCTGCCGGTGCTCGACGCCAGGCCCGACCTGGTCGCGGCCCTGGAGCGCCTCCACGCCCGGCTGTAGGTTTCCCTCGACAGGAGGCCTTCGCATGGGCAAGGGTGATCGCCGCAGCAAGCGCGGCAAGATCTATCGCGGCACCCACGGCAATACGCGCAGCCGCAAGAAGGAAAAGGCGAGGAAGAAGCGGAGGCAGGGGCGATCCGCGGAACCGCAAGCCCCGGGAGCGGCGGGTTGAACTCTCGACGCGCTCACCAGGTGCCCGCGTGCAGCCTGCTGGCCCTCGTGTTCGGCCTCGGCGCGGCCGCTCCGGCCGCCGCGCAAGACCGCGCGGCCGCCGAGCCCGCCGACCGCTGGCAGATCATGCTCCGGGACGGGTCGACCCTGTGGGATCTGCGCCTCGTGACCCTCAACGGGGACACGCTCGTGTTTCGGGGCAACGACTCCATCCTGCGCTTCCCGCTGATGCGCGTGGACGAGCTGCGGCTTGTGCGGAAGGCGACCCGCTCGATCACGCCGGAGGCGGGCCGCTACGGCGGCGTCCTCGACGGCGCGGACGACGAAGTGTATCGCCTGACGCTGTTCGACTTGAACGAGCGCCGCCAGGTCCTGCAGCAGATCCTGCGCGCTCACCCGCCCACGGAGCAACGGTAGCGGACCGCCGGATTCTCCTCGCCGACGCCGACGCGTTCTACGTCTCCGTCGCCCGCCTCGTCGATCCGGAAGGGGCCGGCAAGGCGCCCCTCCTGATCGTCGGTGGTTCGGCTGAGCGGCGCGGCGTCGTAACGTCCGCGTCGTACGAGGCACGGGCCTACGGCGTTCACTCGGCGATGCCCATGGCTCGGGCGGTCCGGCTGTGCCCGGGAGCGAAGGTTGTGCCGGTGCCGTGGGAGGCGTGCGCGGCCAAGGGTCGTCAGGTTCGGGAGGTGCTGTTCCGGTTCACGCCCGCGGTCGAACAGGCGTCGAGCGATGAGTTCTACCTCGACCTCACGGGGACCGACCGGCTGTATCGGGACGAGTCGCTTGCGGACACCGCCCGGCGCATGCGCGAGGCCGTGATTGGGGAAACGGCGCTCTCCCTCTCCATCGGGGCGGGGACTTCGAAGCTCGTGGCCAAGCTTGCCGCGGGGCTCGCCAAGCCGCGCCCGGGTGCGCCCGGCGCGGGAGTCCACGTGGTGGCGCCGGGCGCCGAGGGCGAGTTCATGCGTCGCTTCGCGCTCGCCGACATCCCCCTCGTCGGCCCCAAGTCACAGGCGCGCCTGGCGCGGTTCGGGCTGCGCACGGTGGAGGACGTACTGCGGCACGATCGCCCGACCCTCGTCCGCTGGCTGGGCGAGCGGGAAGGGCAGTGGCTGTACGAGCGGGTGCGCGGCGTCGATCGCTCGCTGGTGCAGCCCGATCGTGAGCCCAAGTCCATCAGCCGGGACGAGACGTTCCCTCGGGATCTCGACCGAGACGACGCGCTCGGGGCGAAACTGCTCGCGCTGTCGGATCGTGCCGCGGCCGACCTGCGCGACGCGGGGCTCTTGGCGCGCACGGTGACCGTCAAGATCCGCGACGCCGACTTCACCACGCGGCAGGCGAGCCGCACCCTCCCGGAGCCCGTAAGCTCGGATCGCGTGGTCTACGCGGTGGCACGTGAGCTGCTCGCGCGGCTGCGGCAGGCGCGGCGGGTGCCCGCTCGACTGCTCGGTGTCGGGTTGTCACAGCTGGTCCGGCTGGAGGCCGCCACGCAGCCGTCGCTGTTCGAGTCGCCCGAGCCCGCGCGCGAGACCGAGCGCGACCGGCAGCTCGCGCGCGTGATCGACCAGGTGCGACAGAAGTTCGGGCCGGATGCCCTGGGCCGGGGACGGACGCGGGAGATGTGAGTGGGGCGTGGGGCGTTGGGCGTAGGGGTAAGAAGCTCGTCGACCACGCCCCACGCCCTACGCCCCGTTGTGGCTACATCGCTCCCAGGATCTGCGCCGCCTTCTTGAGGTCGCTCGTCACGGCGTCCACGGCCGTGACGTTGATCTTCGCGTCGCCGAGCCGCGTCATCGTGTGGTAGAGGGCGCCGACGCGGTCGTCTCCCTCGATCAGGAAGCACTTCTTCGGCCCCTTGAGCTTGATCTTCGCCTGCTTCGCCGCCGCGACAAAGGCGGCCCCGTCTGCCGGCACGAAGTCGGCCTGGGACTTCCTCGCGCTTGGGAACGCGGAGAAGGCCAGGAGGTTGACACCGGCGTTGCGCAGGACGGCGAGCAGCCGCGCGCCTTCGCCGGCTTTGTCGGGCGCCATCGTGTAGTAGTAGTCCACCTGCCGGATCATGTCGGGCATGCTGCCTCCTTGAGGTCCCACGACCTCCTTGATTGTCCGCGACGGTGGCAGGAACGCAAGCCCGGGCAACTGCCTTGAATTGCGGGCCTTATGTGGCCTCCCCGCATCACTCGAGTCCCGTCCAACGCGCGCCCGCTCCCGTTCGTAACAGGAAGGGTCGCCGGCGCGACTCGCTCTAGTGGACGTGTCGTGCCCGTGTAAGATAGAGCCCATTATCCCCCGTTCCCCCGCTGCACGCTTGCTACAGGAGGCCGCAATGCCCCGTTTCTCCCGCCCTCTGGTCGCGTTCCTGGCCGTGATGCTTGCTCTTTGCGTGGCGCTCCCCGCGGCCGCCCAAGGACGCCGCCGGGGCGGCGCGCGGCCCGAGTCCGCGAAGCCCGAAGCGACGGCCGCCGCCCCGAGCGCCGACTCGCTCAATAACGTCAAGTTCCGCAACCTCGGCCCGTCAGTAGGGGGCGGGCGGGTGACGGCCGTGGCCGGCATCCCGGGAGACCCGAACGCCTACTACGTGGGTGCGGCGGCCGGCGGCGTGTGGAAGACGACGGACGGTGGGAACTCGTGGGACGCGGTGTTCGCGGACCAGCCGACGGCTTCGATCGGCGCCGTCGCACTCGCGCCCTCGAACCCGAACCTCGTGTGGGTCGGGAGCGGCGAGGCGAACCTCCGCAACGACCTGGTGGACGGTCGCGGGGTGTTCTTCTCGCCCGACGCCGGCAAGACCTGGCAGTTCAAGGGCCTGAGCGACGTGGGTCAGATCTCCCGCATCGTGGTCGATCCCACGAACCCCGACATCGTGCTCGTCGCCGCGATCGGCCACGCCTGGGCGCCGAACCCGGAGCGCGGCGTGTTCCGCACCGCGGACGGCGGCAAGACCTGGCAGAAAGTGCTGTTCGCGAACGACACGACCGGGGTGTCTGATCTGGTCATGGTGCCCGGCAACCCCCGGGTGCTGTTCGCCGCGATGTGGCAGGCGGTGCGCCATCCCTGGGAGTTCGTCTCCGGCGGCCCGGGGAGCGGGATCTACCGCTCCAAGGACGGCGGCCTCACCTGGGACAAGCTCAAGGAGGGCCTGCCGCCGGGCCTCATCGGGCGGGTCGCGCTGGCCGTGGGCCCGACGAATCCGGGCCACGTGTATGCGCTGATCGAGTCGAACCAGGGGATGCTGTGGGACTCGAAGGACCAGGGGGACCACTGGGCCAAGGTGTCCGACTTCCACGGCCTTTCAGCGCGACCGTTCTACTTCTCGCTGATGCACGTCTCGCCGGTGGACGACCGGAAGGTGTTCTTCTCGTCCTACCTGCTGCTTCGCTCCGACGACGGCGGCAAGACGACGACGCCGATCGACCGCGGCGTGCACGTGGATCACCATGCGCTGTGGATCGACCCGCAGAACCCCGACCGCATGATTCAGGGGAACGACGGGGGCGTGTACGTGACGCAGGACGGGGCGAAAAGCTGGCGCTATCTCAACAACTTGCCGATCGAGCAGTTCTACATGGTCACCGCGGACAACAACATCCCGTACATGCTGTGCGGCGGGTTGCAGGACAACAATGCGTGGTGCGGGATGTCGAGCGGGCCGGGCGGCGGGGGAGGGGGCGGCGGTGGGGCGGGCCTCGGAGGCGCGCTCACCGGGGCCGAGTGGTTCACGGTCGCCGGGGGAGACGGCGAGTACGCCGTGCCGGCGCCGAGCGACTCCACCGTGCTCTACGTCGATTCGCAGAACGGCAACGTCACCCGCGTCGATCTGAAGACCGGTGTGACGCGCTCCATCCGGCCGTACCTCTCGGGCGTGCAGGAGAGGAAGCCCGCGGACCTGCAGTACCGCTTCAACTGGACCACGCCGATCGACGTCTCACCCACCGATGCGAACGTCGTCCTCTTGGGCGGCAACGTCGTGTTCAAGACGACCGATGGTGGCGAGCGATGGGCGGCGATCAGCCCCGACCTCACGCGCAACGACAAAGCGAAGCAAGTGACGAGCGGTGGCCCGATCAATTACGACATCTCGGGTGCCGAGACGTACAACACGATCCTCACCATCAACTTCGCGCCCACCGACGGGAACGTCATGTGGGCGGGCTCCGACGACGGTCTCGTGCACGTGACGCGCGACGGCGGGAAGACGTGGACCAATGTCGCCGGCCGGTTTCCGGGTCTCGCGCCCAATGCGGAGGGGCGCGTGTACCAGATCGGTGTGTCGCCGTTCGACGCCGGCACGGCCTATCTCGCCGTGGACCGCCACCAGCTCGACGATCGGCGGCCGTACGTGTACAAGACGACGGACTACGGGAAGACGTGGACCGACGTCGCGCGCGGCCTGCCCCAGGACGTGCCGGCGCGCGTGGTGCGCGAGAATCCCAACCTGCGGGGCTTCCTGGTGCTTGGCACCGACGCCGCGCTGTGGTACTCGCGGGACGGCGGTGCGACCTGGAAGCCCCTGAAGGCCGGCTTCCCGACGGTTCCGGTCTATGACCTCAAGTTCATCAAGCGCTCGCACGACCTGGTCGTGGCGACCCACGGTCGCGGGCTGTTCGTGCTCGACAACATCGCGGCGCTCGAGCAGCTGACTCCCGAAATCGCGGCGTCGGACTTCCACGTCTTCGGCACCCTGCCGGCGCAGATCCGCGTGCGCCCGCGGCGCCTGGGCGTCGCGCCGTCGCGGTTCTCGACCCCCAACGCTCCCGCCGGCGCCGTGCTCGACTACTACCTGAAGACGGCGCTCGATACGAGCGCCGCCCCGGCTGAGGGAGGCGACCCGGGCGGGAGGCCGCGGCGTGGCCGCGTGATCGTCACCGTCACGGATGCGAAGGGCGACACCGTCGTGGTGGACTCGGGTGGGCCGGGGAAGCAGGGCGTGAACCGCTACGTCTGGAACCTGCGCTACGCGGGACCCACGCGGCTGGCGTTCGAGAAGCCGACCGGCGCCGAGGAAGAGGAGAACCCGTTCCGACAGGCCGGCGGGCCGCGCGCGGTCCCGGGGACCTACGCCGCGACGTTGAGCGCCGGCGGCAGGACGCAGACCGCCACCGTGACCGTGGAGCCCGACCCGTTCCTCGGGGGCGACCCGGCCCGGTTCGCCGCCCAGCTCCGCAGCGGGCTCGAATGGCGTAACGCGGTGTCGGCGCTGAACGAGATGCTTAATCGCCTCGTGAGTCTCGAGACCCAGCTCAAGAACGTGCAGCAGGCCGTACGCGACAACGTCAAAGGCGACAGTAGCCGCACGGCTCCGGTGACGCGTGCGGGACGTGACCTCGGCCGGAAGCTCAAGGAGCTGAAGGACAGCCTCTACAATGCCGACGTGCAGCGCGACGCGGGCCAGGACGACATCCATTACCTCAACCGCTTCCAGGAGCGGCTGCAGGGGCTCGGTTTCGGGATGGCGTTCGCCTACGCTCAGCCGCCGAGCGAGGTCGTCGCCCAGCGTTTGAAGGACCTGCGCGCCCAGCTGGACGGCTACCTGGCGCGCTTCAACGAGCTGCTGCGCACGGACGTCGCGGCGTTCAACAAGGCGGCCCTCGGCGCCGAGGCGCCGACGCTCGTGGCGGGCGCGCCGCTCGAGGTGAAGCCGGTCGCGCTGAGATAGACGAAACCGCCGCGGGCCGCCGACCCGTACGGACGCTGGTGGCGGCGAGGGAGCTGGAGCTCGAGGCGCTGCGCGAGTGGGCGCGGCTGGAGGCGCGGGCGCCGCGCGCGCTCGCCCGCACCCGCGCCCGCCACCGACCGTCTCTTGTCGCTGCGACCCTCGCGCTCGCCGCGAAGCTGCTGCTACTCGCCGTGCTACCGTTCGTCATCCTCATCCGGGTTGCTGTCTTTCTTTACGCAGAGCAGCGCTACGCTCCTTGGCTGGCTATCGTCGGCGGCGTCGGGGCGACCCTCGTCCTCGTCACGCTGTACGCCTCGTGGCTCGCCCACAAGCTGACGGGCAGCCTGCGTTTCTGGGCCATGGCGCGCGCTGTGGCCCTGCCACTCGTGCTGGCCTACTGCGGCTACGCACTCGCCTACCTCTCGGCCGCGAACGCCAAATCGGAACGCGTGCGGGCCTACTACACCTCGCTTCACCCGCTGCTGCGGCTCGCGCTCAGCACCCTCATCCTCGCGGACCGGGACATCGTGATCACCGATCTCGCCCGCGGGCCCGCGGACTACTCGGACATGGGGCTGGCGACGAACCACGCATCGCCGCACTACAGACAGCGGGACGGCTACGGGCACGCGGCGGACCTTCGCACCGCGGGAAGGGGTGAGGTTAGGAACCGGCTGGTACAGCTCTACTTCTGGATCATGGGGTTCGTCACGCTGCGACACGTCGGTACGGCAGATCATCTGCACGTCGAACTACCGGTTCGCGCATTCGCAGCGGCGCTGTAGGTTCCGCCTGTGCCGTTCACCCGCGAAGTCATCCGGGAGTCGGTGGAGCGCGCCGGCGATGAGCACTGGAAGGCGCTGCGGGACCATCACGAGGACGCCTATCCCGCGAGCCGGCCCACGCCGGGCGACGTGTGCAAGGCGGAGGCGGAGCGGCTCAACGAGATGGGCCTGGGCGACGCGAAGGAGTTCGAGCTCGTGGAGACGCGGGTGGAGCGCGTGGGCGACAAAGTGCGGCTCACGCACGTCTTCACCTACAAGCCGCTCCGGCTGCGGCTGCTCACGGAGCCCTTCGCGGGCTACGGCTGAGCGTGCCTCCCCAGCGCGGTTCCCGGACGGCCCGTGCCCGGGTGTTCGAGGACATGCACCGGGGGGGCGAGCCGTTCGAGTACAGCCGCCGCGCCGCCGAGATTCTCCGCCACCGGTTCATCTCCGACCTCGTGCGGGCGCTCGCTCCCCGGCCGGCTCGCCTGCTCGATGTGGGGTGCAGCGAGGGCCAGCTGACCGTGCACCTCACCGCGGTGCCGGAGATCGTGGTCGCGGTGGACCTCTCGCGTGCCGCGGTCCGGGCGGCGCGGGAGCGTCTGCGGAGCGGGGGAGCCGGGGCCCGGTTCGTGGTTGCGGACGCGACGGCGCTGCCGTTCGGCGCGGGCCGGTTCGACGTCGTGGTGATGTCGGACGGACTGCATAGCTGGCAGCTGCCCGCCGCCGAGCGCCGGGCCGCGCTCGCGCAGGCCGGCTACGTCGTGCGGGCGGGAGGCCACGCGGTCCTCACCGAGTACCTGCAGCCACGCGCGTTCGCCGAGTTCGTTTCCGAAGTGCGGGCGGGCCCGTTCCAAGTGGTCGCGGTGGAATACCTGCACGACCGCCTCTGGTATCGTATCGAGTCGTGGTTCAAGGCCGTGCGCGACTGGCGGTGGGTCGGGCGGCTGTTCGGGAGCGTGCCCGTGGCGCGCCTCCTCGGTCGCGTGGCGCGGTTGTTCGGTCGCCGCGGGTCCCGCCACATCTGCGTCGTGGCCCGACGGGCGGCGACGGACTAGGTCAAGGGCCGCCGCCGGCGGGCGCGACCGCCTCCGCGGGCTCCGGTGCGGGCGCCGGCGCCGCGTGCGGGACCACCTTGCGAACTACGAGGCGATAGCGGTCCCACGCGCCGAGCACCTCGCGGGCCCGCGGGCTGCCGGTCTTGGCGAGATGCTGGTGGACGAGCTCGAGCACGGCGCGTTCGTCCGCCTCGGCGAGGGGCTCCACTCTCACCATGTCGAAGTTGCAGCGCGCCGAGAAGGTCTCCGTCTCGTCGAGCACGTATGCCACCCCGTTGGACATACCGGCGCCGAAGTTCCGGCCCACCGCGCCCAGCACGAGGACGACGCCGGCGGTCATGTACTCACAGCAATGGTGCCCCGCGCCCTCGATGACGGCCACGGCTCCCGCGTTGCGGACGGCGAAGCGGTCGCCGGCGCGTCCGGCGGCGAACAGCATGCCGGACGTCGCGCCGTAGAGCGCGGTGTTGCCGAGGATCACGTGCTCGTGGGTCGCGCCGGCGTAGAGCGCGTCGCGGAACGGCCGGATCACGATCTCGCCGCCGCTCAGGCCTTTGCCGACGTAGTCGTTCGCCTCGCCTTCGAGCGCGAGGTGCACGCCCCGGACCAGGAACGCGCCGAAGCTCTGGCCCGCGCTGCCGCGGAACCGCAGCCGTACGCTCCCCTCCGGCAGCCCCGTGCTACCGTGCCGCTGGGCGATGCGCCCGGCGATGCGCGCCCCCACGGTGAGGTGGTGGTTCCCGATGTCGTACACCCCCGCGAACGGTCGCCCGTTCTCCAACCGGGGCCCGAGCACGCGCAGGATCTCCTCGTCGAGCGACTCCACACCCGGCCGGTCGTTGCGCTCGATCGTGCGCCGGCGTGGCTCGCCGCCAGGTGGGGAAGGGGGGAGGGCGAGCAGGGCCGAAAGATCGAGCATCTGTGCGCGCGGGACTTCGGGCCGGTCCACGCGCTCCAACAGGTCCACGCGGCCGATGATCTCGTCCAGGCTCCGCGCACCGAGCTCCGCGAGGATGCGCCGCACGTCTTCCGCGATCCAGGTGAAGTAGGCGACCACCTGCTCCGGCGTGCCGCGGAACT
>WNGJ01035746.1_pt1 | contig 10063 bp, 6 predicted proteins | sample 5400611 | NCBI WGS metagenome assembly WNGJ01 (sample SAMN13153375, study PRJNA577476) | soil metagenome | isolation source: 40 cm soil or saprolite under Garry oak tree replicate 1 | place: USA:California | collected 2016-06-15
TCGTCACCCAGGACGGTATTGTTGTTCGTTAAGCAGCCTTCTTGGCAAGTCGCTCGTGCTTGTGGCGAAAACGCAAAGCAGGCAAGGGCGAACAGAATGAGAAGGAACGCGCGGCGCACAAGGGGGCAGTTCATTGAATTTGTTATAGATGCAGTTTTCGTTTTCATATGGGCAGAGAATCGCAAAAATCTAGCCGACTTGGCAAGACCCGTTTACCGCGTGACTGGCGAATCGCTCATCTGCTGATATCAGCGTGACGACATGCAAGCTTCGGCCAACCTGGGATTGATCGTGAATGCTTGCCACACCCCTCACCGGAGCTTTGCTGATCGCTGAGGAGGATTTGCTGCGCAGCTTTGCTCATCCACGCTGCGCTCACTGCTCTTTCAGGCCTATAGCTGTGCGACGGGAGTGCTTTGCCTTATGCGCGTCCGCGCCCCTCTAAACGCCTATCATCTATTCCACCTGATCAGCGTCCAATCTTCACTCGAATAAATCTTGGGCGGTAACTGTCGACGTTCGCAAGGAGATCGTGGGCGTGGAAAGTGTTGACGTCGTAAGAAACGAGCAGACGACCCTGCGGGTCGGTGAACTCCGGGTGCACGTGAGCATCATAGGTGAACAGGCCGTTCCGGCTCTCTGGTGTCCAATACACATGCATCCGATTCGCGAACGGTCCCTCCGGGTTAGTCGATGAATACATAACTAACTCCGCGCTGAAGGGAACCAGCGAATCCATCGTGAAGAGGAGAAAGCGATTCCCGACCTTTGTCACGCCAAAGCCATTGCCGACCCCTCTCAGCAAACGGGCCGATGCCGTCGGGTCCGATGACCAGCCTGTTCCAGTGTAAAATTCCCAAGCGCCAAACAGGTTGCCGGCCGTCGCCCTGGCAATGTGCAGGTACTTCTCAGTGCCACTTACATCCTCAGTCCCATAGATGTAGGTATAGCCGCCCTCTTCCAGCAGGGCCGCGCCGTACATCACGTTATTCTCACCATGGGTCGGCACTACATCCTCAAGCGTGAGATCAGGCAGAATGAATGACGCGATCGCGTTGCTGACCCATTGGAAGTCGAAGGGGCCGGGTCCCGTGCGCATAAACTCCATCACGAACACGCGGAGCCGGTCGCCTTCGACCGTCATGTCGCCCACCCAGTACCACGCGTTTTGGTCGACTGGTATGATTAAGGACGTTGGAGATTGGGCGGTTCCACCGTGCAGAGTCTGCACGAGCGCACCGCTGTCCTGAACAATCATCGAATTGTTAATGAACGGCTGGCCCGGCGGCCGCGAGTTGTCCCTGTTTACAAACCCAAGAAACGTGTCGGAGAAATCCCAAACCACGCGGCCATCTGGCAACAGGACCGATAAAGCGCCATCGGCTCCTGTCCAATCGTCCAGCAGCGTGTTATCGTTGCCATACGACTCGAACATCGCTTGGAAAGCGCTGTCCGGTGTAACCGTCACCGCGGCCACTGGCGCTTCGGCCAGAGCATTCGAACCGGCGGCCAGCCACGCCAGGGACACCAGAAAGCCGCCTCGCTGAAACCACCGCCGCGCAAGAGCATTCAAGAACGCGAATTGAAACGAGGACTTTGTCTTCATAAAGTCGATTAGATCACCGACCACCCATCGTCAAGAGGTAATCAAAGAGCGAGACTGGTCCCCTTGACCAACAACATGATTGATCCAGTTGGAAATCTCACCTGCTTCTCAAGTCGCCTCGCACGAGTCACCGATTCGAGCTCCATCAACGCAGTCAGCTTTTCATCCGCACGCACAACGAAACGCTTTCGACCGTCGCAATGCCGGATTTTCGGTCGGTTGCGTACGCTCATTGGGAGACCACCACGGGATCTGGCACTCCCGACGAACCTGGCTTGATTACCCGAGAAGGTGCGGTTGGTCACATATTTAGTCTCGAAGCGTTCTCGATGCCGCCGCCAGAGACTGCGCTATTGCCGGAAAAGTGGAGTTGGTCACGTCAGCGCGCCTATGGTGTTTAAGCGAAGAAAAACCGGGGCTCGACACCTCTTGGGACATCAACTAAGATCCAAGCTCCCAAATCCGAAGCCCCAACATGAAAATAATGTATCGTATTCGAGGCGCGTTTTACCTGCTGCTATTCGGGGCTTGTGCAATCCCGTTCGCATTCGCCCAGCGCGGCGTACCTGCCTTGCCTCCAATTCCGAGTCAGACCAAAGGCCACTCCGCCGACCCACAAGTGAGGCCTACTCCAACGCCAAGACCTCGGACGACTCCGGCACCTCGCCCCATCGTTCGGCCACCGCCATACCCCGTTGGAGTATGGGGCTCATTTGGAGTTGGTCACGACATCGACCCCAACTTGGTTGCTAATATGGGGATCGTCGGAATAGGCATAAGCGATGACTGGGCCGAAGTTGAACCAGCTCCGGGCGTATATGACTGGGGCACGCTCGATTCCAAGATCGCACAGGCCAAGGCGGCGGGATTCCAATACATATCGTTAGCTGTCACCGATAGTTCATCACAAACTCCGCAGTGGCTGCTGGATTCGCTTCCACCCGATCAAGAGATTGATTTGCTTGACGACGCTTCAGTCCACCAAACTTTCTGCCAACCGATACACACTGCCTTATATTGGAACCCCACTTTTCATCAGGCAAGACTCGATTTGATTGCCGCCATGGGAGCAAGATATACCAATGATCCGGCCATTGTCGCTGTAAAGATGGCCTCTTTCGCCAATCACAACACCCAGGACTGGAACATCCAGGACACGATAGGCGCCATCGAATGCCCCAGTTGTCCGCAACCGACACCCACATTGTGCGGCACTATTACTGTTGACCAGCCCGCACAATGGCTCGCCGCCGGCTGGACTGAGCCGCAGATGCTCCAAATTGGCAAAGAAATGTGCGACGCGGCGGCGGCAGCATTCCCCAATCAGAACATCGCACTGCCAATCGGCGGTTTGGACATAACGTATCCCGGTTTTAGCGGTGGCACTTACACCACAATGTGCCGCGATATCCAGGATTATGTGTACGGAAACGCTTCGCTGGGAACACCGCCTCGGCCTTATGCCAACAGATTTTTCATGCAGCGTAACACGGTAGCCGCTAATTGGCAGGTTGGCAGTTACTACGACACTTACGTCCCTGGCTTCGATGCCGACCCTTACATCAAATACATGATCCGTGCACACGCCCATCCCAACCCGCCGTGGACTACTCCAGGGCACGCTGGGTTGCAGATGGTCAGCGCAGCGACCCTGGGCTCGACGACCGATTGCCGGCAAGGCGGCGGCCCAGACGGCCCCTGCGGCCCCACCTGCGATCCGGTATGCGTCATGCAAACCTCGCTTGATGTAGCCAGGACCTACGGTGCCGCGTTCATTGAGATTTGGGCGCAAGATGACGTCAACCCAGCGTTCTACGACATGATTAAAGCGGCAACGATCGCAATGGGCGGAACGCCACGGGATTTTTGACCGAATTCTCAACTGCCGTCAACCTTGCAGAATGTCTCCGCGCTTCGTCGGCAGTTGTGAGCATCAGCGACGAATCATTGATTCGATTTCCAAGAACGCACTCAGCGTTTCATCCACATGCTTCTTGAGATTGGGCGATTACTTCCCAATACTTCAATGCCAGTGATGTCTAGTAATTGTTGGAAACCGTTTCCGATTCGGCTTTGTTTAGTTCCACTTGTGCGCTCACTTTCTGTAAGCCCGCCGTAAGAGCGTCAATTTGCTTTTGCTGCGAGTCGATCTGGCGACGCGCTTTAATGAATTCATTAAGCAACATCGCATTCACCGCTTCGTAGCGCACGGTGAAAGCTTTCCCTTCGGCATCGCGCACCACTAAATCGGGATTCACCTTTTCCACTTGCTCGGCCACGAGGCCGAATTGCGGGATACGAGCGGGGTCAAGCTCGCGCTTGTAGCGGAAGGTGACCGGTTTTAGCGCTAGGATCGTCTCACTCGTTTTGTCCATCGGCTTGATTGCTTCCTTAAAGCGGCCCGACGATGTGGTCGTGCCAAGATGACCGTTGGCGTCTACTATAACTGGTACGCCCGTTGGCACAGTTGCCCCATTGATGCCGGCGATGAATGTCTTTCTGTGAACCTGTTTCGCGCCGATGCGGATTGTTCTAGAGTCGCTGGGTAGACCATCATTGCCAATCTCGATGTTATCGCTGCCAATCCCAATGTACTGCCCCGCGAGATAGCCGAGCCCCACATTATTGCTACCCAACGTTTCGAGAAGAGCTCCCACGCCGATCGCAGTATTGTTCGAGCCTTGCGAGTTGCTATTGAGCGCGTCGTTGCCAAAAGCGCAATTGCCGCTACCCGTTATGTTAAGATGCATGGTGTTAAACCCCACGGCCGTATTCGTGGTGCCGGTCGTGTTGTTTTCCCCTGTAAATGACCCGATTGCAATATTCGCAGAACCAGTATTTGCATTGAGCGCTAGGTTACCGATCGCGATGTTTGAGTTCCCCGAGATGTTCTGATACAGCGCCTGATAGCCGATAGCGACGTTGCTATTGCCGTCTTCAGTCAAAAAGAGAGTCTGCCACCCAATGGCGATGTTGTCAACACCCACAGTGTTGCTGGTGAGAGCTTGCGAGCCGATCCCCGTATTATGGTATCCACTCGTGTTGGAGAGAAGCGCGTTGAATCCCAAGGCGGTGTTGTCCGTGCCAGTGGTCAAATTTAGAAGCGCATTATCACCCTGAACGGTATTGTTGTTGGTTAAGCAGGCATCCTGGCAATCCGCTCGGGCCTGCGGCACAAGCGCAGAGCAGGTGAGCAGAAGCGGAACGAAAAGGAACGCGCGCAAAAGCGGGCGGTTATCGAAGTTTTTGATGAGAATTGTCATTTTCATGTCTACGATTGTTCCCCGACGGATTAACTTTGCGATTGCAGGTCTGAAAGCGGGGAAGGCTGTCGGAGAGAGCGCCATCTCCCGGGTGCAGACCTTGGTTTCGAAAACCTTCCCAAAACTCTCGCCGGCTTTGCAAGAACAAAAGTTAAGCGCGGGGCCTTCTGTAGCCACGCGGCCGCGGCGCGCTCTCTTATCCCAAGCTTCGGAACCGCCCACCGGGCCGTCGGCTAGACCAAGCAAATTTTACTAATTATTGAGGACGACTTGCGGGCCCGGTCTGCCTGCTTGCAGCTGTGCACTCACTTTCTGTAGGCCCGCAGTAAGCGCGTCAATTTGCTCTTGCTGACGTGCAATCGTGGCTCCCTGCTCTTGCACTTTGCGCTGTTCTTCGACAAACGCCTGGTGCTCCTTGAGAAACTCGTTGAGCAACATCGCGTCAGAATCGACTTTCGCCACCTGCTCTGCTACGAGGCCAAACTGCGGCACGGCCTCAGGGTCTAAATCCTTTTTGTAATGGAAGCTCACTGGTTCGAGCGAGAAGATCACTTCGCTGGCTTTATCCATCGGTTTGATCGCTTCCTTAAACCGCGCAGAGGAGGCCCTGACACCGAGTTGCCCATCGTCAGTGATGCCGACTGTTACGGCTACGCCGTGAGCAATCCGTGCGTCCCTAATGCCAGCGATGTAGGTGGCTGTCTGCGTTCCTACCGTGCCGATGCGGATCACTCCGGATTCACCCGCGATGCCGGCATTGCCTATGTCGATGTTGTCGCTGCCAGTAGTTAGCTCCTCTCCCGCGCGGCTTCCCAAGGCGATGTTCTGGTTGCCCGTGTTATTGAAGAGAGCGCTGAAACCGACGCCGGTATTGTCGTCGCCCGCGCCGTTTTGATGGAGCGCGCTCTCGCCTATGGCAGTGTTGTGATCGCCGCTGGTCGTAAAGTGCAGCGCGTCGGCGCCGTTGGCCACGTTGCCGCTACCGGTGAAGTTGTTCCACATCGCATTGTAACCCGTAGCCGTGTTATCGCTGCCAGAGCTGTTGAAGACCAGAGCGTTGATGCCATTCGCAGTGTTAGCAAAGCCGGCCACGTTACTCGCCAGTGCATCCCACCCAGTTGCAGTGTTCGAAGATCCAGTCGTGTTATCCGCAAGTGCGCCGAATCCGACCGCGGTATTGAAGAAACCCGTGGTATTGGCCTGCATTGCAACGTACCCGATGGCGGTGTTGCTGAAGCCGGTCGTGGTGTTGGCCAGGGCCCGCATGCCATAAGCCGTATTTTGGGAGCCAGTGGTGTTGTCGTGGAGCGCGTGATAGCCCACGGCCGTATTGTTCAGGCCAGTCGTGAGACTAAAAAGCGCATCTTCGCCCTCAGCAGTGTTTTGACCGGGATAGCCTCCGTCCGGCGGTGGGTCAACCGCTTGCACTCTTGGCGAAAGCGCAAAGCAGCCGAGCGCGAGTGCGATGAGAACTGGCCGAATTGTTGTGTTTTTGGATTGAGTCAGCGGATTCATGGTTCTTCTTTCCTTTTTCCCCGCTACGTTGATTCGGTACTTTGGGGTCTGGGAAGAGGCGCAGAACCTAGCGGGGCAAATGTTCCCTGCCTGGTTTCAGACCCGCTTGATCGATGCTGAGTTTGGAAAAAATGTTGCCAATCTGTCAAATCAATTCGCCGCAAGGGCGAGTCGCCCATTCAAGTTCCGGACGCCAGTCAACTTTTCTTCCGCTCGCACCCACGAAACGCTTCCCGTCGTCGCGATGTGCGTCCGCGACAAAGATCGGTCCCCCGTTGGAATCAACGGTTGCAACACAACCCCGACTCAAACCGGACCGAAGACCCGTCGCCGTATTTTGATCTATAGCAACACCACCGGCGCTCGCAACGCGGCGAACAGTCAGAGCAGTAATCAATTGGATTCATGACGCGAGTTAACATCGAGGCCGAAAAGCAAGATGACCAGACTAAAGATGAGGATCGTGCTCATTCTTACGTTTAGCGAATGCCATTGCCACTTGGCTTCACACATTTTGCGAAACGCTGTGCACTTCTTGCTCATTGCATTCCTTCAACGAAAAAATGCTCCAGCGCATCAAGCGAGCGGCTGTTGGGGCGAGCGCAATTTTAGGGATTGTTGACCGTTTGCGGCGCAGCTTTCTTCAGTTCAAGCTGGTCGCTCACTCTCTGGAGGCCCTCAGTGAGAGCGTCAATCTGCTTCTGCTGCTTGGCTATGGTCGCTTTCTGTTCTTGCACTTCCCGATGCTCTTTGAGAAACTCATTGAGCAACATCGCGTTCACTGCTTCGTAGCGGACTGAGTAAGGTTTGCCATCATCATCGCGAGCTACCAGATCGGGGTTCACCTTCTCGACATCCTCAGCCACGAGTCCAAACTGCGGGATGCTGTTTGGATCAAGCTCATGTTTGTAGCGAAAGGTCACCGGTTTCAGGGCTAGAATCGTCTCACTCGCCTCGCCCATTGGCTTGATCGCATCCTTGAAACGCTCGGACGAGGTGATAGTTCCCAAGTGTCCAGCCGTATCTATGATTACTCCAACGCCGCCCGCGACCGTGACTCCGCTGATACCGGCAATGAAGGTACTCCTGTGCCCCCCGTTACCGATCCGAATCTTCGCCGAATCACCTGATTGGCCGCGGTTGCCGATAATGATGTTATTGTTGCCTGTTGTGAGATTATACCCAGCCCCTTCCCCAATCGCAATGTTAAGGTTCCCCGTGGTACTACCAAGAGCGTCGTCGCCAATCGCGGTGTTACCCTGGCCGGTAGTGATGCCCCCGGCAGCAGAAGTGCCGACCGCGGTGTTAGCATAGCCGGTCGTAATGCTCGTGAGGGCAGCATCCCCAACCGCAGTGTTTCTCTGGCCGGCGTTGTTGGAATACAGGGCGTGAAAGCCGACAGCCGTGTTTTGGCTGTTGGTGGTCAGACTAAAGAGGGCATCCTCTCCCTCCGCCGTATTTTCATTTGGATAGCCTCCATCCGGTGGTGGATCGACTGCCCGAGCCGTCGGCGAAAACCCAAAGCAGATGAGCGTTAGTGCGATGAGAACTGGCCGAATTGTTGTGTTTTTAGATTGAGTCAGCGGATTCATGGTTCTTCCTTTCTTTTTCCCCGCTAAGTTGATTCTGCGATTCGCGGGTCCGAAAGGGGCGAAGAACCTAGCGGGGCAAATGTTCCCTGCCTGATTCAGATCCGTTTAACGGCGTCGAGTCTGGATAAAATTACGCCAGCTAGTCAAGACAATTCGCAGCGGCTCAAACCTCCGATTCCAGTTCCACAAAAGCCGTCAACTTTTCATCTCCACGCACTACGAAACGCTTGCCGTCGTCTCGATGCGTATCTGCAATCCAGATCGTTCGCCCTTCGGAATCGACGGCTGAGACCCAGCCCAAACTCCCAACCGGCTTTGCTGAGATTGTCAGCGATTACTTCCCAAGTATTTCACGCGGCGAGATTCTGCCGCTCAATAACAGGAAAGCCGTAGGGGTCACAGCCCCGTTCAGAGGCGGCTGCGTCGCGGGGTTTCAATGTGAGCAGCGCCGACTCAGGGCGACGACGGCGGTTCCGTTGAAATAGTCGGCCAGGACGAGATCCGGTTTTCCGTCGCCGTTAAAGTCGCCCGTCGCGACGTCATAAGGTAATCCCTGAAAGGCGCCTAGCGCTAAGAACAGTGGCGCCCCAAACTGACCGGTGCCGTCGCCTCGCACGACGGTCACATTATTGAAGCTAAAGGTCGCTATGGCGAGGTCCAGATAGCCATCGCGGTTCAAATCCACCGCCACAAGGCCCGCCGTGTCTTCTACCGAAATCTGCTGCCCAGGGGTGAAGCTGCCATCACCATTGCCGAGATAGATAGCGACATGGTTGTTAGGATAGATATTAAACACTCCCACAGCCAGGTCCAGGCGCCCATCATGATTAAAATCGCCCATCGCCACTTCGCTCGCATTGCTCCCCAGGGGATATGTGTGGATCGTCGTGAAATTCCCATTCCCGTCCCCCTGCAGGATTCTTAGATCCTGGCTGCCGTAGTTCGAGATCGCCAGATCCAGCTTGTCATCCCCATTGAAATCTCCCACCACGATCCCTGCCGGTATCGCCGTGCCCGGGAATATCGCCGGCGGACCAAACGCGCCAGTCCCAGTCCCAAGCAGGATGTCGACGTTGCCGCTAAGATTATCAGTCACAGCCAGATCCAATTTTCCGTCCCCATTAAAGTCAGCGGCCGCTATCTGCGACGGGGAATCTTCGGCGGGGTAGAGCGTGGCCTCGGAAAAGGTCCCATCGCTATTGTTAAGCAGGACTTCAACCCCCGAGCCATTCCCGCCGATTCCCGCGGCCACCGCCAGATCCGGCTTCCCGTCACCATTGAAGTCGCCAACGGCTACGTCGTGTGGATAAACCCCGGCAAAAAAGGTATTCGGACCGGAAAACCCACCCATACCGTCCCCGTAATAGACCACTACGCCAGAAGCCGCATTTGGAATCACGAAATCCAGGTGGCCGTCACCGTTCAAATCCGCGGTCACCACATGGAGAGGCTGGCCACCGACTACGAATGGTCCGTCCTTTTGGAAAGCGACACAACCCCTCGCTGCTCTGTCTGGTGGCGGATCAACGGCACGAGCCGTGGGCGAAAGCGCAAAACAGGCGAGCACGGACGGAATGAGAAGGAAACTGCGCAAAGGCGAGCCTTTAATCGAATTTCTTACGGTTGCTGTGTTCTGGAGCTGAATCGTTCTATGCGTGCGGGTTTTCAAAATTTCGGGGCCTGGTACTAGGGTTCATTATGTTCTACGGGAATTGCGAAGCGGAGTTTCCGAAAAAACGTTGCCGCAGTCTTGGAGCCCCTTCTGGAATGGTGTCGAAATTATTTTTTTGGGGAAACGGAAAAATCATTGAACCGCGCGGGATAGCGCTGATTTTCGCGGATACAGCCGAATCGCTGACTCAAGTTCCACAAACGCCGTCAACTTTTCATCTGCGCACACGACAAAACGCTTTCCGTCGGCGTAATGTGCGTCTGCAATCCAGCTGGTTCGCCCCTTGGAATCAATCGCTGAGACGCAGTCCAACTCCAACCGGCTTTGCTGAGATTGCCGCCGATGATTTCCCACTACTTACTGCCAGCGATATCTAGTGATTGTTCAAGACCGTTTGCGGTGCGGACTTGCTCAG
>WNGJ01010102.1_pt1 | contig 10062 bp, 6 predicted proteins | sample 5400611 | NCBI WGS metagenome assembly WNGJ01 (sample SAMN13153375, study PRJNA577476) | soil metagenome | isolation source: 40 cm soil or saprolite under Garry oak tree replicate 1 | place: USA:California | collected 2016-06-15
AGGAGTTCTGCACCGGCGACGACCCGCAGCGGCTGCGTTTGCTCGCCACGTACGGAGCCGGCGGTCTGCGGCGGATGCTGACCGGTGTTTACGAGACGCTGCGGGCCGCGGGCCGGCCGCTCGAGCTGCGGGTGACGGAAACGCCGAGCTTGCAGGAGCGGCTGGACGAGTGGCGGGAAGCGGCACGATGCGTGCTCGAGGACGCAGACCTCGCAGGTGCGGACGCCCAGCGCGCGCAGGTTGCCCAGGCGCTCGAGCTGCTGGAACGGCTCCCGGCTTCCGACCGCCTGCTGGACCTCGAAGACCTGCGCACCCGCGGCGGCCCGCGTGAGCGCTTCGCGGCCTACGAAGAAGCTCGGAAGGCCGTTGAGCAGGCAGCGCTCGACGAGGCCGCCGCTCGCGACCGTGAGTTGCTCCAAGAGCTGCTCGGCTGCTTCGGCCGCCACTACGCCGCCGCGAAGGAGCGAGAGTCGGCGCTCGACTTCGAGGACCTCCAGCTCGGCGCGCGCGACCTCCTCAGGGCGGAGGAGAAGATCCGCGACAAGGAGCGGCTCCGCTTCCGGGCGATCATGGTCGACGAGTTCCAGGACACGAACCGCCTCCAATGCGAGCTGATCGACCTGATCTCGGATCCCTGGCCGGCGGCGGCCCCCGCCGGGCGAAGCCCGGCTCCGCCCCCGGCTGACGACGCTGACGGCACGGGGCTCTCCGGGGCCGTGCTATCTCGCACTGTCCCCTCCGGCCCCGCACCCCCAGCGTCGCCCCAGGAATCCGAGATCCAGCCGAAGGACATTTTCTTCGTCGGAGACGAGTTCCAGTCGATCTACGGATTCCGGCACGCCGACGTCGCGGTCTTCCGCGAGCGGCGAGCCCATGCGGACCAGCTGCTGCCGCTGACGCTCAACTACCGCTCGCGCCCGGAGGTGCTGGCCGCCGTGAACCACCTCTTCGGAGCCGACTTCGGCGACGAGTTCCAGCCGCTCGCCGCCTCGGGAGAGTTCCCCGACCCGGTTTTCGGTACGCCCGTCGAGCTGCTCGTGACCGACAAGTCGAGCTACGCCGGAACCGGCACGCACTGGCGCCGCGGTGAGGCTCGCAACGTCGCGCGGCGCGTCAAGGAGCTCGTCGACTCGGGCGCCGCGAAGCCGGGCGAGATCGTGCTCCTCTTCTCCGCGGGCACCGACGCGGAGTGGTACGAGGAGGAGCTGCGGGCAGCGGGCCTGCCGACTTATCGCTCGACCGGACGCGGCTACTTCGGCCAACAGCAGGTGGCCGACCTGCTCGCGTACCTGCGTCTCCTGCACAACCGCTACGACGACGAGGCGCTCGTCAGCGTCCTGGCCTCACCGTTCGTCGGCGTCTCCAACGACGCCCTCGTGTTGTTGCGGCGCGGGGTTGGCCGAAGGCCGCTCTTCACCGGCGTGGAACGCGCGCTGCCACAGGAGCTCTCTCCGGGCGACCAGCGCCTGTTCAAGGCGTTCAAGCAGCGCTACGACCGGCTCGCGGCCGCGGTGCCGACGCTTTCGCTCGAGCGGCTCTGCGAGGAGATCGTCTCGGCGCACGATTACGACCTCGCCGTGCTCGCCCAGTGGGACGGGCGCCGGCGCTACGCGAACCTGCGCAAGCTCGCGCGGTTGGCGCGTTCCTACGAGGACCTGCGGGGCGCCGATATCGAGGGCTTCGTCCGCTTCGTCCGCCAGCAGGACGAGGTCGGAGCGAAGGAGCTCGAGGCCGTGGCCGAGGAGGAGGACGCGGACGTCGTCCGCCTGCTGACGATCCATGCGGCGAAGGGGCTCGAGTTCAAGGTCGTCGTAGTCGCCGACGCGGGCCGCGACCGGGCGGGACCCTCGGCCGACGAGATCCTCGCACTCCCCGACGGCCGGTTCGGTTTCCGGATCCCGCATCCCTCCACGGGCGAGCGCCGCGGCACCTCCACCTACGAGGCGGTCAAGGAGGCGGAGCGCGCCGAAGCCGAGGCCGAAAGGCGCCGCCTCTACTACGTCGCGATGACGCGGGCGATCGACCGCCTCGTCGTCGCCGGCTCGATCGACGCCGAGAACCCCTCGGAGACGACGCCGATCGGCTGGGTGCTCGGAAGGCTCGAGGCGCGTGAGCTGCAGCAGGCCTCGAACGGGCCGCTCGAGCTCGAACGTGGCGGCGCGCGCCTGCTGGTGAGGTTGGATCGCTATGTGTCCGAGCCAGCGACCTTGCCGAGGATCGAGCCGGAACTGGAAACGGAGCCCGGCCAACTCGAGCTCTTCACCGTCGAGAACGGGCGGGCGGTCCTGGCGAACGCCCCGGTCTTGCCTGCGCTCGAGCCGATCCCCGAACCGCCGCTCCATTACGTCCGCCGGCTCTCCTACAGCTCGCTCGCGCTCTTTGCCCGCTGCTCGTACCGCTACTACGCCGAGCGGGTGGCGGGCATGCGGCCTGCGGACGGGGGCGGGGCGGTCGCGGGCCACGTGGGGCTCGCTGCAACCGAGCTCGGCGACGCGGTCCACTTCCTGCTGGAAGGACTCGATCTATCGGGGCCTCGCGAGCCTCGTGCGAAGGAGATCGAGACAGCTGTTCGAGCGCGCTATCCGGCAGTGACCGAGGCAGACCTCGAACGGATCGGGGCCTTTGTGCGCGGGTACTGCGAGTCCGAGCTTGCCCGCCGGATCGCCGGGCTCACGGGCGCCGCGGTCGAGCGGCCGTTCGCCTTCGAGCACGATGGCGTCCTCTTGCACGGACGGCTCGACGTCCTCCACATGGCCGACGGTCGGGCGCTCGTCGCCGACTACAAGACGAACTCGCTCGAAGAGGGCGAGCCTGAGGAGCTCGTGGAGCGCGACTACCGACTGCAGCGGCTCGTCTATGCGCTCGCCCTGCTGCGAGGGGGCGCGGAGGAAGTCGAGGTCGTCTACCAGTTCCTGGAACGCCCCGACGCGCTTGTCTCGGCGCAGTTCACCCGGGCTGACGTTCCAGCGCTGGAGGCCGAGCTCTCCGCCGCGATCGCCGAGATCCAGGCCGGCGAGTTCCGGCCGAGGCCGAGTGAGTTCGTCTGCTCGGGCTGTCCAGCGCTCGACGTCGTCTGCGCCGGCCCGCGGCTCCGGAACGGCGGTGCTGGAGTTCCGGTCGCCGAGTCCGCTCTGGCCCGCTGATGCCTCGCAGCTACGTCGCCGAGGCGAGGCGGCGCGTCGGGCCGAAGCGCCGGCGGATCGGGCCGATCATCGAGCGGCTGGCGGCGGAGCACCCCGACGCGACGATCGCGCTTCGGTTCCACGACGATCTTCAGCTACTCGTCAGCGTGATCCTCTCGGCGCAGACGACCGACGTGAACGTGAACCGGGTCACTGAGAGGCTGTTCCAGAAGTACCGCCGCCCCGAGGACTACCTCGCCGTGCCGCCCGAGGAGCTCGAGCGCGACATCTACGCGACCGGCTTCTTCCGGCAGAAGGCGAAGGCGCTGCGCGGAACGATGCAGGTGCTGCTCGAGGAGTTCGACGGCCGCGTTCCGCGGCGACTCGAGCAGCTCCTGCGCCTACCTGGTGTCGCGCGGAAGACGGCGAACGTCGTCGCCGCTGAGCTCGGCGAGCCGCAGGGAATCGTCGTCGACACCCACGTCAGGCGCCTCTCGCAGCGGCTCGGGCTGACGCGCGAGGAAGATCCGGTCAAGATCGAGCGCGATCTGCAGCGGCTCGTCCCGCGTCGCTACTGGGGCCTGTTCCCGCATCTCCTGATCTGGCACGGGCGCCGGGTCTGTCTCGCACGCGCGCCGCGCTGCCACGAGTGCGTCGTGAGCGACCTCTGTCCGTCGAGTCGCGCCTAGGAGCGCGGCGTCAGCGCGACCAGGAGGCCGCCGTCCTCGTCGTAAGCGGGGAAGAAATCGGCGGTGACAGCTTTCTGCTGGCCCGCACGAGTCCGTAGCTCGAGTTTCTCGCCGAGCCGGCGGACGCCCCACTCGAGCGCGAGCACGGCAGGGTTCTGGCCTTCCTCGAAGCCGCTGAGACCGAAGCTCTCCACGACCTCCCTGCCCATCAGCTCCTGCTCCCGGAAGCCGCTGAGCTCGAAGACATCTCGCCCGGAAGCCAGGATCCGGGCCTCGGCGTCACAGACGACGAAGCCGGTGTTCGGCGAAGGGTAGTAGTCGTCGAGGAGCTCGAACAGAAAACCGAACCCACAGTGGTGGCAGGCGACTGCTTGGCGGGTGAGACCCTCCGTGCGATCGTGGTCGATCGACCGCTCCTTGCAGTTCGGGCAGATGAAGTAAGGCATCTGTTTCTAGGTTAGAGATGGCATCTGTCCCTAGGTCAGAGCCAGCGCTTGCGCCTGAAGTAGACGAGCTGGATCACCGAGGTCACGACGATCAGGCCCCACGAGAACGCGTAGCCGAGATACCAATGCAGCTCGGGCATGTGGTCGAAGTTCTGGCCGTAGATGCCGACGATCAGGGTCGGCACGAGCAGGATCGAGGCGATTGCAGTCAGACGCTTCATGACCTCGTTCTGGTCGTTGGCGATCTTCGCCTGCGAGTAGTCGCGGACGCTCGCGATCAGATCGCGGGAGAGCTCGAGCCCGTCGATTGCGCGCAGCAGCTTGTCGTACGCGCTCGAAAAGGCGACTTCCACCTCATGCGGAAAGACCTCCTTGCCCTTCTCGACCTCGACCACGTTGTCGACGACGCGACGCACCGCGTCGCGCATCGGCGACAGAGTGCGCCGAATGTGGAGCAGGTCGTGGCGGAGCTCGGACAAGCGCTCGCGTGTCTGCGCCGCGGGCATGTCCTCAACCTTGTCCTCGAGCTCGTCGATCTCGCCGTTCAGGTCGTCGATCAGGTCGAGGTAGCGCTCGGCGATGTCGTCGACGAGACGGTAGGCGATCATCCCCGGCTCGTCGTCCGGTCGGACCGCCTCGCGCACCGAGGACGGGTCGTACGGAGGCCGCCCGCCGGGTGGCGTCTTACGCACGGTCATGATCGTGTCGTGCGTCAGCACCACCTCGATCTCCTGGTAGTAGACGCAGTCTTCCTCGGGAATTGCGACGGCGACCAGGAAGACGCCGAAGACGTAGTCGCCGTGCCCCTGGAGCGTCGGCCGCGGCTCGTCCTCGTGCTTCGGCTCCGCTTCCAGAAGCTCGAGCGCGGTCTCCTCGAGATCTTTCGGCGCCTGCTCCCGGAGCTCGTCACCGCTCGGGTCGAGCAGGTCGATCCAGTTCGTCTTCGCCACGCGCCGAGGCTAGCGCGCGACCCGGCTAGACCTCGGCAGCCTCCGGCCGGGGTGCGGCGAGCGTGGTCCCTGCGTGGCCTTCCTGGGCGGCGAGCCAGCGCTCGGCGTCGAGGGCGGCCATGGTGCCCATTCCGGCCGCGGTGACCGCTTGCCGGTAGACGTGATCGACGACGTCGCCCGCGGCGAAGACGCCGGGGATGTTCGTTGCAGTCCCGTCGTGCGTGACGAGGTAACCCGCCTGGTCGTGGTCGAGCTGGTCGAGGAAGAGCTTGGTGTTCGGATCGTGGCCGATCGCGACGAAGACGCCCTGTGCTGGAAGCTCCCGTAGTTCGCCGGTCTCGAGATCGCGAATGCGCGCGGCCGTGACCTGGCCGCCCTCGCCAGCGACAACCTCCTCGACGGTCGCGTTGGTGATCCACTCGATCTTCGGGTTCGCGCGGGCCCGGTCGAGCATGATCTGCGAGGCGCGAAACTCGTCGCGCCGGTGGACCAGGATGACCTTGGTCGCAAACTTCGTCAGGAAGATCGCCTCCTCCATCGCGGAGTCGCCCCCGCCGACGACCACGACCTCTTTCTCCCGGAAGAACGCGGCATCGCAGACCGCGCAGTAGGAGACCCCGCGGCCCTGGAGCGTGCGCTCGGACTCGAGGCCGAGCTGCCGGGCGCTCGCGCCCGTGGCGACGATGACGGCCTCGGCGCGGTACTCCTTATCGTCCACGTAGACGCGGAACGGCCGCTCGGAGAAGTCGACGCTGGTCACGTCGTCCGTGAGGAAGTCAGAGCCGAACCGCTCGGCCTGGCGGCGGAAGTCCTGCATCATCTCGGGGCCCATGATCCCGTCGGGGTAGCCGGGGTAGTTCTCGACGTCGCTCGTGATCATCAGCTGGCCGCCCCAGGCGAATCCTTCGATCACCAGCGGGCGCAGATTTGCGCGGGCGCTGTAGAGCGCCGCGGTGTAACCAGCGGGGCCGCCGCCGATGATGATCAGGTCATGCACGTCGTTGTCGCTCACGAATCCTCCAGACTCTTACCGAAAAAAAAGGTTGCGCTGTATTAAACGAAACGGCCCGGTCGAAGCTTCCGGTTCGGGGGATGCGAAGGGCGCAGTTTCGGCTCACTCAGGACACCATGGGTGCGCTTTTCCTCACTAGGCTCGACGTGGGGAGGAGGTTATGGGTTCCAGCGGCGGCCGCGATTTCACGCGACGAGCTGGCCGCAGATATAGAGCCGGCCCTCCCTGACCTCAGACTGCGCGTGCAGCCGGTGGGGCTCCCGCTCCCCGGGCCGGATCAGGTGCACCACCTCGTGCCCGCGGGAGGCCAGAAGCTCCGCGAGCATCCGGCGATGGCAGCTCAGCCAGGAGGTCTCGGCGCACATGAAGCACGGCGCGGGCTCGTCGAGCGCGGCCGCCAAGGCCTCCTGCCAGATCGGTCGTCCCATGCGCGCCGCGTAGCTTCGGAACGCCCCCGCGCGCAGGCAAGCGAAGCGCTCCTCGCCAGGCTCCTCGCTGCGCAGGCCTCCGAGCTCTTCGGCATGGCGATACCTGAGGCCCGCCGCCTCCAGGCTCTCGGCCAGCGGCGCCTGGCTGAACTGCGGATTCCGCTGCGAGCGTGGACGTCGGCGCACGTCGACGAGCGTCCTGACCTCCGCCTCGCGAAGACATTCGACGAGCTCCTCCGCGGGCCGCCTACCGTGTCCAATCGTGGACAGCCGCACATGCATAGAATCGCCGCTTCGCCGGCAAGGGAGGCGGGCATGGCTGCAACCGTGAGCTGGGACGGCCTTCGGGACCTCGCGAGCTTTCGCGCGGAGAAGGGCTGCGCGATCAGCGTCTACGTCGACCTCGACCCCTCGGTCTCGGCGACAGCGGCGGACATCGCCATCCGGATCAACTCTGTGCTCGACACGGCCGAGAAGCGCGCGGGCGCCGAACATAACGAGCTGAGCCATGGCCAGCGCGAGGCTATGCAGAAGGACTTCCAACGGCTCCGCCGCTATTTCGAAGACGAATTCGATCGAGACGGCGCCCACGGGGCGGCGGTCTTCTGCGCCGGACTCGACAACTTCTGGCGTCCGCTTGCCTTGAGCGACGCGGTGCCGGACGAGGTCAAGGTCGGGCCGGACTTCTACCTGTCGCCGCTCGTTCCGCTCGTCGGCCGCGGCGAAGGTGCGCTTGTCGTCGCGGTTGGGCGGGAGCGGGGCGAGATCTTCCAGCTGCGCGCAGCGCGCCTCGCGGAGATCGTCGATCAGCGCGACTCGACACCGGGCCGCCACGACCAGGGAGGCTGGTCACAGGCGCGCTACCAACGCCACATCGAGGAGCTCGCCCAGCGGCACCTGCGTCAGGTCGCCGAACAGCTCGAGCGTCAGTTCCGCGAGCGCCATTTCCCGAGGATCGTCGTCGTCTGCTCCGAGGAGACGCGGCCTGAATTCGAGGAGACGCTTGCGAACGACGTTCGGCAGGCCGTGATCGGCTGGACGATCGCGGAAGCACATGCCTCTCCCGCGGAGTTGCTCGAGATCGTGACGCCTGTGCTCGAGGAGTGGCGCACTGCACAGGAGGAGGAAACGGTCGAGCGTTGGCGCGAGGAGGCCGGGCGGAACGGCCGAGCCTCGAGCGGTTGGGCGGCGACGCTCGAGGCGGCTTCGGATGGGCGCGTCGACCAGCTGCTCTTCCAGGACGGAGCCGATCGGCCGGCCTGGCAGTGCCCCGCCTGCGGCCGCGTTGCGGCAGGGGGGGGCGCCTGTCCGCTCGACGGCACTCGGATGGACGAGCGCGAGGACGGGCTCGACCTCGCTGTGCACCAGACGCTTGCTCATGGTGGAACTGTCTGGGCGGTCACGCACCGGCGCGATCTCGATCCCGTCGAGGGGATCGGAGCGCTCTTGCGATACTGACTCTCGCGCCCTTGGCCGGCCGCCGCTCCCGGCCGGCGGAGCCGGCCTCCGTGCCGGCCGGCCGAGAACGCGAGAGTGCGCGGACTTTTCGGCAATACTGAATGCATGGCCTCCCTCGCGCGCACGATTCTCGAAGATCATCTAGAGCGCGGCGATCTCGTTCCCGGACAGGAGATCGCGCTGCGCGTCGACCAGACGCTCGCCCAGGACGCCACCGGGACGATGGCGATGATGCAGTTCGAAGGCTTCGGCGTCGATCGCGTCCAGGTCGAGACAGCGGTCGTCTACGTCGACCACAACATCCTCCAGATCGACTTCAAGAACCCGGACGATCATCGGTTCCTGCAGGCGATGTCGGCCCGCTACGGAGCCTGGTTCTCGCGGCCCGGCAACGGGATCTGCCACTACGTGCACTGCGAGCGGTTCGCGGCGCCCGGAAAGACGCTCGTGGGCGCCGACAGCCACACGACCCAGTCGGGCTCTTGCGCGATGATCGCGATCGGGGCAGGCGGCCTGGACGTCGCTGTCTGCATGGCTGGGCACCCGTTCGAGCTGCCGTGTCCGAAGATCGTCGGCGTCTTCCTCGAGAACGAGCTTCGGCGTCCCTGGATCCAGGCGAAGGACATCATCCTGGAGCTGCTGCGCCGTCGCGGGGTACGCGGCGGGCGCGGAGCGATCTTCGAGTTCACCGGGCCCGGGGTGGCGACGTTGTCGTACACCGAGCGCGGGACGATCGCGAATATGATCGCCGAGCTTGGCGCAACGGGCGCCGTTTTTCCGGCAGACGACCGAACAAGAGACTCGCTTGACGAGCAGCGTCGCAGCGACGCGTTCGTCGAGATGCCGACCGGCGACACGGGCGACTTCGACGAGGAAGAGCACATCGACCTCTCCGAGCTCGTCCCGCTCGTAGCCAAGCCGTCGAGCCCCGGTAACGTCGTCCCGGTGGACGAGCTCGTCGGGACGCCGCTGGCGCAGGTCTGCATCGGCTCGTCGGTCAACTCGTCGTATGCCGACCTCGCGCTCGTGGGAGCCGTGATGCGCGGTCAGAGCCTCGCCGAGGGGCTGATCTCGGCGACGGCGACGCCGGGCTCGCGTCAGATCCTCGACCAGATCACCCGTTCGGGCACCTACGTCGACCTGCTGATGGCGGGCGTGCGGATGCTCGAGCCTGCCTGCGGGCCGTGCGTCGGGATGGGCCAGGCCCCGCCGTCGGGGTCGAACTCGCTGCGCACGTTCAACCGCAACTTCCCGGGTCGCAGCGGGAGCGCCGACGACCAGGTCTACCTCTGCTCGCCCGCTGTCGCCGCGGCTTCGATGCTGACCGGCGAGATCTCCGACCCGCGAGACCTCCCGAACGTCGAGCTGCCCGAGCGGCCGTCCGCCCGCCCCGAGGTGGTGCAGCGGCACATCCTCGAGCCGGCGCCGGCGGACGAGGCAAAGTCGATCGAGATCCCGCGCGGCCCGAACATCTTTCCACCGCCCGAACCGAAGCCGTTGCCGAACGAGCTGAAGCTGCGCGTCCTGATCGTCGCGCCAGATGACATCTCGACCGGCGACCTCTCGCCCGACGGCGCGACCGTGATGGCGTACCGGTCGAACGTTCCTGCGATCGCCGAATTCACCTTCCAGCACCGCGACCCCGAGTTCGCCCGGCGTGCGAAGGAGTGGGGCGGGGGCTTCATCGTCGCCGGCCACAACTACGGCCAAGGCTCGAGCCGAGAACACGCTGCGCTTGCCCCTGCCCAGCTCGGCGTTCGCGCCGTGATCGCGAAGAGCTTCGCCCGGATCCACCGGCGAAACCTGATCGCGCAGGGGATCGTGCCGCTGCTCTTCCAGGAGGAATTGGACTACGACAAGACCGCGCTGGGACAGACGTGGCGAATCGCCGGCCTACACGCGATTGCCGAAGGCGAGGACGAGCTCGAGGCCGAGATCAAGGGTGGCCCGACGATCA
>WNGJ01010103.1_pt1 | contig 10062 bp, 7 predicted proteins | sample 5400611 | NCBI WGS metagenome assembly WNGJ01 (sample SAMN13153375, study PRJNA577476) | soil metagenome | isolation source: 40 cm soil or saprolite under Garry oak tree replicate 1 | place: USA:California | collected 2016-06-15
CGCTACCGAATCGAGCGGGAGCTCGGGCTCGGCGGGATGGCGTCCGTCTACCTCGCTCACGACGAGGAGCTCGACCGGCCGGTGGCCGTCAAGCTCCTGGCGATCAACCTCGCCGGCGATGAGAGCTTCCGCAAGCGTTTCGTCCGCGAGGCTCGGGTGGCGGCCAGGCTCAGCCACCCCAACATCGTCCGGGTCTTCGACTCGGGCGAGGACGACGGCCGGCCCTACATCGTGATGGAGTACGTCGAGGGTGAATCGCTGGCCGAGGCGCTGCAGCGACGGGGGAAGCTCCCACCCGACGAAGCCGTCGAGCTCGTGCTCCAGATCTGCGCGGGCCTCGAGCACGCGCACGCAAACGGACTCGTCCACCGCGACATCAAGCCGGGAAATCTGCTCCTGCGCGACGACGGCGTGCTCAAGATCGCCGACTTCGGGATCGCCCGCGCCATAGAGGCGACGAAGCTGACGCAGGTCGGCACCGTGCTCGGGACGGCGGCGTACCTCTCCCCCGAGCAGGCGGCCGGGAGCGAGGTGACCGCGGCGGCCGACCTGTACTCGCTCGGCGTCGTGCTCTACGAGCTGCTGACCGGAAGGACGCCGTACATCGTCGAATCTCTGCCCCAGCTCGCAGTCCAGCAGCGGGAAGGGACGATCACGCCGATCGGGTCGTTCGGGCCCGTCACGGCCGCGCTCGAAGGGGCGGTCGCGCGCTGCCTCGCGTTCGACCCTGCGTCGAGGCCAGGCTCGGCAGCGCAACTTGCGCGGGAGCTGAGGCAGCCCGAGGCCCCCACCGAGCCGCTCGAGACCAGGGTCATTCCGACGCCGCCGGCGACTGGCATCCACTGGCACCGAAGCTGGTCGTGGACTGCCCTCGCCGCGGCCCTGGCCCTCACCGCGCTGGTGATCGCCCTCGTCGCGACAAACAGCGACTCTCACCGCCCGAAGAACGCGCCCGTCGCCGTGGAGCCCGTCAGCCGCGGGTCGACACCGGCCGACGAGGCCCGCAACCTCAGAGACTGGCTACGGCTTCACTCCGGCTAGGAGGGGACGGCTTCGACGCTCTTCGTGCTGCCGGACGTGACGCTCTTCGTTTTGCTGCCGAACGTGATGCCCTCGCGCGCAAGAGCGAGCTGGACCTCTTCGCGGCCCTTGTAGATCCGCCACTTCACCGTTGCGAGCGTGATCTCGAGCGAGTCGGCGATCTCCGTGTACGAGAGGCCGACGACGTCGCGGAGGAGAAGCGCCATCTTCAGATCGACGTTTAGCTCCTCGATTGCCCGCCAGAGCGCGTCGATCGTCTCGACCTGCTCGGCCGGCGGATCGATCGCCTCGAGCGGCGGCAGGTCCTCGAGTGCCACGAGCGAACGTGGCCGCCGCTCGCTGACGCGCAACTCGTCGAGCACACGGTTCTTCGTCACCTGAAAGAGCCAGGTCGTGAACTTCGAGCGGAGCGAGAACTTCGGGAGGCCCTGGAAGACGCGGAGGAAGACTTCCTGGGTCAGATCTTCCGCAAGGGCTCGCTCGCCAACAAGGCGCATGACGTAGTTGAAAACGGGGACCTCGTAGGTGCGGACGATGATCGAAAACGCTCGTTCGTCACCGCGCTGCGCTTTCCGCAGTACCCCGAAATCTGGCTGGACGAGCGACACGGGAGCCGGAGTATAGCGGGGGTTGGGTGTTTTCGAATCACCATTTAACGAGGGATTTACCTGACATTTCGGGGGATTTTTCGAGTCCCAGAAGCTCCAGCGCGGTCGGAATCAGGTCTGCGAGCTCGCCGTCTTCAAGCGCGGTACCAGTTGTCACGACCAGCGGCACCGGGTTCGTCGTGTGCGCCGTATGCGGGCTGACACCGTCCGGTTCCAGCATCTGCTCGGCGTTTCCGTGGTCGGCCGTGATCAGCGAGACGCCCCCGGCACGCTCAACCACATGCACGACGTCGCCGAGGCAGGAGTCGACCGTCTCGATCGCCTGGGTGACCGCGGGAATCGAGCCCGTATGGCCGACCATGTCGGGATTCGCGAAGTTGACGATCGCGAACGCATAGCCGTCCCCGACCTCCTCGCAGAAGCGGCGCGAGACCTCGCGAGCGGACATCTCCGGCTTCTGGTCGTAGCTCGGCACGTCACGTGGCGAAGGGACGAGGATCCTGGTCTCGCCTTGCCACTCATCCTCGCGGCCGCCGTTGAAGAAGTAGGTGACGTGCGCGTACTTCTCCGTCTCGGCGACGTGGAGCTGGCGTAGGCCGAGCTGCGCGAGGAGCTCCGCCATCGTGCCGCTCACGTCCTGCTCGGCGAATGCGACCGGACAGTCGAAGTCCTGCCGGTAGCGCGTCATCGTGGTCAGATCGAAACCGCCTTCGAGCAGTTTCTGGGTCAACTGTCGCGTCCGATCGGGGCGGAAGTTGAAGAAGATCGCGCTGTCCTTCGGGCCGATTCGAGGGCACCCCTCGAGGGAGACCGGCTCGATGAACTCGTCGGTGATCCCCCGGTCGTAGCTGCGCTGCACCTCCTCGACGGGATCGGCTCCCCACTGAGGCCCTCCCGAGACGATCGCGTCGTAGGCACGCTGCGTCCGTTCCCAGCGACCGTCGCGGTCCATCGCGTAGTAGCGCCCGCAGACGGTGGCGATCCGTTCGCGGGGCAGCTCCGCGAGATCGCGAACAGCCGAGGTCGGCGAGACGTCTCGGCCGTCGGTGAAGGCGTGGATCCACGTCTTCTCGGGTGCGAACCGAAGCAGTGCGCGCAGGTGATCGATGTGCGAGTGGACGCCGCCGTAGGAGACAAGGCCGAGCAGATGCACGTTTTCGCCCCGCTCGAACGCCGAGACAAGAGCGGGATTCTCGAAGAACGAGCCGTCCTCGATCGCCTTGTTCACACGCACGAGGTCCTGGTAGAGCCTCCGCCCCGCTCCGATCGTCAGGTGACCGACCTCCGAGTTGCCCATCTGCCCGGGCGGCAGGCCGACCGCCTCGCCGGAAGCCTCGAGCTGAGCGTGCGGGTAGTCGGCCCACAAGCGGTCGAAGACGGGCGTCTGCGCCAGCTCGACGGCGTTGCCGGGTCCCGGCGGTGCGCAGCCCCAGCCGTCGAGGATGACGAGCGCTACGAGTGGAAACGTGCGGCGGCCTGGCAAATCGCTGTGAACGATTCCACGTCGAGCGAGGCGCCGCCGACGAGAGCGCCGTCGACTCCCGGCTGGGAGAGCAGCTCCTCCGCGTTTTCCGGCTTGACCGAGCCTCCGTAGAGGACGGGAACGTCGAGGAGCGATTTGATCAACGCATGCGCCTCCTGGGCGATCTCGGGCGTCGCGGTCTTGCCGGTTCCGATCGCCCACACGGGCTCGTAGGCAAGCACGAGGTTTGCGTGCGTGCCGGCCGCGTCGGCGACCGACTCGACCTGGAGCCGCAGCACGAGCTCGGTCTGGCCGGATTCGCGTTCCTCCGGGGACTCGCCGACGCACGCGATCACCTTCAGGCCGTGACCGAGCGCCGCCACGGTGCGGCGGGCGACCGTCTCGTCGGTCTCGCCGAAGTACTGCCGGCGCTCGGAGTGGCCGACGATTGACCCCCGCACACCTAGCTCGAGCAGGATCGGCGCCGAGACCTCACCGGTGTAGGCGCCTTCGTCGGCCCAGTGGACGTTCTGGGCATAGATCGTGTGGCCGCTCGCGACCCCCGCGCCGAGCGAGCCGAATGGCGGGCACAGGACAGCGTCGACCCCATCAGGCGGCTGGAACGCCGAGCAGAACTCCCGCGTCGCGCCCGGGCCCTTGTACATCTTCCAGTTGCCCGCGATCAGCATCGAGCGGCGATTTTGACGCAATCGACGAGCCGGTCGAGCTCGGCCTCCGTGTTGTAGTAGTGCACGGAGGCTCGGACGAGCTCCGGCAGATCGCGCTCGCGCGTGTCCAGGAGCGTCGCGGACTGCGGCGCGACGGTCACGTTGATCCGCTCGCGCGCCAGAGCTGCCTTGATTTCCCCCGCACCGGCGCCGGTGGCGTCGAAGGTGACGATTCCGCAGCGTGTCTCTCCGAGATCTCGCACGTTCACGCCGTCGAGCTCGCCCAGTTGGGCGCGTAGGCGCTCACCGAGCTCGTGTACCCGCTCCCAGATCTCGTCGATGCCGAGCTCGACCGCATAGTCGATCGCGACCCCCAGACCGACTTTCGCCGCATAGTTCTGCTCCCATTCCTCGAAGCGCCGAGCGTCCGCGCGGAGCCGGTAGCGGTCCGGCTCGATCCAGTCCGCTGCGTGCATGTCGAGCAGCGGCGGCTCGATCCGCTCGATCAGGTTGGAACGGACGTAGAGGAGGCCGGTCCCGCGCGGCCCCCGCAGATATTTCCGCCCGGTGAGCGAGAGCATGTCGCAGCCGAGGGCGTCCACGTCGAGCGGCATCTGCCCCGCCGACTGGCAAGCGTCGAGCAGGTACGGAATTTCCGCCTCTCTGGCGATCGCCCCGATCTTCGCCGCCGGATTGACGAGGCCGCCGTTCGTCGGCACGTGGGTGATCGCGATCAGCTTGACGCGTTCGTCGACGAGCTCAGCGAGGCCTTCGACCGAGACCTGGCCGCGCTCGTCATTCGGCACCGCCACCACCTCGATGCCCTTCTGTCGCGCGACCTGGATGAACGCGATGAAGTTGCTCGCATACTCGGCGACCGCGGTCAGGATCCGGTCGCCACGCTCCAGCGGGAAGCCGTAGAAGGCCATGTCCCAGGCGCGAGTCGCGCTGGAGCAGAAGGCGATCTCGTCCGCGCGGCAGCCAAGCAGCTCCGCGGCGGCTGCGTAGACGCGCTCGGTCGCCTGGTCGTTTTGCTCGTGCGCCTCGTAGCCGCCGATGCGCGCCTCGAGCTCCAGGTGGCCGACGACCGCGTTTAGCACGGATCGCGGGGGCAGCGCGGAACCCGCGTTGTTCAGATGGATGACGTGCTCGCAGCCGGGCGTCTCGCGGCGGGCTCGCTCGACGTCGATCATGCCGCCGGGATCGCCGCTACGCCGGGGAGGTCTTTGCCCTCCAGGAACTCGAGCGCGGCGCCGCCGCCGGTCGACGCCCACGAGACTTGATCCGTCAGGCCGAGCTCATTCAGGGCCCGGATCGAGTCGGCCCCGCCGACGACCGAGAACGCATCGGAGCGCGCAACGGCCTCGGCGACCGCCTTGGTTCCCTCCGCGAAGCGCGGCCACTCGAAGACGCCCATTGGGCCGTTCCAGAAGATCGTCTTCGCGCGCGAGATCTCCTCGCCGAAGCGCCTTCGCGTCTCCGGACCGATGTCGAGCCCGAGCCAGCCCTCCGGCAATCCGTCGTAAGGGAACACATTCGCCTCCGCGTCCTTCTCGAACGCCGCCGCCCCGACCACGTCGACCGGGAGAACGACCTCGAACGGCAGCGGATTTCCTTCGCGGAGCTCCTCGGCCATCTTGCCGCCGACGAAGACGGTGTCCGCTTTGCCGCCGAGGTTGCGCAGGACGCCGAGCTTGTCCTCGACCTTCGCGCCGCCCGAGACGAGCACGAAGGGCCGCTCGACCTTGCCGAGCAACTTCCCGAGCTCCTCCAGCTCCCGTTCGAGCAAAAGACCCGCGTATGCAGGGAGGATGTGCGTGATCGCCTCGACGGATGCGTGCGCCCGATGCGCGGAGCCGAATGCGTCATTCACGTAGAGCTCACTGCCGTCCGCCACCTCTCGTGCGAACCCCGGGTCGTTCTTCGTCTCGCCTGGATTGAAGCGCGTGTTCTCGAGCACCTCGATCCGCTCGTCGGGAAGCAGCTCGTGGAGGCGTCGTGCGACCGGCGTCAGCTCGTACGTTGGATCTGGCCCTTTCGGGCGGCCGAGGTGCGAGCAAACACGCAGTTCCTTCGCATCGTGTTCAAGCAGGTATTGGAGCGTGGGGAGTGCTGCGCGGATCCGCATGTCGTCTGCAACTCGCCCGTCTTCGAGCGGCACGTTCAGGTCGGCCCGGACTAGCACGCGTTTGCCGGCGACGTCGGCGTCACGGACAGAGCGCGGCCGGTGCAACTAGGAGGGTTTGGCGGAATGCCGCTCGTTGTCCGGGCGCGATGCTTGTTCCGAGGCAAGGACGCAGGGAGTGTCGATAGCCAAAGCTATCGGCGCGACTGAGTGACCAGGGCGGAGCCGGTGGCGAGCAGCGTGGTCGGACGGCACAGACTGTATTTCGCCAAACCCTCCTAAAGCAGCCGCTCAGCCAAATCGACAAGGCGGCACGAGTAGCCCCACTCGTTGTCGTACCAGCCGATCGTCTTGACCATAGTCTCGTTCGCCATCGTCGAGAGCCCGTCGATGATGCAGGAGTGCGAGTTGCCGACGATGTCCGACGAGACGATCGGGTCCTCGGTGTACTCGAGGATCCCTTCCCAGCCGCCCTTGTCGGCGACTGACGAATACGCCTCGTTCACCTCGTCCTTTGTCACCGCACGCCCGAGGACGCAGACGAGATCGGTAACGCTGCCGTCCGGAACCGGAACGCGCATCGCCATTCCGTCCAGCTTCCCCTTCAGCTCGGGGATCACCTCGCCGATCGCCCGCGCCGCTCCGGTCGAGGCCGGGACGATGTTCACCGCTGCCGAGCGCATGCGCCGTAGATCCGGCTTGCCCTTGCGCGTCAGCGCGATCTGATCCTGGAGCTGCTGCTCGGTGGTGTAGGCGTGGATCGTCGTCATGAAGCCCGACTCGATCCCGAAGGTGTCGAGCAGGATCTTCGCCATCGGACCGACGGAGTTCGTCGTGCAGGAGGCGTTGGAGATGATGTGATGCTTTTCCTTGTCGTAGGCGTCGAAGTTGACGCCGAGCACGACCGTCAGGTCAGGATCGGTGGCGGGCGCGGAGATGATCACCTTTTTCGCGCCGGCGTCCAGGTGCTTCGAGGCCCCCTCGCGATCGGTGAAGAGGCCGGTTGACTCGACGGCGATCTCGACGCCGAGGTCGCTCCACGGCAGTTTGTCGGGCTCGCGCTCGGACAGAACCTGAAAGCTCTTGCCGTCAACCGTGATCTCGCCGTCGGAGTGCGTGATCTGCCCATCGAGCGGGCCTTGCGTGGAGTCGTACCGAAGCACGTGTGCGAGCACGTCCGGCGCGGCAAGGTCGTTCACCGCCACGATCTCGAAGCCAGGGTTCTTGTCCAGGTACGCCCGGAAGAAGTTCCGGCCAATCCGCCCGAACCCATTGATCCCAACCTTGGTCGCCATGCGCCTCCCCGCTCGATTCCCGGCCCGAGTCTAACCCCGCCCCTGCAAGGCGGGCCGCTAAGGCAGCGCTTGCGCTGCCGACCATGGAGGCCGTGCGGGCTTAGCCCGTGCGGCCGGGTCCCGCCCAATCGGCCCGCCATTTTGCCTTCAGCAAAATGGCGGGCCGGAGGGGAAGCTCCGAGGACGACCTCCCCCTCCGCTTTGTCGCGCTCCGGACCTTGGCGACGGACGGGGTCTGAATCCATCACCGGACGAGCACGAACCCACCGGGGTGAGTATTACGCAATCGGCTCGACCGAACAAATCGCGTGACTCGCAAGTCACAAAGCGGTCACAGTTTATCGCTCAGCGAGCTGAATCAATTTTCTCAAACGGCGATGGGCTGCTGCCTTTGTCGCCGGGGGACGACACTTCGCTGCCAGTTCCCGAAGCGAAAGCGACGGATGGCGTAGGCGGAGCTCGGCAATCTCTTGCATCGGCTGAGGAAGGTCCGCGAGAACGCGCCGGCGCTGCAGGCGCTTGACCGCCTGCAATTGCGTGTGCGCGGCTCTCCCTGAACGGACGAGGTTCGCGTGGTCGGCATTTGCAAGCCGGTTCGCATGTGAGCGCGTCGCGCCGACGACAGTTCGCTCCTCCAGGGCAAGCGCGGCGTCGCTCGCGCCCGCCGTGGCGAGGATCTCGGCGATCCCGTCGATCCCTTTCGCGTAGGCGGCCGCGTGACGTCCGCGGTCGAGCACGCGGAGGTGGAGCCCTTCCGCCTCGACGACCGATGCCAGAAACGCGGCGCCTTCCCGGCTTACGCTCCGCAGCTCCAGATGCGCCGAAGGCGGTGAACTGACCGAGCCACCGGCCAGGATCGCCCCGCGCAGATACGCGGCACGGCAGCACGCGCGCGCGACGATCCTCCGCGGAGGATGCTCGAGCGGAGCCAGCCGTCCGCTCAGGACCCCGGCGTCGCGGAGCACCTGGAGCGCCCGTTCCTTTCCCGGCACCTGGATCTGGCAGCGCGTCCCCTGCTCGAGCCGTCGCCGCTTGTATGTGCGGATCTCCGACTCCACGCCGAAGGAGCGGAGCAGGCTGAACGCCCTGCGCGCGACCGCCGTGCTACCGAGGTCGAGCTCGACCGAGACGTCGTGGCCGGCGCGCAGGTGAAAGCTGCCCGCGCCGTGGAAGAGCGCCGAGAGCTCCGCGAGCCGGTCGCATTCCTTCGCGGGGGCGATCGCGGCGAGCTCGTTGCGCACGTCCTCAGAGAAGGCCATCTCTCTAGAATCAACGTTGATGAGCCGCCCAGGGATCTTCGTGCTTCCGGAACCGCACAACGAGCCGGTCAAGGACTACGCACCGGGCTCGCCGGAGCGGGAAGAGCTGAAGGACCGACTGCACGAGCTCGAGAACGAGCGGATGGAGATCCCGCTCGTGATCGGCGGCCAGGACGTCCGCACGAAGAAGACCTTCGAATCTGTGATGCCGCACCGGCGAAAGCACGTGCTCGCCGAGGTGTCGAGCGGCGGTCCCGAGCACGTGCAACGGGCGATCGACGCCGCGCGCGAGGCGCACAACGACTGGTCGCGACTTCCCTGGGAGGAGCGCGCCGCCGTCTTCCTTCGCGCGGCGGAGCTCCTGGCTGGGCCTTGGCGGGCAACCGTGAACGCGGCGACGATGCTCGGCCAGTCGAAGACCGCCCACCAGGCTGAGATCGACGCGGGCTGCGAGCTGACCGACTTCTGGCGTTTGAACCCGTCGTACATGCGCCGGATCTACGAGGAGCAGCCGAGCTCGGCGCCCGGTACCTGGAACCGGATGGAATACCGGCCGCTCGAAGGCTTCGTCTTCGCGGTCAGCCCGTTCAACTTCACGGCGATCGCCGGCAACCTGCCCACGAGCGCGGCGCTGATGGGGAATACGGTCGTGTGGAAGCCGGCCTCGACCGCCGCCTACTCCGCCTATTTCCTGATGCGACTCTTGCAGGAAGCCGGGCTCCCGGACGGCGTGATCAACCTCGTCTACGGCTCCGGCGCTGCGATCGGAGACGCTGCGCTTGCGAGCCCGGAGCTCGCGGGAATCCACTTCACGGGCTCGACCGGCGTCTTCAACTCGATGTGGAAGACGGTCGGCCAGAACATCGGGAACTACCGGAGCTATCCGCGCATCGTCGGCGAGACCGGTGGCAAGGACTTCATCGTCGCCCATCCGAGCGCCGACGTGGACGCGGTCGCGACGGCGATCGTGCGCGGCTCCTTCGAGTACCAGGGCCAGAAGTGTTCTGCCGCCTCGCGGGTCTACGCGCCTTCGAACCTCTGGCCGGAGCTGCGCGAGCGGCTGGCCGACCAGGTCGCCGAGCTGAAGGTCGGCGATGTCTCCGACTTCTCGAACTTCATGGGCGCTGTCATCGACAGCAACTCGCTGAAGACACAGCGCGAGGCGATCGAGGAAGCCCGGGCAGATGCGAAATCGAAGGTGCTCGTTGGGGGCGGAGTCGACGACAGCGAGGGCTACTTCGTCGAGCCGACCGTGATCGAGACCGAGGATCCCGACTTCCGGCTCATGCGCGACGAGCTCTTCGGGCCGGTCGTGACGACGTACGTCTACCCAGAAGGCAAGTGGGAGGACACACTCGAGCTCGTGGACCGGACGGCTGCCTACGGGCTCACCGGCGCGGTCTTCTCTCAGGACCGCGGCGCCATCGAGCAGGCGCACCAGCGCCTCTCCTACGCGGCCGGCAACTTCTACGTCAACGACAAGCCGACCGGCGCGGTCGTGGGCCAGCAGCCGTTCGGCGGTGGGCGCGCGTCGGGCACAAACGACAAGGCGGGCTCGATGTGGAACCTGATCCGCTGGGCGACGCCGCGCACGATCAAGGAGA
>WNGJ01015131.1_pt1 | contig 10062 bp, 8 predicted proteins | sample 5400611 | NCBI WGS metagenome assembly WNGJ01 (sample SAMN13153375, study PRJNA577476) | soil metagenome | isolation source: 40 cm soil or saprolite under Garry oak tree replicate 1 | place: USA:California | collected 2016-06-15
CGCAAAACATGAATGGCTCCCAAGGAGCCTCCAACAACTTGCTGAGGGATGCGAAGAGCCCCCCCCCCGCACGTCGCCTCGACGGAAGTCATGGTGGCGGTCCAACCAGCCGCTAGCGACCAGATCCGAGAGGCCTGGAACGCTGAAGTACTTGCAGGGCGAGAGATCGGCAAACCAAGTCACCGGGCGAGCATTGCATTCCTGGTTGGGGCGCCTTCCGGTCTGGAGGATCCATTGGCACTGAAGCGATCCCTGTCGCTTGACGTGCTTCCGTCAGGCACTTGCGAGAGATTCGGGGACACAATACGCAATTGCGCATGCCAAAGTGCGGTTGGCACGGGTTGCGTATTGGGTCACCGGATCTAACGGTGTCTTTACGCCCCAGACCGATCGCGGCGTGATCTTTCAGCCTTCGAGCAGCATCCCTCGCACGGCGAAGAGCTGCGGCCGCGGGCGAGAACGAACGGAGCTGCCCCGGCGACGCCGGAGCAGCTCCATGGAACGAACCAGATCGTCGGTCCTACAAAGCCACGCCGCAGATGTTGCTACCGCTGACGAGCTTGCCGCCGACCACCGTGATGCTAGCGCCCGTGCAGACGAACGGCTGCTCACCGGGACGGGTGATGGTCAGGTCTCCAACGACCGTGGCGCTGAAGTTCAAGCCCTGGCCGCTGAACGTGCCCGTCAGCGCTCCGTCCACGACGACGCCAGTGGCTGTCGTGCACGCCTCCGCGGTGACGGTCGAGCTGCCGGAGGTCGAGCAGGACCAGAAGCCCGACGAACAGCTGACCGAGACCGTGAGGGACGCCTTGACGTCGCCGCCGCCGGCACAAGCTTTAGAGCGCTGGATGGTGATGGGGCCGAAGCTGAGCAGGTTCCTGCTCGACCCTCCGCTGGCCGCGTTCGACTGCGCGCCGGCTTCCGAGATGGCGCTGGCGATCGCCTCTCCAACAGATTGTGCCTCTTCCTGCGAAAGACTGCCCTGATTGCCACCACAGGATGCGGCCGCGATCGCGGCCACCAGAACCAGAACCTTGCGCATGTGAATTCCCCTTACGCTACGAGTTGAACTGCGCGGGGGTCTCAGTCGCTCCATCGGATCGCACGGCGAAAGCGTCCCCCTCCGCTTCTGCGCGTGCGTTTGAGACTGCGGAATTACGGTCCGGGACCCTGGCACACCCGTCGCGGTAAGCGCAAGCCCCTCCGGGGCTCGGAACGAAAAGGACCGTCCAGCGAGTGCTCAATTTCGTGCGCTCGACTTCGCCTCCGTGAGCACTCCGCCGATGCGTCAGCGCCGGTGAGGCGACAGCAAACATGCCGGCACCAGATCGTCTTGATCTGGAAAGAGCGTCCTGCGCCGGACCGTGCACAAGCTGGTGCCTCCGGCGACTCCGAGGTCCTGGCCCGCAGCATCCCCGGGGCGCGCCTCTTGCCTGCCTGGAGCGGGCATGTGTTTCCGCTCGAGCGCGAGGCGGAGACCGTGGCCGCGCTGCGCGAGCATTTCCTCGCGCATTGACCTGCTAGATCTGGTGACACGATACGCAACCCATGCCAAGTCTCGTGTCCCCGTTGGCACGAGTTGCGTATTGTGTCACCGGATCTCATGGGACAATCTCAATATCCACGGCGAGGGGAACGATCGCCGCTGGAGCCTTTCAATCGCCGGCATGGACGGCGCTTTCATTTCGTCCACACGCCGATTCACGGGCCGCAAGCTCCGGCACCTCCAAGCCAAGCGACGCGCTGATACGCTGACACTCATTGCCGGTCCCAGCGACGACCCTTGGCCACGCGCTCGTTTCCGCCTCCTCACCAAGCAGCGCTGGACTCTCGATGTGGCCGATGCGGGTGCTCTCTGATCTCTAATCCGGAACGAACTTCCGATCGGATGTACTAGCAGCGCGTGGAGCACCCGAGTAGCAGTCGAAGCCGTGAAGTTCCGCAAGAACTGTGCGGCCCGGGCGCACGGCGAAGGCGGCCTACTTGGGTGGGCTCCCGGCATAGGTACCAGCTGCCCGTGGGTCACTTTTGCCTCCCTCCGCGCAGCCTAAGCTGGCGTAACTACGCGCGCTCAGCCAGGGGCTCAGCATGCTTCGCGCCTGATCTCTCGCGGATTAGACCCTTGGCGGACCACAGTGCAGCGAAATCAGCTCGCGCTGCCCGTCCCGACCGCATCGGCCGCACGCGATGCGGAGGCGAGTAGCATCGATTACGTTAACCACTAGGTAGTGCGCGGATCGGTGTTGCTGCATAGACTGGTAAAGTCGTATACCAGACTGAAATGGCCGATCCGAGCGTGATTCCAAATATCGCGAGCGCGTCTGTAGTCGTTTCCAGCCGCGTTGCAGAAGATGTAGCGCAGCAGATCGACAGGCTCGCCGCGCAGTGGGGGCTCGATCGCGGCAATGCGATCCGAGAAATCCTGGAGACGGCCGTCCTGACCCCGGGCGTGCAGCGCAGCGTGCGCATCCACCTGCTGCCGGGAGTGCTACCGAACGTGCGGCGCTACAAGGTGCTCCGAGGCGGCACGATCAAGCACTTCGACGGCTACTCGTACATCGATCGCCGGTATGAGGACGGTCAGGTGCTCGATTCGCACGGCTTCCCGGACAACTACGTGCGATCGTTGCACATGCGGCCCGCGATCGACGGCCCGAGAATCCTGCTCGAAGCGATCCCCGACGGCTCGAGTCAACTCCGGACGATTTGGACCACGGGTGGACCGCGTACAGCTAAAAGCAGCACCTGCAGCACCGCCTGGCAGCCTGATCCGGCGATTCGAACCCTCGAGTGCAAAGCGAGTAACTGCAGCACGCCCTCGCGCGGCGATTCGAACCCTCGAGTGCAAAGCGAGTAACTGACCTGCCCCCCAGATCCAGGAGCGCACGTTCTCGGCGCTCCTCGGGAGCGGCCCAAGCCCTATTTCGTCCTCAACAAACAAGCGTGCCTTCTTCGGGCGCTCGTCATGCCAGTCGGGATGCCGGAAGCCCTCCGGGTGCTTGGGGACCTTGATGCCGCACTGGTCCCACGCCTCGGCGTCGCACGAGAATCGAACGACGCCCGGGTACGCCTTCGGGGATAAGTCACCCTCGCCGTTCGGAATGCCCGCGACGTGCTCGCGAATTTCCTCGAGACGTTCGCGTCCCGCCGTGATCGTCAACATGTCGTCCAGCTCCTCGAGCCAAAAATGCTCGTCGTGACGGTGTTGCTGCTTCGGCTGGCAGTAGGGTCAGCGCTAACCGCTCCGTGGCTCATCAAGTGCGGCTGGATGCCCAGATCGTCTTGATCTGGAAAGAGCCTCCTAGAGATTCGGGGACACAATACGCAATTGCGCATGGCAAAGTGCGGTTGGCACGGGTTGCGTATTGTGTCACCGGATCTAAGCCGGACCGGAAGGAGCGCGATGAAGCGTGGTGCTCACTGCGCAAGGAATCCTGCGCCGGCGCCGCCGTTCGTTCCTCCTGGTCCATCGCGGACCGGGAGGCGTCCGCGTCGAGCGGCTCGCAGGCGAGGCGTTCGCGGCGCTCTCGGCGTTGAAGTCTGGCGCCACGCTGGTGGAGGCCTGCCGATCGGTCGCGCGCGCGGAGCGCGTGTCCGCCTGGTGCAACCGCTGGGCGCGCGAAGGCGTCTTCCGGGGACTGCGTCCGGCGCGCGCGTAACGCCGCGCCACGTCAACGCCACTCAGGTGGAGAGGCCGGCCTTTCCGGTCAGGGGAGATCGCGATGAAGAGGATGACGTTGATGACGCTGGTGCTCTTGGCCGCCGGCTGCGCCGGCGCGCAGGCGAAGAAGGGCCAGGATGCGGTGGTCGGTCACTGGATGGGGGCCATCGACCGCGACGGCTGGCAGCGCCCGCTCTCGGTCGACATCTCGAACCAGGGCAACGCCTATGGGGGCAGCTGGATGTCGCTCGAGTCGCAGCCCGGCGTGATGATCGACCGCGTGGAGGTCCAGGCCGAGTCCGTGCGCTTCGATCTGAAGACCCTCAGCTTCGACGGCCGCATCAGCGGCCGCACGCTGTCCGGCGCGGTCTTCGACAAGGCCGCCGGCGTGCCTTCGGGTCAGTTCGTGCTCACGCGGATCGATCCAATCCCGCAGCAGGTGGTGCCGTAAACCGTCACTCTTCGCGCAGGTCGAGCGCGCGTGCCAGCCACCGGGCCTGCCACGCGCGCTCCTCCTCGAAGGCGTTGCGGGCGCCGCGGACGGCGACGGCGGAGACCGCCGCGATGAACGAGGCGATCGCCGCGTCGACCTTCCGGGCCATGGCGGCATAGTCGGCGAGCTCGTCGGAGGGGACCTCGATCGCGAACCCCGCGATCCGCGCGACACAGGCCTGCTTGAACGCCTCGGGGTCCCAGGAAGTCACCTGCTCGAGCAGGCGCGCGCGGCGCGCCTCGACCTGCGTCTCGCGCTCCACGATCGGGCCGGCCAGCTCAACCCGCCAGAGCTCCTCGCCGATCCAGAAGGCGAGCTGCGCGATGCGGCAGGCGTGCACGCCGGAGCCCTCCGGCGCGTCCGGAGGCGCGGACACCCAGGAGCGGTCGGTGGGCCACTGGAACCCGGTGAACGGGGCGACGGCGCCCCTGGCCAGCCACTTGAACGCGATCACTTCTTCGCCTTCCAATCGCGGAAGAGGCGGACGAGCTCCTCGCGAGTCTCGGGGCTCAGCGATTCCTCGCTCACCTCGCCCGCCACCCGGATGGTCTGCCGCATCTGCTCGAGATAGACCCTGCACCAGTCGCAGTACACCAGGTGCTGCTCGAACAGCGTCCGCTCCCCGAGCGGCAGCCGGCCTTCCAGATAGTCGGTGACGAGCTCGACGATCTGCTTGCAGGTCGGCTGATCGGGAACGCGCCGGCTCATGCGGTTCTCCCGAAGTGGGGCTCCAGCATCGCACGAACCTTGGAGCGGGCACGATGCAAGAGGACGCGCTGGTTGCCGTCGGACAGGCCGAGGGTGGCGCAGACTTCCTCGGAGCTGCAGCCCTCCACGTCCCGCAGGACGATGACCTGACGCTGCGCCGGAGGCAGCGACTCGATGGCCTTCTGCGCGAGCGCGAGCGTCTCCCGCAGCACCAGCTTCTCGTCCGCCCAGTGCTCCGGAGGGGAGGCCCAATGGCCGGGCCAGCGCGGATGATCGGGCGGCAAGAAGCGCGAGGGGTCCACCGCGGGCTCCTCGTCCGGCGCGTCGAAGGAGGAGAACGGCGTGGAGCGCGCCTCCCGCTGGGCCCGGGAGCGCGCGCGGTTCGCGACGATGCTGAACATCCAGGACCGCAGCGACGAACGGCCTTCGAAGCCGGCGATTCCCTCCAGCACGGCCAGCCAGGACTCCTGGACGACCTCCTCGGCGAGGCTCTCGCCGCTGACGAAGACCTGTGCGACGCGGACCATGGACGAATGGTAACGGCGGACCACCGAGAGGAACGCGGCCTCGTCGCCCTGGCGCAGGGCGGAGACCAGCTCCACCTCCTCCGGATGTACCGCCGTCATCGGGCCCACCCTAGCAGGGTGTTGAGAAACTCTCCCGTCGCCAGCCGAACGATGGCCGGCGCGCTGCCGCGTCGCTCCTCCTCAGAGACGACCGGGTCTTCTTCGTCGTCGCTCCTTGCATCGCTTGGCCCTCCTTCGTCGGGCTCGGTATCCGAGTTCCTCAACACCCTGCTAGACAACTACGAAAATCATTGTCCACACCGTAACGGTCCGTCGCACAGTCCGACCAAGGGGCCATGAGCAGATCGCCGTCCAGGCTGGGGTGGGCCATCCTCCTCGCGCTCTCCTCGCTGATCGCGAGCGGAGCGCGGAGCTGCACCGGAACCGCCCACGCCGAGCCCCTTCCCCGGGTCCGGGCGGTGGGCTGCGTCGCGCTGACCGTCTCCGACGCCGATCGCTCCCTGGAGTTCTACGGCTCCGTGCTCGGGTTCGCGAAGGCGGCCGACGTCGAGCAGGCCGGCGAGGCCGTGGAGCAGCTCGCCGGCGTCTTCGGAGCGCGCACGCGGACCGTGCGCGTGCAGCTGGGGCGCGAGTGCCTCGATCTGATCGAGTACGTGGCGCCCCGCGGCCGCCCCGCTCCCGCCGACGCGCGCAGCAACGACCGCTGGTTCCAGCACGTGGCCATCGTGGTCTCGGACATGGACCGCGCCTACGCCGTGCTCCGAAAGGCGCGCGTGGAGCACGCGTCGACGGGGCCGCAGCGGCTCCCTGACTGGAACCCGAACGCGGGTGGCATCCGCGCTTTCTACTTCCGCGATCCGGACCGGCACGTGCTGGAGGTGCTGCAGTTCCCGCCCGGCAAAGGCGCGGCGCGCTGGCAGGCCACCGATCGCCTCTTTCTGGGCATCGATCACACGGCGATCGTGGTGGGCGACACGGAGGCGAGCCTGCGGTTCTATCGCGACCTGCTCGGGTTGCAGGTGGCGGGCGCGAGCGAGAACTGGGGCACCGAGCAGGAGCACCTGAACAACGTCTTCGGCGCCCGGCTGCGGATCACCACGCTGCGGGCCTCCGACGGCCCGGGCATGGAGCTGCTCGAGTACCTGGCGCCGCGCGACGGCAGGCCCTTCCCCGCCGACGCGCGCGCGAACGACCTCATCCACTGGCACACCACGCTGCTCACGGCCGACCTGGCCGGCGCCTCGGCCGCGCTGCGCGCCGGCCGCGCGAGCTTCATCTCGCCGGCCGCGGTGACGCTCTCCGACCGGAGGCTCGGAGTCGCGCGGGCGCTGCTCACGCGCGACCCGGACGGGCACGCGGTGCAGGTCGCGAGCGAGTAACGGTTCGGAGATCACGACGTACTGCTAGAGGGGACCATGACCACACGCGAAGAGCAGAGGCTTCAGGAGTCGCACGACCGATCGGCCCACTGGAAGCAGTGGGGACCCTACCTGAGTGAGCGCGCCTGGGGCACCGTGCGCGAGGACTACAGCGCCGGCGGCACGGCCTGGGACCACGTCCCGCACGATCACGCCCGGTCGCACGCGTACCGCTGGAACGAGGACGGCATCGCCGGCGTCTGCGACCGGCACCAGCGGCTCTGCTTCGCGGTCGCGCTCTGGAACCGCCGCGATCCGATCCTGAAGGAGCGCCTCTTCGGCCTGACTGGCCAGGAGGGCAACCACGGCGAGGACGTGAAGGAGCTCTACTACTACCTCGACTCCACGCCGACGCACTCGTACATGAAGTACCTCTACAAGTACCCGCAGGCAGAGTTTCCCTACGCGCGGCTGGTGGAGGAGAACCGCCGCCGCGGCCGCGCGGGACGCGAGCTGGATCTGATCGACACCGGCGTGTTCGACCAGGACCGGTACTTCGACGTGTTCGTCGAGTACGCCAAGGCCGGCGTGGAGGACCTCTGCATCCGGATCGACGTCGCCAACCGCGGCCCCGAGGCGGCGGAGCTGGACGTCCTGCCCACGCTCTGGTTCCGCAACACCTGGAACTGGGGGAACGGCGACGGACGTCCATCGCTGCGCGCGAGCGGAGCGGCCTCGGTGGCCGCGGGCGATCACCATCTCGTTTGCGAAGGAAACCCCGAGCTGCTCTTCTGCGACAACGAGACGAACGCCGCGCGCCTGTTCGGCGTGGGCGGGCCGACCTATCCCAAGGACGGCATCAACGACCACGTGGTCCACGGCGAGGCGACGGTCAATCCGGACCGGGTGGGCACCAAATGCGCCGCGCGGTACCGCATGACCGTGCCGGCCCGCGGCAGCGCCGTGATGCGCTTGCGGCTCTCGCGCGGCGCGCCTCAGCCGATCGACGCCGCGGACGAAGTGCTGCGCGCCCGAAAGGCGGAGGCGGACGAGTTCTACGGAACGGTGATCCCGGCATCGCTCTCCGCGGATGCGCGCAACGTCATGCGCCAGGCGCTCGCGGGCATGCTCTGGTCGAAGCAGTTCTACCACTACGTCGTCCGCGACTGGCTCCAGGGCGACCCCGGCCAGCCCGAGCCCCCGCCCGAGCGCAAGCAGGGGCGGAACGTGGACTGGAACCACCTCTACAGCGCCGACGTCCTCTCCATGCCGGACAAGTGGGAGTACCCGTGGTTCGCAGCCTGGGACCTCGCCTTCCACTGCATCCCGCTCGCGCTGGTGGACAGCGACTTCGCCAAGGACCAGCTGCTGCTGCTCTTGCGCGAGTGGTACATGCACCCGAACGGCCAGATCCCCGCGTACGAGTGGGCGTTCGGCGACGTAAACCCCCCCGTGTTCGCCTGGGCCGCCTGGCGCGTCTACAAGATCGAGAAGAAGCGCCGCGGCAAAGGCGACCGCAAGTTCCTCAAGCGCGTCTTCCACAAGCTGATGCTGAACTTCACCTGGTGGGTGAACCGCAAGGATGCGGAGGGCCGCAACGTCTTCCAGGGCGGCTTCCTCGGCCTCGACAACATCGGCGTGTTCGATCGCAGCATGCCGCTGCCTGGCGGAGGGCACCTCGAGCAATCGGACTGCACCAGCTGGATGGCCATGTACTGCCTGAACATGTTGACCCTCGCGCTCGAGATCGCGCGCGAGGAGGACGAATACGAGGACGTCGCGAGCAAGTTCTGGGAGCACTTCGTCCACATCGCCCGCGCCATGAACACGATGGGACTGTGGGACGAGCAGGACGGCTTCTACTACGACGTCCTGCACCGCGGGCAAGACGAGATCCCGCTGCGCATCCGGTCCATGGTGGGGCTGATCCCGCTCTTCGCCGTGGAGCCGATCCCCGCCGACCTGATCGAAGCGTTTCCCTCCTTCGCGCGCAGGCTGGAGTGGTTCATCGATCACCGGACCGACCTGACGGAGGGCGTCGCGTGCATGCGCACCACGGGCGCCATGAACCGCCGCCTGTTCTCAGTCGTCAATCCGGACAAGCTGCGCAGGATCCTGCGCCGCCTGCTGGACGAGGCTGAGTTCCTCTCGCCGTATGGCATCCGCGCGCTCTCCCGCGTGCACCGCGACCAGCCCTACACGCTGAAGATCGACGGCGCCGAATATGGGGTCCGCTACGAGCCGGCGGAGTCGTCGAGCGGGCTGTTCGGCGGCAACTCCAACTGGCGGGGGCCGATCTGGTTCCCGGTCAACTACCTCCTGATCGAGTCGCTGCAGAAGTTCCACCATTACCTGGGCGAGGGCTTCACGGTGGAGTTTCCCACCGGCTCCGGCCGGCAGCTCACGCTCGCCCAGGTCGCGGCGGAGATCTCCCGACGACTCTCCTCGATCTTCCTGCGCGATGAAGACGGACGCCGTCCGGCGTTCGGGGAGACGGAGAAGCTGCAGCGCGACCCACACTTCCGCGACTACCTCCTCTTCCACGAGTACTTCCACGGCGACGACGGGTCGGGCGTCGGCGCCAACCACCAGACCGGATGGACGGGCCTGGTGGCGAAGCTGCTCCAGCAGAGCGGAGAGTGACATGCGCGTTTTGCCTTCCCTGGTGCTTCCCTCGATCGACGCCAGACCGTTGCCTCCCTTGACGGTGGGCCGCGCGGTCTGTCGCGACCACGCGCGGTCCTCGCGCCTGGAATGGCTGGAGACGAACGGGACCGGCGGGTTCGCCATGGGAACCGTGGCGGGCACGAACACCCGCCGCTACCACGGGCTTTTGGTCGCGTCGCTGCGGCCGCCGGTCGACCGCCACCTGCTGGTCTCGCGTCTGGACGAGGTGGTCTCGGGCGACGGCGCACCGGAAGTCGCGCTGGCGAGCAACCAGTACCCGGGCACGCTCGCGCCGCAAGGCCACGCGCACCTGATCGAGTTCCGCATCGATCCATTCCCGACCTGGACCTGGGAGGTCGGGGGCGCCCATGTCGAGAAGCAGCTCTTCCTCGTCCCCGGCGAGCAGACGGTGGTGGTGACGTATCGGGCGACCAGGCCGCGCCGGATCGCGATCGCCCCCTTCCTCGCCTTCCGCGACTACCACTCGCTGGGCCAGGCGAACCCGTCGCTGGACGGATCGGTGCGGGAGGAGAGGACTCCCGGCGCGCTCGTCCTGCGCGCGCGGCCTTACGGCGGCCTGCCGGAGCTGAAGCTGCACGCGAGCGAAGGCGCACAGTTCGTGGCCGACGGGACCTGGTACTTCGCCAA
>WNGJ01010105.1_pt1 | contig 10061 bp, 12 predicted proteins | sample 5400611 | NCBI WGS metagenome assembly WNGJ01 (sample SAMN13153375, study PRJNA577476) | soil metagenome | isolation source: 40 cm soil or saprolite under Garry oak tree replicate 1 | place: USA:California | collected 2016-06-15
CCCGGTATCGTGCACCTGATGATCGAGACCGCCGCGCTGGACGACGTGGGCCGGGCGCTGGACCGGTGCGCCCGCCGCGGCGCACCGGTATCGGGCTCGCTGGGGCGGCACGCCAACGACCTGATGGTGTCGTTCTACGTGCGCACCCCGGGCGGGTTCGACGTCGAGTACGGCACCGACGGCCGGCTCGTCGACGACGCCAGCTGGATCAGCCGGGAGAGCACCGCGGTCAGCCTGTGGGGCCACAGCTTTGCGCCCCCAGGCTGACCACGACATGCGCGACCAGGACACGGGCGAGTTCCGGCAGGTCCTCGGTCACTTCTGCACCGGCGTCACGGTCATCACCACGACCGACGCCGGCCGGCCCGCCGGGTTCGCCTGCCAGGCGTTCGCCGCGCTGTCGCTGGCGCCGCCGCTGGTGCTGTTCTGCCCCAGCCGCACCTCGGCCACCTGGCCGCTGATCGAGCGGGCCGGGCACTTCTGCGCCAACGTGCTCGCGGACGGGCAGCAGGAGCTGGCCCGGAGGTTCGGCACCACGGGGACGGACAAGTTCGCCGGGGTGCCGTGGTCGCCCTCGCCCTCGGGTCCGGTCCTGGACGGCGCGCTGACCTGGGTCGAGTGCGCCGTCGAGGCGGTCCACGAGGCCGGTGACCACTTCCTGGTCACCGGCCGGGTCACCGCGCTCGGCCCGAGCCGCGCGGGCCGCCCGCTGCTGTTCTACCGCGGCCGGTACGCGGCCACCGACCCGGGAAGCGGACCGACGGAGGTAGTCGACACGCTGCTGGCCTGGCCGCGGCATGCCGACTGGATGTAAAACCGGGCGCGCCGGGGGAGGGGGCCGGGCGCGCCCGAGCCTTAGTACTCGGTCTCGATGCCGAGGAGCGCGGTCTGCACCTGGGCCAGCGGCCCGCGCAGCTGCATCATCTTCAGCATCTTGCCGCCGATCTTGACCTTGCCCTGGGTAAACGCCTTCTGCCCGTCGAGGTCACCCCGGTTGACCTGGGCCGACGTCTCATAGGTCTGCCGGATGGTGACGTCGGGCCCGTCCAGGTCACCCAGGCCGGCCGCCGCGCCGCCGTCCTCGATCCGCAGCCAGTAGCGGATCTCACCCTCCTCCGGCGCGTCGGAGATCACCATCTGGATGGTCGCGTTCTTGCCCTTCATCGCCCCGCGCACCGCGTCCCCGGCCAGAGCGTCGTTGTAGGCGTCGATCCATTCCTGGGACAGGTACTTGACCGGCATCGCTGCTCCCCTTCGACCAAGCGCTTGCTCGGGAAGCCTAGCGGGACCCGGTGACCGTCGTCAACGGCGCTCAAGCATGATCCCGAACGGGCCGGGCGCGTGCTCACCCACCGGCCTCTTGCCCCGCCTTTGGCCTTGCGCCCCCCGGCTCTTGCCCCGCCTTGGCCCTCGCGCTCCCCGCCTCTTGCCCCGTCGGCCCACCCTGCTTTCCCCGGCTCTTGCCCCTGTCGCCCCTCCCCAATTTCCCCAGGTCTTGCCCTACGCGTTAGTAGACGCTAACGTGTTGAGGTGCCTGACTTGGTGGCTGCGGTCGCGGAGCCCAACCGGCGCCGCCTGCTGCAGCTGCTGGGGGCCGGCGAGCAGACGGTGAGCCAGCTGGCCAGCCATTTCACCGTGAGCAGGTCGGCGATCTCGCAGCACCTGGGCGTGCTCGCCGACAGCGGGCTCGTCACGAGCCGGCGGGCAGGAAAATTCCAGCACTACCGCTTGAACGCCAGGGGGATGGCCGCGCTCCGGGCCGAACTCGACTCGTTCTGGACCCGCGAACTCGATCAGCTCGTCCGCGACGCGGGCGGCCCCCATTGAGGAGATATGGATGACGTTCTCCAAGTCGGTCCTCGTCCCGCTGAACGCCGACGAGACCTTCGCCCTGATCACCCAGCCGGACCGGCTGCGCCGCTGGCAGGTGGTCACCGCGCGGGTCGACCTGCGGGCCGGCGGGCCCTACCGGTGGACCATCATTCCCGGGAACTCGGCCGCCGGCACCTTCACCGAGGTGGAGCCGGGCCGCCGCGTCGTGTTCACCTGGGGCTGGGAGGGCGCGGACCTGCCCCTTTCCACCGTGATCATCACGCTGGAGCCCGCCGCGGGCGGGACCATGGTCCACCTGACGCACGAAGGGCTGTCCGGCGAGCAAGAGGCCAGCCACGGCGCGGGCTGGACGCACTACCTCGGCCGGCTCGTCGCCGCGGCCACCACCGGGGACGCCGGCCCCGACGAGTGGGGGGCGAAGCCCGCCCTGGATCCACTGAGCTCCGCCGAGGCCACGCTGGCCATCTGCCAGCGGGTCCTGCGCGGCGTCGCCGAGGCCGACTACCATAAGCCCACGGTGTGCACCGAGTTCGACGTGACGCAACTGGCCGATCACCTGATCGGATCGGTCACGTACCTCTGTGCCGCGGCGGGCGCCGAACCCGGTGCCGGTCCCGTTACCAGTCCGCTGGAGGCGCGGGTCGCCACGGCAGCCCAGGCCACGCTCGAGGCCTGGCACGTCCGCGGGCTCGACGGCGAGATCAAGGTCGGCCCGCACGAGATGCCGGCCGGCGCCGCGCTGGGCATCCTGTCCATCGAGTTCCTGGTCCACGCGTGGGACTTCGCCCAGGCCACCGGGCAGCAGGTCGTCGTCTCCGACGAGGTCGCCCAGCACGTCCTAGGCGTGGCCCGCCAGATCATCACGCCCGAGGCCCGGGGCGGCGGCAGCTTCGCCGATCCGGTCGAGGCCGGCCCGGATGCCGGCCTGCTCGACCGGCTCATCGCCTTCACCGGCCGAACCAATACCCAGTAGGGGGAATCAGTTATGTCAGAACGCACCTCATACACGCAGGGCACGCCGAACTGGGTGGACCTGCCGACCAGCGACCAGGCCGCGGCCAAGGCGTTCTACGCCGGGCTGTTCGGCTGGACCTACGACGACCAGCCCATGGGGGAGGGGCAGGTGTACTCGATGGCGGTGCTCGGCGGCCACCAGGTCGCCGCCATCTCCTCGCAGCCGCCTGAGATGGCCGCCGCGGGCGCCCCGCCCATGTGGAACACCTACCTCGCCGTGGACTCGGTGGATGAGGCCACCGCCAAGGTCGAGGCCGCGGGCGGCAAGGTCGCGATGGCACCGTTCGACGTCATGGACGCCGGGCGGATGTCGTTCGTCATGGACCCGTCCGGCGCGCCGGTCGCGCTGTGGCAGGCCAACCAGCACATCGGCGCCACGCTGGTGAACGAGCCCGGCACGCTCAACTGGAACGAGCTCGTCACCGGCGACCAGGGCGTGATCAAGTTCTACGCCGACGTGACCGGCCTGACCACCGAGAGCATGGACATGGGCGAGGGCCAGCCGTACACGGTGTTCAAATCCGGCGACGCGATGGTGGGCGGCTCGACGCCGCCGCAGATGCCGGGCGTGCCCAGCCACTGGCACGTGTACTTCGGCACCGAGGACGCGGACGCCACCGCGGCCAAGGCCGCCGAGCTGGGCGGATCGGTCATCGTCCCGCCGTTCGACACCCCGGTCGGCCGCATCGCGGTGCTCAGCGACCCGCAGGGCGCGATGTTCAGCGTGATCAAGAACGCGGCCCCGGCCTAGCCGTGCAGATGCCCAAGCCCAGCGAGGACGACAAGGAGTTCTTCCGGTCGATCCTCCCCGGGGACCCGGAGGTCGAGGTGAAGCCGATGTTCGGCAACCTCGGCGCGTTCGTGCACGGCAACATGTTCGCCGGGCTGTTCGGGTCCTCGGTGGGCGTCAAGCTGGCCGAACCCGATGCCGCCGTGCTGTCCGCCGTCGACGGGGCCGGGCCGTTCGGCCCGGCCGAGCGCCCGATGGGGGGCTACCTCAGCCTGCCCGCGGGGATGGACCCGGGCCTGGCCGCCCAGTGGGTGGAAAAGGCCCGGGTCCACGTCGGCTCGCTGCCGCGCAAAGTGAAGAAGCCCGCCAAGAAGAAGCCGGCCCCGGCCAGCTAGCCCGGCCAGGGAGCCCCGGCCGGGCTAGCGGAGCGCGCCCGCCACCGCCTCGCGCAGCGTGGTGGCGGGCCGCTCGATCAGCCTGCTCAGGTCACCGCTGTCGACGAAGAGGTCGCCGCGGGCCAGGCCGCGATCCGCGTCGGCCAGGGTCACCGCGGCGGCCTCGGGCAGCCCGGCCCCGGTCAGCACCCGCGCGTACTCGTCCTCGGGCAGGTCGAGGTAGCTGACCGGCTGGCCGGCCTGGGCGCCGATCTCGGCCGCGAGCTCAGCGAGGGTGAACGCTTCGTCCCCGCCGAGCTCGTAGGCCCGGCCCTCATGCCCGTCACCGGGGCTCTCATGCCCGTCACCGGCCAGGACGGCGGCCGCCGCGGCCGCGTAGTCGGCCCGGGTGGCCGCGCTGACCCGGCCGTCGCCCGCGCTGCCGGCCAGCGAGCCGCGCTGCAGGATCGCCGGGATCCGGGCCGTGTAGTTCTCGAAGTACCAGCTGTTCCGCAGCAGGGCGTACGTCAGCCCGGAGGCGCGCAGCGCCACCTCGGTGGCCTCGTGCTCGGCGGCCAGCCGCATGGTGGTGGTGCCGGCGTTGGCGATGCTGGTGTAGGCGAGCAGCCCGGCCCCGGCCCGGACGGCGGCGTCGATGGCGTTCTGGTGCTGCTGGGCCCGCCGCCCCGGCTCGCTCGCCGAGACGAGCAGGATCCGGTCCGCGCCGCGGAACGCGGCGTCGAGGCTGGCCGGGTCGTCGTAGTCGATGGCCAGGATCCGCACGCCGCGGTCAGCCAGGTCCTTGACCTTGGTGATGTCGCGGCCCGCCGCGGTGATGTTCCCGGCCGGGACACCCCGGCGGAGCAGGTCCTGCACGACGAGGCGGCCGAGGTGACCGGTGGCGCCGGTGATGACGTATGACATGTCAGGCTCCTTTGCTGATTACCCACGCCAACCCCCGGGCCGCTACCCCACTTCCCGCTGGGAAGTACCCACTTTGAGGTAAGGTACTTGCATGGAGGTTAGTAACCAGGTCACTAGGCCGTTGTGGGAGTATTTTCCTGACCGGGTGCTGCCGTCCGGGTGCCAGAGCCGCGTGGTCCTCGACCATGTCACCAGCAAGTGGGGCGTGCTCGTCCTGGTCGCGCTGGCCGGGGAGACGCTGCGCTGGGGGGAGCTGCGCCGTCGCGCGCAGGGCATCAGCGAGAAGATGCTCGCCCAGACGCTGCGGACCCTGGAGCGCGACGGGCTGGTGCACCGGGACGCCCAGCCGGTGATCCCGCCCCGGGTGGACTACAGCCTCACCGACCGCGGCCGCGAACTGGCTGCCCTCCTGCTGCCGCTGGTGGAGTGGACCGTAGTCCACGCCGAGGAGATCCTCGGCCCGGCCGGGTCCGCGACCTGACCGAGACCGATTCCGTACCCGGGATCGGGCCCTCGCCAACCCGTGACGGCGCGGCTCCGTGGGATTGTCGGCGGCGCGGGTTAGCTTGGCCGCTGGACCCCTCCTACCCCCCGGGAGCCCGCCATGCTCGGCCACGACCACGCGCTGTCCGGCGCCCTGGCCTTCGCCGCCGTCGCGCCCCTGCTGCCCGTCAGCGGCATCCAGCTGGCCGTGGCGGCGACGCTGACCGCGGGGGCGGGGATCCTGCCCGACCTGGACGAGCCCGGGTCCACCATCGCCCGCACCTTCGGCTTCCTGACCGGGACCTTCGCCTGGATCGTGCACCGGATCAGCGGCGGCCACCGGAAGGGCACGCACAGCCTGCTCGGCGTCGGGCTGCTGACCATCGCCGCGCTCTGGGCCGGGTCGTGGCAGCGGAGCGCGGCGGCCAACCTCCAGCACGGGGAACTGTGGTGGCACCTGGTCCCGGCCGGGCTGATCATGGCCCTGCTGTTCTCGGCCGGGCTCCGCGCCCTGTACATCGGCGGCCATCACGGCGACCTGTTCGGCATCGCGCTGGCCGTCCTGGTCCTCTGGCAGGGCTGGGACCTGGTCGAGGTGACGTCCTGGCACGTGCCGGTGCTGGCCGTGTGCGTCGCCCTCGGCATGCTCGCCCACCTGGCCGGCGACATGCTGACGCACGACGGCTGCCCGCTGCTGTACCCGCTCAGCCGCTACGAGTTCGGCCTGCTGCCCGAACCGGTCCGGATCACCACCAACAAGCTCGCCGAGCGCTGGGTCATCTCCCCGCTGCTGCTCGCCGGCCTGGCCTACTTCATCTACCGCGACGCCGCCCCCGCCCTGACCACGGCCACCTCTGTAGCCTGGCCCTGAAGCAGACCGGGAGGGCGCCCCGACGCCGCCTCCTGGCCCAAGCACGAGCAGCACCGGATGACGCCGCGGGCCCTCGGTTCCCTGGCGGCGTCACCCGCTGCTCGTCCCTGGCTGTTACCCGATCCTCACCCCGGGCGGACCGGAGGGCCGTGGCTGTGCAGGACCTTTGTCTTGTCCTTGTTCCACGCCGTGGTCGTGCCGTCCGGGTTCAGCACCAGGATCCAGCCCCACCGGTGAATGACCACCTGGTGGTGGAAGGCGCACAGCAGCACGCAATCCTTCACGGACGTCTTCGCTTCCTGCAGCGCGTCGTGGTACCGCTCCTCCTTGCTGCGGTCATCCTCTTTCCCGGCCTTGGCGCCCAGCGCGTCCAGCACCTTCCCGACGATCGCGGCGCACTCGGCGGTCAGATCCCCGTGGATCACCCCGGCCCCGCCGAACGTGGTCATCAGCTTCAGGCAGCGATCGGCGAAGTCCCGGTCCGGATCCTCGTCGGGCAGCTCGGACCGGGCCCGCTCGTACATCTCCGCGAACAGCGCCGCTAGCTCCTCCAGCCCGAGCCCGCCCGCCGCGGCCGCCACCAGGCTCTCGTCGGACTCGTCCCGGAACTTCTCCGGCAGCTTGCCGGTCCACAAGCAGATCAGCCGCCCCACGGACTCGGAGATCTGCTCGGATGCCAGCGCCGCCACCACCCTGGGATGGGTGGCCACCCGTTTGGCCCAGGCAGTATGCCCGACGGCGGCGCCCCTCGTGATCCCGGTCCGGTGCATCAGCCACGACACCGTGCTGTAGTCGGCGTCGCCGGCGTAGCCCTGCCCGGCGGTGAACCCGGCCAGCATCGAGGCCCGCGCCGCGGTGGCGATCGCGTCGGCCTGCTCCAGCCCCCGCAGGCACTCGGCCTGCGTCGCGGCGGCCAACTGGGCGGCGTCCGTGGCGGCCAGGTACCTCAGGCCGGCGCGGACCATGTCCATCGCCTCGCCGACACTGGCAAAGGCCGGGGCAGTACCCACCTGGATCACCTCCTCCACCGGGGCTAGTCGCTGCTGCTGGCGGATCCTCTCTCTTCCGGGCGCATCTCTAGGATCTGAATTCGATTCTACCGCCCAGCTACGACATTTCCTGGATAATCCACGCCGTATCGCGAAATAGGTACGCCTGGTTGAAAAGGGGTGCGTGAGGCTACGGCCACGGCAGTGAATATGGCTCACTGCCGAATAGAGATTTCTCGGCCCACGGTTACCGACTCGATGGATCCTTCGTAAGTTTTGATCGTTCAGCACCTGCCGTTCAACTCTCCGGAACAGTACAGCGGCGTACGGGGGCGCAGGCAACACCTTCAACACCTCAGTCACTTCGGCACCACCCGTGCTAGAGGCTTACCACTCCAGCCGGCCTTCGTACGAAGTCCGGCTGGAGTGTTACTGCATGGCTGCCGCAGCCAAGTCGCCCCAGCAGCATGGCTGCGCCAGCCATGCCGAATGGACGAGCGTGCAAGCCCGCAGCGGCGAGGTAACAGGGGTCACGAGAGTTGATTGGGAACGTACGGGCATCAAAAATACGATCACGGCACGCGCCCGCTGCCCTGCCAATTCAACCGGACCCGGTACAACGCCGAGGCGGCCGTAGCCTCGTTCAGCGCACGGCTGCGCCAGACGGTGGATCTCGACGCCGTGCAGGGCGAGCTATCGAGCACCGTGCACCGCGCGTTCGAGCCGGCCCACGTCTCGATCTGGTCCGCGAGAGGGAATAGCCACTGAAGCCGCTTTAGACGGCTCCGTGCGCGATCAGGCTCTTGGCGCAGTCGAGCACCGTCTCCCGGGCCGCCCGCGGTTCCCAGCCGAGGACGCGCCTGGCCTTCTCGGTGGTGTGCCGGCTGCGGCGGCCCAGCGCCGGGGTGATCTCCCGCAGCGACCGGTCCGTGAACCGGGCCGCGAACCGCACGACCACGTCCGGCACCTGCCGGCCCGGCACCGAGCGGCCGTCGGCGCCCAGGCCCTCCCGCAAGACGCGGGCCATCTCCGCCATCCACATGAACTCTCCGGTGGCGAGGAAGCGCTGCCCGGCGGCGTCCGGCGACGTCATCGCCCGGATATGGATGTCGACCAGGTCGCGGACGTCGACAATCTCCAGGCCGATACGAGGGATGCCGTGCATCTTCCCGGACAGCATGCGCGCGATGATGCCGACCGAGCCGATAGTGCCCGTCGTCAGGATGGGGCCGAACACGGCGCCAGGAAGCACCGTCACCAGCTCGGTCGGACCGGGAAAACTAGACATGAAATCCCAGGCCGCCCGCTCGGCCAAGGTCTTCGAGCGGCGGTAGGGGATCAGGGTCGGGTCGTCCGGGTCGGTCCACAGCGTCTCGTTGGTGACGCCTTCGGTGGCGTACGACGACGGGCTCGCCGCGTTCGCGGCCGACGTCATCACCACCCGCTTCACCCCAGCCGCCACAGCGGCCCGCAGCACCCGCAGCGTGCCGTCGCGTGCCGCCGTGATCATGGCGTCCGGGGTGCCGCCGCCGAGCGGGGAGGCGACGTGAAGGACGTAGTCGACGCCCTTGAACGCGGCGTCCCAGCCGTCATCGGCAGTGAGGTCGGCGACGGCGAAGCTCAGCCGGCCCGCGGGGCCTGCCCCGGACGTCACGGCGTCGGCCCCGGACGTCACGGCGTCGGTCACGGCTTTTTCCCGGCCCGGATCCCACACTGTCGTGCGCACCTCGTAGCCGCGGCGCAGGAGTTCGGCGATGCACCAGCCGGCGATGTAGCCGCTGCCCCCGGTAACCAGAACCAACTCGGCCATGACCGTCCTCCACCTGTGTCACAATAAAACGGAGACCCCTCCGTTACGGAAGCCAACGTACCGGAGACCCCTCCGCTTTTGCAACCCCGCTGGACACCCTCGCTCTGCCGCTCCGCATACTGACCCCAACCGCAACCGCAACCGCAAGCCGCAAGCCCGACCGGACGGACACACGCGTCACCCGTGAACCAGAAGCCATCCAGGAAAGACGCCCGCACCAACCGCGAGCGCATCCTGACCGCCGCCCGCGAGGCATTCGCCACCTCCAGCAGCGCCTCGGGCAGCGCCTCGGGCAGCGCGTCCCTCAGCGCGATCGCCAGGCAGGCCGGTGTCGGCATCGGCACGCTCTACCGCCACTTCCCCAGCCGGGAGGCGCTCATCGTCGAGCTGTACCGGCACGAGATCCAGCACCTCATCGACCTCGCGCCCGCACTCCTGGAATCGCACACGCCGCTGGAGGCCCTCAGGCTCTGGTTCGGCGAGGTGGCCCGCTACGGGCAGCTCAAGTACGGCGCCGCCGAGGTCATTCACGCGGCGACCAGCGACGACGAGTACTACGAGCCCTTCGTCCGCGCCATCGCCGTGCTGCTCGACCAGGGCGCCGCCGCAGGCGAGCTCAAGAAAGGCCTCGACCCCGAGGACGTCCTGATGCAGCTCAGCGTGCTGTGGCGGATCCATCCGGAACACGGCGGCGAGGCCAGGGCGGCCCGGATCCTCGATCTCATCATCGACGGCCTCCAAGCCAGGCCGCCGGGAACTCAGTGACCGGGACCGGACAGAGCAAGGCGTGGAGCTGAGTCAGCGCGCACGGGTGCGCGCCGGAGACCATGACGAGTTCGGCGTGCTCTTCGAGGAGCACGCCCGCGCCGTCTACAACCATGCGTTCCGGCTGACCGGCAACTGGTCGGCCGCGGAAGAGGTGGTGTCGCTCACGTTTCTCGAGGCCTGGCGGCTGCGCGGCACGGTGAGGCCGGAGGGCGGCTCGCTGCTGCCCTGGCTGCTCGGCATCGCCCTCAACGTGGCCCGCAACGTC
>WNGJ01010106.1_pt1 | contig 10061 bp, 9 predicted proteins | sample 5400611 | NCBI WGS metagenome assembly WNGJ01 (sample SAMN13153375, study PRJNA577476) | soil metagenome | isolation source: 40 cm soil or saprolite under Garry oak tree replicate 1 | place: USA:California | collected 2016-06-15
TGTGAGATGGGAGCTGATCGCGGAGTAATACATTTACCACCTACTTGAGGACGAAGGAGGCCAATTAGCGGAGTTCAGCAAATCATTCTTATTCCAGCATTCCTCGGAGCAAAAATCCCAGGGATCAAAGCAAGCACACCAGCCATGCCACGTAGTTTTATAAGGCACTCCTTCAATCTCCTTACCACACTCTGAACAGAAGAAGCGGAAGCGATCATCAGGGATATCTTCGGAACGAGTGAACAAGCCAGAAGCAGTAACATTTTCTGACATGGCTGGTGCTCCTTAGTATTGGAGGGTTCACTGGTACTTCTTCAAGAAACGCTCCATCCGTACCAGGGCCTCCTCAAGCTTCTCGTAGGCTGTGCAATAGGCACAGCGCACGTACCCTGTACCGGCAGCGCCAAATGAGCTACCTGGTACTACGGCCACCTTCTCCTCAAAGAGCAATTTTTCAGCAAACTCCTCGTCGCTCATTCCTGTATTACCAATGTAAGGGAATGCATAGAAGGCTCCTCGCGGCTCATTAGTAGGTAATCCAATACGATTGAGACCGGCGACAAACATCCGACGACGACGGTCATAATCGTCGTGCATCATCTGCACATCTGGTTCACCATGACGCAAAGCCTCCAATGCTGCCTCCTGTGGCGCGGTACCGGCACACATGATGGCATACTGGTGAACTTTCAGCATAGCCTCCAGAATGTGCGCTGGCGCTGCGACATAGCCAATACGCCATCCCGTCATAGCATAGGCCTTAGAGAACCCGTCCAACAAGACGGTGCGTTCCCGCATACCGGGCGTGGCAGCGATACTTACATGTTCGGTATCATAGACAAGGCGGCTGTACACCTCGTCAATCGCTACAATCAAATCATGTTCTTTGGCAAGTTTGGCGATACCTTCGAGTTCAGCCTTCGGCACTACAGCCCCGGTAGGATTATTCGGGTTGCCAATCAGGATCATCTTTGTGCGTGGGGTAATAGCAACAGCAATCTCATCTGCTCGCACACCAAAATCGTACCTGGCAAAGGTCGGAACTGGTACCGGCTCACCGCCCGCAAAGATGATATCGGCTTCATAGGCTACATAACCAGGATCAGGAGAAATGACTTCATCACCAGGATCGACCAGTGTGCGCATAGCCAGGTCTACCCCCTCGCTGACGCCTACGGTGACAAGAATTTCTGTCTTCGGATCGTAGGTCAGTCCATAGCGCCGGTGCAGCATAGCAGCTATTTCTTCGCGCAGCTCCAATATGCCATAATTCGACGTATAGCGGGTGTGACCAAGCTCTATAGAGCGGATTCCGGCCTGGCGGATATGCTCTGGTGTAACAAAATCTGGTTCACCTACACCAAGCGAGATAACATCCGGCATAGTGTTAATAATATCGAAAAACTTGCGAATACCCGATGGCTTAACCTTGCGCACCCGCTGCGCTAGCACTTCACGTTTGAGCGTATCCATAGATAAGTCTACCCTTTCCTGTCTTTGATGAGAGGCACCGAAGGCATTAACACCCTGGTTGCTTGTTTCTGAACTACTGTGGTAGTCTAAGGAAAACACAATCGACGCCGGTCTTGCCTCTAACCATCATGCAATCTCTTACTTCTTCAATGTAACATACAGAGGGATACATTGACAATGAGCAACATATCATCCAGATCACAACTGGAAGCCAGCCAATCGAACGTAAGCAAGCATGGAGTCCTGATCGATACCGATATCGGCGATGATATAGATGACGCCCTGGCTCTTGCACTTGCTTTACGTTCGCCAGAAATTGAGTTACTTGGAGTGACGACTGTTTTCGGCGATACTCGACTACGTGCGCGTCTTGCTGCTCACGTGCTACGGGTCTTTGGGCACGAGGATATTCCTGTTGCAGCCGGACAACAGATGCCGCTCATGCTCCGGCATCGACCTTCTGGCGTCCCCCAGGTTGCCATACTGGATACGTGCGCAACATCATCTGAGTTAAGTCTATACTCTGGCCCGGAGCTGATTATACAGACAGCTATTGCCCACCATGGTAATCTCACTTTACTCTGCCTTGGCCCGCTTACGAACGTTGCCACTGCCCTGACTATTGAGCCACGCCTATTCATGGCTATAAGAAATATCGTGATGATTGGTGGAACAAGTGGCTTCCCTTTGCCTGAATGGAATGTGCGTAGTGATGCGCAGGCTGCGCAGATTGTTTTGGCGTCTGGTGCGCCAGTAACAATGCTAGGCTGGAATGTGACGAAATGCTGCCAGCTTCGTGAGAGTGATATCGAGAGATTAGGTTACGAGAATTCGCCACAAACTCACCTCTTGAGCCAGTTGCTCGCAGTCTGGCAGAGACACCGCCCTCGCTGGCATCCAAAGCTGCCCTACTTACACGACCCATTAACGATTGTAGCGTTGTGTGCTCCCGAACTATTTCATTTTGAAGTAATGACAGCACGAGTGTTTACACGCGGTCTTTTGCAGGGACTTATGCTGTCACACATAATTGATGGGCCATTGGTCCATGCAGCGATTGATGTACAGGCAGAGCAGGCGCGGGAATGGATAATGCGAAGGTTACTGAACGACACATAAAAGAACCATTTTCACCGGAGTTGGCGCAACTTCTCTATAATCCCCGGCAGGACATCCAATACAGTCTCCACATCCGCGTCAGTATTATTTTTACCTAATGTAAGGCGAAGACTTCCATGCGCCAGTTCTACCGGCAGATGCATCGCCAGCAATACATGTGATGGATCAACCGAGCCTGATGTGCATGCCGAACCAGTAGAGGCGGCAATGCCGAGAAGATCGAGGTTGAGCAGGATCGACTCGCCTTCGACACCCTCAAAAACAAAGCTGGCGTTATTGGCCAGTCGCTCTGTTGGGTGCCCGGTTAATTGACTTCCCGGGATAGTTAGCACTCCAGCTATCAGGCGATCACGCAGTGCGATTATACGCGGCATGACCTTTGGTAAGTCTACATAGGCCAGCCGCAAAGCGGTTGCCGCGCCTACTATACCAGCCACGTTCTCTGTACCAGCACGTTTGCCACGTTCCTGCGAACCGCCTTGCAGTTGTGGCAACAGACGCATACCTTGTCGTGCATAGAGCATCCCGACACCTTTGGGGCCATAGAATTTGTGGGCCGAGAGCGAGAGCAAATCAGCGTTGAGTTCGGCGACGTCTAGTGGCAGAGAGCCACCGGCCTGCACGGCATCGACATGAAAAGGTATTTTTCTGGAACGGCAGATACGACCAATCTCTGCAATTGGCTCAATTGTGCCGACTTCGTTGTTGGCATACATGATGGAGACCAGGATAGTTTGATCGGTGATCGCTCGCCCAACATCGTCGGGGTCTACACGGCCATAGGTATCTACGGGCACGTAGCTGATCTTGAAGCCGAAGCGTTCCAGGTACTGGCAGGTATGCAGCACAGCATGGTGTTCTATGGGCGAGGTAATTAGATGATTGCCTTTTTTTTGCGAGGCAAAGGCCATTCCCTTCATCGCAAGATTATCACTTTCGGAACCGCAGCCGGTAAATGTGACTTCGGTCGGGCGACAACCAAGTATATCAGCCACCTGTTCGCGGGCACTATCAATGGCTTGCATAGCATGGCGTCCCAGTGTATAGATACTGCTTGCATTGCCATACTCGGTAGTGAAGTAAGGTAACATAGCGTCTAGCACACGCGCATCGAGTGCGGTGGTAGCGGCGTGATCGAGATAGATAGTGCGTTCTGGCATACTATTTGATCCTAATTATTGAGCAAACGGATTTATAAGGGCTTGTGACATCTAGCGCCTTCATTGTACCACAGGGACAACAAGCATGGCTGGCTCCGATGTTCCCCAGGGCACAGACATCTATAGGCCAGGCTGCCAGCTATAGCTGCCGGGCATATCTGGTTTCGCGTTCGGACTATTATAGATCAACGTAATTAACTCGTGCCAGGCCTGGTTTGAGGATATGTCGATTTTACTGAAATCGCCATTCACCTTCTTACCATTGACATACATTGTCCAGCCATCGGGCGCAGACAACTGAGTCGGAAAAGTGAACTGAGTGTTAGAAGAGGCGAAGCTTTGCCAGATATCCAGAAAGTTCTGAAGCGTGAATGTATGCTGGGCGGGAGCCTCTATGTGTACGATACCGTCACTGGCATGAGTATGGAGCCAATAATAACAGGTGGGAGTTGACTGGTTAACAGCAATGCCCATACCTGCAGGAAAGGGGACTTGTTGCCCATTCATATAGATGGTTAAATGTACATGATGATGGTAAGCGGTCTGCTCTAGTTTATCACAGTATATGCCATCAACTGGGGGATAGGCAGGATCAAAAACTTGTTCAGTAGGCAAAGCGTTCTGGTTCTGCGCTGTCGCTTTATGTGCATTCGAATATGCTAAGAATGAGACTACAGCAACCAGCACCACAGCTGCAGTAACGAGACTAATTATGAGGATGCGCTTATTGCGAGCTGCACGCCGACGTGCATTCTGGATGAGTGTCTGTTGCTGTTGCCTGCGTGTTTGCTTAGCAGCCTGACGAGTAAGCGGCTTATTCGCTGGATTGGCTTGCTTTGCGGATGCACTGGTTGCCTGCTTATTCTGAGGTTGATCTTGCTTCACAGATGCATTGGTTGTTTGCTTATTCGCGGGATTAGTCCGCTTAGAAGATTGATTGTTTGATTGCTTATTTGCACTTCGCTCGTGTTTTGAAGCTTGACGAGAAGTTTGTTTGCTCATGAATTACATCCAACTTTCAACTTTATGCTTTCTTTTTCTTAAAGAAGCTTTCGTTCATACTGCCTGTGCGATATCCCACTAGATCAACGGTCACATACGTATAGCCTATTTTGCGTAAGCCCTCGGTGACAACGCTGCTCACCTCATCTTCAATCAAACGCGGAAGTTCTGAACGCTCGACTTCGATACGTGCGATTTTGTCATGGTGGCGTACACGTATCTGGCGGAACCCAAGCTCACGCAGCAGTTTTTCCGCCTTGTAGATCATTCTTAGAGTAGTTACATCAACCTTACTCCCATAAGGGATGCGCGATGAGAAGCAGGCCATCGCCGGTTTATCCCAGACCGGCACGCCAAGTAAACGAGCTACAGCCCTTATCTCGCGCTTACCCATTCCGGCTTCTTTGAGGGGGCCGCGCACGCTGAATTCACGCGCTGCCCGCTGTCCAGGACGGAAATCGCCATCGTCATCCTTATTCACGCCATAGGCGATATGACGCAGGTTATGCTGTTTCGCCAATGGTTCCAGTTGGGTAAAGAGCTCTGTTTTGCAGAAATAGCAGCGATTGAAATCATTGGCAACGTAGCGTTCGTCTTCAAGCTCGTGCGTTTGCACCGTAATCACAGGTATACCCATCTGTTCTGCGACAGCCAGGGCTTCCTCGGTTTCTTCGGCAGCATAGGCAGGAGAGGAGGCTATGGCGCCCAGCGCTCGCGTACCTAACACGTCGTGTGCCACTTTCAACAGGAGCGCACTATCAACCCCACCGGAATAGGCCACCAGCACCGATTCCATATCTCTCAGAAGCGCCTGCAAGTGTTCATATTTAACTCGCGTCTCTGCATCTGATACTTCAACGCTATCACTATTGACGTGACGGGTATTGTAATCGGTTTCCTTAAACAGAGTGATACCTCACGTTCTCTTACATTTTATCCTACTTGTTGCCATACAATTGTACGACATCGTTCGAGCAACTGACAGTCCTTGGGTCGTGCTGATGGTGGCTCTCCTTTGACCCGTTTGAAAGCCAGCCGTCCATCGCCATAGAGAGCATTGATTTGTTTGATCCATCGTCCCTTTACCCGCACGATGTCGCCCTTGTGGAAGCCTTCGAGTTCTTCATATATCTGATAGCGGACCCTTCCCTGCCCTTTACGTGGCAGGGAGTGATACCGTCGTCGCGTCTGCCTGGGGCGAAATCCGATCAGATAGACGTTTTCGCGTGGTGCGAAGCTCGCTGGTAGTTCCATGCCCTGGTGCCATAAAACGCCAGGATTTTAGGAACTATCCAGCATGATAATCTATCCCCTTGTGTATTTTGTATGATATAACAGGCATACAGGGTCTCAAATGTTTCGCTGAACTTGATGCACCCAGCCGCTATTATACCATTGCAGGACAACCTATTGATACATGTAGGACTTATCGGAGACTTGGCAAGCTATAAGTAGGTAATTCATGATCTTACTGATTTTAGCGGAATAAAGAGATGACTATATGAACATACCTCACTCTAGCGCTGCCATTATCCTCGCGGCGGGAAGTTCAAGTCGCATGGGCAGCGGGCGACATAAATTATTACTACCGCTAGATGGCCGCCCGGTGCTGGTGCATGTCATAGATGCTGCCCTGGCATCACAGGCACGCCCGATTATTATCGTATTGGGGCATGAGGCCGAGCAGGTACGTGCCCACATCACATCTTACACCTTGCATCCCGACATTACCATCGTCGAAAATGACAAATATTTACAGGGTATGAGCACATCCTTGCATTTGGGAGTGCAGTTACTCATATCTAATGGCTATAAGAAGCACGCTTCGCCTTCTGAAGTTGATAGTGCACTTATTGTACTTGGCGACCAACCTATGATAACTTCAAAGATCATCGATACTTTGATCGCCATCTATAGGGCAACGGGTAAACATATTGTTGCGCCTCTCTACAATGGAAAGCGCGGCAGCCCGGTCTTATTCGACGAGAGTTTGTTTCATGAACTCATCCAGGTTACTGGCGATGAAGGTGGTCGAACTGTCCTTGAACGGCACAGTCAAGAGGTGAAACTCGTCGAGATGGGAGATGTCCCGGCAAATTATGACGTTGATACCTGGGAGGCATACCAGCAAGTGGTAGAGGCATGGAAAAGCAAAGTGAAAGAATAAGTGTATGGAAGACCTCTGTGGGTTTCGTTACAACAATACCTGTACCAACCCGATAATCGCCTGATGAATCTCTTCCGGCGTACGCGAGGCATCTACCACCTTGATACGCTCAGGATGGGCACGAGCGAGCGAGCGAAAGCCTTCTTGTACGCGTTTATGAAATTCCTCCACCTCAGCATCGAAGCGCGTCCGCTCTTCACGCATGCTGCTCTGATCCCTGGCCGTATCAGTTCTCCTGGGTACTTCAGAAGGATCAAGATCGAGTAAGATGGTAAGATCTGGCTGATAACCCTGGGTTGCCAGCAGCGAAAGGTGCTCAACGAGTTCAACGCCCACACCACGCGCGAACCCCTGGTAGGCGATACTGGCATCAAAGCTGCGATCGGTAATGACTAGTTTCCCTTCGCGCAGAGCAGGAATTACCAACGTCGCAAAGTGTTGTGCGCGATCGGCCTGGAATAGAAAGGCTTCTGCCAGTGGGACGATTGCCAGTTCAGGACGGTTGAGCAGCAGGCGGCGTATCTCAAGTCCTAGCGGCGTTCCTCCTGGTTCGCGTGTACGTACATATGGCACATGATGCGCTTCCAGCCAGCGCTCCAATAAACCCATTTGTGTAGTCTTGCCCGCGCCATCAAGCCCTTCAAATGAGATGAGTCGCCCTTTGTTCACACTCTATTTTCCTCTATCTGTGCGATATAGTTCATAATCCCAATCAAAATAAGGTTTGGGCAACATGTCTTCTGGCGTCCATTCGTGATTAGCTTTGCCATATTTTCCGTGATATTCTTTTAACGTTTCACCGACATACTCGAAGGTAAGCTGGCAAATGCGGAAGCCGACGGGTACCCAGATAGTGGTTTGTATATGGTTACTGATTTCCATCGTCCAGCGACTGATATAGCCGACATCGCCAACGCCAGCGCAGCGGCAGACTGACAGGCCCGATCTTGCGACTGTGCTGCGTGAATACATCTTTGCCAGGTAGCCGTTATGGCCGCCGATGACCTCCTGTGTGTGCGCCAGGATGGTCGTGCCAGGTCGAATAGCAATCTTCCCATCCCTGGCCTGACGTGGTTCTCCCCAGTAGCGGCGAATGTCATACGGATTATCCAGATGAATGACATCTACATTCATATCACCCTGAAAATACCATTCACCCATGCGGCAATCGTAGGAATTGGTTCCCAATTGACGCTCATCAAATGGTTCGATGATAATGTTGCCGCTTTTCAACTCTTCCACTATACGTTTGTCGGAAAGTAACATGCTATGCCGTCTCCTTCGGAAGAAATACAGGTTGTGTTAGTTATAACGAATTATCCTCCTGCTCTGTACTATCTTCAAGGGGCAGATTACGCACGGCTTCGGCTTCTACCCAGATGCGTTGGGCTAAGAGGCGGGCCTCATCCTCGTCTGCCAGGGTTTGTTGGAGAGGGAAAAAGGCTCGATCATTGCTATGGTGGTGTATCCAGCGGCTGATAATGTTGATCTGGTCTACCTCGGCTTTGTCCACAATGCTGGGTGGCTCTCCTAGCAAGGCAGCACGTTGTAGCAACTCATGGACTGAGTGCTTCATTGCCTCTGGTTCATGCGGAATACAGCGCTGTTCTAACAGGCGTCCATGACGGATCAGAAAGAGTTCATTATGCTGCTCCCTGGCAGAAGGATAGACAATGATGAGGTTGTTGGCTTCGACCGCTCCTGTAATCAAACGTTGACCAATTAATACTTCATCCACGCTGCGAATGGTATCGCGCAGCCAGGCAGCGCGTTCAAAGTTCAACTGTTGCGATGCCTCCAGCATCTGGCGGCGCAAGCGGTCAAGCAAGTCTTCGCGCTCACCGCCGAGGAAGGCACACACCTCCTCAATTGTTTTGCGGTATTCTGCTGAATCGGCCTCACCACGGCATGGACCAGGACAACGATTCAGGTGCAGGCGCAGGCATGGGTCAGACGGCCTGGCTTGCGGCGGTAAAGAGCGAGTACAGGTACGAATAGGAAATACTTTTTGTACCAGTTCAATAGTGAGATCGACAATACGGCGACTGCGGAAAGGGCCAAAATAACGAGCGCCATCGGGCGCTACCTCTCGCGTTGCATAAACACGTGGAAATGGGTGCTGGATATCGATCTTGATAAAAGGGTAGAGTTCATAGTTACGTAACTGGACATTATAGGTAGGCTGAAGCTCTTTGATGAGTTGTGATTCCACCAGCAAGGCTTCTAACTCGGAGCCAAGCACGCGCGTCTCGATCTCTTTGACATTCTGTAAAAGGCCATCCATTTTACGCGTATAGCCCAGAGGCTGATTGTAGTAGGAGGCAAGGCGGTCCTTGAGACACTTGGCCTTGCCAACATAGATCACCTGACCATAGGAATCTTTCATTAAATAGACACCCGGCCTCGCGGGAAAGTCCCGTTTCCAGGCAGGATTGAGGAAGAGGGTTCCAGTCGGTCGCAGTGTGGCCGATTGTGCTGAGATTTTGCCATCTGCGCGCAACTGTTCAATCTGTTTGGCCGTGGTAGCCTGTGTAATATCGCCGCTCCAGGCGACCGGCAATTGCAAACGGCGACGCAGGTGTCCAAGCGTCTGAATACCTTGCTGTCGGGCCAATTCCAGCAGTTTCATAAAAACAGCAGCCGTTACTCTGGCGTCTCCCAGAGCACGGTGGCGATTCGCTGCATGTATTTTGAGGTGACTGGCCACACTATCGAGTTTGAAACGTCGCAATGCCGGGAGAAAGCGGCGTGCCAGGGGGATAGTATCCAGGCCATCAATGGGAAAATCATAGCCGAGTAGCTGCGCCTCGTAGGAGAGAAAGCCAATATCAAAGGCGACATTATGCCCGACGAGGATGGCTCCATCAATAAAATGCAGGAAGTCGGGGAAAACTTCGTGCGCTTTCGGCGCTGTGGCAACCATCTCCTGGGTTATACCTGTGAACTGGACAATGAACGCAGGCAGACGAATACCAGGGTTGAGCAGGCTTTGAAACGAGTCAATCACCTCACCTGCACGCATACGAATACCGGCCAGTTCGATCACACGATGATGACCAGGGCGAAGTCCGGTTGTCTCTGTATCCAGGATGACAAACTCAATTTCATCAAGAGGCTGTTGCGTGCAACGCCATGCCAGA
>WNGJ01010107.1_pt1 | contig 10060 bp, 9 predicted proteins | sample 5400611 | NCBI WGS metagenome assembly WNGJ01 (sample SAMN13153375, study PRJNA577476) | soil metagenome | isolation source: 40 cm soil or saprolite under Garry oak tree replicate 1 | place: USA:California | collected 2016-06-15
TCTATCAGATCTCGGCCGGCGGGCACGCCGCCCAGGTCGCGGAGAAGGACCTGGCGGGGCCGCTGCGCGAGTTGGTCAGCGCCGTGCTATCCGAAGGCAGCCACGGTTAATTAGCCGACCGCCGCGACCTACTGTCCTGTAGGCCCGCTGCCCGGCAACAGGGCGGCCCGGAGTTGGGCGCCGACCTCGCCCAGGGAGCACCTGACCGGCTGGCGGGGGGGAGACCAGACCGGCCAGGTGCTCGCTTCCCTCGATCCGGCAAGCCGAGGGTACCGCTATTGAGTACGTAGCGAACGGGGCCGACCGTACGTTACAGCCCATTTTCCGATTCGGCTTCAATAGCCTTGCGCAGAAACAGAGCCGCTCCCTTGCGGGTCAGAGGCAGTCTCATACGAGCGTCAGCGGGTACTTGCGGCTCTCGGTAACTGTAGGAGAACCGGGCCATGACCTGCTGCGGATGCTCGACCGCGACGGCCCTCCCCGATCAGCTCCCCTACCATCTGAGGAAGACCTTAGAGGGAGCGTTGAAGGATGTCCTCAGAAGAGCTGGCCCAGGCTGCTTCCGGACCCAATCAGTTTGCGCTGCAGTGGGTCCAAGCGGTAGTGGACGACCGGGCTGAGATGATCTGGCCGCAGATGACCCCGGATTACCGGCTATCTCTGGCGCAGTGGTGGCTGATCCACAATCCTGAGGCCCTCAATGATCCCAGTGCAGCATCTCTTGATCGCGACGAGCTCGCTCGGCTTCTGGCTGCTGAGAAGCCGGAGCACATTCTCTTCCGGCACCTCGCCCGAGTGTCGCTCCGGGAACTCAGAAACGGCTTCGGCGGCCTGGATATCAGCCAGCTTGGGCCGGGGACGCGTCCCCGGCCCATTGGCCCGGACCTGGAGCTGGTGCGCCTGTTCTACCTTCCTGATCTTGACAAGGACGACGCGGGCAACTATGTATTCGCCGCCGGAGCTACAGCACGAACGGTGTCGGTGCTGGTCGAGCGGCGCGCGCAAGGCTGGGCGGTTGCTGGCGTAGGTGAGAGCCTTTTGCGACCGGGGTGGCCGCCTACGTATGAGCGGGTCGTGCAGATCGGCGACTAGGCGCTCCTGGCCGAGTCGGGTTCGATGTTCGGGGTGCTGGACATCGATGACGAGCGTGCGAGGCGGGCGGCGTACTGCTCGAGCAAGGCTGTGTTCTCTGGAGTCGGTCCGGTGCGGCCGCCCCGCCTCCTCGATGCGTTCTCAGGAGGCACACCAGCGCCGACTCCTGAGAATGGCTGTTCTCAGGAGATTTTGTTCGCTCGGGCGACGGCGGCCACCGCCGGTCCGCCGAGCATGTAGCCGGCCGCACCGCCGACGGTGAACCATCCGCCCGCCGACGCGGCCCTGCGGCCTGGCGTGGCCCGCGCCATACTGCCAGCTGACTCGATTCGTGGTTCGCTCACGCTGCCACGCCTTGCGGCTATGTCCCGGGTCGGAGATCAGCTACCAGCTCATCAGTTGGGGTGAAGTGGATGCGGACGCTGCCGTCATCGCCGATCGAGAGGTCGAACTGGCCGGTCCGGCTTACCGGGGCGGGGGTAGTTGCCTTGGCCGCCGGCTCGGTACCAGCTCGAACGGCGTCGAACCAGCGCAGGAACTCGGGGATGGTGCCGATCTGAGCGACGCGCTGGTGCAATGCGGTCTGCTCGTGGCCGCGCACGAACTCGCCGACGAAGATCTCCTCACCACAACCACAGCCGCACGGCCAGCCGCCCACAGTCGAATCGAAGTAGGTGACCGGGTTCCGGACACGCGCACTGGGCGGAGTCGGCTGGCCGACGTACGCCTGGTACACGGCATGGTCCTTGGGCAGCGGCTCGCCTTCGATGATCTTCCGGCCGGGCTTGCCTGGCGCGTCGATGATCTTGTCGATCCTGGCGGCCATGACGACCTCGTGTCGCTCATTATGAGAGAACAGCACGTACGACTCGCGGTGGGCACGGGCACCCAGTACCCAGTAGCCGCGGTTGTTTTGCCAGTTCTCTTCGATGGTGTCTTGCTGTCCCCACCCGTAGAAGGTCCTTCCTAGCGGATCGGTCGGATCGTTGGCGAGCTTCTTCGGCGTGAGCGTGATGTGTAGCATCGATGACCCCATGGACTAGTTGGCTCGGGTACGCGGTTATCCAAAAGGATAACCGCACGGGAGGCGAAGACGCAACAACTAGTCAGCTCGAGTACCCGCTTTGTTGAGGCAAGACTTGCTACACACGCCTGGGAGTGTCTCGCTGGGGGATCCTCAAACGGACACACCGGAAACCGGGTCCAGCGCACAGACCAGCAGCACGTCAAACCGGCCCAACCGCGCGTCGGCCAGGGCCGCGGCGACCCGACCCCGGTGCCTGCCCTTCCACACCGCCGCGTGTCGATATGTACTCGGCGGCAACGTCCAGGTCGCGGCGAGCGGTCCAGGCGCGGAGCTCGTCGAGCTGGTTGCCGGATTCCTGTTCGCCGGTAGACACGCACGCACAGATAGAGTGCTGCGGGAAGGTATAAACAAGCCCTACGGCCAGAGCCGGCCGGACACGCAGATCAGCTAGCCGAATCGCCAGGCCGCGGCAGCGTAATTGAAGGGAAGCTACTTCACGCTGTGCCGGGGCCATGCTCCGCCTTCTCGGTCCAGTAGGTGAGCTCGTGCCGGGTGGTGAGGGTGTCCGGGTGCTCCGGGCCAGAGACCTGCTCGCGCACGGGCAGCAGCCCGGCGAGCAGGTCCCGGGCCCCGACCGCATCCCCCGCCTCCCCGGTCCACCGGGCCAGGCCGCTGCGGGTCAGCAAGGTTTCCGGATGCTTCGGGCCTAGGACCCGCTCGCGCATGCGCAGCACCTTTTAGTTACTGGTCCCGGGCCGCGGCCGCATCTCCCGCCAGCCCGATCCAGCGGGCGAGGTCATGCCGAGCCATCAAGGTCTCCGAGTGCTCGGGGCCGAAAACCCGCTCAAGCTCCGATAGCAGCCCGGCCAGCAGGTCACGAGCGGCGGCGGCATCCCCCAGCCTCCCCGGTCCAGTAGGCGAGCTCGTTGCTGTGATGAGCGAGCTCGATTCGATCCGGCGCCTGCTCGATACGGCCTAACACCGTCTCGCATGTCCATTCCGCATAGCTGAATGACGGGCTGCGGAGCCATGGGCCGTGATCATGCACTTCCCGTGGCCCGCAGTCTGTCCGGGCACTATGTAGCCACGCAAATCACGGTTGGGCGCTCGCTGACTCGATGGCACGAGCACCACTGCGAGCGGCGCCTCCCCCGGTAGACTCAGCGTCCTCAGAAAGATAGAGGGGGTAAGCAGTGAGCGAACAAAGCCGAACTGGCTCATCCCGTGTCGGCGGCAGTCCCGCGTATGTATCAGCACACGGCGTTGCGAGCCGCACAGGCCTTTCCTTCGAAGACGCATTCATTCTAACCAGGCTGGTACTTCAGGAAGGCGGAGGGCCAGTAGCATGCGGCGGCAGAAAGGCCATGATTAAGAAGTCGACAGAAAAGGCACTCATGGAACTAGGTTTGATTGAGCTCCACGGCGCCTCAGAGTTCACACAACGCGTGTACATCCAACTAAACGTCGATAGTGCGATCAGAGAATTGCTTGACCGCAGGGCTGGAGGAGTCAAGGTTACTCCCGTGGAGTTCACCGAGCATGTAAAGTTTGTCGCAGTAGCTACCCAGGCTGCATTTGACCTTGTGAGTGAGTGTCTTCCTTCGTAGGTTGCCTGGCTGCGCGAGCGCGGCGTCCTGCTGCCCGACGTGACCACACTGGCCCGGCTGGCGTCTCGGGTACGGGACGAGGCCACCGTCCGGCTGTGGGACATTGCGGCGGGCGCCATCTTCGACCAGGTAGGCGACCGGGTGATTGTGATACAGCGGGTTATCACCCAGTTTTCCGGCGTGAGTTCAGCCTGGCTGAAGGTGCCGCGCGGGGAACTCGCGATCACCAGCCGCCCACCCCCCCTCACCAGACTCCGACCTCTCCGCACCAGCGACTGACTCAGGATCCTGCACCAATCCTCGTCACAGCCCCGGTTCGCCGTTCCCGAATATTTCGGCCACAGCACGGAACTCCGTCAGTGCTGCTTCCAGCTCGTCGACGAACTCCGCATCGATCACCTCGGGTGCCGGTAGGTTCTCGCTATCCTCCAGGCTCTCGTCTTGCAGCCAGATGATGTCTAGTGACACCTTTTCGCGTGCGACCAACTCGCCATAGGTGAACGGCTTGAACCGCTCTGTTGCGGTTCGCTTGAGCCGATTGTCAGCGTTGTAGCAGGTTATGAATTCGGTAAGGTGCTCCGGCCGCAGCGGTCGCTTTTTGAGCGTGAAGTGTTGGTTAGTCCGAAGGTCGTAGATCCATAGCGTCTTGGTCCAGGGCGTCTCGGAGCCTGGCTTGCGATCGAAGAAGAGCACATTCGCCTTTACTCCGGGCCGGTAGAAGATGCCGGTCGGCAGACGCAGCAGGGTGTGGACGTCGCAATCCTTCAGAAGCCGCCGCCGGATTGTTTCGCCCGCACCGGCCTCGAAGAGCACGTTGTCAGGTACAACCACAGCAGCAGTTCCATTCGTGTCCAAGATCGAGTGGACGTGCTGGACGAAATTCAGCTGCTTGTTCTTGGTCGTCGCCCAGAAGTCGTCGCGCAGATAGGCCAAGTCCTCGTCCGGCTCGCCGGCGCCGTCGTCGGCGATGATTGTGTATGACGCCTTGCTTCCGAAGGGTGGGTTGGTCAGTACCATCTGGAACTTATTGTCGATGGAGCGGCCAAGAGCATCCTCAACCTCGATGGGTGGGTCGCCATTGGCACGCGTGATCCAGGACTCCTGATCCAGGACTCCTGACATAGGGAGATCGTTTATGCAGGGCTTGGGTGGGATTTGACCTCGTAGCGCAAGACGAGGTCAGTGCCGGGGTAGCGGGCGCCGGCGGCGGTGAGCTGGTCGCAGAGCGCGGCCAGGGCCTGGGTGCGCCGCGGCGCGGTGAGCGGGTCGAGCTGGATGAGCAGTGCGCCGGGGCCGGGCCGGATGTCGCCGGAGATGGTGAGGGCCTCGCGGATCAGCGCGTATGCCTCGTCGCCGGCCCGGGCGTAGTGGCCGTCCAGGGCGCGGGCCAGCGCGGTTTCGGCGTTGTATGCGGCCATCCGGATGGCGTGGGTGATCTGCTTGACCTCGGCGTCCAGGCGGGCCATGTCCGGGGACAGCGCGCCGAGCGGGACCCGGGCCGGGACGGCCGCCGCGGCCTGGCCGGCTTCGTCGAGCTCGCGCCAGGCGGCCTGGACCGGGGCGGCCAGGGCGTTGATCACCTGGTTGGACAGGTAGGCGGCCTGGCCGGGGGCGGGGCTGCGGAGCTGGAGCAGCGCGGCGTCCCGGGCCGCCTCGGCCGCCTGCGCGGCGGCTTCGGCGGCCCTGATGCGCGCGGCCGCGGCCTTCCTGGCCGGGTTGGGGACCATCCGGTCCGGGTCGTCCGGGCCGGCGGCGTGGGAGTCCAGGGCGTCCAGGGCGAACCAGGTGCGGGCGTAGCGGAAGTAGTTCTCCTCCCGCCACCGCGACGCCAGCCGCCAGCACACCTCGCCGGGCGGCAGGTCGGTGCGGGAGGTCAGCGCGTGGATCTGCCGGGTGGCGCCAGCCTTCGCGGGGACCCGGCGGGTGACCTGCCGCAGCGTGACGGTCTGGCCCTTGCGCGGGCCCTCGCTGATGGACAGCTCCGCGGTCGAGTCGGCGAGCGCGTACTCATGAGCCCGGCCCCGGTCATCGGTGCAGGTGACGGTGGCGAATACCTCGGCGGGCAGGTCCGGGGCCGGGCCCTTGCGCCAGGTGAGCAGGTCAAACCCGGCCGCGGTGATGTCGGCGAACAGGGCCGGGGACCAGCCGCCCCGGTCGAAGCACACCGTCACCCGCCGGCCCTGGCCCACGATGCCGCGCAGGTCGGGCAGCAGGCGGCGCAGCTCGCCGGCCAGCGAGTCCGACGGCTCGGCCACGACCATGAACACCGGGTCGCCGTCCTGGCCGGTGACCCAGGTCTCCATCGTCGCCGGGGCGGGGAACTTCAGCCGCGCCACATGGGTCTTCTGCACGATCCGGGTCCCGTAATAGACGCGGGCGTGGCCGTCCACGTAGAGGAACCCGAGCGCGTCCGGCCGGGCCGCGGCGTGGCGGCGGGCCAGCGCCATCACCAGGTCCGCGGCCTGGCCGGCCGTGGCCAGCTCGGCCAGCTTGCGGCGGATCGTCTTGACCTCCGGGGCCCGGTCCAGCCCGAGCACCCGGCCCAGCGCGGCGGGCGGCACCCTCGTGGCGCCCTCGGCCCGCGGCTCCCCGGCCAGCGCCAGGAACACCAGCGTCAGCAGCGTCGCGGTCAGCCCGTAAAACCCGTCCCTGACCCGGCCATAGACCTCTCTCGCGGCGCCCAGCAGGCCGGTGCCCTCCAGCGCGGGCAGTGCCAGCAGCAGCCCGGCCAGCGGATACCGCGCGCCCGGGGTAAATACCGGGACGGCGCCCTCGCCCAGCAGCCTCCACCGGGCCAGCGCCCGCTCCCCGTCCCGGGGAACCGGGTCCGGCAGCACCGGGACCACAGCGCCCCGGCCCGCGTCGTCGTCCCCCGCGGCCAGGCCGGCGCTCTCCGCGGCGGCGCCGGCCACCGCATGCTGCCCTGCGGACGCCACCCGCCCGAGCGCGTTGCGCACGCTGAACGTCGACACCCCGGTCGCCGCGGCGATCTCCCGCAAGGTCGCCCCTGCCGCGTCCAGCCCGGCGATCCGCGCCGCCAGCTGCGGGGTCAGCTTCGAGGCCCCCTTCGGGCCCCGCCGGGCCGGCACCAGCCCGGCCACGCCATCGGCCGCCAGCGCCTGATCCCACCGCCAGATCGTGGCCGGGTCCACCCCGAACGCCTCCGCCACCTGGCCCTGCGAGGCGGCCCGCAGCCGGACCAGCTGCACCGCCGCCAGCCGCTGCCCGGCCTCATCCCCGGCATCCCACGCGAAGGTGGCCAGCCCGTGCACCGTGACCAGCCCGCCGTCCTCACCGGCCAGCATGCCCACGCCCGGGGCGATCTCGGCCGCCCCGGCAGGCAGCAGCGGGAGAGGGAGCTGGCTGAGCATACGAGCCATCATCCACCCTTCCGCCTGGCTGATCATCTTGCAATAATTTTCTCACGAACCAGACGCCCAGGACGTCAGCGACACACCCGAAATCGCAGATCAGCCTGCCGGAACCACCCCGGCACCCGGCTCTATATCAGGAGCCCTGATCATGGAGACCGGGATGAACACGCCGGAGACGAAGCCGAGGATCAAGGTGAGGAATGGCCCGGCGACCGATGCGGCCTCGGTGGTGGCGCATGCGCGGGTGCTGGCCAGGCCGAGCGCGCACACGCAGGCGGTCCCGGCTACCGTGTACACGGCCAGGCCGATCACCGTGTGGGCCTGAACGGGTACGTGGTATACCCCGGCGCCGACCGCGACCAGCACCGCCACCGTGACCGCGACCGCGACGACCGTCCGCATGATCTCCCCGGCCAGGAAGGATCCAGCTCGGCATGGGCGTTCCCCGCAGCCGTTTGAGCATCCCGCGCTCGCGTTCGGTGGTGACCGCGATCAGCAGCGAGCTGTAGCCCGCGAGCATGATCTGGTAGGAGATGATCGCCGGGGTGTAGTAGACCGCGAACGGGACCTGCAGGCGGAAGAACGATGACCTGCCGCGGAAGATGCCGTTGAGGATCACCAGCAAGAACAGCGGCAAGACCAGCGTGTAGACGAACGTCCGAGGTTCACGCACGAAGCCCTTCAGCGCGTAGCGGGCTTGCGCGACGGCCAGGGCGGCGTCGTTCATGAGCCGTCGTCCTGGGCCTCGCCAGCCGGTACCGCCAGCTGGACGAAGACGTCATCGAGGGCGGGCGGAGACACCCGGATGTCGGTGAGCTCGACGCCGTGCCCGGCTGCCCACCCGAGCAGCGCCGTCAGGTCACGCTGGGCCTGGTCGCTGCGAAAGCCCAGCCACCGGCCGTCCTGCTCGACCGGGGTGCCCACGGCCGCCGATACCTGGGCCGGGCCGATCTGCGGCGGCGCGAGGAAGCCGATCCTGGTCCCATGGCCCAGCGCCCGGCTGAGCTGCTCGGCGGTGCCCTGGGCCGCGATCGCGCCGGCCTGCAAGATCACGATCCGGTCCGCGAGGCGCTGGGCTTCCTCCATGTAATGGGTGGTCAGGAAAACCGTCTTTCCCGCCCGGCGCAGCCCTTCGATCAGCGCCCACATGCCCCGGCGGGCCGCCGGGTCAAGCCCGGTGGTCGGCTCGTCCAGGAACAGCACCTCAGGATCGCCGACCAGGCCGATGGCCACGTCCACCCGGCGCCTCTCACCGCCGGACAGGCGCCCGACGCGCTCGCCCGCCTTATCCGCCAGCCCGGCAGAGGCAATTGCCGCGTCGAGATCGGTCGGCTGCCTGAAGTACCGTGCGAACATCGCGACCGTTTCCCGTACCGTGTAGACGGGGTTGAGCTCGGATTCCTGGAGCACCAGCCCGACCCGGTTGCGCCAGTCCCGTCCGGCGCGCGCCGGATCGGCGCCGAGCACCGAGACCTCCCCGCCGTCGCGAGGCCGGTAGCCCTCCAGGATCTCGATCGTCGTGGTCTTCCCCGCCCCGTTCGTGCCCAGGAACCCGAAGACCTCGCCATAGTCCACGCTGAAGCTGACGCCGTGCAGGCGCTCGATCCCGCCGTAAGACTTGCGAAGCCGCCGCACCTCGATCGCGTGATCGCTCACCGTCTGCCACCTGGAGGAAGAACGCGCCGCCGGACCAGCACCACCGCCCGGGACGCTCGCCTGCTAAGGCATGGAACTCTCACCCGCAGACTAAAGCTGCAGACAGTAATGACAGATCATCCCTGCATATATTTATGCGCCGCCATCCTGCGCCGACACCGCACGCACATGCCGCGGACAGAGCGCGCTAACCTGTCGTCGCTCGTGTGCTTGTCGGCCGAGATGATGGGCTACAGGCGAAGTGGAGCACTGCGCGGAGGATCTTGTGGGGGTCGAGCGACTGACGGCGGGCCAGGCTTTCCACAGGACCGTCCAGTCAGCCTTCCTGACCGGGCTCGCCGGGGCATCGGGATTCAGGGAACGTCAGTGGAGGCTCATCCGGGGTGGCCGGGGGCGCGTCGACCTGGCCGTTGAGGTGGACGGCGATGAGCAGATGCTTGTCATCATCGAGATCAAGGGGACCGACTGGGATGCGATCCCGGCGGATCGCGTGATGAGGAACCTGCGCCGTCATCTGTGCCAGTTGCAGGCCTACCTGGATACCGCCATCGAAGACATGGAAGCAGGCCGGTGGGAGGGCATCGTGGGCGCCCTGCTCTACCCGAGCCGCCCGGCCAGGGCCGAGACGCTGGCGATGATCGAGGCGGTCGCGGGTGAGCAGGCCGTGCAGGTGACCTGGTATGACGACGTGGACTGGCAGCTGTAACTCTTCCCTGCCGCTGTCGTATCAGAAGTGTCCGGATCACGCGGTCTGCGGCCGCGTTCTTCGCGAAAGTAGGGGCGCGTCCCGGTTCGGGGCGAGTGCAGGCACAGCTGTCACCGTGCTGTACCCGGCTGCGCGTGCGAGGAAAGCGTTGGCGAAGGCAGGCTCGTCACTGACGGTCACCATAATGGCAAGCACTATCGCACGCGTAGCCGCCGATCGGTGCGGTGGCAGGCTCGCTTGGGATCTTGATTATGGCGAGCCAGAACAATCAATCTGCTACGCATGAGTCTTTGTGCTATCGAGAGGCTTGATCATGCCCGATAGGCGCCCAGATTGGCGCATTGCGTTGTGTCGTGCCTGTTCAGAGCATGGGTGATCGTCCGCCTGTTAGTGAATCATTCACCCTTGCGCCAGTGCGCCAGTGCGCACCAGTGCATGCACCAGTGCGATCCGTTGCCGAATCAGGCCTGACACGATAACTGGGTCCCCGGTGGGCGCGCGGCAGCGAACCTTGGCCCGTGCGGCGGCAAGGAAGCGATAAATGGCGTTGATTGTCCGGCGGGTGGGCCGGGGTGCCGGGCTGGCGGCGGCTCCGGGG
>WNGJ01020786.1_pt1 | contig 10060 bp, 10 predicted proteins | sample 5400611 | NCBI WGS metagenome assembly WNGJ01 (sample SAMN13153375, study PRJNA577476) | soil metagenome | isolation source: 40 cm soil or saprolite under Garry oak tree replicate 1 | place: USA:California | collected 2016-06-15
AGACGACTGCTTCATCGGCGCGCGCTCCGAAGTCGCCGAGGGGGTGATCGTGCGCAAGGGCGCGGTGCTGGCGATGGGCGTGTTCCTGGGCGCCTCGACCAAGATCGTCGACCGCGAGACCGGCGAGACCTTCATCGGCGAGGTCCCCGAATATGCTGTGGTGGTGCCCGGCGCCCTGCCCGGCAAACCGCTCAAGAACGGCCAGCCCGGCCCGTCCCTCGCCTGCGCCGTCATCGTCAAGCGCGTCGACGAGCGCACCCGCGCCAAGACCAGCATCAACGAGCTGCTGCGGGACTAGAGCAAGATTGATCCAAGTTGTCTTCGACCTCACCCATCTGGCGCAGACCCGGCCGCTTAAGCATGCCACTGGGATTAACACGGCGAGATCGAATTTATTCGGGCCGGCGCTGGCCCGCCGGCGGAGCGGCATGTTAATCGGGAGACATGAATGATGCGCTTTCCATTGCCCGCGATCTCATCCGCTGTCCATCTGTAACGCCGGCCGACGCCGGCGCGCTCGGCGTTCTCGAGACGATCCTGAAAGCCGCCGGCTTCGAAGTCCACCGCGTCACCTTCTCTGAGCCCGGCACCGCCGACATCGACAATCTCTATGCCCGCATCGGCGCCTCCGCACCGCACATCACCTTCGCCGGCCATACCGACGTGGTGCCGCCGGGCGACGAGACCGCCTGGAGCCACGGCGCGTTTTCCGGCGAGGTCAGGGGCGGCTTTCTCTATGGCCGCGGTGCGGTCGACATGAAGGGCGGCATCGCCTGCAGCGTCGCGGCCGTGCTTGAGCATCTCGCAAGCCATGGCGGCAAGCCGCGGGACGACGGCAAGGGCTCGATCTCGTTTCTCATCACTGGCGATGAGGAGGACGTGTCCGTCAACGGCACCATCAAGCTGTTGCAATGGGCGGCGGCGCGTGGCGAAAAATTCGACCATTGCGTGCTGGGCGAGCCCTCCAATCTCGACGTGCTGGGCGACTGCATCAAGGTCGGCCGCCGCGGCTCGCAGTCCGGCACGCTCTATGTCGACGGCGTGCAGGGCCATGTCGCCTATCCGCATCGCGCGGCGAACCCGGTGCCGGATATTTCACGATTGATCGTGGCGCTCAGCGACGAGCCGCTTGATAACGGCAGCGCGCAATTCCAGGCCTCGAACCTGGAGTTCACCTCGGTCGATGTCGGCAATGCCGCGAGCAACGTGATCCCGGCGCAGGCCCGCGCCAAGTTCAACATCCGCTTCAACGACAATCATACCCAGGAAACGCTGCGCAGCTTGCTGGAGGAGCGCCTGGCGAAAGCCGCCGGCAACCGCATCCGCGCCCGCATCGTCTGGGAGCCGTCGAACTCCAACGTCTTCGTGACCAAGCCCGGCCCGTTCACCGACCTCGCGGTCGAGGCAATCGAAGAGGTGACCGGGCGCAGGCCCGAACTCTCGACCTCCGGCGGCACGTCGGATGCGCGCTTCATTGCGAGCTATTGCCCGGTGATCGAGTTCGGCCTGGTCGGCCAGACCATGCACCAGATCGACGAGCGCACACCGGTGTCTGACCTGGAGAAACTGGCCAAGATCTATCGCGGCGTGCTGGCGCGGTATTTTGAGTGAGGGCACGTGGCCTTTTCGGCCACCGTCATGGCGGGGCGAGGCCGATACCCTTCAAAAGGCCGCGCCTAATAATCCACCCGCACCAGATACAGCCCTTGCGGCGGCGCGACGGGGCCGCAGGCGGCGCGGTTGCGCGCGGCGAGGCTTGCTGCGAGATCATCGGCGCTCCAGCGGCCTTCGCCGACCCACACCAGGGATCCCACCATCGAGCGCACCTGGCTGTGCAGGAACGAGCGCGCCGAAGTGATGATGCTCACCGCGTCGCCTTGCCGCGTGACATCGAGCTGATCGAGGGTCTTCTCCGGCGATTTCGCCTGACACTCCGTGTCGCGAAATGTCGTGAAATCGTGCTTGCCGAGCAGCCGCTGCGCGGCCTGATGCATCGCGTTCGTGTCGAGCGCGCGCGGCACGCGCCAGACCCGGCCGATGTCGAGCGCGAGATTGGCGCGCGTGTTGGCGATGCGGTAAAGATAGTGCCGCTTGATGGCGGAAAACCGCGCCTCGAACGTCTCGGAGACGATCTCGGCATTCAGCACGGCAATCGGATGCGGCCGCAGATGCGCGTTCAGCGCGTCGCGCAAGCGGCCCGGCGCAAACGGCTTTTCGATGTCGCAATGGGCGACTTGCGCCAGCGCGTGCACGCCGGCATCGGTGCGGCCCGCGCCATGCACGCGCACGTCTTCGCCGCAAAGCGCCTTGACGGCGGTCTCCAGCGCGCCCTGCACGGTCAAGGCCGTGTCCTGGATCTGCCAGCCCGAGAACGGCGTGCCGTCATATTCGATGGTGAGCTTGTAGCGGGGCATCAACCGAGCCGCGCCGGCGGCTTCAGTGGCGTACCGCGCAAAAACTCCGCGGCCTTCATCGGCGCTCGTCCGGCGCGCTGCAAGTCGATGATGCGGATGGCGCCGTCGCCGCAGGCGATCGTGAGGCGATCGTCGAGCACGGCGCCCGGCTCGCCCGAGCCGACGGCCAATTCGCAGCGCAGGATTTTCAAGCGTGCCGGCTCGCCCTCGCCTGCGATCTCGCACCAGGCGCCGGGAAACGGCGACAACCCATGGATATGGCGCAGCACCTCGCGCGCCGGCCGGGTCCAATCGATCCGCGCCTCGGTCTTGTCGATTTTTGCGGCGTAGGTGACGCCGTCGCCTGGCTGTTTGGTGAGCTGCAGCGAGCCGCGTTCCAATGCGGCCATCGCGCGCACCATCAAGCCTGCGCCAAGCCGCGACAGCTCATCATGCAGATCGGACGCGGTCATCCGATCCGGGATCGCGATGCGCTCGGCCATTGCGACATCGCCGGTATCGAGGCCGACATCCATCTTCATCACCATGACACCGGTCTCGGCATCGCCAGCCATCACGGCTCGGTTGATCGGCGCGGCGCCACGCCAGCGCGGCAACAGCGAGGCATGCAGATTGAAGCAGCCGAGTTTTGGGGCATTGAGAATGGCCTGCGGCAGGATCATGCCGTAGGCGACGACCACGGCAGCATGGGCGTCGTGCGCGCGAAACTCCGCAAGCGCATCCTCCGTCTTCAGCGTCTTCGGCGTCAGGGTTTTGCCGCGCGGGTATAGACGGCGGCGATCTCGTGGCCGTACGCGACGAGTTCCAGCAGTGTCGGCACCGCGAAATCCGGCGTGCCCATGAAGATCAGGCGGAGGGGCATATGTTCAAGACGTCCTGCGAGAGATCAGTTTACCCGTCATGGCCGGGCTTGTCCCGGCCATCCACGTCCTTGGCGGCACGAGAGAGTAAGACGTGGATGCCCGCGACAAGCGTGGGCATGACGGCTGAGATTTGACCCTACTCCGCCGTGCGCTTGGCGGCCTTGGAAAATTTCTTCTGCACGCGATCGCGCTTCAGCTTCGAGAGATAGTCGATGAACAATACGCCGTTGAGGTGATCGATCTCGTGCTGGATGCAGGTCGCATAGAGCCCCTCGGCGTCCTCCTCATGCACCTTGCCGTCGAGATCGGTGAAGCGCACGCGCACCCGCGCCGGCCGCTCGACCTCCTCGTAATATTCGGGAATCGACAGGCAGCCCTCCTCGTAGACCGACATCTCCTCCGACTTGGAGAGGATTTCGGGGTTGATGAAGACGCGCGGCTGCCGATTTGTCTCGCCGTTTTCGTCAGGCTTGGCGAGATCCATGGTGATCAGCCGCACGGGTTGCGCGACCTGGATCGCCGCGAGGCCTATTCCAGGCGCGTCGTACATGGTCTCGAACATGTCTTCGGCAAGCTTGCGGATCTCCGGCGTCACTTTTTCGATCGTCTTGGAGACCAGCCGCAACTGCTTGTCCGGCAGGATAATGATTTCTCTCTGGGTCATAGCGGGCGATTTAAGCGGCGGGATCGCGAGGGTCAATCCGATCGGGGACCGGTTAACTCCATGTTAACCAAGAAAATTAAGACCGCGTTAACCAAGAAATTAACCGGTCATTAATCGGAAATGTTCGCATTTCGTTCGCGCTTGCGGCCGAATCGGCTACACAGGCGCCATGACCCAAATTCTTTTCATGTTCGGCGACTGGCCGGTCCGCGTGACCGAGGCGCTGATCGGCTTTGGCGCCCTGGCGCTGATTCTGTTGCTCGCCATCGCGATCGCGGTGGCGCGGTCGGGCAAGCGCGGCGCCGAGTTCGCGCTCACCCAGGCCATGCGCGCCGAGGAGCTTGAAACGCGCCTCAACGAGGTGCTGCGCGCGCAAAGCGAGGCCAACGGCCGGGTCGATGCGATGGCGCAGGCGCTCGCCGGCCGCCAGGCCGACATGGCGCGCGCGGTGAACGAACGGCTCGATTCGGTGACCCACCGGGTCGGCCAGTCGATGGAACAGACCACGCGCAACACCATGGACAGCCTGCGCGCCCTGCACGAGCGGCTCGGCATCATCGACAACGCGCACAAGAATCTGACCGACCTGACGTCCCAGGTCACGACGTTGCGCGACGTGCTCGCCAACAAGCAGTCGCGCGGCGCCTTCGGCCAGGCGCGGATGGAGGCCATCGTCCAGGACGGCATGCCGAAGGGCTCCTACGAATTCCAGTTCACGCTTTCGACCGGAAAGCGCCCGGACTGCGTGGTGTTCCTCCCCGATCAGCGCCCGCTCTGCATCGATGCGAAATTTCCGCTGGAAGCGATGACCGCGCTGCACGATGCGCGCACTGACGACGAGAAAAAATACGCCGGGCAGCGGCTGCGCGCGGACGTGATGAAGCATGTCAGCGACATCGCGGACAAATACCTCATTGCCGGCGAGACCCAGGACACCGCGCTGATGTTCGTACCGTCGGAATCGGTCTATGCGGAGATTCACGACAGTTTCGACGATGTGATCCAGAAGGCCTATCGCGCGCGCGTGGTGCTGGTGTCGCCGTCACTGCTGATGCTGGCGATCCAGGTGATGCAGCAGATCCTGAAAGACGCGCGGATGCGCGATGCCGCCGACCAGATCCGCACCGAGGTGCTCAGCCTCGGCGACGATCTCGACCGCTTGCGCGAGCGTGTCCTGAAGCTGCAGAAGCATTTTGGCGATGTGAACGAAGATGTCCGGCAGATCCTGATTTCCGCCGACAAGATCGAAAAGCGCGCCGGCCGCATCGAGGAACTGGACTTCAGCAAGACCGACGCGCCGGTGGAAGCGCCGCGCCTCGTCAAGTCAGCCGCGCCCGATCTGTTCCCGCTGCCGCGCCAGCTCCAGGCGGGGGAGTAGCATTTCAAGTGCGGCGCATGCAGCGATAGGATAGCCACAACAAGGATCGTCATCGCCCGGTCAAGCCGGGCGATGACGGTTTTTCTTGTGGCTAAATCTGCTACGAACGGCTTCATGACAGCACCAAAAGCCATCTCCAAGCTAGTTTCAGCAACGACTCCCGCCGCCTCCTGGCGCGACGGCCTTGCCGTTTACCTGCAGCCGCGCGTGCTGATCGTGCTGCTGCTCGGCTTTTCCTCCGGCTTGCCGCTGGCGTTGTCCGGCTCGACGCTGCTGGTGTGGATGCGCGAGGCCGGCGTCGATCTCGGCACCATCGGCCTGTTTGCGCTGGTCGGCACACCCTACACGTTGAAATTCCTCTGGGCGCCGCTGACCGACGCGCTGCATGTGCCTTTCTTTACGCAAAGATTCGGGCGCCGCCGCGGCTGGCTGTTGTTCTCGCAACTGCTGTTGATCGCAACCATCCTGCTGCTCGCGCTCGCCGATCCCGCGCGCTCGCCGCTGTTCGTTGCGCTCGCTGCGCTGTTGGTCGCGGCGGCCTCATCGACGCAGGACATCGTGGTCGACGCCTTCCGCGTCGAGAGCCTGCCGGAGAGCGAACAGGCCGCCGGCATGGCGTCCTATGTCGCGGCCTACCGCATCGGCATGCTGGTCTCGACCGCGGGCGCGCTGTTCATCGTCTCAGGCTTCGAATCGACCGGCATCGCGCGCACGTCCGCGTGGATGTGGGGCTATGTGGTGATGGCGGCGCTGGTGCTGATCGGCACAGCGACCGCGCTGGCCGCAACCGAGCCGGAACAATCCGTGCGCGCCGAAGCCGCGACGCAGGCCGAAACCGCGTTCGCCCGCGTCCTGCATGCCGCGGTCGGCGCATTCTCCGAATTCCTGAGTCGTAAGGACGCGCTCGCAGCGCTCGCCTTCATCGTGCTGTTCAAGTTCACCGACGCGTTTTCCGGGACCATGACCGCGCCGTTCGTGATCGATCTCGGCTTTTCCCGCAACGACTATGCCGCGATCGTCAAGGGCGTCGGCCTCGCCGCGACCCTGATCGGCGGCTTTGCCGGCGGCTTCGTGGCGCGGCGCTATTCGCTGGCCACGAGTTTATGGGTCGGTGGTGTGCTGCAGGCAGTCGCCAACCTCTCCTTCTCCTGGCTTGCGCTGCGAGGTGTCGATCAATGGGCGCTGGCGTTCGCGATCACGGCCGAGAATTTCACCAGCGCCATCGGCACCGTGATTTTCGTCGCCTATCTCTCGGCGCTGTGCCAGAATCCGCTGCACACCGCGACCCAATACGCGCTGCTCACCGCGCTAGCCGCGGTCGGGCGCACATATCTGTCCTCGGGCGCGGGATATGTGGCGAAGGCGACCGGCTGGCCGCTGTTCTTTGCGATCTGCGTCGTGGTCGCTGTGCCGAGCCTGATGCTGCTGGCCTGGCTGCAACGGCGCGGGCATTTCGACGCGCTGGGGCCGGTAAGGGTTTAGTTTCTTCGTCGTCCCGGCCAAGCGAAGCACTTGCGAGCGCGAGCCGGGATCTATAACCACCGGCGGATCGCTTGAGCAAGCCGTCGCCCCATCCGGCGTAACAACAAACTCCCGTGGCTATGGCTCCCTGCTCTCGCGAGGACGACCAGAGCCTTTTTGGTCCTGATTGAACCAGAACCAGGCTCTACCTTTTGTTTTGATGCGTTTTCTTCACGCGAACCGGCATCCACTTCGCTCGAAAACGCTCTAGGAGCAGCTCTCTAACGCTTCGTCACCAGGCTCCATTTCGTGACCACGGCCTCGCTCATCTGCCCGGCGGCCTGCGCGCAGGCGAGCTCATCGACCCGCACCGCGATCTCCTTGCCGACGAAATTCTTGAGCTGCACGGCCTGGGCGTCGCTGGTGGTGACAAGCTGGAACGTTTCAGGGCCGGTTTCGAGGTTGCAAAGCCCGCTCGGCGGCGGCAGCCTGCGCGGCTCGCTGGTGATCTGATAGGTCGCGACGCGCTTGCCGTTGTTGACGTCGCGTACGCTCATAGCATTGAGTTCGCCCGACAGCACATCGCCGGTCTTGATGGGTCTTGCGGCCTTCGGCGGCGGTCCGGCCTGCTGCGCCGATGCAGCTGGCGCGGCGAACGCCGTCGCCATGATTGCGGCAAAAGCCCAGCGTTTGGCGAATCGTCGTTTCGTCATGTCGGCGATGTCCGTCTGTATTGGCGGGAACGATGTGGGCTGGAAGAGTGTGGGCTAGAACAGCGTGCGCTGGCGCATCGCCGCAGATAACGTACCTTCGTCGAGATAATCAAGTTCACCGCCGACCGGCACGCCATGGGCCAGCCGCGTCACCTTGACGTTGGCGTCCTGCAACAGATCGGTGATGTAGTGCGCGGTGGTCTGCCCATCGACGGTTGCATTCAGCGCCAGAATGATCTCGCTGACCTCTTGGTCGTGGGCGCGCTGCACCAGCGCGTCGATGGTCAGGTCCTGCGGGCCGACGCCGTCGAGCGGCGACAGCGTCGCGCCCAGGACATGATAGCGCCCGTTGATGGCGTTGGCGCGCTCCAATGCCCAGAGATCGGCGACGTCGGCGACGACGACGATGATCGAGGGATCGCGGCGCGGATCGGTACACACCGTGCAGGGGCTTTGCGTATCGATGTTGCCGCAGGTCTTGCAGACCTGGATCTTGTCGATTGCGACCTGCAGGGCGGAGGCCAAGGGCGTCATCAGGGCTTCGCGTTTCTTGATCAGGTGCAACGCCGCCCGGCGCGCCGAGCGCGGGCCAAGCCCCGGCAGCCGCGCCAGGAGCTGGATCAGGCGTTCGATTTCGGGACCGGCAACGGCTGCGGGCATCCGTGGCTAGAGCCTTGGCTCTGATTGAATCAGAACCAAGGCTCTACCTTCTTGTTTGTTTGACGCGTTTTCTTCACGCGAACCGGTGTCCACTTCGCTCGAAAACGCTCTAGCCAAGACCCAATCCGGGCGGCAGGCCGAGCCCGCCCGTCAAGGCCTGCATCTTTTCCTGCATCGCGGCCTCGGCCTTCCGGCGCGCATCGCCATGCGCGGTCACCAGGAGGTCCTCGAGGATCTCGCGCTCATCCGCCTTCATCAGCGTAGGGTCGATCCTGACGGCCTTCACTTCCATCTTCGCGCTCATGCGCACGCTGACCAGGCCGCCGCCGGAAATGCCCTCGACCTCGACATTGCCGAGTTCCTCCTGCATCGCCTGCATCTTCGATTGCAGTTGCGCCGCCTGCTTCATCATGCCGAGAAAATCGGTCATCGGTGTTCCCTCAACAATGGCCTATGGATCGTCGCTGTCGAGAGCCGGCCCAAGATCTTCACCGTCAGGATCGTCAGCGTCGGGGTCTCCGGCGCTAATATCGGACTCCGGCGGCTCGGGGGCAAGCTGGCGCACCTCGATCACCTTGGCGCCGGGAAACCGCGCCAGCACTTCCCTGACCCGCGGATCGGCCTCGGCCGCGCGTTCGCGCTGCCCCTTGGCGACCAGGTTCTGTTCCCGCAGTGTCGGCTGGCCGGTCTCGTTGGAGACGATCACGGTCCAGCGGCGCCCGGTCCACAGTTCCAGCTTGCGGGAGAGATCGTTGACCAGCGTGCGCGCGGCGTTGGGCTGCAGGGCGATTTCGAGCCGTCCGTCCTCGAACCGCACCAGCCGCACGTCGGCCTCCAGTGCACCCTTGGTCATGACATCGCGCTGCTCGGAGGCCAACGCGACCAGTTCCGGAAAATTCCTCAGCTTGCGCGCGGGTGCGGACTGCGGCGCCTGCGGCGCTTGCATCGCTTGTGGACGCGCCGTCGCTTCGGCGCGCGCGGCAGTCGACGTGCGCAGCGGCGCGGGCGCGACGGAGGAGGCGGAGGCTGTCGGCGCCGGAGCGCCGCGCGGCGCCTCGCTGGCCGCAACGGCCGGCGAGGCGCCGCCGTTCTGCTCGATCATGCGGATCGCTTCATCGGGCGTCGGCATGTCGGCGACATAGGCGATGCGCACCAGGACCATTTCGGCCGCCGCCGCCGGCCGCGTGGCGGCCTGCACCTCGGCGATACCCTTGAGCAGCATCTGAAACATCCGCGACAGCACCCGCATCGAGAGTTTTAGGGCGAAATCGCGCCCGCGCAGCCGCTCGGTCTCGCTGAAGGCGACGTTGTCGGCGGTGGCCGGCACGATCTTCACGCGGGTGACGAAATTGACGAATTCGGCAAGGTCGGACAGCACCACGATCGGGTCGGCGCCGGTATCGTACTGTTCGCGGAATTCGCGGAAGGCGCTGGCGATATCGCCGCGCGCCAGCGATTCAAAGAGATCGATCACGCGCGTGCGGTCGGCGAGGCCCAGCATCTGCCGCACCGCGGCCGCCTGCACCTTTCCCGCCGCATGCGCGATCGCCTGATCGAGCAGCGACAGCGAATCGCGCACCGAGCCTTCGGCCGCGCGCGCGATGACGCCGAGCGCCTCCGGCTCGATCTCGACGTTCTCTTTCGCCGCGATATTGGCCAGATGCCGCATCAAGACGTCGGCCTCGACCCGGCGCATGTCGAACCGCTGGCAGCGCGACAGCACCGTGACCGGGACTTTGCGGATTTCGGTGGTCGCGAACACGAATTTGGCGTGCTCCGGCGGCTCTTCCAGCGTTTTCAGGAAGGCGTTGAACGCCGCCGTCGAGAGCATATGGACTTCGTCGATGATGTAGACCTTGTAGCGGGCGCTGGCCGGCGCATAGCGCACGCTATCGTTGATCTGGCGC
>WNGJ01010112.1_pt1 | contig 10059 bp, 8 predicted proteins | sample 5400611 | NCBI WGS metagenome assembly WNGJ01 (sample SAMN13153375, study PRJNA577476) | soil metagenome | isolation source: 40 cm soil or saprolite under Garry oak tree replicate 1 | place: USA:California | collected 2016-06-15
CAGGCCCGCACCGTGTCGATCAGCCGGTGGCCGGCCGAGTCCTCGTCGTCGTCCAGGTCGCCCTCGGCCCGCTCGCCCTCCGGCCCCGGGTTGAGCGCGTTGATGAACATGCTGGTGATCGAGCACGGCCCCGAGATCTCGATGCCGGGTGTGGCCAGGTCCTTCGGCACCGGCGGCACCTTCCAGTCGCCGCCCGCCGCGCTCGAGACCGGCGCCGAGGGCAGCCGGCCGTGCTGGAGGGCCTGGACCAGCCGCTCGTCACGCTTGGCCCGCAGCGCGTGCACGCGTGCGCCGAGGTCGTCGTGCAGCCGCAGCAGGTAGGCCTGGAACTCGGGGGTGAAGAGGGCGGCGGCACCCTCCACGGGCGCGACCTGCACCCGCTGGCTCGAGGGGGCTCCGGGGTTGGCCGGCATTGGCGTGGCTCCTTTACGCGGTCACGCGGGCGCCACGTCCGCGGCTCCGCCAGAGCGCCCGGAGGCCGAAGTAGGCGAACGCGTCCTTCAGGTTGGAGAAGAGACGCTGGGCGCGCCCCATCTCGCGGCTCGTCACGTACTCCATCGTGAACACCACGCGGCGCTCGCCCTCGCGGGACGGGCTCACCCCGTGGTAGACCTTGTCCCCGTTGAAGATCACCAGCGTGCCCGGGTCGGTGGCCACCGCCAGGTCGACGGGCGCGTGGCCGGGCTGGCGGGTGTGCAGCCGGCAGAGCAGGCGGCTCGCGGACTCCTGCTCCAGTCCGAGCAGCACCGTGTAGCGCGCGCCCTTGTAGTACGAGGTGTCGTAGTGATAGCCCATGTGATCGCCCGCCTCGGTGTAGAAGTAGAGCGCGCAGGCGTGGAGATCCTCGTCCGGGCAGACGTGGAGGTCGGCGCAGACGAGGCGGGCGAGGAAGCGGCGGAATCGATCGGAACGGTAGAGCGCGAGCAGGGCCGGCGCCCCGTCCGCGATCGCGAAGTGGCTCACGCTCCCGCCCTTCTTGTGGCGCGGGATGTAGCTCCGGTTGAGCCCGGGCTCGAGGCGCCGCGCGTCGTCCAGCAGCGCCCCCACCGCGGCCGGGGGCAGGAACCGGGGGATCACCAGGAACTCGTCCTGCGCCCGGTACTCGCGCTCGAGCCGGACCAGGTCGAGGCGCTCGACGGCCGCGTCGATCTCGTCGGTGAAGGCGCCGGTCTCGCGGCTCATGGGGAGCGAGCGAGCCGCTCGACCTGCACCAGGTTGGAGTGCAGCGCGGGCCCGCCGCCCATGTCGGTGGTGCGGTCGTCGGTGAGGGCGTTGACCCCGCGCCCGCCCGGGTGGTGCTTGCTCCACCAGATCCCCTCGACCACCACCACGCCCGGCCGCGTGTCCTCGGTCAGCTCCGCGATGAACCGCGCCTGCCCACGCGCGCTGCGCACCAGGACCGGGTCCCCGCCGCCGATGGCGCGCGCCCCCGCGTCGGCCGGGTGCAGCAGGACCGCCGGCCCACGCTGCCGCCGCCGGCTCCGCTCGGACTGGCTGAACGACGAGTTGAGGAAGAACCGGTTCGGCGGCACGATGCACTGGAGTGGATAGCGCTCGAGCAGGGCCGCGTGCTCCGGTCCCTCCACCAGCGGCACGTAGGTCGGCAGGGCGGGTAGGCCCTCGCGGGCCAGCGTCTCGGACAGGAACTCGACCTTGCCGGACGGGGTGGGCGCGCCGTCCGCGAACGGCAGGTACGGGCGGCCCACCTGCAGACGCACCGAGCGCTCGTCCGCCAGGCGCTCGAGCGTGATGCCGGCCACCGAGGCGTCGCCCGAGTCCAGCACCTCGCGGATCAGGTCGTCCTCGCTCTTGGCGAAGTGGGGATCGCGCAGGCCCATCGCGCGCGCGAGATCCCGGGTCACCGTCCAGTTCGATCGGGCCTGGCCCTCCGGAGGGATCACCGGGCGGGCGAGCTGGAGGTAGAGGTGCCCGTACGACTTGTAGCAGTCGGTGTGCTCCATCGAGGTCGTCGCGGGCAGCACGAGGTCGGCGTAGTCGGTGGTGTCGGTCAGGTGCTGCTCGTGCACGACCGTGAAGAGGTCCTCGCGGCGGAGGCCCTGCAGGACCAGCTCCTGGTTCGGCACGATGGTGGCCGGGTTGGCGTTGTACACGTAGAGCGCCTTGACCGGCGGCCGCAGGTCCGGGTCGGTGAGCGCGCGACCGAGCCGGATCATGTTGATCGAGCGCGGAGCCGGATCGGGCATCAGGTCGGGCCGCTCCACCGCCGCGGATCGGATCCCGAAGGCGCCGCCGGAGGAGAGCAGGGCGCCGCCCGCCGGGTGCGCGTAGGCGCCGGTCAACGCGGGCAGGCAGGCGATGGTCCGGCACGTCATGCCGCCGTTGTCGTGGCGCGACAGCCCGATGCCCACCCGGATGAATGCGGCCCGGGTCGCTCCGTAGCGGCGCGCGAGCGCCACGATGTCGTCCGCGGCCACCCCGGTGATGCGCGCCACGCGCTCCGGGTCGTACTGCTTGACGTGCTGGGCGAGCGCGGTGAAGCCGAGGGTGGCGCGCTGGACGTACTCCGCGTCCACCCGGCCCTCGCCGATGAGCACGTGCATGATCCCGAGAGCCAGCGCGCCGTCCGTTCCCGGGCGCGGCATCAGGTGCCAGTCGGCCCGGCGCGCGGTGTCGGTGCGATAGGGATCGACGCACACCACGAAGGCGCCGCGGCGCCGCGCCCGCTTCACGAGCGTCATCGCGTTGATGTGGGTGTGGGAAGCGTTGATGCCCCACAGCACGATGAGGTCGGAGTCGACCATCTGCTCGGAATCGCTCCCGGTCACCGCCCCGAGCGTCGCTCGCCAGCCCGCGTAGGCGGTGCTGACGCAGATCGTACGCTCGAGCCGCGAGGCCCCGAGGGCGTGGAAGAGGGGGTGGCCGGCCGAGACCTGGACGATGCCGAGCGTCCCGCCGTAGGAGAACGGCAGCAGCGCTTCCGCGCCCCACTGGGCGATGATCCGGCGCCAGCGATGCGCGATCTCGTCGAGCGCCTCGTCCCAGCCGATCGGCTCGAAGCGCCCCTCGCCCTTGAGCCCGATTCTGCGAAGGGGCGTGGACACCCGGGTCACCCCGTAGACCCGCTCCGCGTAGTCGTGCACCTTGCCGCAGATCACGCCCTGGGTGAACGGGTGGGTGGGATCGCCGACCACATCGGTGATGCGGCCCGACTCGACCGTCACCTGGAGCGCGCACTGCGACGGGCAGTCGTGCGGACAGACGGACGGGACGATCGCTCGCATGAGTGCCTAGATTAGCACACCGGCTCGCGGCCCCCGATCGGGCCCCGCCGGACCGCGGAGCCGCGCTATGATCGGCCATGCGCGACGGCGAGGCGCGGCCCGGGCCCTTCTCCTCGCCGGAGACCCGGCGCCTCGCGCTGCTCTTCGCGATCGTCTATTTCGCGCAGGGCATGGTGTACCTGCCCGATCAGGTCGTCTCCATCGTGTTCAAGGAGCGGGGGCTCACCGCCGGGCAGCTCGCCACCTTCACGTGGATCATCACGATCCCGTGGTTCATCAAGCCGGTCTACGGATTGCTCTCGGACTTCGTGCCGATCGCGGGCACCCGGCGGCGCAGCTACTTCCTGATCATGGCCGCGCTCGCCGCGCTCTCCGCCACCGCGGTGAGCCTCATGTCGGGCGCGCCCTACTGGGCGCTCGCCACCATGATCACCCTGCTCTGGCTCGGGGTGGGCTTCACCGACGTGCTCACCGACGCGCTCATGGTCGAGAACGGCAAGCCGCTCGGGCTCACCGGCGCCTTCCAGTCGGTGCAGTGGGCCGCGCTGAGCGCCTCGTCGATCCTGGTCGGGGTCGCGGGCGGGTACCTCGCCGAGCACCGCGCCTTCGCGGCCGCCTTCGCGCTGGTGGCCTGCTTCCCGCTGATCTCGCTGCTGATGGCCTGGCTGGTGGTGCAGGAGCCTCCCGCCCGCCCGAGCCTCGAGGGCCTGGGCGAGACGTGGACCGCGGTCCGGCACGCGATGGGGCGCCGCGACCTGTGGCTGGTGGCCTCCTTCATCTTCTTCTGGGCCTTCAGCCCGTCCTTCGGCCCCGCCTTCTTCTACTACCAGACCGACACCCTCCACTTCTCGCAGACCCTGATCGGCGCGCTGGCCTCGCTCGGCGCCGCCGCCAGCATCGCGGGGGCGTGGGCCTACGCGCGCCTGGCCCGGCGCTTTCCGCTCAAGCGGCTCATCGTGTGGTCCATCGGCGCCGGGACCGTGGGGTCACTCGCCTACCTCGCCTACGGGGGCGTGGCCTCCGCGATCGTCATCACGGTGGTCTTCGGCGCGGTCGGCATGACCACCCAGCTCGCCTTCCTCGACCTGGCCGCGAAGGCCTGCCCCGCGCGGGCGGAGGCCACCTTTTTCGCCCTGCTGATGTCGATCAACAACCTGGGCATGCGCAGCTCGGAGTGGACCGGGGCCAACCTCTACGACTGGCTGGGCTACACGCCCCTGGTGGTGATCTCGACCGTCTTCACCGCGGCCGCGTGGCTGCTGGTGCCGCTGGTGCCCATCGACGCCATCCAGGCCGCCGCGGCCGCCGCCCAGACCGAGGCCGCGCCGCCCGCCTGAGGCCGGAGCGCGTCAGGCGTCGCCGCGCTCCTCCCGCTCGACCGCCCCGCGGGCCCATTCGTAGCCCCGGCGCAGCCAGCGCACCGCGCGTCCCACGTCGCGGATGCCCTCGACGCGGCACTCCACCCAGCCGCTCGCGCTCATGCGCCGATGCGGCGTGCAGCCCGCCGCGAGGGCCCGCCGCTGGTCCTCCGGGCCGAGGCGGATCCAGAGATCGGTGTCCTTCGCGCGCAGCGGGAAGCAGGCGAAGAGGCGCGGGCCGACGAAGTAGCCCCAGCGCCCGAACATCGGGGTGATCTTGACGCGGGGCCAGCTGCCGAGCGTCTGGTTGAGCTCGGCGGCGGGGCCGGTGCCGCCGCGCTCGAGCGTGCGGCGCGTCTTGCGCGCCGAGCCGATCCCGCGAAACGGTTGAGGACGGGGCTTCATGCACGCCCGCCGCGCGTCTACCGCGGCTCCGCGGTCAGGGGAAGTGATACCGCGAGATGTGCAGGTGGACCCCGTGGGAGGATTTCGGCTCCACGGTCAGCTCGCCGGCGCCGAGCAGGAGCGCGGTGTCCGCTCGCTCGAGTCGCTGGATCAGCGGCGGCAGGTCGGGGGCCACCATGGAGAGCGCCACCATCCCTTCCATGCCGCCGACCTCGGTGGCCGGCACCATCAGGAGCGTGCCGCCTCCGGCCCAGCCGAGCATGGTCCGCGGCCCGCCGTTGACCTCGACTTCCGGGAGGCCGAAGAGATCCTGGTAGGTCTTCGCGGTGTCGTGCGGCGTGGGCGAGCCGATCACGAGGCGCTTGAAGCGCACCGGCGACTCCGTCTCCCGTTCGCCGGGCTCGGGAGTGGCCAGCTCCACCAGCACCCCGTGGCAAGCCCGGGGGTGCAGGAACGCGACGCGCCCGGCCAGCCCGCGGCGGGGGGCGGCGTCGAGCACGGCCACGCTCTTGCTGCGGAGCGCGGCGAGATCCCCGGCCACGTCCTCCGTCTTGAAGCAGACGTGATGGAGTCCCTCGCCCCGCTTGGTGAGGAAGCGGCCGATCGGGCTCTCGGGGCCGAGCGGCTCCAGCAGCTCGATCTCGGTCTCGCCCGCGGACAGGAGCGCGGCCCGCACGCCCTGCTCGGCCACCTCCGCCTCGCGCACGAGCGGCAGGCCCAAGATGTCCCGCCAGAACCGGTACGCTTGCTTGAGGCCGCGTACCGCGATCCCGACGTGATGGATGTTCGTCACCATGGCTCGATCACCTCGATCACGCTAGCCGACGAGCCCCGGATTTTCAAGGTCTTTCGGCTCCGGCCGGCCCTCAGCCACGCGTGAAGAGCTTCGCCGCCGGCGCGGGGGGCAGTCCCACCAGGGCCGCGTTCTCCTCGACGTGCGCCACCTGGGTCATCCCGCAGAGCGCGGTGCCCACCCCGGGCGTGGATCGCACGAACTGCAGCGCGCGCTGGGCATCCGTCCGGAGGCCTTCCAGCACCTGGCTGAGCGCGGGGGGAAGATTCCGGGCCAGCTTGCCCTGAAAGATCGACGCCGAGGCCATCACGTACAGGCCGAGCTGCTCCGCGGCCTGGAGCACCGAGACCGACGCCTTGCCGATCGGCTGGTTGGGCTGGGCGAGCGCCTCGGTCATGGCGAGGCTGTAGGGCAGCTGGATCACGCCGAAGTGGTGTCGGGTGCCCGCCACCTCGCGGGCGAGCCCGACCAGGTCGGGCAGCGACAGGTAGTCCGGCGCCGTCGCGGGCCGGCGGTAGCCCTCCCAGGTCGCGGTGCCGTACCAGCGGATGCGGCCGTCGCCCACCGCGCTCTCCAGGAACTCGAAGGCCGCCCGCATGCGGGCCATGAACGTGGGCCGATCCACCGCGCCGAGCTGCATCTCCGGGTTGTGGACGTAGTAGACGTCGATCGTCTCCAGGCCCAGGTTGGCCCGGCTCCGGTCGAGCTGGTCTCCGAGGTAGCGGGGCGTGATGCAGTGGCAGCCTCCCACCATGTCGGCCATCTTGAGCACGCCGGGCCGCACGTAGGTGTCGGTGAAGTAGGCGTTCGGGTTGGCCGGCATCGTTCCGTCGAACGGGATGAAGCCGCCCTTGGTGGCCACCACCACGTCCTGGCGCGCGATCGTGCCGTCGGCCACCAGCGCGCGCAGCGCCGCCCCCACGCTGCGCTCGCTGCGCTGGTGGCGGTAGTTCACCGCGGTGTCCACCACGTTGATCCCGAGCTGGAGCGCGCGCTTCACCGCGGCCTCGTAGGCCCGGTCGGTCGCGTCGTCCTCGGCGCCGAGATAGGTGCCGATGCCCACCGACGAGAGCCGCAGTCCCTGCCAGGTCTTGAAGTGTCCCCTGGCGGCGCGGGTCCCGAGCCGCCGCCGGTAGCCGGCGGTCCCCTCGTCCGTCGCGAAGCCTTGCATGCTCACGTCTCCCGGTACACGAGCAGGATGAGACCGATGATCGTCATGGCCCCGGCCCAGATCCAGCCGGGCAGCCAGGCGTCCGCGCGGGGCAGCCGCACCTCGAGCCAGCGGCCCCAGGCCATGATCACCCCGAAGAGTCCCATCGGGGCGTGCGAGACCTCGGTGAGGAACTCCGATTTCAGATTGAACATCGCGTGCGAGTGGGTCAGCAGCAGGCCGCCGCCCGCCGCGCACAGGAGCGGGAAGACCAGGCGCCCGCCCGGCCGGGTGAGCCGACCCGAGCGGACCATCCATTCGAAGAGCCCGAGGGACACCACCAGCAGCACGACCACACGGTGCTGAAGCACGTCGGGCAGGACCATGCTCTCCCAGAAGCCGGCGGGGCCCAGCGGCCAGGCCCGCGGGTCGTTGCGCACGAAGAGGAAGGCGGCCAGGCCCAGGAAGATCAGCGGCCAGTGTCGTGCCCAGCGAATGAAGCCCGCGCGGTCCGCGAGCGCCAGCACGCCCATCAGGAACACGAAGAAGCCGGCCGCGTGGTGGTTGTACTCGGACCACGCGTACTCCTCGGGCTGCCGCCGGGCCAGCGTGTCGTCCATGGGCGCCGCCGCAGCCAGCAGCTCGGCCACCGGCGGCGAGGTCAGCCGCGGCATCGCGGGCCGGAACCGCGCCGCCACCTCGGCCGGGGTCGCCCGATCGGCCACCACGTCCACCGAGGGCGGCAGCGAGGTCAGCGAGGCCGCGGCCAGCAGGAGGGTGATGCCGAAGCCCACCTCGGCCTCGATGAAGGCGGGCACCCGCGCGGCCACCGCGGCCGCGCCGCGGTCGCCCCCGCCCCGGCGAAGGAGCAGCCCGCCCCGGCGAAGGAGCAGCCCGCCCCTGCGAAGGAGCAGGAAGTTGAGGCCGCCCAGCACCATGGCGCAGGCCAGGAGCGCCACCTTGGTGAGCACCATCACCCCGTAGCCAGTCCCGACGAGTCCACCCCACGCGCCGACGTAGCTCCACGTGAGCACGATCCCTGGTCCGAGCACGAGCACGAGCGCGGCGATGGCCACCGCCGAGAAGCGCGCGAGCACGCGCACCCCCAGCGGCTCCGCCGCGGGCCCGCCCGCCCGGCGCCAGAGGGAGGCGAAGCCCACCAGGTGGACGAGCCCGCCCACCCACACGACCGCGCCGAGCTGGTGCAGCACGGTCACCGCCATGAGCGGCGCGCGCTCGTGAAGACGGCTCGACGCGTGGGCGAGCCAGGCCGCGTTCGCCATCAGGAGGAGGCCCAGGCCCAGCGCGAGAGCCCAGCGGCCCCGCGGGGCCGAGCCGGCCCGCACCCCGCGGACCGCGACCACCAGCAGCAGGGCCAGCGTCACGCGCCCGAGCCCGGCGAGTCCGAAGTCGGTGGTGAGGAAATCACGGAGCGGCCACCGCCCGGTCTCGTCGGCCAGCGCCCAGGGGTGGACCACCAGCAGCAGGAGGGCGGTGGTCGCGGCGACTATCAGCGCGCCGGCCTCGATCAGTCGCACCGCGCGGTCGCGCGCGACAATAGCGAAGCCGTCCGCGCCGGGGCCGGGCCGCAGCACGAGGAGGACGTAGACGAGGCCGCCGACCGCGGAGGCCAGCCCCACCGTCCCGAACCCGCGCAGCAGGACGTCGAGAAACCCCGCCAGCTGCGCCATGCTACCGCGGGGGGCCGACGGTGAAGCGCAGCGCGCCCTCGGTGATGTGGCCGTCCACCGCGAGCACGCGGTACCGCAGCACGTAGACCCCCGGCGCGAGCGGCGAGAGGGGAATGATGATGCGGTCCGGCGGAGACGCGCCGTCGGCGGTCGGCAGGGCGATCGGCGCGGGCGGCCGGTCCCCGGCCGCGAGGGTGATCCGGGTGAAGCGCTTCTCGATCTTGCTGTTGAAGCGGAGGGTCACCTGCCCGGGCGCGCGCTCGAGCACCGCGTCGTGGATCGGGGAGGACTCGAGCACGATCGCGTGGGGCGACACCGGCGACACCGTCAGCAGCACGAGCGAGGCCGACAGCAGCAAGGCCGCCAGGGAGGCCGGCCGGGACGAGCGGGTCACGGGCCGGTCAGCGCCAGTCGTCCAGCACCAGGTCGCTGGCGTCTTCGTAATCCTCCTGCTTGCCCCGCTTCATCCGGACCATGGTGAAGTCCACGTGGTAGCCGCGCTCCAGCAGCGTCTGATAGGCGGTCCAGTAGTAGGTGTAGGCGGGCACCACCACGCGCTGCAGCTGCCCCGCGGATGCCATCTCCTCCACCCCCTGGAGCAGGGCCTGCAGGTGCTCGGGCTTGCGGTGACGGCTGTCGATGGCCAGGAGCTTCACGTAGGCGCTGCCGTGGGGCGCCTCGCTGTTGGGGGGCAGGTGGCAGACCGCGAAGCCGATCACCTCGCGCCCCTTCTCGAGCAGGAGCGTGTCGCCGAGGGTGAGCCCGTCGACGATCTCGATCTCCTTGGCGACGTCGAGCCCGCGCCAGAACCCGTTGGTGATGCGCCGGACCTTCTGCATCACCTGCTTCTTGCGCGCCTCCTCGAGCGTCGAGTAGCGGCGCACCGCCAGGCCCGGCTTGAGCGCGGGCCGGGCCGCCGCGGCGGGCGAGTCGGGCCGGTCGAGCGCCTTGCTGGTGACGACCACGAGCCCCTTCGGCTTGTAGCCGAACTTCTGGTAGAGGACGAGGTGCTTGGGGCTGTACGGGTACGTCGCGAGGCCCTGCAGCGTGGCCTTGTTCTCGTCGAAGAACTCCTGGCACGCGGTGAGCAGCTGCTGGGCGATGTCCTGGTTCTGGTAGTTGGTCAGCACCGCCACCGGGCCGATGACCCCGACCGTGCCCCAGAGGGCCGCGATGGCGGCTCCCACGATCTTGCCGTCGCCCTCCTCGGCCACGAAGCAGCCCCACGGCTCCATGAGCCAGCGGTGGTGCACGTACTGGGCGCCGCCGAAGACCTGGCGCGGACGCGTGCCCACCTGCCGCTCGAAGAAGTCGCCGAAGGCCTGCTCGATGACGTCCCGGACCTTGGAGAGGTCGCCCTTGCGGACGCGGCGGATCTTGATGAGCGGCGAGCGGCCCTGCGAGTCGAGACCGGGACGAT